>Ga0207419_1001207_pt1 | contig 20131 bp, 14 predicted proteins | sample ElkSloMetagenome_4_FD_184723 | JGI IMG/M metagenome (GOLD analysis project Ga0207419, IMG submission 184723) | Hot spring microbial communities from Elkhorn Slough, Monterey Bay, USA - MD2A (version 2) | ecosystem: Environmental > Aquatic > Marine > Intertidal zone > Estuary: Microbial mat ...
CGTTCAAGCACTCCTTTCGGAACGTGCCGTTGAAGCTTTCGTTGCTGCCGTTTTGCCAGGGACAACCGGGATCGATCGTTCCAAGCTCGATGCCGTGCTCGTCCATCTCGGCTTTTAGGATGGTCGCGACCAATTCGCTTCCGTTATGGCTACGGATTGCCCGAGGGCGACCCTACAGCGTGATCAAGCGCTGTAGCAGGTCCCTGATTCGCTGGCTGTCCATCCGGCGTCCGACCTCAATGGCCAAGCAGTAGCCGATCGCTTCGTCCTTCACCGTCAGGCAGCGCAACTTCTGCTCGTCGTGATACCGATTCTGCACCAGGTCCCACGCCCAGACATCGTTGCGCCGCAGCGCCAGTTGATCCAGCTTGGCCCCGGTCTTGATCTTCCGCCTTGGCCGATACGGCGGCAAAGCCAGGCCATTCAGGCGCCATAGTCGGTACACGCGCTTTGCGTTGTCCTTCCAGCCCCGCAGCCGCAGATAGCCCCAGGCGAAGCGGTAGCCCCATCCAGGATCGCTCCGAGCAATGATCCGAAGCGCTCTCGACAGGTGCCGGTCACGGGCCTGCCGGACCGAACGGTAATAGATCCCCGAGCGCGGCGTGGAGCAGAGCCATGCGGCCCGGCGCTGGGTCAGGCCACGATTGATCGCGTAACGTGCGCAGGCCCGCCGTGCCCCGGGGCTTAGAACTTTTTTGCCTGGAGCTCCTTCATGACTTCGACTTCCAGGTCACGCTCAGCCAGCAGTTTCTCCAACCGCGTATTCTCATCGCGCAGCCTCCGGAGCTCCCGGACATCCGAGACCTGCATGCTGTCAAAGGTCTTTCGCCAGCGGTGGGTCGACTGCTCGGAAACGCCGTGCTTGCGCGCCACAGTTACCACCGTCGTCGCTTCCGAGTCGCGCAAGGCGCCACAATCTGTTCGTGTGTAAATCGGGACTTCTTCATCAGGTTTTCCTCCGTGTGAGGCAAACCTAATATTACCTTGGCCTATAGGACGGGGAGGGCTCCACTCCGACTCCATGATCGAAAAGATCAAACGCGACGCCTGCGGATATCAGCACGGAAAGTGCTTCGAGGCGGCGATTTGTATCTGCCTCGGAGAACTCGATCTCTAATCCGTGGGGGGTCGGAATCGGTATAGCCCTTACAAATTAGAAAAAGGCATGTGAGCAAAGGAGTCGCTCTAATCAAGCCCTACGCAACGCGGCGGTTGTAATGCATAGCGTTATAATAGGTTAGTCCGAATAGATTAAGAATGATTCGGTACTTCATCACGGCTAAGTTTTTTTATTGGAGGAAAACGAAAGGATGACAAAGGAGATCTGTTGTAAGCAATCAGACCCGGCGGAGCTAGGTATTTCTATGGAAGTGCGCCCTATCGCACTCAGCACAATCGATGTTTCGAATAGTAAATTTGGAGCCTTTTACCGAATAATTTTGCGTTTTCAAGCGGAGCCCGATTGCCTTGATATCCAAAGTTTTAAGGTTGTAGCTGACCGCACGTACTATGATCCAGAGCTGTTTGCAGATTATCTTCCATTTTCGGCTGTTGATATTCCTAATGCATTGGAACTCGAGGAAACACCAACTTTCTTTTATGGAGAAGATAATCCCAAGAGATACCTGCTCTTTAGAGAAGATGGCCAACCAGCGGATTGGTTTACGGCTGAGATTAAGATCAAAGGCCATTTTAAGCATCTTTTTGATTTGAGGCGCTTCCCTTTCGACGAGCAGAAGCTCCGAGTCAGGCACGTAATTTTTCGAAATAACCAAGCCGACTTTCGCCGAAGATGGAGCGCAATGATTTCCGATAGCGAAAATATTGATAAGGAGATGCTGGCGCTTTCCGATTATGCTATCCGCTATGCTACGGTTGAGACCGTACTGGAAGAACCCATGACAGTGGACATGCTCATCAATATTTCCAGACGACCCTGGTTCTATACAATTAAAAGTACTGTTTCCCTTGTAATCATAGTGTTTCTGGCTCTCCTGACCTTCCGTTTGCCTATTGAAGCAATGCCGGACCGCCTCGCGATAGTCGGATCTCTTGTGATTGCTACAATTGCGATTAAGTTTGTGACAGCCGCCGATGTTCCACGGGTCCCCTATACGACCCGTATTGACCGGGAGACATTGGCCACGCTTTTTTTTCTATTCATCTGTTCGGCTATACATGGAGCAATCGGGATAGTATCGGCTAATCATTGGGGGTCGATCGTTGCATTTGTTATTGGAGGGGCTTTGATAAGCTTTTTCTTGATCAGGCCTATCAAGCACTCTTGGCGCCGAAGGAGGCAACGCAGAACGGACCCTCTTTTTGTTCCGCCATTCAAGTAGGGTGGTGTCTGGCGTTAGGAATCAAGGCGCTTCTTTTAGGGCAGTGCAAAAACAAGGCTTTCTGAGGCACACAGCATCAACAGTAAGGCTAGAGCAAAAACTTTGGGCTTGGAGCTGGGATCAATAATTTTGCCCTTGATGCAGGCCTTATCAGTCGTAAAACACTTCGATTATCGGATAAACATGTACAGCTAAGTTCTGAGGGAAGGCGCGATCTCTCCGTATCTTTTCGGAGTCCGTCGTTGCGTTTGAAGAATTGAATGGTCTTCTCCAGGCGTCGCTTATCCATGTGCCAACACAGACAGAATCCGTGATCGACTGGGCCTTGCTCCAACCGTGAAAAAGCGATTGTACCAGCTGATCTTGGCGGGTCTCGTTGCCTTAAGCGCCCCCATTGCTGCGGAGCCACCAACGCAGTGGTTGCTGTTCGATACACAACGCGTCTTTCCACCGCGCTTTGATAGTGATTTCGGCCTCGACGGTCGGCTCGTCAACACGCCTGCTGCGGTCGAATCCTGCCGCGGACTGCTCGGCCCGGTGGCCTGGAGAGCCGATATGCAAGTCTGTATCTCCTTGTTCGCGCGGCCTGCTCTCCGCGCTCTTGCTGTCGGGCTCCCGATTCTTGGATCGGACGGCGACGAGCTCTGGAAGATTCTAGACAATGGTGGTTTCGTTTTGTTGTTTAGACATCAACAGGTGGCTTGCCTTCCGGGCCATTGTCCAGTGACCATGCGGCCGCCTCCACCGCGCTGCAACCGACCATTCTGCGACTCGGTGTTCAATGATGCATTCGAGGCGGCCATGGGCGGACGCTGAGCCCAGGGTCGTGCCACTCACTGACACGAGATGTCCTGGCTGACGGGACGGAGTTATTGAGACGCCTCGCGCTGCCCGGTCTGGTGAAATCGATGGGGCATCGTGCATCCTTTTAGGACCAAAGTCTGCCGCCGCGGAAATCACTCCTGGAAATCGTAGCTTGCCGAAGGCACCAGCAACGGGCATCCTGTTCGCTCCAAAACTTCTTGTCTTGCGAGCCCATGACAGTCGAATCTTCCAAATACCGCCGCGATATGGGGACGCTTGGCGTGCTTTTCATCGTGGTCAATGGCCTAATCGGCGCCGGAATCTTCGGGCTGCCGGAGGCGCTTCACGCGGCCGTTGGCAGCTTTGCGCCCTGGCTGCTGCTGATCGGTGGTGTGTTAGTCATGGCAGTTGCGGTCTGCTTTGCTGAGCTTTCCCGGCTGACCGATCGGTCGGGCGGGCCGCAGCGCTATGTCTCCGATGCCTTCGGTGCCTATCCAGGGTTTGTCATAGGCTGGACCTTTTTTGCCGCGCGCCTGATCAGCCAGGGAGCGAACGTGCTGGTGCTCGTGGCCTATGCGAGCGCGCTATCGCCAGCGGTCGGGGCAGGGGCGGCTAAAGTGGCGCTCATCGTTCTGGTGCTGGGCGGCATCACCGCCATCAACGTGGTCGGCATCAAGCGGGTTGTGACCGCTCTCGGCGCGATGACCCTCTTCAAACTCTTACCCTTGCTGGTGCTACTGGTGGTTGGGGTGAGTGCTGCGGCAAGCCCTGGGCCGCTGGTCCTGCCGCAGTTTAGTGCCGTCGAGGGCATCGCCCTGGCGGCGCTCTATGCCTTTGTCGGCTTCGAGAACGCCACGATTCCGGCGGGAGAGACCCGCAATCCCCAGCGTTCCATGCCGCGTGCCCTGCTGCTGGGCCTGGCGATAACGACTCTGATTTACTTTGGCCTGCAGTGGGCCTACAGCCACAGCGTTGTCGCGGGGACCGGGCCCGAGGCACCCTTGACCGCACTGGCGGGGCAGTACGGCGGCGACATCGGTGCCTGGCTAATTGCCGCAACCATCGTGATGAGCGTGCTTGCAAACCTGACTGCTAGTCATACCACGGCCAGTCGCATGCCCTCTGCCATGGCCGATGATGGCCTGCTGCCCGGTTGGTTCGGACGGGTCTCGCGCTGGGGTACCCCAGCCAATTCGATCGTTTTCTACGGCGTCGGGGCTGTCCTTTTTTCCCTATGGGACGATTTCTTGGCCCTCGCCGCCGTCAGTACGCTCGCACGGCTGCTCGCTTACGTCAGCTCGATCCTGGCCCTGCCCGGGCTCCGCCGCCAAGCTGGCCTTCCCCCTTTCAATGGGACGATCGTTCTGGCCGCGCCCGTTGCTCTGGCCCTTAGCATCTGGGCGGCCACCCAGACCAATGCCTTCCATTGGCAAGCTTTGGCGGGCGTCGCGCTGGTGGGCACGGTGCTCTTCTTCCTGGCTCGCCGTGCAAATCCGGCCTGAGGCCTGCGTTGGCGGGCTGCCGCGCGCCCGGTGGGTGAGGACTTTATGGGGACAAACGGGAACGATGCGCCCGCCGTCGCTTTTGACCCCGACGGCTTTGAAATCTGAACTTTTCGGGGCGAAGGTGCTTTCAGGGCAGTCGTCAGCGATCAGATCCTGCTCGCCAGGAGGCACCCGCGCTGTCAGATTAATCTTGAATCCTGCGTAATAGGAAAGGGTGCGCAAACCCTGTCACTTTTAACGGCTGTTATATCGCCAAGTTCGTCCATTTCGCCAATTGGAAACCGACTCCTATGATCAGAACCCCGATTTTCTGTTTTAGCCTGGTGCTTGCCGCCGCCATTTTGACCGCCTGCGGCGGAGAGCCTGCAGACACCGGGCCAAGGGGCCTCGATATCCGCTTCGAGGCGGTCAATGAGGGTCAGCCGCCGTGCCAGATTCGACGAATCGCACGGGTCGATCAGGCCCTCCATTCCCTCTACATGGTTCGAGGTGAGGGGCGCTATCGACTCAGCGACGGGCAGGTTGTGGATATACCTGTGCAGGTCCAGTTTCGTGCGACCGACGGGGTTGTGAGTGATGAGGCGATCACCCTGACGGAGTTCGATGTTTCCTGTGACCAGGTCGCCGTCGAGTGGACCATTGAATACTGTCAGAACCAGGCGCGCGAGCAAGTCGAGTGTCCCAGTTTCGAGGTCAGTGGTCAGGACGAAATTCGCGAATTCTCACTGAGCTTTGAGTGATGCTTTGGGGCCGAAAGGCTTGATTTTGGGTTCCTGCTGCGACTGGCAGTGAATGCCGCCGCCATTGAAGTTGAACACTAGGATGTTACCGGTGCCGATGCTCTCCCGATCCGGCCTTGGCGACGATCTCGATGCGCCTGACCTTCCAGTCGAAGCGCTCAGCCAGGTCGGGATCGACTTGGCCGCGAACATAGTCAATCTCATCACGGAAGGACGCTCGCGATGATTCCAGGGGTCTCCTAGCGCAGCTGCTCAAGACCGCCCAGCCAGCCGCCCAGGTCTTGCGCCATTTGAGTGCCGCCGTAACCGCGGTTATTGAAAAAAGCGAGCGACGCGCCAAGCACTTCCCTCGCCGCTGCTGGATCGCCGCCAGAGGCCGCTTCGGCGAAAGCGATTGCGCCATCGAGAAAGTAGTGCTCCGGATGACCTTCGGGCCAGGCGTAAAACTCACGAGCGCTGCGTAGCAGATCCAGCGCCTCCTTGCCGCGACCGGCTTCGAGGTAGGCATAGGCCAGGAAACTACGGTTATAACGCTGTTGCAGAGGATGGCTGTCTGATTCGTTCTGCAACAGCGCCTCGAGGATCACGATCGACTCATCCAGCCGACCCTGGGCACGCAGTATTCCGGCGCGGGTCCGGCCGATGCGGCGGAACTGCTCGTCGCCCGGTTCTGTTCCGAGATCTACGAAGCGCTCTCTAGCATCCTCAAGAACGATCTCGGCTTCATCGAGTCGGCCCATCCGCAGCAGAGCCACCGCGATCGAGTAGGTCACCAAGGCCTCGGGATACGGGCGTGGCGTCTCGCCGGCCTGGATCATCTCCATGCAGCGGCTGAAGGCATCGAGTGCCTCGTCGTAGAGTCCGTTGGCCATCAAGGCCTGGGCCAGGTTGTTGTACTCGACGGCCATCCGAGGATCGTCATCGCCGACGATCGCCGCGCGATCGGCCAGCTGCTGGCGCTGCAGCGCGAGTTCCTCGTTCCAGTGACCGAGAGCGCCCTGAATACCCACGAGGATGCCCCGGAACTGGATCATTGAATAGCGGACTTCCTCCGTGGGCTCGAGTTGTTCGAGGATGGCCAGCGCCCGGGAGCCGTTCTCGATCGCCGCTAGGTACCGCGAGGTCTGCCGCTGCGCCTCCGCGAGGTCATAGTAGGCGATGGCAAGCGCGAGCGACGGCTCTGGCTGAACCGCCTCGATCTGCTCAATGCCTTGCTGCGCGAGGGCCAGCCCCCGCTCGACTTCGTCGAAATGGGTCAGGCGGGTGCCGACCACCACCTTCAACTCGCCCAGGGCCAGCGGCGTTTCCGCGAGGCGTTCGTCGCTGAACTCGTCGAGAAAATCCAGCACCGCGCGGACCGTGCCGAGCCCGCGCTCCGCTTCCGGCGACATGTTCCGTACGCTGTTAATGAGGAAGTCCTTGCTCGTCTGGGCCTCGAAGCGGGCTTGCTCCGCGTCGACCCGCGCGATCTCGGCCTCTTGCCGGGCCGACTCGGAGCGCTGCAGCAGGAACAGCGCCGTCGCGAGGCCCAGGACGAGCGAGGCGACGAGCGCCCCGATGGCCCGGCGCCGAAAGCGTCGCTGAGGCGCCTTCGCTAGGGCATCCAGCGTCGCTCGGACCTCGTCGAGCGAGCTTCGGTTCTCGGGGGCCGCAGCTAGCAGCGATTCGATAAACCTGGCTTCAGCGGGCGCTTGCTGTCGAAGTGCAGAGAAGTCCGGCCGATGACCAGTTTGGTGCGCCTCGCGGATGTCCCCGATGGTCTCGCCGGTCAACGGGTAGGTCCCGGTGGCAGCGAAGTGAAGCACAGCGCCGAACGCATAAAGGTCAGTCTGAGGCGTTGGCGCCTCTCCCGCGAATAGCTCCGGGGCCATGGTCAATGGCGATCCGTAGCGAGCGGGCGACGAGCCGCCCCGGTTCTCCGAAGCACCAAAATCCATCAGAATGCCACGCTCATGCTGGTCTAGCCAGACGTTGGCAGGCTTGAGGTCACCGTGGATGATGCCCTCCTCATGGACGGCTGCGAGTCCCGCAGCAAGGTCGGCGGCAAGGCCGCGGAGCCTGGAAGCTCCGAGTGCTCCACCGTTGCGGACCCGCTGCGCGAGATCCTCGCCCTCGAGGAGATCGGTCCAGAGTCCGGCGATACCGTCGTCGACGTCGGCGCCGTGCACGGCGAGGACCCGGGGATGATGGACGCGTGCGTGCTGCCGCGCCTCGGCGATCAGCTGGTCGGCATCCAGGTCCGTGCGGTCATGGCGGAAGAGCTTCAGCGCCACGTCCCGGTCCAGCACCGGGTCGTGTGCCTGGAAGACCCTGGCGAAGCTCCCCTGGCCGATCACGGCCCGCACTTCAAGACGACCCCAGCCGAAGGGGCAGGTCGGCTCCTCGGGCTGTGCGTCGTCAGCGCGCGAGCTGAACACCCTGCGCAGAGCTGAGATCTCCCGGAGGCGGGCGGCGATCGCGGCCCCGTCCGACCCGTCGGTCTTGCGGTACATAGCCTCCGTATCCTCGCCGTCGGCAACGGCGAGGCTGAGGGCTTCGAGGGGATCAGGCTTATCGTTTATGGCCATCGCGCTTCCAGCGGCTGAAGCATCGCATTTCGCGAGCGCGGAGTCAGTGGCAGGAGTACCTGCTTTTGACGCTCAAGCGTTCTCCGCGCCAAGACCTGCGCATTAACCCTGGGGTCGCCCTTTGACACCTCGTCGTCGCACGGCGAGCGCTCGATTAGCGGGTGTGTCAATTTAGTGTCCATGATTATTACTCATAGTGTCGTGATTATCCCTCACCTGCAAGCAGCGCGACCAGCGCTGCCTTAACCCGTCGGGGTATCTCTGACAGAGAATGCTGATGCTCCAGCAAAAAAGGGTCAGCGGCCTCACTCGGCCGGAGCTACCGCTACTGTCATTTACGCCGACCCGAACGATCGGCGACTTTTTCAGACTGAATTTCGCTCACGGTGAAGCGAGTCAGAGTTCTCTTTAGCTGCTTTAGCCACGAGGGCTTTAGGCAAGCCAATCATCCGCGGGTCCTTCAAATCGGTGGTATGGGGCTGCCCCACACAGGGTTGAGGCGCCAAAAAGACTCACGTGAGGACTGTGTTAGATTCCGAATACCAATAACTTAACGATCCTCTGCGATTGAGTGCTGATGGAGCTTAAGTTGTTGCGAACGCGGTTCGTGGTAAGCCACCGTTGATCTTCGGAGAACATGTGTATGAAATGGAACGATAATTTAAAGATTTTAAACGTCTCGATGGTCATCGTATTTGCGCTCGCGGCAGACTCTGCGCTGACTGACGATGGTGCCATTGAGATCAATCAAGCCTGCGTATCCCTTGGCTGCTTTGATGGCGATGAGCCTGGATGGCCGATTACAATCGAAAACGCTGGAAGTTACATCCTGACGTCCAATTTAGCGGTGGATTCAACAAGCGACGGTATTGTGCTGGAAGCATCACGCGTGTTTTTGGACTTGGGTGGCCATCTGATTTCAGGCGGTAATGAATGCACTGGTGAACCGCCCGTTTGCACAGCCAAAGGCGCGCTTCGAGGGATTTTCAAGGGCGCATTTAATTTCCCTCAGAACATCACGATTCATAACGGCTCAGTTGCTGGATTTACAGACGATTGTCTTCGGGTATCGGGCTCTGGCGTCGTTTTGCACGACCTGCAGATTTCAAGCTGCGGCTCCAACGGTATCCTGCATCAGGGTCAGGGCATGATTGACCGGGTCGTCGTTCGAAATGCGATCGGCAATGGAATTCAGGCCAACGGATCGGTAATTGTGCGTGAAAGCTATTTTCTGAACAACGGCGGCTATGGCGTCAACTTCGGCATTTGCAGCGACAACGTCTTCAGTCAAAACGGTGAGTCCAACGGCCAATCCGTGGGTGAAGAGAACTGTTCATTGAAAATTCATGAAAACATTTGCGACTCCGCGCCTTGTCCATGAATAAGGCTTTTACTCAAAGCACGTTAACGAAACGCCTAATGTTGCTCGGATTGGGACTGTGCTTGCATTCAGGCCTCGTGACGGCAAAGACGGAGTTGGTGGAAATCCACCTTTCAGCCGATATCCACACCACCGCTCCTACGTCTGGCGGCGCGAGGCTCATCACCCGCGATGATGACATTCTTACCTATGATTTTTCGACCGGCTTGAGCGATGGAACGGCTTTCCTGGGCGCACTCGACCAATCCGATCTCGATGCTTATCACGCGGCCGATGTTTGCGGTCAGGCTTTGTTTTCGGTCGACAGCACGGCTGAAATTGCCGGCACGGTCATGCGTCCGGCCGACGTGTTTCAGTCCAACGGCGTGAAAATTCTGGATGCAGTAGCTGAAGGCATTGCTGATGGTGCCAACCTCGATGCGGTCAGCCGAGTACCCGGCCTTTGCGACCTGGTCGTGTCTTTTGATGTGACCGTCGAAATTGACGGCACCGTGTTTCGGCCCGCCGACCTAGTTCGCTTTGGTGCCGGTAGCTTCAGCCTGTATCGCGAGGGGCCCGACAGCGGCAATCTGGACGCCGTACACGTACTCGATGCCGGCTCGGTGCTGGCCAGCTTTGCAGCGCCGGTACCCAATCTGGGCATTGGCTTTACCGACCAAGATGTCATTGAGCAGGCCGAAGCCGGCGGAAATTGGGCGCTTTCCTTCCAACCTAGCGCTATCGATCCAAGCTGGGAGCCGGCCGACACGGACGCCCTATCTGCGGTTCGCGGTCCTGCCCCTGGCAATTTCAGCTGGGCCAACGCCGAGGTCGAGGCGCTCGAGAGCGACGGTAGCGTTGAGCTGGATATCGAACGACTCGGTTTTAGCGACGGCCCGGTTACGGTCAGCTATGCAACCGCGGATGATACCGCGTTGGGCGGTATTGACTATGGCAGTTCTTCGGGCGGCGTGGCCTTTTCAGATGGTGAACTGCTCGATCGCGCCGTCATTACGTTATTCGATAACGGAACGATGGACGGAGACAGGTCTTTTTTCGTCGACCTGACTGCCGCCACCAATGGCGCCAATCTGGTTAGCCCCACCCGCGTGCGAGTGCTTATCCGCGATGACGAAGGGTCGCTGTTCTCAGATAGGTTTGAATCTAACCAGCCCCGAGACCTCCGTGGCCAGCTATAAAATCTACCGCTGATTTAACCGCGGGTATTGTTGCGTAGACTGGGTCTTGGCTCGCTACTGAGACTACGTCAATATTGAGGGATGAATAGTATTGCACTGACGGGCTTGGATCGGCAGGGATGGGGAGCTGCCGTCGGTTTGATAACGTGTTGTCTCTCTGATCGAATTTTGGTGCCGTACTATGGATCAGGATTGCTGGCAAAGGCTGCAGGCTGCGCTCAGCGCGCTTGTCGAATGCTCTCGCGCCGATCGTCCGGCCTTGTTGCAACGACTTAGCGAGGGCGATCCGGCGTTTCGCGTCGAACTCGAGTCTCTGCTTGGCCATTTCGATTCTGACCCGGAGTTCCTTGAACATCCGCTTCCGGGCTGGGTGGCGATGCCGCAAGATGATGAGCGTGCTGATCCCCTTGTTGGCGAAACCGTCGGCGCCTGGATAATCGTCAGTCGCATTGATCGCGGCGGCATGGGCGCGGTCTACCTTGGTGAACGCAGCGGCGGTGATTTCACGCAGTTCGCTGCGATCAAGGTCATTGCCCCCGGGATGGACTCGGAGGGCATCATCTCGCGCTTCCATGCCGAACGTCGAATCCTGGCCGCGCTTGATCATCCAAATATTGCGTCGATCTTGGACGGCGGGGTCACCGTCGACGGGCGGCCATGGTTTGCCATGCGCTATTTGGAAGGGGCGCTGGCGGTCGATGCGTACTGTGACACGCACACGCTGTCCCTGAACGAGCGCCTGCGCCTGATGATTCCCATCTGCGAGTCGGTCCAGTTTGCGCACCAGAACCTGGTCATTCACCGAGACATCAAACCCGCCAATATCCTGGTGACGCCGCACGAGGTCCCGGTCCTTCTCGACTTCGGCATCGCCAAGCTGTTGGATGCCGATGGCGAACTGACCGGAGCGACCCGCCTGTTTACGCCGGATTTCGCTAGCCCCGAACAGCGCTCGGGCGCCATCGTCACGACCGCCACCGACGTCTATCAGCTGGGCATGCTGCTGTTCCAGCTGGCGTGCGGCCAGCGCCCGCCAATCGAGTCGCGGGACGCTGCTTCGCCCTCTCATTCATCCCGGCCATCGGAGTGTGTCGTCCCCGAGCATGCTCGGCTTATGGGCGAAACGCCCGAGGGTCTGCGCCGAAGGCTGCGCGGCGATATCGATGTGGTCTGCCAACAGGCCTTGCACCCGGAACCGCAGCGCCGCTATCGATCCGCCGAAGCGCTTGCCGACGATCTTTCGCGCATTCTCGAGGGATTGCCCGTGCGCGCTCGACCCGACACCCTGGGCTACCGTATGGGCAAGTTCCTGCGCCGCAATCGCTGGAGCGCTTCGCTAGCGGCCGCCCTGTTTGTCGTCGCCATCGGCTTCGGCGTTTTCGCCTCCCTCGCGGCCTCACGAATCGCCGAACAGTCGAGAACCGTGAGTCTCGAACGCGATCGCGCGCAGGCGACGGTCGACTTTCTCACTGACCTGTTCACCCTGGCTGATCCGACCCGGGCTGAACGGGAGTATTCGGCCTCGGAGATGCTTGATCGCGGATTGGTTGGACTGCGCGAAAACGATGCGCTCAATAGCAGCGAGAGAAACGCGGTGCTCACGGCCGTTGGCAGCGTGCTGCAGGTTCGCGGTGACCATGAGCGCGCGCGAGACGTCTTGGCCGAGGCCGTTGATATTTCACGCGGCGGGGGGACCGGCCCTGAATCCCATGCCAACAGCCTGCTTGAACTGGCCAAGGCCGAATATCGACTGGAAAACTTCGTCGCCTCGGAGCAACTCGCCCGAGAATCACTCGATGTGCTGGATGGAATGGCTGATGTCACGCCCGACCTGCGCGCCAGCGCGCTCAACCAGATCGCCATTGCACTTAGTGACCAGGGCCGACTGGAAGCCTCGGCGGCGATGCTCGAGCAGGTCGTCGAGGTGCGTCGGTCTTTACCCGGGGCTGAAGTCGACGAAGATCTGGCGGCTAACTGGAACAATCTGGGTCTGATCTATGTCGATCTCGGTCGACTTGAGCAGGCCCGCGCCGCCTACGACGAATCACTCGAGATCGTCGATCGGCGCTTCGGGACACAACACCCTTACGGCGCCTTCCTGCTGCACGCCCGCGCTGAATTGCACGAAAAGCAGGGCGAATCGGAGCTGGCCATGGCCGATTTGCGCCAGGCCCTTCGAATCGCCGAGGTCACGCTCGGTGAGGAGCATCCTTTTGTCACGCAGGCTCGAGCGAGCCTTGAGGAACTCGGCGGCAGGTCGCCATGAGCGGTCACGTCACACAACTGATCCGTGAAGCGCGGCACGGCAACCGTGACGCCCTCGATCAACTTATGCCCTTGATTCACGACGAATTAAGCGTCGCGGCCCGTCGTCATCTGCGCGGCGAGCGCGCCGGTCACACGCTCGACACCGCGGCGCTGGTCAATGAAGCTTACCTGCGCCTCGCGCAGCAGGATCGGGCCGCCTGGCAGGATCGGGCGCATTTCCTGGCGGTGGCCTCGATGATCATGCGCCGTGTGCTGGTCAACCACGCCAAGCAGCGCAAGCGCCTTAAGCGGGGCGATGGGGCAAAGCACCTCACGCTTAGTCACGCCGACGATGCCGCGCTTGACTCATCGGATCTCGACATCGAAGCGCTGGACGATGCTCTGAACCGCCTGGCCGAAGTCGATGCGCGTGCCGCGCGGGTGGTCGAGTGCCGATACTTCGGGGGGCTCAAGATCGACGAGACCGCCGAAGCCCTCAATATTTCCCCCGCGACAGTCAAACGTCAGTGGCTGCTGGCCAAGACCTGGCTCAGGCGCGAGATCGGACCGTCGACCTGAGCGTCTGTTTCTTGCCTCTGAGTGGGTCATTCCCTCTCGCCCGCCTCCGTTTCTCGCATGAATTCAGGAATTGATTGAGCCTTTTCTTGCGCTTTTGTTGCGTTACCAACTAAGCCGTCCTGGAATCTGGACCACGACCCGCGGACGGGCCGTGGTTGGCGGTGCGACTTGAAATGACGGGAGACACAGCCATGGCAATACAAGTACAAGTAGGGGAGAACAAGCAGGGCCGGGCCCGGACAGCCGATAGCCCGACCGCGGCGCGCGCCAGCCGGATCGTCCGGTCGAGCGCTCGCTGCGGCCTCCTGTTCGGTCTGATCTCGGCCGCGCCGGCTTTCGCGCAAACGCCGGTGCCCGTGCCGGAACTCTTGGCCGACATCAACACGCAGCCGGCATCGGAAATGGGCGACGTCGAATTCTTCCCGGGCAGCTTGCCGGACGGCCGCGCGCTCTTCTCGGCAACGACAATCGATGAGGGTAACGAGGTCTGGGTCACGGATGGAACGATCGCCGGCACGCACATGGTCGCTGGTTTCTTCCCCGGTCCGGAGGGCGTCGAGCCCGAGAACGCAGTCCTCGCCGATGGCGTTTACTACTTCCACTCGCTCAGCCGGGCCGATACCTTGTGGCAAACCGATGGAGACACCCTTGCACCGGTTGCCGGTTACGACGGGTCATTGGTTCCCGCATGGGATGGCAACCAACTGATCGGACTTGCGGGGCCAGATTCGAGGGAGCTGGACAGCGTGTTTTTTCTCGACGGCGGCCAGCTGACGCAGTTCCCAATCGCGCCGGGGCAGGTTTTTGAGTCCCGATTTCCTACCGCCAGAGCCAGCGGCGGCATCATTTTCTATGCTTCTGCTGGTGGTCTTGGCGATAGAGCACTGTTCGCCTCCAATGGAACGTCTGTTGGGACGAACCCGTTGATTGATCCCTCGGTTATTGTCACTCCGGACTTTGTGGTCTTCGGCAACAAGGTGGCAGTGATTACTGCTGTTTCGGATGGTTACCTTGGCATTTTCGATGCGACGACGGGCGCGCCATCCAGTGCTAACGACTCCGATCCACCAGAAGACGCATCTGCGGTGATTGCGCTCGGTGACGACGGTGTCTTCTATTCCGGCGTTACCGATATTGGACGCGAATTGTGCTTTTACGATGCTGAACAGGATGCCCACAGCTGTTTTGATCTAAACCCAACCGGCTCCGGCCTGGCCAGTTCAGCCGACCTGTTTTTATTCGAGGATGGCGTCTGCTTTGCCGGCACGGACGGTCAGACCGGCACGGAGCCATGGTGCTACTCGCTGTCGGGTGGGTTCACTCCGCTGGGCGACCTCTCGCCGGGTCCCAATAGCAGCCGTCCCGAAAGTTTTGTCGCCGCTGAGGACGTGCTTTACTTCACCGCAAGTGCGGGTCCCTCCGCAGGTATCATCCAACGGTTCGAGGTCGGTAGCCTGGGGGCAGTGCCTTACCTGGATCTGGAGCCCTCCCAGACTGCGGATGTGGCAAGGCCGCTGCGCGTTGTGGATGGCACGCTGTTGTTTCAGGGATCGTCCGCATCTGAATGGGATCGGGATGCCAGTGCGAGCAACTACCGGCCGGAGCTCGTATTCGTATCGTTTGGAGCCCGGGAGTTTCTGGGCTTGTCCGCCGCAAGTGGGACATTCGACGAGCTGACGGTGGAGGATACATCCAGTACGCCCCTGCACATCGTGCCCTTCGCAGACGGCGTCGCGATGGTCGCCTTTCGTCCGAGCGAGGGATATGAACTCACGGCGGTGGCCTCCAATGGAGACATTCACCGCGAGGAGGTTTGTCCGGGGACCGAGGGAGTCCGGCCCGGCCAACCCAACATCTATCGCCTTCGTTCCGCAGGGGATCGAGTATTTCTGGCTCATTTTGGACAATGCTCGTCGATCTCCGAGGAACTGATCCTTTGGGATGGCGCTTTGGCTCAGCAGGTGACGCTTGATATTTCTTCTCCCTCTTCGCCCATTATTCACGGCATGGCGGGCGACCACCTGATCGTGACAAAGGACTTCAACCCCCCCCCGCTGTATGCGGTCAGTGCGACGACGGGAGTGCCGCAACTGCTTTCGGAGACCTTGGAAATAGCGGTGTTCTCTGATCCTGACTTTCGGATTCCGCGAACCACAGAAACCTCTCAATGGGCGATTTTCGGCAGTAGCTCCGACGACAAGACCTATGGTACCGATGGCATGCAGCTGGTGGAGCTGATCGATAGCCCAACGGAAATCGGAGTGGTGCTGGAAGAGGGCCCCGGCCCCGACGACTTCACGGTTGTGCGCTTCGGTCGGGGTGGGCAAACGGTTTACACCATTGAAGGTCCCTCGGGCCCTGCGCAGACGCAGGATGGACCTGTGCTTTCTGATATCAGTCGCCTGCCAATAGGGCAGCCCGTCAACGGGTTTGCACTGTTTCTGGCTGAGGATAGCGAAGGCAACCCGGGATTTTACCTGACCTTCGGCAGTGAATACGAGCGCATTGCAGACGCTGGTGGCCGAGCCCGAATCGCGGGGCGTGGTCAAAACGGCTGGTTCTATACCACTGTATCGGGTGGCCGTGTCACCCAACCGACGTTTACGGATCTCTGGTTCATCGACGAATTTGGCAGCCAGACGCTCCTGCGGTCCTTTCTCGATCGCTCGGGCCGGGACGCGTGGGGTTTTATCAATCAAGCGGTTGCAGTCCAGGGATGGCTGGTCTTCAGTGCCGTCACTGCCGACGGCCACCAGTTATGGATGTCCAACGGCACACCGGAATCCACGTTTGCCGTGCCCGGTGTTCTGCAGCCGACCGAGCTGACCGTCAACGGCAACGACGTTTACTTCAGTGCTTTTGGCCCGAACGGTAAAGGTGCTGAACTGTGGCGGATCCAGGTGCCGGAGCTGCCACTGTTCAGCGATCGATTCGAGCCTTGAGTATGGATGGCAAGAGCAAAAGCCTGGTCAGAATGAATTTCGATTGGATGGGAGACATCGAAATGAAAACGAACGCTCCGATACACCCAATGGTCCGACCAGGCCGGGCATGCGGCGCACACGGTGCCAGGCTGGCGCTGGCGGTCGGCATGCTCGTCGCTTGTCAGTCGGTTGTTGCGGGAACCTGCAACAACTCGGGTCCGCCTTACGAGATCCCGGCTCAGACGAGCACGGTATTTCTTGATTCGGACTGCGCCAGCGTTGGTGGTGTGGTGACGGTCGTCGGCGACATCTTGACCAATGGTCGGGGCATTTTCGATCAGGCGGGCAACGAGGATGGCTGGCGTGTCGACATTCCCGGTGGCGTGGGGGTCAATAATGACAGTAGCCTCCAGACCATTCAGTTCCAGAGTCCCGATGGGGAACTCACGAATCGGGGTGTCATCAAGAATGGAGGTGCCGGGGGAGCCGTTCTGTTCAGTGATTCGTCCGGCCCAGGCAAGGTCGTCAACGAGAGTTCGGGTCAAATCCTAACGAATGGATCCGCGATCGTTCTGGATGCGGGGGGAGAGATTACGAACGCAGCTGGCGGCGTCATCGAGTCGGGAACGGCCTCAGTGGTGAGTGCCGCCGGGGTCGTCGACATCACCAATGCAGGCACGATCATGGCATCGGGCAACAGCTCCCAGAGCGCGATCTCCGCCAACAGCGGTGGTGAGGTCGTCAATAGCGGCACAATGATTGGCCGCGTGAATTTCTTCACTGGCGGAACGGTAAGCATCAACAATTCGGGGAGCATCACTGGCCTGGCCGGTCAACAAGGCTTGCGCATCAACGGTGTGGGCGCAATCGTCGTCAATTCGGGCACCATCAGCGCCGGAGCCGGCTTTGCCGATGCCATTACTTTCGGCTTTGCGACCAATACTCTGGAACTGCATACCGGCGCCACGGTCAACGGTGGTGTCGATGCTGGCTCTGGCAACGATTCGCTCGTGTTCGGCGGGTCCGGGAGTGATAGCTTCAGTTTCGACGATGTCGGTGCCGGCGAGCAGTATCGAAACTTCGAATTCTTTCGACTCGAGAGCGGTGTTTGGACTTTCGACGGGGAAATGAACGAAAACTTCAACATCGCCGGAGGCACGATGGATCTCGGCGGGGGTGTGGTTGATGTCGGTCTTTACACCCACAGCGATGGAATCGTTCAGAACGGTACTTTGTCTGCCGCACTCTACGCGTTCAGTGACGGCACGCTTGACGCATCGATCGGCAATGGCAGTCCGGTCAGTTCGGTGCTCGGTACGCTTCAGTTTGGGCCAAACGCGGAGTTGAACAGCAGCGGCACACTGCAACTCGATGCCGAAGCCACGCTCAACATGGGTGGAACCAGCCAGTCAACGGCGGCTCTCCTGCTCGACAACGGAGACCTGATCAACGGCACCTTGACTGCGGGTTCGTTTACGGTCCGGGAAGGTGAAGTCCGCGCATCATTGTCGGGCGCGGGTGCGCTGGCTAAGAACGGCCCCGGGATCGTCCAGCTTGCGGGCGCCAATGACTACACCGGCGGCACCACGATCCTTGACGGCGAACTGCAGGGAACGACCGAAAGTCTGCAGGGCGACATCGTCAATGAAGCCGAGCTCCTTTTCAGCCAGAGCCTGGATGGAGCATACGCCGGTGAATTGTTGGGGTCGGGCGGATTGTTGAAAATCGGCGGGCTGGGAGCGGTGACGTTCACCGGAGACTCTTCCGGCTATTCCGGCGATACGCAGATCACGACCGGTGCGCTTTTCGTCAACGGCCGTCTGGGCGGCGATGTGAACACGATCTCCGGCATGGTCGGTGGGGCGGGCGTTATTGGTGGCACGGTGAGCGTCGCGCCGCTTGTCGAGCTGGCGACGCTCGCTCCGGGTGACGACGGCCCGGGCACGCTCAAGATCGAGGGTGACCTATTCTTGGGCGAGAACGCGATACTGGAGGTCGAGCTCGGCCAACCCGGCGGAACCAATGACCTTGTGACGGTGGCGGGGGATTTGACTCTCGATGGAACGCTGGCGGTTAGCGACCTGGGTGGATTCAACATGGGAGCCTACACCCTGATCGAATATACGGGCGCGTTGACCGATAAAACGCTCGAACTCGCTGACGTGCCCGCCGGGTTTGATGTCTTCATCGATACGGGCACTGCAGGCGACGTCAACCTAGTGGTTGAACCCACTGACGAAATGTTTGCGGATCGTTTCGAGCAATAGTCGGCGATTCTTGCATCAGCGAGGCCTCGGTGTAGTCGTTCCTTTCGTAAGCTGCGTCATGCGGGATCCGGTAAGGCTGGAGCACGCCACAAAATCCAACCCATTCCTCTTGGTTTCTTTACACAAGAGATAGGTTATAGCTATAGAAGGCTAGGAGGCTCCTTTGAAAAAATTCCTAGGGTCGCTACAATAAGAAGTGAGCTGACAACTATCCGATTACCATGGCTGACAAAAGCAAGCGGTTAACTTCAGTCCAGAGTGCTCTCGACCTGGACAGCGATGCGGACTCCATCAAGTCGTACTACGCAAAGTGGGCCGAATCCTACGACGAAGACCTCGACGGATACTACACTGCGCCACGTATGATGACAGGTCTGTTGTGCGAGTGCCTAGACGACCAGGCGACCAATCTCCGCGCAGAGCGAAGTGAGCTCGAAATCATGGACACCGGGTGCGGTACCGGGCTCGTTGGTGAAATGCTTGACCAGTCGGGATTCAGGAGGATCGACGGTACGGATATCTCTCAGGAGATGGTCGACAAGGCCAAGAAGTTGGATGTCTATCGATCCCTTCACGGCGGCATCGACGTCAACAAGGCACCACGACCGGAATGGATCGATGCCTATGATTTAGTAACGAGTTGCGGCGTTTTTACGTTGGGCCACGTGCCACCGAAGGCGCTTCACCAGTTGATCAAGATGACCCGGCCCGGAGGCCTCATCGTTGCCAGTACTCGAACGACGTACTACGACGAGACCGATTATCAACAGGTCAGCGACGATCTCCTGGCGTCCGGAAAAGCAAATTTGGTTAAGCAACTTCGGGATGCGCCTTATACAATGGACGAGGACGCTCACTATTGGGTCTACCAGGTCGCGGCCTGAGATGCGCCGATTCCTGTTGGCCCCTCCCCAACAGTGAATTCCAAACAGGAATGAGAAAACCATTTGGCTCAACTCGGCAATGGGGCGACAGGATAACGAATAGTGGGGGCGCGGCCGAGACCCAGGTCGCTCGCGCTCAATGCGCTTCTACATCGCAATCAGATATCCGTTGTGCTTGCGGATGTTCAGCACGCGGTTGTCGTCGAAGATCAGGTATTGCCCTTTGATGCCGGCGAGACAGCCCTCGATTTCCGGCTGCTTGTCGAAGCTGACGCTTTTGACCTTCTCCGGGTAGCGCTCAACTGGATAGTTGATCGTACAGACCGTGTCGTTGCAATCGACGTATTGCCGAAGCTCCGGCTCCAGCGTGCCGACCAGCGATGCCTTGGTCGCTACGAGATCGGCATCGATCACCTCGTTTTTCAGCATACGCTGCCAGTTCGTTCGATCGGTCAGGTGCTCCTTCAAAGCGACTTCGACGAGGCCCGCCGTATAGCGATTGGGCACGCGGGCAAAGACGATGGCATCGGTCGCGCCCTGGTCGATCCAGCGAGTGGGCATCTGTGAGGCACGCGTGATGCCGACCTTGACCGCGGAGCTTCGCGCGAGATAGACGATCTGCTCAACGAGACAGTGTTTCTCGGCCCAGGCCATGTCACGGGCTTCGCCCTCGTGGGCACGACAGAGCTCCGGGCGAATGATGCATTCGCTGG
>Ga0207419_1001208_pt1 | contig 20106 bp, 14 predicted proteins | sample ElkSloMetagenome_4_FD_184723 | JGI IMG/M metagenome (GOLD analysis project Ga0207419, IMG submission 184723) | Hot spring microbial communities from Elkhorn Slough, Monterey Bay, USA - MD2A (version 2) | ecosystem: Environmental > Aquatic > Marine > Intertidal zone > Estuary: Microbial mat ...
GGCCGTAGCAACGGCTACTGTCACTCGCGTCGCACCACACGATCTGCGGCTTTTCCGACTGAAACGCGCTCCGAGCATAATTGTTCAGAGGTTCCCTAATACTGCACGCGGGCAAGGTAGCTCTGTTCCGAGGCCGCCCGCGCATCGCTCAGCGTATGAATGCCGAGTTCGGCCAGCAGCGGAATCAGCCGGACCAGCAGCTCTGCCGTGACCCGGGCATCGCCGAGGCCCGTATGGCGACCCTCGATCACCAGCCCGAAGCGCTCGGCGAGGGCATCGAGGCTGTGCGAGGCCTGATGGGGCTGAGCCAGTGACGCCAGCAGCAGCGTATCGAGAACCGGTTGGTCGAACTTCAGTCTCAGAGCTTTCTCCTTGAGCGTCAGGCAGCGCATGTCGAAGGCGGCATTATGGGCCACCAGCACGCTGTCGCGGGCGTAGGCATGAAAGGCGGGAAGCACCTCATCGACGGTCGGCTGGCCGCGGACCTGGTCAGGCGTGATGCCATGGATCTGGATGCCCAGGGAAGGGATGCTGCGCTGCGGGTCGACGAGCTGATCGAAGCTCTCCTGAGTCAGGATGCGGCCATTGACCACGCGGACGGCGCCGATCTGGATGATCTCGTCGCCCGCCGCCGGATTCAGGCCGGTGGTCTCGAGATCGAAGACCGTGTAGCTCAATTCGTTCAGGGGCGTTCGCTGCAGATCCCGCTCGCTCTCGGTGAGCTTCGGCTCCCGGGCGAACAGATCGAAGTCGAAGTATTCCGGCCGCCCGCCGCCGACGCGTGCGGGCAGCTCATCGCGCGCCTGCACCGTGGGCAGCAGCAGCCGAACCGCGCTGCGCTCACCGGCGATACGGTCAATCCAGCATTCGGCCGAATGTCGCTGGAGCACTTCCCGCGCGCTTTGCGCCGTCAGGCCGACGCCGGCGCCGAGCGGTTGATCGAGCCAGGGGGCCAGATCGGGCAGGTCGCGATCCGGCGGCCAGGTGAGATGGACGTCGACCAGGGCCTGGCCATTGTGGGAGCTCAATTCGATCGAGACGGACTTGACGCCCAGCTGGGTTTCGAGCATTTCAAACAAGCTCAGCAGCAGGTGCATGAGCGCATGACTATCGATGTGCAGCCAGAGGGGCGCTTCGGGAGTGACGAGCTCGCGGTCGAGCCTGCCGCTCTGGCCGAGGCGTTCCAGACTGGCTTCGAGCCAGTCCTCGGCGCGCATGTCCTCCATCGGCCACTGACCGCGGCCCTGACGGGCGTTCAGCGTGGCCGCCTGCTCGAGCTGGTCGCTGAGCTGGTCGATCTTCTCGCCTAGCGTGTCGATCATGGCTTGGGTCTGATCTTGCCGGCTTCCTTGGATGGCCCAGTCCTTGAGCAGCTGCCGGCTCGCCTTCAGGGTGGCTCGACCGTCCCCGGTCAAGCGCGCCAGCAGTTCGTCCTTTTCGCGATGCGCTTCGACGTCTCGGGTGATGTTTTCCATCAGCAGCAGGAAGCCGGTCAAAGCGCTCGTATCGCGCTGGCCAGCTTCATTGACGTCGCACACGGGCGAGACCAGCCCGCGAAAGAGGCTACCCGAGGCGGTGCGCATCACGAACTGGCTCGACGGATTACTGGCGCCTCGCTCGAGGCGGCGCCTGATCTTGTTCAACGCATGGTCGATCAGCTCACGATCGATCACCGTGTGGATCGAACGACCCAGACCCATCAGCTCGGCGCCCTGGGTCACGCCCGGCGCCTTCGATAGTCGCTTGAACTGCAGGCGAGCCCGGGGATTGTAGAGCAGGACCTGGCCCTCGAGGTTGCACACCACGACGCTCTTGTCGAGCTCGTTCATCAGGGCGGCCAGCCGCGATTTTTCCAGCTCGCTGCGGCGCGACAAGGCTCGAACCCGAGAGTCCATGTCCTCCTCCAGCGCCCGACGTTGACTCACCAGCCGGTTGATCACCGAGGCCAGGGTCGAGAGCGGAGGATGGGCGAAGGCGTCCGGATCGAGGCGATGGGCCTGATCGACCACCGAGCGCGCCTGCTCGACGAGACGGTCCAGATCGGTCAGATGGCGGTCGATCAGGCTTTTGAGAAGCAGGGCGATCGGGTAGAGCGTGGCCAGCCAGAGCAGCAAGACCAGGCCCGCACGCCCGGCCTGGGCCTCGACGATCGCTGCCCACTGGGCTTCGGGCAGCACCAGCCAAAGCAGGGTGACCGCAGCAGTCACCCAGAGCAGGCCGCCCACGCCGATAATCAGCGTGGCGATCAGCAGGCGCCGATCAGGCCTTTTCATCGGCCGACTGCCGTTTGATTCGGGGTCGTTTTCCGGGCATCGATCACTCTTTTCGCAGAGGGCGCTCCGGCCACAATAGCGCCTGCGCGCGGTCCAGGATGCAATGATCAAGCTACCATTTTCCTGCCCCAGCGACTGTCCGACCTTGGTGGTAGGCGGCTTGACCCGGGCCGGCGTCGCGTTCATGCTGCCCGCGCCCTGATTGCCAACCCTCGGAGAAAGCGATGACTATCCATATCACCCTCGTGCCGCTGCTGGCCCTGATCGCCGGCATCATGGTGCTGGCCACACCGAAGCTCTTTCGCTACATCGTTGCGGCCTTCCTGATCGTCTACGGACTCGTAGGGCTGACGGGCGGCGGAAGCGCGTTCAACCTGAATTTCTAGTCCGTCCTCGGCCCGCTTCATCCCGAGCCGGAGGATTCGAGAGACGAAACACCAAGCGGCATGAAGGCGCTCGAGGGCGCCTGAAGCGTTAGGCAGGTGCCAAGGATGCCCGAGGGTCGTTCGCCTCGAAATCCTCGAGACCGCCAGTGAGCCTCTTAGGGTAGCTGTGAAATCCCAATGGGCGAGCCGGCGTCTTGAATCTGACAGGTCGCGTTTAGACCCGGGTCATCCGCAGCGAGGTCGCGCCACTGAGCGCCCTGCAGACCCCCGTCCGCTGCCAGAACGACGCCCTCGCCCAGGTCGGCGCGCCGGTCGTTGGCGCAGTCGTAGACCACGGGAATCTCGCGTGCGGGCATCCAGCGCCCGAGGAGAACCACCGTCGTCATGACCCGATCGGGCTGGGCTTCGTTGTGGCGATTGCGGCGCGTATCGACGGCCACGAGGCGCAGGGTCAGGGGTTTGAGAAAGGTCCAGGGCCGGTACCAGCTCGACTCCTCGCTCGCGTTGACCACGACCACGCCCTCGGGCAGGCGTTCGATCGTTCGATCCATCCAGCTGTATTCCATGTAGACCATGAAGGCGATCATGCCCACGCCGGCGCTGGCCGGAGCGAGCCAGATCGGCAGTTTCTTGCCGCTGACCAGGCGCAGGCTGAGCGCGAGACCGGCCGCACCCAATCCGACGGCGATGGCAGCAATGAATTCGAGGAGCATGGGGATGGGTTAATCGGTCAATGGGTTAGGGGCTCAGGGCTCAGGGCTCAGGGCTCTTCGCCTTGTGCCTTGAGCCCTGCGCCTTTCGCCTTCTTTTTAGTGGTCGACGGCGCCTTCGGCACCGCGCGGGACGCGGATGCTTTCGACCAGCTCCTGGATATGCGCCGGTGGCTCGCCGGTGAGCTTCATCGTGATGTAGGCCGCCGTGAAGTTGACGATGGCCCCGATCGCTCCGATCGACAGCGGCGAGATGCCGAACAGCCAGTTGTCGGGCGTGTTGGCCAGCATGTTGGTGTCGGGTATGAAGAACCAGCCCAGATAGGTGAAGATATAGAGCAGCGTCAAGGTCAGGCCGGCCAGCATTCCCACGATCGCTCCTTTCTGATTCATCTTCTTGGAAAAGATCCCCATCATCAGCGCCGGGAACAGGGTCGCTGCGGCCAGGCCGAAGGCCAGCGCCACCACCTGGGCCGCGAAGCCGGGCGGGTTCAGGCCGAGAATCGTTGCGACAGCAATGGCGAACGCCATCGAGATTCGAGCCGCCCGAAGCTCCTGCTTATCGGTGATTCCGGGCATGAGAACCGATTTGAGCAGGTCATGGCTGATCGCCGAGGAGATCGCCAGCAGCAGGCCGGCGGCGGTCGATAGCGCCGCCGCCAGGCCACCGGCGGCGATCAGCGCGATGACCCAGCCGGGCAGCTGTGCGATCTCCGGATTGGCCAGCACGAGGATGTCGCGATTGAAGGTCACGATCTCGTTGCCTTCCCAGCCGCGCTCGGCCGCTGTGGCCGCGAACTCCTCCGAATCATCGTTGTAGTACTGGATGCGGCCGTCGCCGTTCTTGTCCTCGAAGGCCAGCAGGCCGGTCTGGGCCCAGGTTTCCATCCAGTCCGGCCGGGCCGAATACTCGATCGGCTGCTCGGCGGTGCCGTTGGGGAAGATGGTGGTGACGATATTCAAGCGCGCCATGGCGCCGACGGCCGGTGCCGTCAGGTAGAGCAGGGCGATAAAGACCAGGGCCCAGCCCGCCGACTTGCGCGCGTCCGAGACCTTGGGGACGGTGAAGAAGCGGATGATCACGTGCGGCAGGCCGGCGGTGCCGATCATCAGCGACATGGTGAACAGAAACATGTTCAGCATCGAGCTGTGCAGACCGGTGTAGTCGTGAAAGCCGAGTTCGACCAGAACCTGGTCCAGCTTGGTCAGCAGGGGCAGGCCGGATTCGGCGTGGGTGGAGAACAGGCCCAGGGGCGGGATCGGGTTGCCGGTCAGCTGAATCGAGATGAACACGGCCGGGATCGTGTAGGCCGTGATCAAAACGCAGTACTGGGCAAGCTGGGTGTAGGTGATGCCCTTCATGCCGCCCATCACGGCGTACATGAACACGACGCCCGAGGCGATCAGCAGGCCGGTGGTGTTATCGACCTCCAGGAAGCGCGAGAAGGCGACGCCGGCGCCGGCCATCTGGCCGATGACATAGGTGATCGAAATGGTCAGCAGGCAGATCACCGCAACGATGCGCGCCGACTGGCTGTAGAACCGGTCACCGATGAATTCCGGCACGGTGAAGCGGCCGAATTTTCGCAGATAGGGCGCGAGCAAGAGCGCCAGCAGCACGTAGCCGCCGGTCCAGCCCATCAGGAACGAGGAGTTGCCGTAGCCGACAAAGGCAATCAGGCCGGCCATCGAGATGAACGAAGCCGCCGACATCCAGTCAGCGGCCGTGGCCGCGCCGTTGACGATCGGATTGACGCCGCGGCTGGCGGTATAGAAGTCCGAGGTCGTGCCGGCACGGGCCCAGATGGCGATGCCGATATACAGCGCAAAGGAGGCACCGACCACAATGAGATTGAGCGTGAATTGATCCATGATTCGATTCCCTATTTCTCGTCCACGTCGAACTCTTTATCGAGTCGATTCATGTACCAGGTGTAGTAGAAGATCAGCCCGATAAAGACCAGGATCGATCCCTGCTGGGCGAACCAGAACCCGAGATCGACACCGCCGAAGGTGAGAGGCAGCTCGGCAAGCATCGGCCGGAAGAGGATCGCGAAGCCGAAGGATGCGATTGCCCAGATGACCAGACAGATGAGGATGATGCGTATATTGGCCTTCCAGTAGGCCGAGGCGGTGCGATCGTTTGTCATGGATGAAGCCCTCTTGCTCGAAGCGACTGAAGCAGGCGTCAATCTAGCAAGAGGCCCTGGAAATATCGCTGCTACTTTGGTCGCTTCGACTTTCGTCGAATAGGCAGCGAGAGGTCGGAATCACTGGGCTATGATGCCCCGATGTTTTCTCCGGTCCTGATCGTCGCGATCGCCCTGAGCTATGTCGGCCTGCTGTTCTTGCTGGCCTGGTGGGGCGATCGCCGCGCGCGTCGGACCGGGCGCATCGTCAGCCATCCGGTCATCTACTCGCTCTCGCTGGCGGTCTACTGCACGTCCTGGACCTTCTACGGTGGGGTGGGTCAGGCGGCGCGGACCGGCTGGGACTTTCTGCCGATCTATCTCGGCCCGCTGCTGATGTTTCTGGTCTTCGGAGGACTGATCCTGCGCATCGTCCGGATCAGCAAGGAGCAGAACGTCACCTCGATATCGGACTTTCTGGCCTCGCGCTTCGGCAAGACCCAGCGTCTGGCCGTGCTGGTCACCGTCGTGGCCGTTCTGGGTCTGGTGCCCTACATCGCCCTGCAGCTCAAGGCGATCGCCATGAGTTTCGAGCTCTTGACAAGCGCTTCAGGCACGGCGCAGCCGGGGCCGGTAGAGGCTCCGATCTGGTTCGATACGGCGCTGATGATCGCGCTGCTGCTGGCCCTGTTCACGATCCTCTTCGGCACGCGGCAGCTCGATGCCACCGAACACCATCCAGGCCTGATGCTGGCCGTCGCCTTCGAATCCCTGGTCAAGCTGCTGGCCTTTCTCCTCGTCGGGGGCTATGTCACCTGGTTCATGTTCGACGGCTTCGCCTCGGTCAATCCACTCGAGCTTGATTCCGAGGTGGTGGGTGCCATGTTCGAGGTCGAGAATCTCAGCGTCAGCTTCGTCACCATTCTGGTTCTGTCGATGCTGGCGGCCTTTTGTCTGCCGCGTCAGTTTCACGTCACCGTCGTCGAGAGCACCAGCGAGCGCGAGGTGCAGTTCGCGCGCTGGCTGTTTCCGGCCTATCTGGTCCTGATCTCACTCTTTATCGTGCCCGTTGCCGTGGCGGGTCTTTTGACCTTCGGCAGCGCCGAAAATGCCGATGCCTTCATGCTGAGCCTGCCGATGGCCGCAGACCAGCAGGGCCTCACGCTGCTGTCGATGCTGGGGGGCTTTTCGGCGGCCACCGGCATGGTGATCGTGGCCTCGGTGGCGCTGTCGATCATGGTGTCGAACGATATCGTGATGCCCGCCCTCCTTCGGCTCCCGATAAGCTCGCGCGCTCCCGGCGCAGACCTGGGCCGCCTTCTGCTGCTGATCCGGCGGATCGTGATCGTCTGCGTTCTGCTTCTGGCCTGGCTCTATTACCGCCTCTTCGGCTACAACGAAAGCCTGTCGAATATCGGTCTCCTGTCCTTTGCCGCCGTGGCCCAGTTCGGCCCCCTGGTGATCGCCGCCATGGTCTGGCGACGCGCCAACCGACGTGGCGCCATGCTGGGCCTTTCCCTCGGTTTCGTGCTTTGGACCTACACCCTGTTGCTGCCGGGGATCCTGCGGGCGCTCGGTCTGGATGAGGGCATCCTGGTGCAGGGCCTGTTCGGCATCGCCTGGCTCCGGCCGGAAGCGCTGTTCGGCCTGCAGATTCAAGATTCCCTGACCCACGGCGTGGCGATTTCGTTGGGCTTCAACCTCCTCGGCCTGTGGCTGGGGTCTCTGAGCGGCGGCGAGCGTGCCATCGATCGGATCCAATCGAATGCCTTTCTCGGCGTGGCCAGTGCGCCGGGCTCGGACTCGCTGCCGCGCGAGGGGATCGCGCGGGTCGGGGATTTCATCAGCCTGACCCGCCGCTTTCTGGGCGAGCAGCGAACGCGCCAGAGTTTCAGCGAGTTCGCCCAGCTCAACGAGCGGGCGCTGGTCGAATCGGAGCCGGCCGACGCCGAGCTCGTCCGCCACACCGAGCGCGTGCTTTCGGGCGTCATCGGGGCCAGCTCTGCCCGCGTCGTGCTGTCTTCGGCGCTCGCCGGAAGCGGCATGCGCTTCGATGAAGTGGTCAGCCTCCTCGACCAGACCTCGCAGAAACTCAAGTTCCGTCATGAGCTGCTGCAGTCGGCGATGGAGAACCTGTCCGAGGGCATCAGCGTCATCGACTCCAAGCTGCGCCTCGTGGCCTGGAATCGCAGCTACCTGGAAATGTTCGACTACCCCGATGGACTGATTCACATCGGTCGACCGATCCACGAGGTGCTGGAATTCAACGCCCGGCGGGGCCAGATGGGGGAGGGCGACATCGAAGCGCTGGTCGGCAGGCGCCTGAACTGGCTGCGCCAGCGCAATCCCCACTTCTACGAGCGCACCGGCGCGGACGGCCGAGTGCTGGAAATTCGCGGCAATCCGATGCCGGGCGGGGGCTTCGTGACCAGCTTCACGGATGTCACCGAGCGCAAGCGCAGCGAGCAGGCACTGAGGGAATCCGAGCGCAGCCTGACCGAAGCCAAGACCGACCTCGAGCGGCGCGTGGCCGAGCGCACGCGCGCCCTCACCGATCTGAACGAAGAGCTCAAGCACGAAGTCGAAGTCCGCGCCCGAATCGAGGACGCCCTCACCGTCGCCAAGCGCGAAGCCGACGAAGCCAACCAGTCGAAAACGCGATTCCTCGCCGCCGCCAGCCACGATCTGCTGCAGCCTCTGAACGCTGCCCGGTTGTTTGCCTCGGCCCTGGAGCAGGACGCAGCACTGAATGATCGACAGCAGCACCTGATCGAGCGGCTCAACGGCTCCCTGACCAGCGCCGAGGAGCTGCTGACCGCCCTGCTGGATATTTCGCGCCTGGACGCCGGCGCGATGCCCGTGCACCTGAAGGAGTTTGCGATCGACGACGTGCTCCGCCCGCTGCACGCCGAATTCTCTGCCATGGCCGGCGCGCGCGGTCTCGCCTTTGATCACGTCGACTCCAGCGCGCGAGTCGTATCGGATCCGAAGCTGCTGCGACGGGTGCTGCAGAACTTTCTGGCCAACGCGCTGCGCTACACGGAATCGGGTCGCGTCCTGATCGGCTGCCGGCGTCGGGAAGGACAGCTTGGAATCCAGGTCTGGGATACGGGGCCCGGCATCAGCAAGGATCAGCAGAGCGTGATCTTTCGAGAGTTTCATCGCCTGGACACGGGCCCCCGGCACGAGCGCGGCCTCGGCCTCGGCCTGGCCATCGTCGAACGGATCGCGCGCATGCTGGATCACCCCATCGTGGTCGAATCGCAGATCGGTCGCGGCACGGTTTTCGAAATCCGCGTGCCCCTCAGCGCTGAACCGCCAACCGGACCCAGCCGGCCCCCTCTGCGCCCCCGAACCGGTCAGGATCTGAACGGTCTCTGCCTCCTGTGTATCGACAACGAGCCGGACATCCTCCTGGGCATGGCCTCGCTGGTGCAGGCCTGGGGCTGCCTGCCCCTGACCGCCGCGGATCAGGACGAGGCCCTGGCCGCGCTCAGGGTCAACGGCGAGCCGCCGGATGCGATGTTGGCCGACTACCATCTCGACGACCAGCGCAACGGAATCGACCTGATGAATCGGATTCGGGCGACCTTCGATACGGAAATTCCAGGCATCCTGATTACCGCTGACCAGAGCGAGACCGTGCGCCTTGCAGCCCGTGCTCAGGGCTATCGGGTGCTGCAGAAACCGCTCCGACCGGCCGCCCTGCGTGCCTTGCTCAGCCGCCTGTACAAGCAGGCGGCGCGCAGCTGAACGCCTCTGCTACTATCTGAAGCGGAGCAGCAAGAATATCGACACCCTGAACGAACCACGATGGAGGGCATCTCATGGGACTGTTTGATTTTGTCGCCAACGCCGGCGAAAAGCTATTTAGCGGTGGGCGAATCGACGAAAATGCGGTGCGAGATCACCTGTTGAACCTGGGCCTTCCGATCAAGGCTCTGTCGGTGATCGCGTTCGAGGACGAAAAAAAGGTCGCACTGGTCGGCAAGGTCGCCTCGATCGCCGACAAGGAAAAGCTGATCGTGGCCGCCGGCAATATCGATGGCGTCGAACAGGTCGACGACCGTATGCGCATCGAAGCGACCGCCGCCGATGAGACCGCGCCGATGGTGACGCCGCCTGCCGACGACAACGATGTCCCCGAGCCCCCGGAAGAGGAAACGCCGAGCTCGCAGTTCTATACCGTCGAGTCCGGCGATACGCTCGGCGCTATCGCCAAGCGGTTCTACGGCAGCGCGGGCCAGTACATGGCCATCTTCGAGGCCAACCGCCCGATGCTAGACGACCCGAACAAGATCTATCCGGGACAGGTCCTGCGAATCCCGCAGGAGGACTAGACCGAAGAATTCTTGCCTTCGCGCTCGGGCGTTTGACGTCAAGCGGCTCTTTGCCTTGCGAGCTTTTGCGTGATTTCTCTACTGCCTCACCGGAGCTTTCGGCTGTAGCTCGGCGCAACCAGCACGGCGTTCACCAGTAGACCGTTCAAGCCATCCAGATAGGCGCGAACGGCGGGGTCTTCGCTGAAAGCGACAACGTGGCCGAGGCCGTGGTTCTGGGTCATGACGAAGGGCTTGAAGGCCAGCTGGCGCTGATTCTCCTCCCACAGATAGCCGCTGGCCAATAGCTCATCGGGGCCGCCAAAGCGCGCAATGATCTGCGCCTCATCCTGATCGGGTGGGCTGAAGACCCGCGTTCCTCGAACAAGCACGTTGACCACTTCGGCCACGCCCGCGCCCAGCCAGTGATCGCCCTTGACCTCGGCCCGGGCCAGCACGCCGGCCACGCTGTCAGGCGGACGGTTGCCGGCACGGATTCGCGCTTCGAGATCGCCGAGGGTTTCCAGCTCTACTCCGCTGACTCGCGCCTCGTCGGAATCCTGGTTGTCTTCCTCTTCGGAATCACTGCGATTTTCCAGGCGGCTCGCGAGGAGATCCACCTCGGGGTGCGCCGCCCAGGCCGTTGCCCCGGCCAGGGTCACGAGGGTGCCGCCGTCTTCGATCCAGTCGCGTAGGTGCGCGGCTCCGGCATCGCCGAGAATGCCGGCGAAACCGCCGCCGAAGCGTCGCGAGCTATCGGGAAGAATAAGGACGTCGAAGCGGTTCAGGTCGCCAGCGCGCAGGGACCGAGTGCGGATGATCGTGACCGGGTAGCCGATCTGACGTTCGAGGACAAAGCGAACCGCGCCCGGTGAGTAGACATCCGTGGGCTGGTCCCAGGCCAGGGCGATCCGGGGTGCGTGCAGGCGTCGAACCTGATTGCTGCCGAAGCTCGGGCCTTCCATGATCCAGCTCGTGTCGCTGCCGGTCAGCTGCGCGCCCGTGCGCCGGGCGAGATCGGCCAGGGTCTCGGACAGCGTGTCCGGATTGTCGGCCTGTTGAAAGATCAGGCTGCCGGCAGGGAAGCGCTGATCGCCGAGTTCGAAGGCCTCCTCGCTGCGGTCGATAGTCAGCCCGGCACGCAGGCCGGCGGCCAGCAGTCGCAGGGTTGCCGTCGAGCCGCCGGGGGCGACGAAAGCCAGGCCGGCATCGGGATTGTCGATGCGCCCCGGTCGCGCGGTGTCGCCGTCGATCGCTACCAGTCCATCGGTGGACGGGGCGCGGCGGCAGGTCGCCATGTCGACGTTGAACATGATCGGCAGCGACCAGCCGGTGACGTCATAGATTTGGTCGCGCTCGCCGCGCTCACGACGGCGCTCCTGCTCGGCGAGGAACTCCTCGTCCATGTCGATCTGCTCATCGAGCAGGACCCGGAGCTGGCGGTAGCTGGGTTGCGCCGCCGGAATCAGGTAGCTGCCCGCGTCGAGTTCGAGGCCGCAGGCATCCATGGGCTCGTCGATACGATAGACATCCGAGCCATGCTGCGCGATCAGCCGGCCCAGGCGATCGGCGGCGCCCTGATCGGTCTGGGCCGGGATCACCCAAGCCGCCGGCCCCTCCTGGCGCGCCTGGGCGATGGCCGACCGGCGATACTCGGCAAAGTCGGCCCAAAGCTCCGCGCGGCGCTCGGCCACGGTCTCGAGCGTGGCCAGGGAGGCGGCCACGTACTCGGTCACGGTCTGGGCATAGGTCATGACCTCGCCGTGGCGCTTGCGCGCGATCAGCCCGCGGGCCGAGCTCTGCTCGTAGGTCATGCCAATGCCGCCGTAGTAGGACGGCCAGCTGGCCCCGTAGCCCGGGTAGAAGGCGTCGAAGATTTCCCGCGTGAAGTAGGCATAGCCATGGCGGTCGAACCAGCGCGCGTTGTTGCGCCCGAACTCGGTCAGGTTGCTGCGCTGGGCCGAGGTCAGCAGCGGGTTGTAGGGTTCGGCCTCGGGGGCGAAGAAAAAGGTCGTGTCGGTGCCCATTTCGTGCGCGTCGACCATGGCCAGGGGATACCAGTCCAGCAGGGCCTCCACGTGGCCCCGGGTTTCGGGCTGGGTCAGCGGCAGCCAGTCACGGTTCAAGTCGAAGAGGTAGTGGTTGACGCGGCCGCTGGGCCAGCGCTCGCTACGCTCCGCCGACAGGCGGCTGGGGTCGGGCTCGAGGCCCAGATTGGATTCGTATTCTGCGACGAAGCGGGCCCGACCGTCGGGGTTCTGGAGGGGATTGATGAAGACCAGACTTTCGGCCAGGACCGAGTCGACAAGGTCGCTGTCGCGGGCGGAAAGCAGATACCAGGCCGTCACCATCGCGGCATCGGCCGGCGAGATTTCATTGCCGTGCACGGAGTAGGACAGCCAGGCGGTCGAGGGAACGCGTTCGAGGGCGTTTTCAACGGCCGCTTCATCGTGCTCATCGGGATGGGCAATCGCCTGGATATCGGACTGGATCGCGTCCAGGTCACCGATCCTCTCAGGGCTGCCGATAATTGCGTAGTAGAGCGGCCGGCCCTGCCAGCTCGTCGCATAGTCGATCAGGCGGATGCGATCCGGCTGCGATTCGGCGAGCGCCTGGAAATAGCGCTGGATCTGTTCGGGTGAGCTGATCTGCTCGCCGGGCGCGTGGCCCAGCACCTCCTCCATGGTTGGAACGGCCGGGTCGAAGCTGCTGTGGCCGAACCATTCCTCGGCCTGGGCCTCGAGGCCCACGGTGAGGAGAATGAGGGGAAGCAGGGCGCGGATCGGGTCAAGGCGCATTGGCAGGGCTCGCGTGTTAGGACAAGCGTTCGAGCATAGCGCAGAGCGGGGCGGAGCGGGCGCCCGCTGCCAGAGCGGAGCGGGCTGGCGCTACAAAAATCCCTCGCGGCCGGCTTCCGGCGGATCGACGGCGAGCTTCTGTGCAAGGAGGACAGCCTGAGTGCGGTTGGTCACGCCGAGCTTGCGGAAGATGGCCGTCATATGAGCCTTGACCGTGGCCTCGGAGATGGCGAGATCGTAGGCGATCTGCTTGTTCAACAACCCCTCGGCCACCATCATCAGCACCCGGAACTGCTGCGGAGTCAGCTCACTGAGCCGCTCTGCTGTGTCGAGCTCATCGGCCTGCGTCGTCTCGTTCATCTGCCCTTCGTTCGGGTTCCAGAGATTGCCTGCCAGCACGCTCTGCAGGGCGTCGCGGATCGTGTCGACGGAGGCGGACTTGTGAATGAAGGCGGCCGCACCGTGGTCCATGGCCCGTTGGATCACAACCGGATTATTGTTCGCTGAAATCACGCAGACCGGGAGCTCGGGATGATGCGCTCGAAGATAGATCAGCGCCGAAAAGCCCTGTACGCCGGGCATGTGCAGATCAAGCAGAACCAGGTCTGCGTTGGCGTGGGTCTGGGCGGACTGTTCCAGCCCGGCCATGTCACCGGTCTGAACGATCTCTGCGCCGTCCAGCGCGGTGTTCAACGCCAGGCTGAGCGCCTCGCGGAACAGCGGATGATCATCGGCGACGATGATCTTTCTGGCGGTTTCTGACATGGCAATCCTGCGCTCGGGCCAGTGGCCGATCCCTATCGATTCTTGCGGTTGCTGATCAGATCATCGACCACGGCCGGCTCGGCCAGGGTCGAGGTATCGCCCAGGTTCGAGTACTCGTTTTCCGCGATCTTGCGCAGGATACGCCGCATGATCTTGCCTGATCGGGTTTTGGGCAGGCCGGGCGCGAACTGGAGATGATCCGGCTTGGCGATCGGGCCGATCTCCGTGCGCACCCATTGGGTGAGTTCAGCAATCAACTCGTCGCTGGCATCGACGCCGGCCGTCAGGGTGACGTAGGCATAGATGCCCTGACCCTTGATGTCGTGCGGGTAGCCGACGACGGCCGCCTCGGAGACGGCCGGATGAGCGACCAGGGCGGATTCGACCTCTGCGGTGCCCATTCGGTGGCCGGAGACGTTGAGCACATCGTCCATGCGGCCGGTGATCCACCAGTAGCCGTCCTCGTCGCGCCGCGCGCCGTCGCCGGTGAAATAGACCTTGTCGAAGGCGGCGAAATAGGTCTGGTAGAAGCGCTCGTGGTCGCCGTAGACCGTTCGCATCTGGCCAGGCCAGGAGTCCTTGATGATCAGAGCGCCGCTCGTCGCGCCCTCCAGTTCCTTGCCGTCCGTATCGACCAGGGCCGGCTGGATACCGAAAAACGGCTTCGACGCCGAGCCGGGCTTCAGATCCGTGGCGCCGGGCAGGGGGGTAATCAGGATGCCGCCGGTTTCCGTCTGCCACCAGGTATCGACGATCGGGCAGCGACCGTCGCCGACAACGTGGTAATACCACTCCCAGGCCTGCGGATTGATCGGTTCACCCACGCTGCCCATCACGCGAAGACTCGCGCGCGAGGTCTTTTTGACCGGCTCGTCGCCGTCGCGCATGAGGGCACGGATGGCGGTGGGCGCGGTGTAGAAGCTGTTGACCTGGTGCTTGTCGATGACCTCCCAGAAGCGAGCGTTGCTGGGGTAATTCGGGACGCCCTCGAACATGACCGAGGTCGCTCGGTTGGCCAGGGGCCCGTAGACGATATAGCTGTGCCCGGTCACCCAGCCAACGTCGGCCGTGCACCAGTAGATATCGCCAGGCTTGTAGTCGAAGACGATCTCATGGGTCATGGCGGCGTAGAGCAGATATCCACCGGTGGTGTGCAGCACGCCCTTGGGCTTGCCCGTCGAGCCCGAGGTGTAGAGGATGAACAGGGGGTCCTCGGCGTTCATCGGTTCCGGGTCGCAGGCGGCGCTGACCTTTGCGGCTTCTTCGTCCAGCCAGACATCGCGCTCGTTATCCCAGCTGACGTCGCCGCCCGTGCGCCGCACCACGACCACCCGCTCGACCGTCGTGACCGCATCGTTGGCCAGGGCCTCATCGACATTGTTCTTCAAGGGCACCCGCTTGCCGCCGCGAACGCTCTCATCGGCAGTGATCACCAGCTTGGAGTCGCAGTCGGAGATGCGGTTAGCCAGAGCGCCGGGTGAGAAGCCCCCGAAGACCACCGAATGCACCGCGCCGATTCGGGCGCAGGCCAGCATGGCGTAGGCGGCCTCGGGAATCATTGGCAGATAGAGGGTGATGCGGTCGCCCTTTTCGACGCCGTGGGCCTTGAGCACGTTGGCCAGACGACAGACCTGCTCGTGCAGTTCGCGGTAGCTGATGTGCTTGTCGGTGCCCGGGTCGTCGCCCTCCCAGATGATCGCGGTCTGATCGCCATGGTCTGCCAGGTGCCGGTCGATGCAGTTGTAGGCGACGTTCAGAACACCGTCTTCGAACCATCGGATATGCAGATCGTCACGGGCAAAGGAGACATCCTTGATCTTGGTAAAGGGCTGGATCCAGTCCAGGCGGGCCTTCGCCTCGTCGGCCCAGAATGCCTCGGGATCCTCGATCGAGGCCTGATACATCTGCTCATAGCGCTCGGCGTCGATGTGAGCATCCGAGAAGGAGGACGAGACTGGATAGATCTTGGAGTCACTCATGATTTTTCACCCTGACTTGACAGGCCTCCGAGTCTAGCAAGCGAGCACGGTGGCGGCGTATCCGACCAAAGTCTTGAATGCCGCTTCGGGCCATCGACTTTCGTCGTATAGACCAATCGGTAATGGCTCAATGAGCCGATCGAGTCGCATAGTCCAGCGCAGCGGTCGCGTTGGTAACGCCGACCACGATGATCAGAAAAAACACTGCAGGAGTATTGCGATGAAGGGTAGCTATCTGAAAAAGGCGTCCGTCGTGCTGACGATCCTGGCGCTGAGCGCACCAGCCTGGGCCGATGCAGATCCCAGCGAGCGCGAGCGCGCGCTCGAGCAGCGCGTGGCCGAGCTGGAACGGCTGGTCAACCAATTGTTGATCGAGCGTAACGATCAGCTGGCCGCCGGTGGGTCGGCGGGCGAGGATGCGGACGCCGCGGTCGAATCCGTGCGCCGCGATATGGCCTCGGTGTCGGAACGGGTCACGGCGGTCGAGGAGGCCGAGGCGCCCCCCGCCGCGGTCGAGATCGTTCGCGGGTCGACACGCTTTAATTTCAGCGGCTACCTGAAGAGTGATCTGATGTGGACGCGCTACAGCGGGGGCTCGGTTGCGCCCAATGCGCTGATCCGCGATTTCCGTATTCCCGGCCAGATTCCCGTCGGCGGCGACGCCTCCACCACGGACGTGGATTTCCACGCCAAGGAAAGCCGGGTCAACTTCGGCTTCGCCCATGACGTCGGCAATGGCCGCGAAGTCGCCGGCTTCGTCGAGCTCGATTTCCTCGTCGGCCCGGGGGGCAACGAGCGGATCAGCAACTCCTACACGACCCGCGTCCGCCACGCCTTCCTGACCTACGGCAACTGGAAAGTCGGGCAGTACTGGTCGACCTTCTTCGATGTCGGTGCCCTGCCGGACAACCTGGATTTCATCGGCCCCACCGAAGGCACGGCCTTCGCTCGCCAGCCCCAGATCCGCTACACCAACGGGCCGTGGCAGCTGGCCGTGGAGAATCCCGAGACGACGATCACGCCCTTCGGCGGCGGGGGCCGGATCGTCACCGACACAGCGACCATTCCTGATCTGATTGCCCGCTACACGGTCGATGGCGACTGGGGTCACTTCTCCGTGGCCGGCCTGGGACGGCAGCTGTCCGTCGACACGGATGCGGGCACCGAACGCGCGACCGGGCTGGCGCTCAGCGTCAGCGGCAAGGTCAACTTTGGCCGTGACGATCTCAAATGGATGGTCACCGGTGGCCCCGGTGTCGGACGCTATCTCGGGCTGAACACCGCCAACGATGTGGTTTTCGACGAAAACGGCGAGCTCGAGCCGATCGATGCCTACGGCGCGTTCCTGGCCTATCGCCACTTCTGGAATGATCAGTGGAAGTCGACGATCACCCTGTCGGCCTTCTCCGCCGACAACGACGTGAATCTGACCGGTCTGGGCGTGACTCAGGAGGTCTACAGCGGCCTGGCTAATCTGATCTATCAGGTCAACCCAAAGCTTCGTATGGGCATGGAATACACCTATTCCCGCCGCGAGACCGAAGCCGGCCTCTCGGGCAACATGAATCGGCTGCAGTTCTCGACGATCTACGCGTTCTGATCGGGGCTCGCGCGGTCTGCAGGAAGGGCCGCCGGCGTCTCCAGGACCGATCGGACCCCCGGCTGACTCCTGCAGTCAGCCGGGGTTTTTCCATATCGGCAGCGGGCAAACTCTGCTAGCGTATTGCCCATGCGCCGGCCCGGACCCCCGATCGATCGATGAGCTCATCCCCCCAACTGGAACCGTCGTCCGAGCAACCCGGAGACTGGATTGCCCACGGAGCCTGGACGCTACGACACGCGGCAACCCTCCAGGAGCGCCTGGTACAGCTCGAAGCCAGCTCAGGCGAGGGGGCGATGACGCGGGTCGATGCAACTCGCATCGATCGCCTGGACTCGGCCGGCGCCCAGCTGCTCAGCCGCTTTATCCATCGGGCGGGGCTGGGCCCCGATCGCGTCGAACTCCGTTCCGACCATCGCGCGCTCTTTAAGGCCGTTGTCGATGTCGATACGCAGCCACCCGACGATGACGCGCACAAGGGGAATTTGATCGACTGGTTCGAGGGGGTGGGTCGCGCGACACTCGATTTTCTCCAGGACCTGCGAGCACTCCTGAGCTTTCTTGGCCAGACCATCGCCACCGGCATCCTGGTGCTCTTCCACCCGCATCAATGGCCGCTGACAGCGACGGTGCACCACATCCAGCAGACCGGCCTCAACGCCCTGCCGCTGGTGGCCCTGCTGAGCTTCTTGGTCGGTGCGGTCGTTGCTTTTCTCGGCGCCACGGTGCTGCGAGATTTCGGCGCCGAGCTGTTCGTGGTCGACCTCACCACCTATGCCTTTCTCCGGGAGTTCGGCGTGCTCTTGACGGCGATCATCCTGGCCGGTCGAACCGCTAGCGCCTTCACCGCTCAGATCGGCACCATGAAAAGCCGCGAAGAGATCGATGCGATCCGGACGATCGGCATGGACCCCTTCGTGCTGCTGGTCCTGCCGCGCCTTGTCGCCCTGCTGATCGCTCTGCCGATCCTGGCGCTCGTGGCGATGATCTCCGGGCTGGCCGGGGGTCTGATCGTGTCCTCCTTCTCGCTGGATATTCCAGGCCAGCTTTATCTCGATCGAATGAGCGCGATGGTCGATGTCCGCCATTTTCTTGTAGGTATGTCGAAAGCGCCCTTCTTTGCGCTCGTCATCGCGCTGGTGGGCTGCATGGAGGGCTTCAAGGTGGGTGGAACCGCTCAGTCGGTCGGTGAGCGAACCACGTCTGCGGTCGTTCAATCGATTTCGATGGTCATCGTCATCAACGCCCTGGCGGCGGTCTTTTTCATGGAGATCGGCTGGTGAGCGAGCCCGCGATCGAAGTTCGCGGTCTGGCCAATCGTTTTGGCACTCAGACCGTCCACGAAGACCTCGATCTGTCGTTGCCAAAGGGACAGATCGTCGGCGTGGTGGGCGGCTCCGGCTCGGGCAAGTCGGTGCTGATGCGCGCAATTCTCGGCCTGCGGCCGCCCCAGGCCGGCGAGATCGAAGTGCTGGGCCGACCGGTCACGGGGATTCCCGAGCGGGACGCGCACTTAAGAGAATCCAGCGGCGTGCTGTTCCAGGACGGTGCTCTGTTCTCCTCGCTGACCGTTGTCGAAAACGTCGAAGTGCCGCTGAAATGTCACGGCCATGGCTTGTCGGCTGCGCTGATTCGCCAGCTCGCCACGCTGAAGATTCGCCTGTCGGGACTGGCCTCGACGGCCTGCAACAAGTATCCCTCCGAACTCTCGGGCGGCATGCGCAAGCGCGCCGGCCTGGCGCGCGCCCTCGCGCTCGATCCGGACCTCCTGTTTCTTGACGAGCCGACCGCCGGGCTGGACCCGATCGGCGCCGCCGAGTTCGATGAGCTGCTTCGAACGCTCCAGCAGTCCCTGGGGCTAACGGTTTTCCTGATCACCCACGATCTTGATACGCTCTACACGATCTGCGATCAGATCGCGGTCATCGGCGAGCGCCGCGTGCTGACCGTCGGACCCCTGGCCGAGGTCGAGCAGCTCGATCACCCCTGGGTGCAGCAGTATTTCCACGGACCGCGCGGACGTGCCGCGCGTCGATAAGGACCAAGGAATGGAAACCCGAGCACCGTATATCTTGATTGGCGTCTTCGTCGTACTGGGCCTCGTCGGCCTGGTCCTGTTCGGGCTCTGGACTGCCCAGTTCGAGGACGACAGCGCCTGGAAGCGCTATCGGGTCGTCTTCGAGCAGGCCGTCTCCGGGCTGTCCGTGGGCTCGAGCGTGCAGTACAACGGCATCAACATGGGCAGCGTCACGGACCTCTATCTGCATCCCGATGATCCGCGCCGGGTGGTGGCCGATATCCGCGTTCGCAACAATGCGCCGATCCGCGAAGACACGGTGGCGCGGCTGACCACCTCCGGCCTGACCGGCCTGGCCTTCATTCAGCTGGAGGGCGGCAGTCCGGAAAGTCTTCTGCTACACGCCCGCGAGGAGGATGAAGAGCCGCCGATCATCCAATCAGAGATCTCCGAGTGGCAGCGCCTGTTCAACGCCTCCGAAGATATCGCCACCACCGCCAGCCAGGTCCTGATCCGCCTCTCCAACCTGCTCAGTGACGAAAACGCCGAGCGCGTGGCCAGCACGCTGGAAAACATCGACAGCCTGACCGCCGCCCTAACACAGGACGAGGCGCTGATCACCGAGACCTTAACCAACGCTCGAGCCGGCAGCGAGTCGCTCGTCGCCATGCTCGATCAGGCCAATGAGACGCTGGCCCGGGTCCGTGGCATGCTGACCGACCTCGACACCGGCCTGATCAGCGAGATTCCCGATCTATCAGCAGGCATCGAACAGACGCTGGGGCAGATGACTTCCATGACCCAGCGCCTCGATCGAGTAATCGCCGCCAACGAACAAGCCTTCGCCGAATTCGGCAACGAGGGCCTGGCCCAGGTCGGTCCCGCCCTGCAGGAGCTGCGCATCCTGCTGCGCGACCTGTCGCGCATCGGCAGCCGCTTTGAACGCAACCCGGCCCAGTTCATCCTGGGGCGAGAGCAGATGGAGGAGTACCAGCCCCAATGAAGACATTCTCGTTCCCCCTGCTGGTACTCGGCGCCCTCGCGCTGTCTGCCTGCAGCCTCGGCGGCAAGGCCGTGCCCCTCACCGTCATCGAGCCGCAGCTCGACCCGATCGTTATCGAAGGGCTGGC
>Ga0207419_1001212_pt1 | contig 20050 bp, 17 predicted proteins | sample ElkSloMetagenome_4_FD_184723 | JGI IMG/M metagenome (GOLD analysis project Ga0207419, IMG submission 184723) | Hot spring microbial communities from Elkhorn Slough, Monterey Bay, USA - MD2A (version 2) | ecosystem: Environmental > Aquatic > Marine > Intertidal zone > Estuary: Microbial mat ...
CCTTGGCAAAGCGCTTGAGCAGGGAAACCTGGAAGAAATAAGAAAAGATTTTGACAGATTACCTGTTGAAGGAGTAAACGGCTCAGCAACCGAAGCAGAGATCATTGAAAAGCTGGCTGCTTTTGGCATTCGTAAATCGAATGAAAAAGTCACAATAAAACTTTGGGGGAGCGGAAACCCTCGACGGGAATTTTTGCACAGCGAAGATATGGCAAGCGCATGTGTGCATATTATGGAACATGTAAATTTCAAGGATGTAAAACCGGACTCCGCTGAAATTCGTAATACCCATATTAACATAGGTACCGGCAGCGATTTGGCAATTAAAGAACTGGCCGCTCTGATTAAAGATATTGTAGGATTTGAAGGTACTATTGCATGGAACACTGAAAAACCTGACGGCACTTTTCAAAAATTGCTCGATGTAAGCAAACTTAACCATCTTGGTTGGAAAGAATCCATCTCTCTAAAGGAAGGTATAACAAGCGTTTATAACCTATACGCTTCCTGACAAATCAGTAAGATTCTTTTTGCATTTTAAAATTCAACTATGGTATAAGGGGAAATATGGCCGGGATATACCATTTTTCCATCCCTATCCACAGGGCTATTGCCTGTATAGCTGGAACATAATTTACAAGTGATTTTGCTTCAGGTAAAGTATAACACTTAGCTTTCACCCCTGTTTTTGTTTAACATTCATGGTTAATATACTAAGTGAATTTAGTTTTGTAACTATATTCATTTAGAATACCAAGTTTGTATAAATTAAATACAACCAGGCTTGGATGACCGCCTAACAAATTACTTTTCAATATCTTTCGTGTGATTTTAAAAAGAATGCGGTATAAATTATTCAACTTAAACCTATTGAGCAATAAATAAGCACGATAAACTTTTATTGATTTTAAAAACAATGGGTTGTCAATTTGTTTTGAAACAAAATAAAGGTTTTTAATGGCTTCTGCAGATTTTTCTAAAAATACATCATTATGTTCCAACCCTTCATGTACAACAGGGTTTTCAATGTGTGTAATGGAAAAGTTGTTTTTATAAAGCTCATAACCGAATAGGGTGTCCTCGTGTCCATAGGTGGTAATACTTTCATTAAAATGAATGCGCTCAAAAATCTCCTTTTTAATAAGGAAATTATTGGTCATAAATGATTTATGCGGTACCTGACGGCGGATGGTGGCAGGCTGGCTTTCTTTCTTTGTGCCATAAAGCCAGTGAAAAAAAAATTCACCGGATGCAAAAGCTTCAGGATATATCCTGCCCCCACATACCACCTGATACCCCTTTTTTATCTCAATGAAATATTTCTGAATAAACCCTGGTGAGGGTATAGATGCATCGCAATCCAAATACAGCATATTATCATATAAAGCCAAATCTTTCAACTGATTACGTGCCTTACTCCGCCCTACATTAGTCATCGACTGATGTACCTTTACCTGTTGATTTGCCAGGGTCTGATATTGTTTCCGAAAGTGAATGTCAGAACCATCATCAAAAAGTATGATTTCCCCCTTTGGCACCACACTCATAAGCTGCCCATGCAGTGTGCGCACCAACTCTGTAATGCCATAATTATATACAGGAATTAAAATTGAAATCATAAAGAAATGTAAATTCTGATGGCTTCAAAGCTAAGGATAATTTAATACTATAATCAGTTTTTTGTATAAGGAAATTTCAAAAATCAAGAAAATATTTTTCCGGCATTCATTAAAAAGGTAGTAAAAATACTACCTTATTGACAGAGTGCTGTTATATCTAAAATGAATTTTTCTGAAAAAAGGGTATAATCACTACCAGATAGAATTTAATCAAACAGTACATTTGTATAGGTTTAAACATTTAATTACAGCAAAATTATTTTCGTAAAATATGACACCGACAAAACATTTTATGACAGTAAATGAACTAGGAGAAAATCTTTATGCTGTAGATCTTTATAACTACTCGATAAAAGGAAAAGAAAAAATATTTTCTAAATTATCAAAATCAATACCCCGTTTAAACGATATTTTAACAGAGCATTATGGAAAAATGAATGTTTGATTAAAGGTAGAACCGTTTCATTATACCCCCAGCCCTTGACCACAATTGGTCAGGGCTTTTTTATTTCCCCTACAAAATAATTCCATAACGGGTCTTTCGGTGGCGGAGCCTCTACATAGAGCTTTTCTTTGGTTACCGGATGCGAAAAGGCAATGCTACGCGCATGCAATGAAATTCCTCCGTCAGCATTTGAACGCGGAAAACCATACTTCAGATCTCCTTTTATGGGGGCACCCGCTGCAGCAAGTTGGGCTCTTATCTGGTGATGCCGTCCTGTTTCAATGGTAACCTGCAACAGGTGATATTTATCAGATGAGAGCACGTGGCGGTAATGAAGAACAGCCTTTTTCGAATCTTTCACCTCCGTTGGATGCGTGTACGACTTATTTTGCTTTTGATTCCTTAATATATAATGAACTAGTGTTCCTTCTGATTCCGGGAGATGATTTTTCACAATGGCCCAATAAGTTTTGGTGATGTCCTTTTCTCTGAATAAAGCATTCATTCGTGCCAGGGCTTTTGATGTTTTTGCAAATACTACAGCCCCGCTTACAGGCCGGTCAATCCGGTGCACCACACCCAGAAAAACATTGCCAGGTTTGTCATACCTGATTTTAAGGTAATGTTTTACTTTTTCATCGAGTGCAATATCGCCGGTTTTGTCTCCCTGTACAAGATCAGACACATTTTTATTGACGATAACCAGGTGATTATCCTCATATAATATTATTATGTCAAATGCAGGATTGATTAGTATTGCTCTTTTTCGTTGGGGAAAGAAAGGCTGCGTACATCTTCAATGTAATTTTGTACGGCACCAGTTATTTCCGCGGAAAGATTATGATATCTGCGTAAAAACCGGGGTGAAAATTCCTGTGTGATACCGAGCATATCATGAAGTACGAGTACCTGCCCGTCAACATCTTTCCCCGCGCCAATGCCAATGATAGGGATTTTTACGTCGGAAGCCACTTTTTTTGCCAAAGCGGCCGGTATTTTTTCCAGTACAATGGCAAAACAACCTGTTTCTTCCAGCAACATGGCATCATTCATCAATTTTTCTGCTTCATCATCATCGCGGGCACGCACGACATAAGTACCAAATTTATGGATAGACTGTGGAGTTAATCCCAGGTGCCCCATTACAGGAATACCGGCAGAAAGAATCCTGGTGATAGACTCACAAACCTCAGCGCCGCCTTCGAGCTTTATGGCATGTGCACCGGTTTCCTTCATGATACGTATCGCAGATGAAAGTGCTTCCTTTGAATTACCCTGATAGGTACCAAAAGGTAAATCTACCACCACCAGGGCACGCTTTACAGCTCTTACCACTGCAGCCGCGTGGTAAATCATCTCGTTCAGAGTAATAGGCAATGTGGATTGGTACCCGGCCATTACATTTGAAGCGGAATCTCCCACAAGAATAATATCAATTCCTGCTTTATCAAGGATGCGGGCCATTGAATAATCATAGCCGGTAAGCATGGCTATTTTTTCTCCCTGTAGCTTCATGGCATTCAGCACATGTGTGGTTACTTTTTTTACCGACTGATGAACAGACATATTATTTGATGGATTGATTTAAGATGCAAAATTACGAATTTGGCTAATATTCCAGAAGGTTTATGCTGATTTTTCTGAATAACTCACTTACGGCAATGTGGCCTGCCATTTTTTCTGTCTTTTTGTCATAAGCAGTGTGGGTATTACTGAGATATTCAAAATCAAGTGTCAAATTTACATAAGTAAACTGTAATAACCGAATGGCATAATCATTGTCATTTATGAGACAGATTTTTAAAAATTACACAAGACAATATTAAAAATAACAATAACCGAAAATTAAAAATAGGAGTAAAATGAGTAAAATTATTGGAATAGACTTAGGAACCACTAACTCTTGCGTATCTGTTATGGAAGGTAATGAGCCGGTTGTAATCCCCAACAGCGAGGGGAAAAGAACCACCCCCTCAATTGTTGCTTTTCTTGACAAAGGTGAACGCAAGGTAGGTGATCCTGCAAAACGCCAGGCCATTACAAATCCCGTACGCACCATATCTTCAATAAAAAGATTTATGGGAGAAACTTATGATAAAGTGCAAAAAGAGCGCGAACGTGTGTCATATGAAGTAGTCAAGGGCGATAACAATACACCGCGTGTAAAAGTAGACGACCGTAAATATTCCCCCCAGGAGATATCTGCCATGGTTCTTCAAAAAATGAAAAAAACCGCTGAAGATTACCTTGGGCAAACAGTTACAGAAGCCGTAATTACAGTTCCTGCCTACTTTAGTGACTCACAGCGTCAGGCTACTAAAGAAGCAGGTGAAATTGCTGGTTTAAATGTTAAACGTATTATCAATGAGCCTACTGCTGCCTCACTGGCATACGGGTTAGATAAAAAATCATCCGACCTGAAAGTAGCTGTTTTCGACCTTGGGGGTGGTACATTTGACATTTCAATTCTCGAATTGGGCGATGGCGTATTTGAAGTAAAATCTACCAACGGTGATACCCACCTTGGTGGTGATGATTTTGACCACGTAATTATTGACTGGCTTGCAGAAGAGTTCAAAAAAGATGAAGGTCTTGATTTGAAAAAAGATCCTATGGCCCTGCAGAGACTAAAAGAGGCCGCTGAGAAAGCTAAAATTGAACTTTCCAGTTCGTCATCTACAGAAATTAACCTGCCTTATATTATGCCGGTAGATGGCGTACCGAAACACCTTGTTAAGACCCTTAGCCGTTCAAAATTCGAACAGCTGGCCGATTCACTTATTCAGGCTACCGTAGAGCCCTGTAAAAAAGCCCTTTCTGATGCTAAAATGAAGCCATCAGATGTAGATGAGGTAATTCTTGTGGGTGGTTCAACACGTATTCCTGCAATACAACAAGTGGTAGAGAAATTCTTTGGAAAATCACCTTCAAAAGGTGTAAACCCTGATGAGGTTGTCGCTATTGGTGCAGCTATTCAGGGTGGAGTGCTCACAGGTGAGGTAAAAGATGTATTGCTTCTTGATGTTACGCCACTTTCATTAGGTATTGAAACCATGGGCGGTGTAATGACAAAACTGATAGAATCAAACACGACTATCCCATCAAAGAAAACCGAAACATTTACCACCGCAGCAGATAACCAACCCTCAGTTGAGATTCATGTACTCCAGGGTGAGCGTCCCATGGCAGCAAACAATAAAACCATTGGTCGTTTCCACCTCGATGGTATTCCACCATCACCACGTGGTGTACCACAGATTGAGGTAACCTTTGATATTGATGCCAATGGTATCCTGAATGTTTCTGCCAAAGACAAGGGTACTAACAAAGAACAAAGTATCCGTATTGAAGCCTCTTCAGGCTTGTCTGAAGAAGAAATAAACAGAATGAAAGACGAAGCCAAGGCAAACGAAGCTTCTGACAAGCAAGCCAAGGAGAAAATTGAAAAGTTAAATGGAGCAGACAGCCTGATTTTCCAAACAGAAAAACAGCTGACAGAGTTTGGCGATAAACTTCCTGCAGACAAAAAGGAGCCAATTGAAAAAGCTCTGGCCGACCTTAAAGCTGCTAAAAGTTCAGAAGACATTGAAGCCATTGATAAAGCTACAGCTGAGCTGAATAATGTATGGCAAGCCGCTTCACAGGAAATGTATCAGGCCAGCCAGGCACAGCAAGGTGGCCAACAACAAGCTGATGCAGGTGCCGAGGGAGGCCAGCAGAATGGTGGAAATGATAAAGATGATGGCGAAGTTACTGATGTAGATTTTGAAGAAGTAAAATAATATTTCGCTGGAATTACCAATATAAAAGGCTGCTCAGTTTTGGGCAGCCTTTTTTTATCACCACAATGCGGTGAATAATATCACCATCATATCCAACGTTATAATTGCACATGAGCTTATTAATAGCTAATTTTAAACACTTAAATTTTATCTTGTAACACGGCATTTGAAAAGTATGAATAAAAAAATATCAATATTAGTTTTTCTGTTTGTGATGAGCAGCCTGCTTGCGGCTGCACAAAACAATGATACCATAAACCAAACCGGACCTAATGGTTTAAAGCAAGGCTACTGGGAAGCCAGGTATCCAAATGGATCGCTCCGTTATAAAGGCATATTTAAAGACGGTAAGCCAACAGGTGTTTTTACCCGGTATTTTGACAATGGTGAAGTATTTGCCATTATGCAATTTATTGTAGATCAACAAACTACACCTACCAAAATTTTTTACCGGAATGGTAAGTTGGCGGCCGAAGGGAATTTTGTAGGAGAAAAAAAGGACGGATTGTGGAAATACTATTCTTACTATCATGAAACCCTTGCAGCTGAAGAAACTTATGTTTTAGGCCAGCGACAAGGCACTTCCAGAAAGTATCATAAAGACGGAACCATAATAGAAGAACTTGATTATCAAAACCATAAAAAGCATGGAAACTGGGTTCAATATTTTGTTGATGGATCAAAAAAGTTGGTTTCCCATTACCAAAATGACAAACGCAATGGCAATTTTATCCTTTATTATCCTGATGGTACCATGGAAGCAGAAGGACAATATTTAGATGATTTCATGCACGGCGAATGGAAATATTACACGGATGGAGGAGAATTGGATTACCAGGTTGATTTTGAATACGGACAACCACTGAACCCTGAGGTACTTGAAGAAAAGTCTGCAGCATTTTTTGAGATGGTGGAAAAAAATAAAGATAAAATTCCCGAACCGGATGAAACCAACTTTCTTCCCTCAGGCCAATAACTAATCTTAAAGCTGATAAATTGAAAAATTTAAATCTCTTCATATTGTTTCTCTTGTTTGTGGCTCCGGCTTACGCGCAAACATTCAATAACAAATACTTTGTTGCATTTACTGACAAAGATTTCTCTGATTACAACCTTAGTAATCCCGAGGAGTTTTTAAGTGAAAGAGCAATACAAAGAAGAGCTACTCATAATATCCCTTACCGCTACAACGACCTGCCCGTATCTGCATACTATACAGAAAGTCTGAAAGAAATGGGGTTTCATATTTACTATACAACAAAATGGTTTAATGGCGCAGTAGTAGGAATCGACAGTGCCAGTCTTGTATCTGCATTGGATAGTTTGTCATTCATAAAAAGCTATGATCTGATCTACACCTCTGAGTTAAAATCTACTGCAAAACATGCCATTAAAAATGAAGGCATGCAAAGGCAGACCCCGTATTCCGAAATAGATTACGGCCCCTCGGTTACGCAAATAAAATTTAATGGGGGTGACTATCTGCACGATGCCGGCCTTACCGGCAAAGGAATGTACATCGCTGTGCTTGATGCCGGATTTTATAATGTAGATACCCTTGCCGCTTTTAAACACCTTTGGGAGGAGGACAGAATTCTTGCTACCCGGAGTTTTGTAAATCCACAACTACCATTTTTCGACTCACATACCCATGGCATGTATGTACTTTCACTTTTGGGAGGATGGCTCCCTGGAGAATTAGTAGGCAGTGCGCCTGATGCCACCTACATTCTTCTGCATACTGAAGATGGATATTCTGAAAACCGCATTGAAGAATATAACTGGGCTGCAGGCGCCGAATTTGCTGACAGTATAGGTGCAGATATTATAAACTCATCCCTTGGTTATCATGCCTTTGATATAGCCAGGCACAATTATTCCTATTCAGATATGGATGGTAATACCGCTGTAATCACCCGCGCTGCTGACATTGCTGCCAGCAAGGGAATGCTGGTAGTAACCAGCGCCGGCAATGAAGGCAATGACCCTTGGAAGTTTATTACAGCACCTGCAGATGCTGACAGTGTTCTCACTGTGGGAGCGGCAGATAGCCTTGGATTTCCTGCCGCCTTCACTTCATTTGGTCCGACTTATGATGGGCGAATAAAACCCAACACCACAGGCATGGGAGTAAAAGATGTGGTGCAATCGTCATTCGGGGGGACGTCTCGGGGAAATGGCACATCTTTTTCCTCCCCATTGATAGCAGGAATGGCAGCCGGCTTATGGCAAAAGTACCCAAATGCATCAAACATAGAGATCATTAATGCCATTGAAAAAAGCAGTTCCTTATATCTAAATCCTGACTCCATGCTTGGCTATGGCATCGCGGATATGGCCAAAGCCTTTACAATAGCAAGTGGAATTCCCCAAAACAAAACACTTGATGAAATTAGCATTTTTCCCAATCCATATACCGATAGCTTTACAATTGAAACACCTGTTGATCTCCTGCCCTATACAATTGAGATAATAAATCTGCAGGGAAGAATTGTGGCGAAGGAATCATATCCTGCACCAGCTTCTTCCTTTTTACAGAAAGATTTCAATGAATTCAACAATCTGGGCTCAGGAATCTATATACTTACCCTTAGTAATAAGAAAAATGCCGTACAAAGAAAAATTATAAAAATTAATAAGGAAAAGTAATGGCCACAAACACGCTTTCACTTCTGGAGCTTAATCAGATGATTGGCGAGCGTATGCGAAACCTTTTCCCCGGTAGTTTTTGGGTGATGGCTGAAATTAGTGAATGTAATGTCAATTACAGTGGCCATTGTTATCTAGAACTTGTTGAAAAGGATGAAGCAGATCGGCTGGTGGCTAAATCAAGAGCTATCATCTGGTCGCAAACCTACCGCATGCTATCTTCATATTTTGAAACTTCTACCGGTGTACCTTTAAAAAGTGGCATTAAGGTTCTGCTTATGGCAAACATAGAGTTTCATAGTATTTATGGTTTAAGCCTGCACGTTACAGACATTGATCCTACCTATACCATAGGCGAAATAGCAAGGAAAAAGCTTGAAATTATTGAAAAATTAAAAACTGAGGGTGTCTTCAGCCTGAATAAAGAGCTTCCATTGCCTTCAGTGATTCAAAAAATTGCTGTTATTTCATCAGAAAATGCGGCAGGCTACACCGATTTCAAAGATCAGTTAATAAACAATCAGGCAGAATATCATTTTTATACCCGCCTGTTTCCCGCCATAATGCAAGGGGAATATGCAGAAGGATCTATTATTAACAGTCTGGAGTGTATTTACCCCTATGCTGATTTTTTTGACTGCATTGTAATTGTGCGTGGAGGTGGGTCAGCCACTGACCTGAGCTGCTTTGATAACTATTGGCTTCCCTATCACATCTGTCAATTTCCGTTGCCGGTAATTACCGGTATCGGACATGAAAAAGATGATTCTATTACAGATATGGTTGCGCATACCAGACTTAAAACACCCACGGCATGCGCAAATTTTATTATTGATAAAGCCGCCTCATTTGGCACCACATTGTATGACCTTTCTTTAAAATTCGCTCATACTTGCAGTGAAATTATTGAAAATGAAAAAAAGTCCCTCGCCCATTTAGCAAAAATACATGGACGTGAAGCAAACTTACATATCCAAAAACACGTAAACAGACAAAATAAAAGAATCTCGAGGTTTACCTACCTCAGCAAACAACTTATTACGCATGAACATCATAAGTTTGAAATATCTAAATTAAACATTAAAAACGCTTTACAGATAAATGTAAACGCGCACAAAAAAATGATGAAGAATCATCATCCTAAATTAACCTCATTGGTAAGCCGGCAATTGAAAAATCGCCGGCACAGGATTTCAATGCTTGAACAACATGCAGATGATACCAATCCTTTTTATTTACTAAAAAAAGGCTACAGCATTACAACAAAGGATAATAAGCGCATTTATAGCAAAAACAGCCTTAAAGTTGGTGACAAGATTAAAACCCGGTTTTACGAGGGAGAAACGTTGAGTATTGTAAAGAAAAGATAAACCTTGTGAAGGAATTAAAAACGATATATGTTTTCATTCTTATTTTCTTAAGCTCAGTCATTCTATTACCGGGAATGGCTTTTGCATCTGACACTATTTACGATTCATATTCACCTTCAGAACATGAATTTAGTGATAGTCTTAACAGAAAGAATCCGCATAACAGAAAATTTAATCTTTTAAATGACAGCCTTCAGTTTTTTTTACAAAAAGAAAACAAATCAAAAACAGCTTATTACTGGTTTAAGCTGGGGCAGCTGCACGAAAAACACCTGAATTACCGGCCGGCACTGGAAATGTATGATAATGCACTTGTATTATACCGCAGCGAGGGTGAACTGGCAAACTGTTGTAATATTTTACATAGCATAGGCAATATTTATCTCCAGGTAAACAATCTTTCCATGGCAGATACTTATTTCTCAGAGGGTATTCAGCTTTCTTATTTAATTGATGATTTAGCATACACTGCTCTGTTTAAACAATCCATTGGAGAATTGCTAGCGCAGGCAGGCTTATATAACGAAGCCTTAAAGGAATTAAATGCTGCACTTGAAATATTAAGGCATTACAATGTTGCCACGGATAAAGTATATTATATCAAGATACTAAAAGCAGAACTATATCTTAAATGGAATAAAATTTCCAAAGCAATTGCAGAAATAAATGCCATTCCTGAAAAGGAAATAACAGACCTGCATATAAAGGCAAATTATTATATAACCCAGGGAAACATTGCTGAAAAACAAAAGCAGCAAATTATTGCTGCAAGCTATTATGAACAAGGACTGGGCACTTATTTATCAGGAAACGATCAATATCCGTTTGAAGAATTGGAATTGCATAAGAAGCTTAGTGATATTTACATGCAAACAGGAGATACAAAAACAGCGCTCTTTCATCTGGGTTGGCATGCAGCCATATCCGATTCACTTATCACATATGGCCTCACTACCGTTTATGATTATAACCGGTTTATCCTAAACATTAATCTATCTAAAGAGGAGTTTCGGAATCTTTCGCAAAAGCATTTCACCCTTGCTCAGGAAGTAGAACGACAGCAACAGGTTAAAAAGATGCTTATACTTATTATCTCTATCAGTGTGGCCTTATTAATTTTACTGTTTTTAATGGTGCGCCGCAGAAGAAAGTCGGTAGAAGATTATAAACTTAAGAATAAAACCCAGCAAGAATTAATACGCCAGTTAAATGAAACATCTTCTGAGTTAAAATTATTAAATGCTACAAAAGACAGGTTATTTTCCATTATTGGCCACGACCTTAAGAACCCGTTTAATGCAATTTTAGGATTTTCTGAAATACTTGCTAAAAGAGTACAGGATAATCCTGATGAAAACATTAAAAAATATGCAACCATAATAAATAATACTTCTCATGAAATGTACGCACTTTTGGAAAATATTCTGGACTGGTCCAGATCGCAAAGAGATAAAGTAGCATTTAATCCCGAAGTTTTCGATTTGTACAGTTCAGTAGTAAATATTTACACCCTACTTGAAATAAATGCCCTCCAAAAAAACATTGAACTGGTTAATCTTGTTGAAAAAGACACGCCCATATTTGCAGATAAAGACCTGGTGCTTACCATACTAAGAAATCTCTTAAGCAACGCCATAAAATTCACCCATGAAAAGGGACAGGTAACCGTATCTGCCCATTATGAACAGGATTATATTGAAGTATGGGTTGCCGATAATGGCATAGGCATCTCAAAGAAAGATGTTGAAAAACTTTTCCGCGTCGATGTAAACTACTCTTCATCAGGAACTTCTTCAGAAAAAGGCACAGGTTTAGGATTACTGCTATGCAAAGACTTTATCGAGATGCATGAGGGCAATATTTGGGTGGAAAGCACAATTAATGCGGGAAGCATATTCAAATTTACCCTCCCCATTAATAAAGAGATAAGGAAGAAAATAAAAAACAGGTAACCTCGAATTTACTACTTCCCTTTTTAAAATCTTCACCACGTTTAGTCAAAGTAATAAAAAGCCTCCCCATACTTACCCCTGAGGTAATCAAAATGACTTTCATCAGCAGGACTTCGTACCATCAATGAGGGAGGTAAAGGCCCTAATGCCTTTACAGCACTATCCATTTTGTTTTGTAATCGCTCCACGACTTCAGGATATTCGTCAGCGAGATTCTTTCTTTCACCTATATCTTCATCTAGATTTGTAAGGAGCAAAGGATGAGGATCAACATGTTTCTTCCATATTACAGGCTCAGAACCATCAAATGGCAGTTTTAATTTCCAATTACCATCCCGGTATCCACGCAAATCACCCAAATAATAAAACAACAGTTCCTGGGGAACACGTTCACCTTCTCCTTTAAATACAGGTAAAATGTTTACCCCGTCAATGGGTACATCCGGAATTTCAGCACCTGCAATAGAGGCAAAGGTTGGCATTATGTCCATGATACTTACCAGGCCATTGTATTCTGAACCTGCAGGAATTTGCTTTTTCCACCACGCGATGGCAGGCACGCGCACACCACCTTCAAAGGTGTATTGTTTACCTTCCCTTAAAGGTGCTGCTGATCCTCCGTGTTCACGCATCACAAGCCATGGGCCATTATCGCTGGTAAAAATCACCAGGGTATTCTCATCCAGATCAAGGCTGTCCAGCTGATTCATAATCTGACCAACACTCCAGTCAATCTCTTCAATAACATCGCCATACAATCCCCTTTCCGACCGGCCTTCAAATTCCGGTGATGCATAAATAGGCACATGGGGCATACTATGTGCCAGGTAAAGAAAAAATGGTTCTTCCTTATGTTGATTTATAAATGTCAGAGCTTCTTGCGTATATCTTTGTGTGGTATATCGCTGGTCAACTTCAAATGCTTCAACTTCATTACCCCGCATATATACTACACTTTCCATATCATTACTATAAGGAATACCAAAATATTCATCAAACCCCTGCTGAAGGGGCAGAAATTTTGGCATGTGTCCAAGGTGCCATTTACCCACAATACCAGTGGTATAGCCCGCATCTTTAAGCACTTCAGCTACGGTAACTTCTTCAGCGGGCATACCTGTAAAACTTTCCGGAAAGAATACGCCGTTTACACCCATACGCTCAGGGTATCGGCCTGTCATCAATGCAGCCCGCGAAGGGCTGCACACAGGTGACCCGGAATAAAAAGAAGATAATTTCATCCCTTCCGCTGCCATGCGGTCCAGGTAGGGTGTTTTGATGTCCGCAGCACCGAATGCTCCTACATCATTATAACCCAAATCATCGCAAAGGATAACAATAAAATTTGTCTTTTCTGCGGTTGCTTCACCATTTTCATTTTTTACGGGAGTTTGACAGGAAAATCCAAGTAAACTCATGGTGGATATACCAAATAAAACCTTCTGTTTAACCATAATCTAGATTTATTGCATATACTTTTTTTATGATCCAATATTTACGATGCTAATATACGTTTCTATATTCAGATAGGATAAAAATTGTATTTCTTTTTTTTGTTTGATAAAAAAGTCGAAAAAATATGGAGTAAAATAATCTCAGGAAATTTCAACATATCTTCCCCTAAAATGTTAATATTCAGAAGATAAATTTGTTTGTAATTCTTATCCCTTTCATTTATGAAATACGCATTAAACATAATAATAGATGCCCCGGTTGGCCGGGTTATTGAATTATATGATGAACCCGCAAATCTGGAACGATGGATGGATGGACTGGAAGAATTTGAGTCCCTGGAAGGAACTCCTCGTGAAGCCGGATCTACTGCAAAATTAAAATTCCGTATGGGAAAACGGGTGGTAGAAATGAAGGAAACAGTAAAGGTGAAAAATCCACCTCATGAATTCACCTTTATTTATGAGGCTGACAAAGTCTACAATATTGTGAGTGAAAGCTTTTCTCCTGCTCCGGAAAACAAAACTAAATATACCTCTATGCAGGAATTTCATTTTAAAGGTTTCATGAGAGTATTTGCATTTTTTATGTCGGCCGTATTTAAAAAGCAATCCATGAAGTATATGACGAATTTCAAGATTTTTGCTGAAAAGCATGCATAATCAGCATGCAATAAAACTTCTCCTGCCACCTCTAATAACGTTGGTCCAGGCAAAATCATTCATTATCCCTGTTCACACATATCCATATTCCTTCAGACGAATTAATTGAATTGTAGAGAAATCTACCCATTTTCTACTTTTTTTATGAAGGAAAAAAATAGTTTAATACTTGCTAACCGAATCCATTGCCAGCCACGTTAGGTACAGATATACCATTCATTATGAAAGTGTTTGAGCATTAATATCCTCATAAGAAATTTATAACATCAACATTCTATCGCCATTTCTTTTGAAATTGGCATAAAAATAGGTTTGAATACCGGTAATTGCATCCTGATATCAATGAGAAGTGAAAATAATCTGAATAGTCCCGGACTTGTACATTCCAGTGACGAATATCCTGGCTTTAAGCGCAAAAAACATGGCAAAGGTTTTACCTACCTCGATAAAGGTGGGCAAAGAATTACAGATAAAATTGTATTAAAGCGCTTAAAACAACTAACAATTCCTCCTATGTGGAGCGATGTATGGATATGTCCATTGCCCCATGGATATCTTCAGGCTACCGGGAAAGATATTAAGGGAAGAAAACAATACATTTATCATGATGAGTGGCGGATGAAACGCCAACAAAATAAATTTGAGAAGCTGGAAGATTTTGCAAAAGAATTACCTCTAATCCGTAAAGAAGTTGAAAAACAATTACGAAGAAAAGGATGGCCACGCAAGAAAGTAATTGCCCTGGTGATAGGCATATTGGATGAAACGTATTCACGGATAGGAAATCAACATTATCTTCAGGCCAATGGAACCTATGGACTTACCACACTTCGGCGCAAACATATGCAAATAGATAAAGAAGGCATTCATTTTGAGTACAAAGCCAAAAGCCAGAAGATGAGGAAAATTAATATCCTGAATAAGAGATTTGTAAAACTGATTAAGGAGTGTTCCGAATTAAGTGGTTATGAAATTTTCCGGTATCGTGAAAAACCAGGAAAAACAACACCGGTTGATTCCACTGATGTTAATCAATTCTTACAAAACATTACCCGTGAAGATTTTACAAGTAAGAACTTCCGTACCTGGGGAGGCACCATTCTGGCAATTAAAAAATATCCTGAGGCACTTTTAAAGAAAAAGAATAATCCGAGGATAAAACTTAGAAGAGCCATCGTAAAAGAAGTGGCAAAGGAACTTGGCAATACCATTGCAGTGAGTGAAAAATACTACATACATCCTACGGTGCTTGATGCTCTTGATGAAAACTTTTCGCCGGAAAACTATCCCTTAAATACTCAGCCCGAAGATTTGGAAACAGAAGAGAAGCTGGCTCTTGCTATCATAAACGAGGAAGAAATAGATTAAATCCTTATTTAAATTCCACATTTAGGGGAAGAATTAACACAGTTTACAAAAATCATTCTCATTAAAAAAATTCATAAAACACTGTATTAATGATGTTTGCAGCCTAAATAGAATATAATGATAAGCATGGTACATTTTTTATACTTCTTAATATCAATTCAATTATAAAAACTTTACAACATGAGTGATAAAGAAAGAATACAACAACCAAAATTCAACAAAAGAAAAGACCCATCTACCGAAGGCGGGGATGGACTCTCTGAATACATCTCGAACGACGCCGAAACCCTGAAAAAGAAGAAAAAACAAAAAGATCAGGATCGGGAGTAAAAATAACATTAGTCAATCTCAAAATTAAAAACATGAGTGAATATAAAGAAGTATCAGAAAAAGTACATGGACAAACCCAGTCTACACCTGGTACAGAACAAAAAATGGATCCAAAACCGGTATACATCCGTGAAAACTATCAGGGATCAGAAAAGCTGAAAGGCAAAGTGGCGCTGATTTCCGGCGGAGATTCAGGAATTGGCCGATCTGTAGCAGTACATTATGCACGTGAAGGAGCTGATGTTGCCATCATTTATCTTGAAGAAGATAATGATGCACTTGAAACGAAACAACTGGTTGAAAATGAGGGAAGAAAATGCATTATTCACCGTGGCGATATCCGCGATAAGGAATTTTGTGAACAAGCAGTTTCAGAAACGGTTGAAAAATTAGGTAAGCTGAACGTTTTGGTAAATCATGCGGGTGAGCAACATCCGGCGAGTGGTATGGGTGATTTGGATCTTGATGTAATGGAAAAGACCTTCAAAACCAACATTTTTGCCATGTATTACCTCACCAAGCCGGCTTTAAAATACATGCAAACCGGTGACAGCATTATCAATACCACCAGTGTAACTGCCTACCAGGGTAGTCCGCGTTTTCTCGATTATTCGGCCACCAATGGTGCCATAATCTCATTTACCCGTGCCCTGGCCAACAACTTATCAAAGAAAAAAATACGTGTAAACGGTGTAGCTCCCGGTCCTATCTGGACTCCACTTATTCCATCAACATTTGAACAGGAAGAAGTAGATAAATTTGGGAAAAACGTACCGATGGAACGTCCGGGACAACCCTGTGAAGTGGCCACATCTTATGTTTTCCTGGCTTCGGAGGATGGTTCCTATACCACGGGGCAAATCCTGCATCCCAATGGTGGTAAAACAATGCAATCATAAACTTAAAAATTTGTTATTATGCCCCGAGCAATATGGAAAGGCGGAGTAAGCTTTGGATTGGTATATATCCCGGTAAAATTATACAGTGGCGCAGTGCGGCATGATGTTGACCTGAACATGCTCAGAGAAGGCGATCAGTGCCCAATAAAATATGTAAGGGTTTGCAAAAATGATGGGGAGGAAGTACCATGGAAAAATATTGTAAAGGGACATAAATCTGATGACGACTTTTATGTTACGCTTAGTGATGACGACTTTAAGAAGGCGAAATCCGGAAAAAGCGAAAGCATTGACATAGAGGACTTTGTAAAAACCGAAGAGATAAACCCGCGGTATTTTGAAAAACCATACCTGCTTGAACCGGAAAAAGGAGCCGGTAAAACATATAATTTGTTGCGCCAGGCAATTTATGATTCGGAAATGGCAGGAATTTCCCGTTTTGTATTGCGTAACCGCGAACATTTAGCCCTGCTGATGGCCGATGAAAAGGTATTATACCTGGCACAAATGCGTTTCCACGATGAACTGCGCAAACCAAACGACCTGAAAATACCTTCAACAAAACCTCCAAAAAAGGAAATAGAAATGGCCATGGAGTTAATAAAGAAAATGACTACGAAATTCAAACCGGAAAAATATAAGGACGAGTATCAGAAAAAGCTTAAAAAGATAATCAAGGCAAAAGAAGAAAATAAGGAGGTGAAAGAGACGGTAGAAACACAAGAATCTACGGCAGTGGAAGATTTGATGTCACAATTGAAAAAAAGTCTGGAAATGTCGAGCTAGCAGTTAATCAATGGCAGAACTTGACAAATATCATGAAAAAAGAGATTTTGAAAAAACACCTGAACCGGCGGGTGGTGGAGAAGCAGGTGAAGAAAAAAATCGCTTTGTAGTGCAGCGCCATCTGGCACGCCGGGAGCATTATGATTTTCGACTGCAGATAGGAAATATTCTGGCCAGCTGGGCCATCCCTAAACAACCCATACATGATCCTGAAAAAAAAAGGCTTGCTGTAAAAACCGAAGACCATCCCCTGGATTATATCCATTTTGAAGGGAACATACCGAAAGGGAACTATGGTGCCGGAAATGTAATGGTGTGGGATGTAGGTTATTATTACCTGCACGGATCGCGCACGCCACCTTCTACAAGAGAAATGCACAAGCAACTGGCCAGCGGTTCTTTAAAAATACATCTGCAGGGTGCAAAACTAAAGGGGTTGTTTAACCTGGTGAAAATTCAGAAAAGCGAAAAAGACGAATGGCTTTTTATGAAGGCTAAAGAAGAGGATAAAGAACCTCCTTACCAGGAGAGAAGCGCCCTTACCGGCAAAAGTATGGAACAAATAAAGCAGGGCGAGACAACCTGGAACAGTGCGAAAAAGCAGCCGGAAAAAGTGGTGAAAAAAAAATCGCGAGCCGTAAAAAAAGATTTTCCGGGATACATCTCCCCCATGCTGGCCACACCTGTTCCCGAACCATTCTCCGGAGATGACTGGATTTTTGAATGGAAGCTGGATGGTTACCGCATCATCGCCACCAAGAAGGAGAACGAAACGGCATTATATTCCCGCAATGAGCATTCGTATACGGAAGTATACATGGGCGTTACACGTGAGCTATCAAAAATTCCCGCTCAATTTGTAATTGATGGTGAAGTATGTTTTATTGATGCATCCAAAAAGCCCAATTTTCAAAAATTACAAAACCATGGTGATAAGGAAGAAAATATTCATTTTTATGTTTTTGACCTGTTATGGCTCAATGGATTTGAAACCATGCAGCTGCCGTTAACCGAGCGAAAAAAAATCCTGAAAGAGTTGTTGAAAGGAACTTCGGATCATATTCATTACCTGCCACATATTGATGCTAAAGGAGAGGCTTTTTTTGAAGAAATGGCCCAAAAGCAACTGGAAGGAATTATAGCAAAAAAAGCAGACAGTGTTTACCATCCGGGGCATCGATCAAAACGATGGCTGAAGATAAAAACTTCCATGCGGCAGGAGATGCTGATTATTGGATACATACCATCTGACAAAAACGACAGGGAATTCCGTTCCCTCGCTTGCGGGGTATGGCGTGATAATAAGCTTTTTTATACGGGCCGGGTTGGTACGGGATTCAGTGAGACCCTGCAGAAAGAAATAATGAACAAACTCAGGAAAATTGAAACCGATTCACTGGAGCCAGCCAATGCCCCTTCCTCCAAAAGCATAAAATGGGTGAAACCAAAAATGATTTGTGAGGTGGCTTTCTCCGAATGGACCAGCGACACCATTATGCGGCACCCGCGGTTTCTCGGACTAAGGGAAGATAAGCCTGCTGAAAAAATTAAACTCCAAATTCCCCGGCCTATCAATCCGGTAAAATCCCGTGTGCAATTAAGCAATCCTGAAAAAATATTCTGGCCAGAACAAAAAATCACCAAACAGGATGTTTTTGATTACTACCGGGAAGTATCACATGTAATACTTCCCTATCTGAAGAACAGGCCCCAATCGCTCTACCGCACTCCGGATGGGATAACCAAAAAAGGCTTTTTCCAGAAAAATGTAGCCGGTGTGGCGCCAGAATGGGCAGAAACCGTCCGTATAGAAAAAGATGAGGATAAATTCACGGAGTACCTCCTTTGTCAGGATGCAGATGCCCTGTTGTTTATGGTGAACCTTGGTTGCATTGAAATGAACCCCTGGAACTCTTCCCTACCCGACCTTGACCTGCCGGATGTTATGATTTTTGATCTGGATCCGGTAGACATAGGATTTGAAAAAGTTATTGAGGTAGCCAATGCGCTGCATGCCATACTTGATAAGCTGAAGATACCAAATTATTGCAAAACATCGGGTTCCAGGGGTTTGCATGTTTATGTGCCCATTGTACCAAAATATACGCATAAACAAGTGCAGAATGTGGTGCGCACCATACAACAGTTTGTACACAAATCCAGCAAGGATATTACAAGTTTTGAGCGCTCACCAGAGAAACGAAAAGGTAAGATATACCTGGATTACCTGCAAAACGGAAAAGGCAAAACCATGTCAAGTGCATATAGCCTTCGGCCTCGGGAGAAGGCGATGGTTTCTGCACCCCTTGAATGGAGCGAAGTAAATAACAATCTTTCCCCTGCAGATTTCAACATACATACCATGCCGGAGCGTATCGCATTAAAAGGTGATGTGTGGGAAGGATTTTTTAAATCAGCCGGTGATTTGGAAAAAGTAAATAAAAACACCTAAGAGGAAATATAACCTTGCTTTCTCAACTAAGTGTTCCTGGGTTAAACTAGCTTCTTTTCTTACTTATTATAGCATTTCTCTCACAATAAACATTTGAGCTTTTTCCTCATAATCACTGCAACTATTTGAACCAATCTCGCCATATTCGCGCTCAATCAATTCGTCTAAATCTCTAATTCTTGAATAATAAATCATGACTTTTTATTATTAAGCGTCAAATATTATTTTTAAAAGTTCATCTCTATTTTTATAACTAACTATATATCTTCTTGTTAGTGGCTTAA
>Ga0207419_1001213_pt1 | contig 20044 bp, 18 predicted proteins | sample ElkSloMetagenome_4_FD_184723 | JGI IMG/M metagenome (GOLD analysis project Ga0207419, IMG submission 184723) | Hot spring microbial communities from Elkhorn Slough, Monterey Bay, USA - MD2A (version 2) | ecosystem: Environmental > Aquatic > Marine > Intertidal zone > Estuary: Microbial mat ...
GTGCTCGAAAAAATGTTGCGAAAGCATTGATTGCTGGCCATGCAATAAAAATAGAGGGTGGAAATGTGGATATTAAAAAAATATTCGATACCGATAGCAACATTCCCAATTAAAACCTGGATCAATTATTATGCGGGTAGAAATATAACTTATACAATAGTCCTTAATTGAGAAAACCTGGGAAAATTGAGTTCAAGGCAAAAAGGCATTTTAATCGATTATACCTGAATAAAATTAACCTAATATAAATACGCTACAAATGATTAAAATTAGTCTTCGACCATGTTACGCGGATACTGACCAAATGGGTTTTGTGCACCATTCCAGCTATGTTCGATTTTATGAGAATTCGCGTTGGGAAGCATTTAGAAAAATGGGGCTTCCTTACAAGCAAGTAGAAGAACAAGGTATTTTGATGCCTGTAATTGACATGAGTTTAAAATTTATGAAACCTGCCTTTTATGATGATAAACTCACAATTGAAGTAGATATTCGGCAAATAGGAAAAACACGTTTAAAATTTAATTATGAAACCTACAGAAGCGATGCTGAACTTATTAGCACAGCAAGTACTACCCTGGCTTTTATTAAGAAAAAAAATAATAAGCCCTGTGGCATTCCTGACTTTGTGCAAAAAATTCTAACTAAGATAAATTAATTTTAAAATATTTTCATTTTTTAGTAACCATATAATTTAAACAGTTGTTAGCCTAAAAAAAATACCTATATTATGGCAAAACCTACAGCAAAACTTATAAATGCATTGCGAGAAGCTGCTAATAAAATTGAAAATGGCGGGAATTACCAATGGGGCCACATGGGTAGCTGCAATTGCGGTCATCTGGCCCAGGAAATTACCAGCATGACCAAAGCGGAAATTCATCAATACGCGATGCGTCGCTACGGCGACTGGACCGAACAAAGCCAGGACTTCTGCGAAAATAGTGGTATGACTTTCGATTTGATCATAAGTGAAATGATCGCTGCCGGATTGGAGTTGCAAGATATCCGCCATTTGGAAAAATTGAGCGATAAAAAAGTATTGAAGCAATTTTCTCTAGAAGAAAGAAATCTTCATTACAATAAAAAAGAAGACGTAGCAAAATATATGCATGCCTGGGCCAAGCTTTTAGAAGAAAAAATGCTTGAAAAAATATCCATCGCCGATTTGAATAAAAGTGCCGTTTTGGCTTATCAAAGGGAAAAGGTATAATCAAATTATTCATAATCGGATCATAGAAGCAGAAACTGTTATTATACATTTCTGCTTTTTTTATGCTTAATAATCGAAATCATTAATTCAAAATAATGACGGGCCGGTGCAATATGCTTTTATCTAACACAACTTTTACTTACTTATTCAAGTTGTTGTGCAAAAGATAATTAGAGGAAATGACAACAGAAAATATAGTTTTATCTGAAATTAATAGTTTGCCGGTTTATCAATTTGATAACTTACTGAAGTTTAAGGCTATTACCCATGGAATAACCACTCGTGAAGGAGGAAAAAGTGAGGGCAACTATAGCGCACTCAACCTTAGTTACATGGTAAATGATAGCGTAGATACTGTAAGATATAACCGGAAATTTGTAGCAGAGGCTTTTGGAGTAAGCTTGACCGAATTGAAAATTCCGCGGCAAGTCCATTCAAATCAAGTAGAAATTGTAGACAAGAATAACAGCAAGGATTTGGTAGCCGATGCCATAATAACCACGGATAACAATGTTGTTTTGGCAGTGTTACTAGCCGATTGTGTGCCTCTAATTATTTATGACACCAAAAACAATGTTGTTGCCGCAGTTCATGCCGGCTGGAGGGGCACCGTTGCCAATATTACAACTGCTACGATAAGAGAAATGCAACAGCAATATTCCACTGACCCTAATAATATTGTCGTTGGCATAGGACCTTCAATTAGCCCCAACGTATATGAGGTAGGCTACGAAGTAAAAGAAGCAGCCGACCTGGCATTTGGCAAAAATCACAACACTATTATTACAAAAGGCGAAAAGTATTTTTTTGATCTTTGGAGGGCTAATGAATTACAATTAATACGCTGTGGAGTACCAAAAGAAAGCATTGAAATTGCAGGTATCTGTACTTATAAAAATACTGACACATTTTTTTCTGCACGCAAAACCAAGCCTGTAACAGGTAGATTTGCGGCAGTTGTCAAACTTAATTAACTAGTACTTTATCTATAAAGGATCAATGAGCTTATGTCTTAAGGCGGTACTTATCATTTCTGCCGAATTAGACACCTTTAATTTTTTCATTATTTTTCCGCGATGAGTTTCTATTGTTCACAATTTAAAAAATTAAAATTCAATTGCTTTCCAGCCTCCTAAAAACACTCTGTATATTTTTCATTACATTTGCACATTGAAAATGACTTTTTTAAACTAATAGTATTATATGAACAAATTTTTAATCTGCGAGGATGATGCAGACATGCAGGAACTTCTCAACATGTATTTGAAATCCAGAAAACACAATTTTGAAATAGTAACCTTAGGCAAGGATGTAAAGTCAGCAATTGATAAAAATGACTTTCAATTTCTATTATTGGACCTCAATTTACCCGACATGGATGGTCGTGATGTAATCATGCAACTTCGCGCTGATAAGAAAACTGAAAAGCTCCCGATCATCGTTTTCTCTGCTTCTCTAAAAGCAAAAAGGTTGATGGACGAGATGGACATAAATGGAGTACTGGAAAAACCATTCGATCTGAAAGAGCTTGAAAGTATCATCGCTACCTACTCCGAAAAGAATTAATTATTGGAAGAGTTAACAGGCAAAGAAAAACTAAAGACTGCACCATCTCCTATCACACTTTCCACCCTGATGTGGCCATTGTGCCTTTCGATAATCTGGGCAGAAATGTATAAGCCTAAACCAAGCCCCGGGGTACTGCTGCTGTGTTCGGTGGCCCTGAAATAGCGGTCAAATATCAATTCCTTATTTTTTTCATCAATACCCACGCCAAAGTCCTGAACACTCACCTGCACCTGACCCTTCTCTTCTTTTATGCTCACGATAATATCCTCTTTACCAGGGGAATATTTCATAGCATTGGTAAGAAAGTTAATTATCACTTGCCCAATCCGGTCGCGATCTGCCTTTACCATTTTTTCACTGCTTCCAGTCACTTCTATTTTTTGTTTGGCTATTGGCCTAATAGATTCAATGGTTTCTTGTACAAGTTCATCAAACATAAACTGCTCTTTATTATACTCGATTTTACCACTTTCAATTCTTGTTATGTCGAGCAAATCGTTGATCAGACTGGTGAGCCGGTTTACCTGATTGTTTAATTTACCTATCAGATTTAATTCTTTTTTTGTTTCTTCTTTCTGCTCCAAAGATTCCTGAATCATGCTCACGTAACCTTTCATTACTGCCACGGGTGTTTTCATTTCGTGAGAGGCCATGTTCATAAAATCATCTTTTTGTTTTTGCAGCATTTTTTTATGGGTAATATTTCGCACGTGCCCTGTTCCCTTTTTGTTGCCGTCGGCATTATTTTTAAAAGCTGCCGTTACATGTACATGAACTTCTTTTTCATTTTCAGGCTCAATTCCAAATTCAAGGTCAAAATCTTTCTCATTTCTCCAGCAGTCAGTTAACATCTCTTCAACTTTATCTCTATCCTCTGCAACTATTTTTTCCAGCCAGATTTGCATGTTATTCAAATTGCCTGACAGACCGAAAATTTCTTTTCCCCGATCGTCCCAATACACCTCATCTGCTTTAAAATCCCAGGTGCCCCAACCCAGCTTACTGGCAAAACGGGCCATCTCGAGTAATTCACTGCTTTCGCGTAGAGCATGTTCTGCATCCTTAAGTTCGTTGATGTCAATGTTCATTCCCATCCAGCCACGTACACTATTGTCGTTATGTCGTAAAGGTACTGCCCTGGCGTTGGTCCAGCGCCAATTTTTACTTTTTTGGTGCCAGAGTCGGTAATTAACATTAAATATTCCTTCTTCGGCCACGGTCTGTTGCCACTGATGGGTTATCAATTCACGATCTTGTGGATGCACTGCATTTATCCAGCCGTTACCTTTCCATTCCTGAAAAGATTGGCCGGTAAAAGTACGCCAACTGGGCGAATCTTCAACTATTTCACCGGATGAATTAGTGTTCCAAAGTGTAGGTGAGGATGCTTCTACCAAAGCCCTGAATTGTTCCTCACTTTGGCGCAAAGCTTCTTCTGCATTTTTGCGAGAAGTAATATCTACAAAGGTAATTACCACGCCTTCTATCCTATCCTGACTGCTGCGATAGGGTAATACACGGGTAAGGTACCAATGATCCTGATTATCATTAACTTCTTTTTCAATAGGAACCAGTTTTTTTAGTACCTGACGGGCATCATCAATTAGCTCCGGGTAACCCAACCGGTGGTTCAAATCAGTGATTGGCCGCCCTTTGTCGGCAGGCCGGATACTAAAAATTTCACCTACTTTGGGTGTGAATCTCAATATTTGAAAATTACGATCGAGAAATAAAGTGGCAATATCAGTAGCTGAAAGTAAGTTTTGCAAGTCACTGGTCAATTGACTAAGCTCTTCTACTTTATGCTTATTTTCCTGGTTTACCGTATTCAATTCTTCATTCATCGACTGTAGCTCTTCCTTACTGGTTTCCAGCTCCTCCATGGTAGAGCGTAGTTCTTCATTGGCAGATTGCAGTTCCTCGTTGGAAGCTTTCATTTCTTCCTGGCTATTTTCATATTCCTCTATTACCCCCTGCAATCGTTGCTGCGTGATCAACAATTCATCTTCTACGGCCTGACCTTGTTTACCATCAGCTTTTACAATAGCTTTTTCATTACTGTTTTTCTTAGGCAGCTCTTCTTCAAATATGATCAGGGCTAATTTCTCCTGTTTCGATTCAGTATTTACTCTTACACTGACCCTTACCTGCTTCAACTGCCCGTCTAACTTTATTTTGACTGGTTGAGAACGCACCAATGCTTCTTTTTCCCTGGCTTCTTGCAAAGCTGCCCTCAACTCAATACGTAATTCTTCTTTCACCAGCTTAAACAAATGCTGCGTGGGCTCTCCACCAGGATATACCAGGTAACGCCCTGCAGATTCGGAGAGGTGCATGATTTGATTGTCCGAACTTATCAGAACACTGGGAGGGGCGAACCGTTCCACCATGTGCTGATGCAGCTGCCCCGAGTTTACATTACTGTAATTATGATCCTCATCAATGCTAAAATCCTCTGGTTCAATATGCAATTTGGGAGTAGGAAATACCGGTAGTTTTGGCTCAGGGCCTGCTACATTCCTTTTAGTATAAAATGAATGGGTCTTGTGTTCTGTTCTAAAAATTTCTGAGCTATCCAAATGCTCGGATGTACCTAATGTTAAAATACCATTAGGTAGTAAAGCATAATGAAACAGGTTAAAAACATCTTGCTGTATGTCCCTTTTCAAATAGATTAATAAATTGCGGCATACAATCATATCCAATTTTGAAAAAGGCGGGTCATTTAAAATATTGTGTGGAGTAAAAATGATAAGTTCCCGAACCTCCTTTCGCACCCGGTAACCACCATCTTCTTTAATGAAAAATCGCTTAAGCCTTTCCTGGCTCACATCCAATTCTATATCGCCGGGGTAAAATCCTTCACGAGCCATTTTCAGCGAAGGCTCGTGCAAGTCACTGGCAAAAATTTGAATCGCCGGACTTAATTGCTGTTGGCTGGCTTCTTCCAGCATCAGTATGGCCAAAGAGTATGCCTCTTCACCAGTGGCACAACCCACTGACCATATCCTGACCTGATCATCGGGATCTTTATCTTTAAATAACCGGGGCACAACATCTTTTTTCATCTTTTTAAACACTTCAGGATCGCGAAAGAAGTTGGTTACTGTAATCAAAAAATCATCCGAAAGTGCACTTATTTCATCCGGTTTTTGGCGCAACAACTTAAGATAATCTTCCAATTCGGTTTGATTGTAAATTTGCATCCGTCTTTGAATACGGCGCATGATGGTAGAGATTTTATATCGGCTAAAGTCACGCCCGGTACGAGTTTTAACTTGGGCAAACAATTTTTGTAACATCTCCTGCTTGTCAGCATCCGGCTGTTTGCCGTCCTCATGCAATTTAATCCTAAGTTTTACTTTACCTAATGCTACTAATTGTTTAGGAATTTCAGCCAAAGGCAATATCAAATCTACCATACCGGTAGCTATGGCGCTTTGTGGCATGCCATCATACTGTGCCTCATTAGGATCCTGAACGATTACAATGCCATTTCGGCCCTTTATATCCTTAATACCTAAAGAACCATCAGAGCCTGTACCGGTAAGAATAATACCAATGGCATGACCATCGTGAGTGGCAGCCAGGGTACGAAAAAAGTGGTCGATCGGGGCCCTGTTACTCCGCTCTTCTTCCAGTTCAGATAATCGTAAATGAGTATCTATCGAATTCAGATTGGCATTGGGTGGAATTACATATACATTATTCGGTTTGAGTGGTATAGTTGCCTGTACTTGTTGCACCTTTAATTTGCTATGGGGTTGCAGCAATTCTGATAAAATACTTTTATGCTCGGGTGAAAGATGCATTATAACAACAAAGGCCATGCCTGTATCTTCTGGAATGGAATCGAGAAGTTTTTGCAGGGCAGACAAGCCCCCGGCAGAAGCTCCTATTCCAACAATAGTTGAAATCCCATGTTTTGGTTTATTGTCTTTTCCAGGCTTGGTCATAAATTTAATTTGCTAATGGTTACTGTAATGTTACTGCTAATTTTACTAAATTGGTTTAAATTGGCTTAATAATTAAAATAAAATTATTCATTGATAAACACTCCCCTTGCCCCTCTTCCCGAGGCTTCGGGAGGGATTTTATGGCATTTTATTTTAATTTTTAAGAGTGCGAAACTTCAATTAATTATACCTTGGTTTGCAATTCCTCGATTACTGTTTGAAATAATGAATCTGTTTTTTTTCTGGCTTTGCTCAATAGCGCCTGGTTGGCTTCATTTATTAATAAATCCTGCAAGGAAATTATCTGTTCGTGTAATGAATTCATTTTATAAATTTGCAAGGTCCAGCGAAATTTATGTTCCTGCTTTCTTATCAGTTCGTAATCGCTCTGATCAATTGCCAGAAGAACATTTTGCCTAAGCAATTTTATTTCATTCAAGCTCTTTTCTATAAATAATTTGAAGCTCTCCGGATCCCGGCGCATCATTTCAAAAATCTTTTCATAATCATATTTGCCCTGTTTGACATTATTTTGCCTGGCTTCCTGTTGATGGCTGTTAAGTGATACCTTATCACTAATAGTGGCTAATAATTGTGTTTGCAACACATCAGGGTCTATTGGCTTCACAATTATATTGGAGAATAGACCTTTAGATGCTTCATCTTTAACTTTATGCGAAACATCGGCAGTAAGTGCAATAATAGGTGTCTCTTTATGGCTTTCAAGTTGTCTAATCTGATGAGCCGCTTCGTATCCATCCATTACAGGCATGCGAATATCCATCAATATCAAATCAAATTTTTGCTTTTTTGCCAGTTCAATGGCTTCTTCTCCATTACTTGCTTCCACACATTCAAGGGGCCACCAGTTTTCCAAAAACTGCCTGATCACCATCCGGTTGACGTCAGCATCTTCTACCATAAGTAGTCGAAAAGTATTAAAATCAATTTCTTTTGCAGCCTGGTTCAAAACCTCTTTTTTTGCCTGTTTTTTTCCACTGGCTATTTGCCCGGGTAAAGTAAAATAAAAGCGGGAACCTTTACCAATTTCGCTTTCTACCTTAATATTGCTACCCATTAATTGAAGATATTGCTTACACAGGCTTAGTCCTAAACCTGTACCGCCAAATTGGCGCACGGTAGAGCTATCGGCCTGACTGAAAACTTCAAATATATCTTTCATCTTATCTTCGGCTATGCCAATACCGGTATCACTTATTTCAAAATACAACCACACTTTATCATCCTTTTTACGCTGCACCGAAATGCCAAGTTCTACCTTTCCCCGCGGCGTAAATTTGATCGCGTTGCTTATCAGATTATTTAACACCTGCGACAGCTTGAGATAATCAGTAAAAATAAAATGAGGTACTTTTTCATTAATTGTAATATCGAGATGTACACCTTTTTCACTGGCCACGACATCATGCACTTTACATATTCCCTCCACTAATAGCCGCAGTTCTACTTCTTCATTATACACTACTACTTTTCCAGCTTGTATTTTACTCAAGTCCAGAATATCGTTGATAATATGCCGTAGATTTTCTGATGCTATTTTAAGTGTGTTCAGGTTGCCCAATTGCTCCTGCTTAGGTGATTGATGGAGCAGCAGATGCGATAAACCTACAATGGCATTGAGAGGAGTACGAATTTCGTGACTCATATGGGCCAGAAATTCTTCTTTTGCTTTGGCTGCTTTTTCCGCCTTTTCCTTGGCTTTTCTCAGGGCCTCTTCATTTTTTTTACGTTCATTTATATTAAAAAAGGTAACCACTACACCGGCAATTGTGGCTTCTTCAGAAAAATAAGGTAATATTCTCACTAAAAAATAATTTCCATCTTTATCTTTTACTTCTCGCTCAATTGTTTTCTGGTCCTCTAAAATTGCCATTGCATCTTCCAAGATATGTTTATTGTCAAGCTTATGAGTAAAATCAGCCAATGGCCTGTTGATATCAGTTTCTCTAATATTGTATAGTTGTTTCAATTGAGGAGTAAACTTTATTATCTGCATTTTTTTATTCAGAAACAATGTGGCAATATTAGTAGCAGACATCAGATTTTGCAGATCGTCACTCAGCATTTTCAATTCCGAAACCTTACTGATATTTTCCTGGTTTAACACCTGCAACTCCTCATTTACTGACTGAAGCTCTTCTTTGCTGGTCTCAAGTTCTTCCAAAATGGAACGAAACTCTTCACTATTCGATTCTAATTCTTCAGTGGCTGACCTTAACTCTTCCTGGCTTAGCTCATATTTTTTTACAATTTGATTATAACTTTTCTGATTATCTGTCAATTCCGTTTCAAGGGATTCAATTTTTTTACTGTAAGATTTTTTATTGCTATCGGGGTTTAAATTTTCAACAATATCTATTTCATTGATCCACAATATAAAATCTCCTGCGGATGCCTCATCCGTTTTTCGCAGGGATAATACTATTTGACTTTCTTTGCCTGCAATTTTTACATTCACAGGTCTGTAGCCAACCGTTTTATTAGTTTCATGAGCCTTTTCCCAAATCTGGTGCAATGGGGTCAGTAATTCAGGTAAAATTAACTGGAAGATATTGTGTTGCAGATGCCCTCCGGTAATTTTCAGGTATTTGCCGGCAATCTCTGATAAATGCAAAATTTTTGCATTAGCGCTAAGCAATAAGCTGGGAGGAGCCATTTGCTCTACTATTTGTCGGTGTTTAATGCCGGGAACCTGATTATGAACTTCGGGCACTACCGGTTGAAAATTACTTAGGTATTCCTGGTTAGAAGATTTTTTCACCCCATTTCTTTTTTGAAATATTGGCAAATCGGATTTGACTTTTGTAAAAAGCTTTTCTACATCAGGATTATCAATAGATATAGGAATCCAGTAACCTTGCTCCAATATGGCAAAATGCAAGATATGTACTATTTTATTTAATCCTTTTGTGTTTATATTGCTGAGTATTTTTTGTGAAAGCACCAGATCTAACCAGGAAAAAGGGGGGTCATGCATTAACTTATGAGAGCAAAAGGTAACGATGTCGCGTAACTCATTCTTAACCTGGTAACCGCTATCGCTCTTAATAAAAAAACGAGCCAGGCGGCGCTCAGATAATTGAGTTTTAATATCGTCGGTAAAGAACCCTTGTCTTGATCTTTGGATGGAAGGGTTATAAGAATCAGAGGCAAATATTGTAATATCACAGGATGCATTTAGCCTTTCTTTCGCTTCAATGAACAACATGGCCAGTGAATATGCCTCCTCACCGGTAGAGCACCCCAGCGCCCATGCTCTAATGGGGCGATTCTTGTTTTTTTTGTGGAAGATTTTGGGAATAATTTCATGCTCCAGTAATTGAAAGATTTTTTCATCATCAAAAAATCTCATTTCCCTCATCATAATATCTGCAATTAATGCATCCAGTTCTTCTTGATCGGAATGCAACCGCTGGATATAAGCTTCTAAATTTTCTTCCTGCTGCATTTTCATTCGCCGCAGTACATATTGCAAAATGAACTTTTTCTCATAATATTGTAGATCATGGCCTGCATGATCACGAATGAGTTGCGACAAAAAAGCAACCTGTTTATCTTCAGCAGGCACAAGATTATCCGATTCCAGCGATAAAATTTTAGCCTGGTTGTTGGCAAAATTTAAAATATGTTCGCCCATTTGGTCAATAGGCAAAATCTTATCAACCCAACCAGTAAATATGGCATTTTTAGTCATGCCATCATATTCAGCCTCTTTCGGATCCTGGGCTATCACCATGCCCCCGTTTTTCCTGATCTCTTTTATACCCACTGATCCATCCGCTCCATTGCCGGTGAGTAAAACAGCAATTGATTTGCCATCATGCATTTGAGCCATTGAGGTAAAAAAGTGATCAATCGGTGCACGGTTTTTACGTTCTTCCTCCAGCTTGGTAATGTGTAAATGTGTATCAATTGCTTCCAGATTAGCATTGGGCGGGATTACATAAACCTGATCAGGTTTTAAAGCGATGCTGCTAGTTACTTGCACCACAGGCATATCTACATGAGGCTGCAAAAGCTCGGCTAGCATACTTTTATGCTCAGGAGATAAATGTACCACCACTACGTAAGCTATTTGCTGATGGCTGGTAACATGGGAGAAAAATTTTTTTAAGGCAGATAAACTTCCTGAGGATGCCCCTATGCCCACAATTGATAATAATTGCTTATTTACTTTTGTTTTTTTCTTTTCCATTTTTACCATAACGGCAATTTAAATTAAAAATCGGTGAACTCCTATGAGATCTATACATATTTGAGGGTCAACTACTTATAAGCTTGATTATATTTTCAAATATTTCTGTAGGGTTTCTGAGGTTAAAGGTTTTTGTAATACTTCATCAATTACAGGAATTGCTAAAGCATCACTTTTTTTTTCAGCGCTTGAGGAAGAAGTGAGCATAAAGATGGTGGTATCTGGAAATTGGTCCGATAAATTCTCATGGAAATATTGGGCAACTTCCAATCCATCGTTTTCTCCTATATGAAAATCTATAAAAATAATATCAGGAAATTCAGACGGATCATTACTTTTTTTATTTAATAGCTCAATTGCATTTTGCTGACTGGTAGCAGTTTCCAATGAATTGATCCAGGTTACATTTTTAAAAGATTGTTGGGTGAGGAAAAGAAATAGTTCATCGTCATCGATAAATAGCAGCTTATACTTTCGCATGGAGGACCTTGGTTTAATAAATGCATTATGGTATAATATTGATAAGTAAAATTGTCAATACTATGTATGGAGAATTAACAATGTCATGTACATTAAGTTATCGAGAATCAGAGTTAGAAGCTGGAAGGAGTAAAAAGGTGAAAGAATTAGAAGCTGAAAGGTGGAAGCTCATAATAAAAATGTCGTCATCCTCGAAGAATCCTATGCAATGCATTGCGCCGAAATTTAAATTTCGAGGGAGAAATCTCCTAGTGAGATATAGAAAGCAACGGAAAAAACTTCTGCTTTTGGCTATCGGCTACAGTCCGGAGGAAATGTCTCTCTGCGTTCGACATGACGCCCTTGTGGGGGCTACGCTGCTTTGGTTTGCAGCTTTGTAGCATGTAAACCTTAAAAAAAACAGCGTCATTTTCGAATTAATCATAGTTAGTTAAAAAAAATAAATAGATAACGTGGCCGACTCAGGCGGATGACGACTGTTGCCTTAAAGCATTGCAAATGCAGTGATTTTATGCATCCGGGTTACAAACCCGGACGAGTACCGTCCTTTAAAACTTGGAACTGGTTCTCCCTGATAGCTACCGGGTTTTAATCCGGATCATTAAAGTCAAGTGTTTTTAACTCGTTAAAATAAAAACGTCATTGTAAGCCCCCCACCCTTTGGCTGCTTTAAGTGAAAAAATAGGTTATGACGTTCATTAAAAAACGGTGTCATTCCGGCCTTGGAGCCAGAATCTCAATGAACGTCATTGAAGTACCTGGCACTTGAAGTATTTACGGTGGAATATTGTATTCGGGGCGAGAAATTCATCAACCGGTTTCAGTAGTTAATATCTCTTGTCTTTGATTAAAAAAAGGCTTTATACTAATGTCAGAACGATTATAGCGCCTTTGCCACCAGTCTTTTTGAAGGATAATGTGTATTTTTTTAAATATTTCAGATGTTGTTACTATTATCACCTTTTGATGGGCCTTATTTCTGTTTCTGACAATTTTAGACCAACTAAATAATAACATTAAAAAACTTTCTATTTTTAAATCATGAAAGTCATTTTTATTAATAATCCACCTATTTACTCGATGTATTATGCTGAGGTCCATAGCCAATTGCATAGATTCATTATATTCCTTTAGTTCACCATTTTTATTAAAATTGATTTCCAATGCCTCATAAAAATCATTGCAAATGATGGTACTGATAGTGTTCATAACCTTGTTCATGATTCAACAATTTGTATTCTTCAACATCTTAAAACTAGATTCGATGTACAAATAAGGCTCAAGAAATTTAATAGATCGAAAACTTTTAATTTTTACAAAAGGCTTATCTTTATCTCCTAATCCTCCGTACCATATTTCAATAAAAAAATTACTTAAGGAATATATTTCTATTATGTATTCAAAAACATTTCTTTCGCTCAAAAATACCCCTTCAAAATATGTTAGATTTAATTTTTCAGTTGAGCCTAACTTATTAAAAAAATCAATTGTTATCTTATCTTTTTTCATACAGGAACAGCTGCTTTAATAAGCAACCAATCTTTCTTTTAGTTGTTGCCTAGCTACATGTATTCTGTTCTTTATAGTACCAATTGGCACATCAAATTTTTCTGCAATTTCATAATATTTAAACCCTCTAAAATGCATCATAAATGGCACTCTAAATTTGTCATCTAATTTATTTAAGGCATCGATAATATCATCGTATACAAATTGCCTGTCGCTTAAATTATAGGTAGTATATTTATTGTCATTGATAAAATGAAGATTATCGGTGGTATCAATAAATGTATTGCGCCGCATCTTTTTTTGATATTTAGTAATAAAAGAATTACGCATTATAGTAAATAACCAGGCTTTAAGGTTGGTGCCCATTCTAAATTTTTCTCGATTGGCCAGCGCTTTTAATTTGGTTTCCTGCATTAGGTCATCTACTTCATTTACATCTCGTGTAAATTTAAGTGCATGATATTTCAATTCTTCAGTGCTTTTTGAAACTGAGTGTCCGAATTCTTGGTGAGTCATTATATTTAATTTAAAAAATTTATTGACAAAAAAATAAGTTTTACTTATACAAGTTAAACGGTTGAAAATGACTTTAGTAGCATAATTTTCTATTAATTTTCATCCCCTTTATTAGGTAATTTTAATTAAATTTAGCCATGGACGTTTCAAGCGCACTTTTTCCAACGTATTATTAATAATATCATACAACATCTAAATAAAACCCAATAAAAACCCTCGTTTAATGCTAACATATTTAGGTTAACCCTTAAAATTTGCGGGCTTGAATTTCTTATATCGTCCCTAGGGAACTTTAAGTTAATTTAGGCCAAAGTGATATTAATTTTCCATTTATATGCTTTCATTACATACATCAAAATCCTCAGAAAGCTGGATTAGTTGCTGATCCACCTCGAAACTGAAGCGCTCACCCAAAGACCGTGTGTTGAAATTTGGTTGTTATCCAATAATTTCTGCTGCCGCTTTTCTTCAATCTGGAAATGAAATATCCAGAAAGTACATTTGTATCAGCTGCTATTTTATTCATAATCGGTTGCCTCATCCCGATAAATAAAATAAGTTGACTTACTGTCAAAAGTAAGCCCTTTAAAATTATCGAAAAGATACTTGACAGGCTTTTTCAACTCAGTATTCATTTAATATATGAGCCTTAATTGACATATTTTACATAATTATTCTAATAAATTAGAAATAATAAGAAATATTTGTAAATTTGTGGGGTGGGGGGATTAAAATCATATCGCAATATACCTTTATCACCACAAGTGGTACAAGAAAGTATGCCCGAATACCGGGCATCCAAAGATAAAATATCCCGAATGACACAAGACGGTATGTTGTTACGACTTAAAAGAGGGTTGTATTCTGTTCCCAGGTCTGTGACTGGCCTAAGCCTATCCAAAGAATTGATAGCCAATCATTTGTATGGGCCATCCTATGTATCTTTCGAAAGTGCTTTATCGTACCATGGGCTCATTCCCGAAAGGGTCTACGTTACCAAATCAGCCACCCTGAAAAGGAAAAAAACATACAATACCCCCGTGGGTCATTTTCAATATATTCATGTACCCGAAGAGTATTACCCAATAGGGCTTATAATAGAAATAATTGAAAACAATTATGCATACATGATGGCAAGCCCAGAAAAAGCACTTTGTGATCTCATACTCAGCACTTCCGGGCTAAGGTTAAACTCAGTGAAATCAGTAGCTGAATACGTGATACACGATCTGCGCATCGATCAGGACTCATTACTAAGCCTTAATTTGAACATAATTGAAGCATGTGCCCTGAACGGATACAAAAAAGAAGATATGAGAAATTTATTTAAATTTTTAACAAAACTAAAAGGCAAATAAAATGAGCTCCATATTTGACCAGATGTTTAGCCGCTATACCATCACCACGAGGGATGACGAGCTAAACGCAATTCATGAAATAATGCAGCAAGTGACCCTTGCTGCACTTTACAGGGAAAATTTTTTTCTTGAGGCTGCCTTTTACGGAGGCACATGCCTGCGTATTTTTCACGGAATGGAAAGATTCTCTGAAGATATGGATTTCTCACTTCTGACAGAAGACCCTTCATTTACCCTGGAAACTTATTTTGATGCTATTTCCAAAGAGTTTTCTGCCTTGGGAAGGAAGGTGGAAATTACAAAAAAAAATAAAAAACATTTTACTCCAATAGAATCGGCATTTTTGAAAGACAATACAGAAGTATATGATGTTGCATTTAAAACAGAACGGACGGTAAAAGTAAAAATAGAAGTAGACAAGACCCCTCCCTTAAACTTCGACACCGAACATCGCCTTCTTATGCTACCGTTCTCTTTCATGACACGCTGCTTTACCATTCCTTGCCTGTACGCAGGTAAAATGCATGCCCTGCTTTTCCGTAATTGGAGAAACCGGGTAAAGGGTCGTGACTGGTATGATTTTGAATGGTATGTAAGAAACAACCATCCGCTTGATTTTGAACATTTGAAAGAAAGGGTAGCCCAAACTGATACAACTGATGGCAAAGAGTTTACCAAAGAGCATTTTGTTACCCTTTTGAAAGAAAAAATTCAAAAAACCAATATAGAAATGGTGAAAGCAGATGTTCTGCCCTTTATTCCCGATCCTAATAAATTGGGAATATGGTCTACCGAATATTTCATACAAATGGCTGATATGGTAAGGTTTGAATAAAAATTAAGTTGGTAAATCATTATTTTACAATTAACCAATCACTCCATATTAGCAATCTCAAATAACACCCGCCCTACCATCAGCTTTGATACTGGCATACAAACAATCTTTCTGGTCGCATCTGCTGCAGGTATACCTGTTGAACTTAACATTTTCACCTATACCGATAATGCCGGAGATGGATTTGATGGGTTGCATCAGGCAGGAAGTTGATAATTTTACCCCGGTAAAATCATCCCCTGTTACTTTAAATAGCAGCTCTTGCTCTTTGATGTCCCAGTTGCAATAGCCGGGACTGTAGCGGTTGGTGATGTTCAGTTGCCGGCCAGCCATTTCAGCCTTGAACTTGGCCTGAAATACATCCATGGCGGATTCTACCGAAAGTGTTCCCAAAATATCATAGACATAAGCCGCCAAAAGGTCACCATCAGCCGATTGTTCGTGGATAACCTCCGGCAGGTCCGGTCCAATGGTACAGATGAAAAATGCCACAGAAGCAGATCGCTTAAGCATATTAAATACTACATTTTCCAGGCAAAATTCTTGCTCCTGCACCATCATTTTATGATTTTGATTTTCAAAAACAGGTGTGTGCACAATTCTAATGAAAGCTCTGGCTTCCAGTAGCGAATTGGCATGAGCCACAGATTCCTTAATAATACCGGCAAAAGGTTCCGGCACATCGTTTTCATCGTAACCCATGACCCTGGCAATATTAATGGCAGGTAGAATTTCCGATGCCGCAGCTTTATATGTAAATACTTTATCCATTAGTTGCATTTATAAATTGAGCCGCTTCAATCATATTTTTTAGCTTGCGGGGATTGATGTCGCCCCCCAGCACTATCAACTCTGACCTGCCTGTCGGGTTTTGCATAGGAAAATAATCAGCTCTTCCGTAGCTGTACTGAAAGGCAATTAAGGTTGAATTACTGACTTTCAAATATCCTTTGGCCCGGATAACCTCTGCCTCCACCATCATTTGTACCAATCGCTCAACATCCAGGTTATCCAGCACCCGGCTGCTTTTATACACTGCCACTTGAATATCCGGACGGGTACCAGGTGGCACCTGTTGCTTATTGGCACCGGATTCAGGAATGGTGTCCATGGTAATGGAAATTTCAGCATTGGCATAGGTACTTTGATGAATAACAGCCTGAGGATTGATTTTTTTTACTATTTCTTGAATAGCGTCTGCCGCGTCACTATTCAAATCAATTTTGTTGATAATCACCTCATGGGCTATGTGCACCTGATTTTGTATGGTGGTTTGAAAACGGGCCAGTTTTTCAAAATTAACAGCATCCACCAAAGTCCAGATTTTACTTAAGTACACATAGCGGCTCAAAGGCTCCTGTTGTAAAATTTCGGCGATGGCCAAAGGGTCAGACAACCCGCTGGCTTCCAATACAATCACGTCGGGTTGGTATTCAGCAATGAAATTGCCGGCTTTTTCTATAAAATCAGACAACAAACAGAGACAGAAAACCGAGCCGTTATTGATTTCCAACATTTCAATGTTTTCAAATTCAGACCGGATGATACTGCCATCGATGTTACCCGGGGCAAATTCATTTTGAATAACCGCTATTTTATACTGACGATTGTATTTTCGAATCAGATTCAGTAAAAAAGTAGTTTTTCCGCTTCCCAAAAAGCCGGTAACCAGAATGAACGGTATTTTTTTTTGTGTTGCCATCATGATTGCTTTTGCTTTTTTTGCCAGTAGCCGTCAATTTTTTCCATCAGTTGGTTTTTGGGAGGAATATTGGAAATAAATTCAGCATTACCTTCTATGGCAATGGTGGGCAAACTTTTAATTCCCAGGGCCAGCATCATTTGAATACCCTCCTTTTTCTTGATAGAATGTTCGTGCCAAACTACATGGGTGCCTGCAGCATCCGCGGCATTTTTCACCGCTTCTACCATGTACTGGCAGGGGGCACAGGAAGATGAGTCGAGGGTAATCACATCCACCACCACTTTATCTGCTTGCCAATGTTCGGAAAGGTCTGCGGGTTCAATTGTTGCTGTATCCGTCTGCAACTCATCCACTACTTTCTGCTGATATTCGCTGTGTACCAACTCCGTGATGGCTTTCAGGTTTTCACTGGGGGTGTTCATGGGCAAATCGCATCCGGGTGCCAGAATAAACCCTATCTTTCCGGCTGTTTGCATGCATTCCCAGGCATGCTTCTGGCATTCCAGCGGAGTGCCCATCAGCAACACTAGTGTCAGCTTCAGGTTGCCGCCAAAGCTAATGCCCTTCCCACCGGTTACTTCCTTTACATAGTCCAGGGGAATATTTTCATCAATGGAAATATTATCAGGCCGGCAATTGCACATGGCCTCGATATTTTGCTGGGCATAGCCACAAACAAAAAATGAACTGAGCACATTTTTGCTACGAATGAATTCAAAGAGCTCTGTCACCGGAGGCATGATGAAAGTTTCGAATGACATGGGGTCAATCTGGCTGGTCATGGGGTCTACCACCGCTATTACATCACAACCCGACTCCATATAATATTCAGCCATTTGCGTGGCTACCTGGTTGCAATAGCTCAAAATCTCCATGGTACCTTCCGGGTCTTCCATCATGCGAATAAAAATATCGGTACCCAGCAGGTGAAGCGCCAGGGTAAAAGGTCCGGTAATCAAACCGTACAAGGCAATATCCGGGTATTTCGCCTTTATCTTACGCGCTGTTTCCAATACCAGTGGAATCCGGCCAGAGTCACGAGTGAACGGTTCTAAATCCTGAATGGACTTTCCTTCCTGCAATGGATGAGAAACTACCGCGGGTGGGTTTTCATCCGACCATTCCAGGCGGCAACCCAGGGCTTCGGCTTCAATTTGCAGGTCAAAAGCCACCGGAATACCATCCGGCTGATACGCTTCAATGGAGGCTTTCACGCCCTGATACATCCAATCAGCCGACTGCAAATATTCTCTAGCGTTGACATTGAGCAAATGGGCTCCATGCACCCCCACGAAAGGTACCCACGGGACCCTTTCCGTTTCCTGTAAGACAAAGGCTTTCTTTATTAATTCCAATCCACTCATATGCTAAACCGCTACCAGGTTATTCAAATATTCTACTGCTCCCTGGGGGTCTTTGGAGAAAAAATCAGCGCCTATCTTCTCGCGAAATCCATCGGTAATGGGTGCTCCGCCAATTAATATCTTCTGTTCCGGGTATTTTTCTTTGATGGTATTCACGCTTTTTTCCATGTTGAGCATGGTGGTAGTCAGTAATGCCGACATGCCTATGATGCAATCAGGATTTTTTTCAATTTCCGCCATAAAATCTTCCGTCTTTACATCGGTTCCCAGATCATGTACTTCCCAGCCATTGCCTTCAAACATCATGGCCACGATATTTTTGCCAATATCGTGCAAATCACCGGCTACAGTACCCATCACTACCACCCCTTTTCTTTTTACGGAGCCGTCTAAAAAGTAAGGCTTCAAATGCTCTGTAGCGGCAGTCATGGCCTTGGCAGACATCAATACCTGTGGCACAAATACTTTATTCTCCCTGAATTTAATGCCTATTTTTTCCATGCCTACCACCAATCCTTTTTTCAGGATATCATCGGCTGGAATACCCATCTCCAGGGCCTGAACGGTCAATTCATCGGCGCCATCCTGGTCTTTCATATTGGGTGGGTAAGGTGATTTTTTGTTGATTTTGCCGAATTCAACACATTCGGCCAGTTTGTTAAGAATGTCCATAGCTTATCAGATTAAGATTTCACTTTCATTAAATTCGGCCCAGGGCGCTGAACATGGCCAATACATTTTCCAGGGGCACATTGGCCTGGATGTTGTGCACCGTATTGAATACAAAGCCCCCATCCTTTCCAAAAATTTCGCACTGCCTCAGCACCTGTTCCCGCACGGCGGCCGGACTGTCAAAAGCCAGTACATGTTGGGTGTCTACGCCACCACCCCAAAAGGTAAGCTTTTCTCCGTATTTCTCCTTTAACAGTGTGCTGTCCATTCCGGCGGCATTGATTTGTACCGGATTGAGTATATCAAAGCCAGATTCGATGAACAAGTCCAGCAAGGATTCCACAGCACCGCAGGAGTGCTTGAATACCTTCCAATTGGTATTGGAATGAATCCATTGGGTGATTTTCTGGTAGTAAGGCAACCAGATTTCCCGGTAGGTATCAGTGGAGCAAAAGGTGGAATCCTGGGTGCCGAAATCGGTACCGCAGATGAATAACACATCGATGGCATTGCCAATTACCTGGTAAGCTTTTTCCAGGTTGCGCACGGCAATGTCCGATTGGCGGTCAAACAGTTCTTTAACATATTCCGAACGAATAATGGTAGAAATGTACCATTCTTCAATGTCGCGGATGCCTTTGGGGTGTTTCA
>Ga0207419_1001217_pt1 | contig 19990 bp, 19 predicted proteins | sample ElkSloMetagenome_4_FD_184723 | JGI IMG/M metagenome (GOLD analysis project Ga0207419, IMG submission 184723) | Hot spring microbial communities from Elkhorn Slough, Monterey Bay, USA - MD2A (version 2) | ecosystem: Environmental > Aquatic > Marine > Intertidal zone > Estuary: Microbial mat ...
GAGGCGGGCGCCTACCGCGATGCGGTCCTGTTCAACGCCGCTGCCGCGCTGGTCGTGGCGGACAGGACCAGCGATCTGAAGGAAGGTGTCGCCATCGCGTCCGAGAGCATCGACAGCGGCAAGGCGAAACGGGCCGTCGAGACTCTGGCGCGGATCACGCAAGCGGCGTGATGTTCGCGCTCACGGGTCTGGGCGATTGGGCCGATCTGCCGTTTTTCTCCGATGATCTGCCCGCGATCGCTTCGGGGATGACCGCCGAAGTGCTGCCGCCGGCGGACCTGACCTTCGCAGCTCTCTGCAGGACGCAACCTGATGACACGCGTGTCGTGATCCTCGGGCAGGACCCGTATCACACGCCGGGCAAGGCCGACGGGCTGGCCTTTTCCATTCCCGATCGTTTCGGCGGACGCCTCGACAGTCTGGGAAACATCTTCAAGGAAATCAGGGCGGACATGGGGTCGTTACGGACCAAGACATCTCTCGATGACTGGGCGGACCAGGGGGTGCTGTTGCTGAATACAGCGTTGACGGTACCGCCGGGCAAGCCGAAGGCCCATATGCGGCTCGGCTGGGACAGGCTGGTGCGGCAAGTGCTGGACCGCCTTGACAGCCGCCCCCGGGCCTTCATTCTCTGGGGTGCCCCGGCGCAGGGCTATGCCGCGCATGTGGCCTCCCATCATCTGATCCTGACGGCGCCGCACCCCTCGCCCCTTTCAGCGCATCGCGGGTTTTTCGGGTCCCGCCCCTTTTCGCGGGTCAACCGCTGGCTTATTGAACAAGGTCAAAGACCAATCCACTGGGCCGATCCATGACCGATATTCTCGACAAGATCAAAACCTACAAGCTGGAAGAGGTCGCCGCGCGCAAGACTGCGGTGCCCCTGTCCGAGGTCGAGGCACGGGCAAAGGACGCCCCTGCCCCACGTGGCTTCGCGGCAAGGCTGGCCGCCGCGGCAGAGGATGGCTACGGCCTGATCGCCGAGATCAAGAAGGCAAGCCCGTCCAAAGGTCTCATCCGCGCAGATTTCGACCCGCCCGCGTTGGCCAAGGCCTACGAGGCCGGGGGGGCGACCTGTCTGTCAGTGCTTACCGATATCCCGTCCTTTCAGGGGGCCGACAGCTACCTGACGGGCGCGCGCACGGCCACCGACCTGCCCGCACTGCGCAAGGATTTCATGTACGATACCTATCAGGTGGCCGAAGCGCGGGCGCTTCACGCCGATTGCATCCTGATCATTCTGGCCAGCGTCAGCGACGCGCAGGCGCAGGAGTTGGAGGACGCCGCCTTGGCATGGGGCATGGATGTGCTGCTCGAGGTGCATGACGCGGACGAACTGGAGCGCGCCTGCAAGCTGAAGTCGCCGCTGATGGGGATCAACAACCGCAACCTCAAGACCTTCGAGGTGACGCTGGACACGACGCGGACCCTGTCCCGACGCGTCCCCGATGATCGCCAGATTGTCTGTGAAAGCGGATTGTTCTCGCCTGCTGAACTTGCCGATATGGCAGCCTGCGGCGCGCGGACATTCCTGATCGGTGAAAGCCTGATGCGGCAGAAGGATGTGGCTGCGGCCACGCGCGCGCTGCTGGCCAATCCCGCCGCGCGGGTCGCGTGATGGCAGGCAAGCTGAGCCATTTCGACGATCAGGGCCAGGCGCATATGGTCGATGTCTCGGACAAGGCCGTCACGGACCGCACCGCGATCGCCGAGGGCTGGGTGAAGATGTCGACCGAGACGCTTGCGCTGATCACGCAAGGCCGCGCCAAGAAAGGCGACGTGATGGGCATCGCCCGGATCGCGGGGATCATGGCGGCCAAGAAGACCGCGGACCTGATCCCGCTCTGCCACCCGCTGCCGATCACCAAGGTCGCGCTGGACCTGACCCCCGACCCCGCCTTGCCCGGTGTGCGTATCACCGCGACGGTCAAGACAGGCGGCCAAACCGGTGTCGAGATGGAGGCGCTGACGGCTGTCAGCACCGCGGCACTGACTGTCTACGACATGGTCAAGGCCGTGCAGAAGGACATGGAGATCGGCGGGATCCGTGTCACGTTCAAGGACGGTGGCAAGTCGGGCCGGTTCGAAAACCCATGATTTCCGTTGCAGAGGCGCTGGCCCATCTTTTCGCACTCGCCACGCCGCTCCAGGTGGAAGAGGTACCCTTGCGGGACGCCAATGCACGTGTTCTCGCGATGCCGCTCGCGGCACGCCGGACACAGCCGCCGTTCGCGGCCTCGGCGATGGATGGCTATGCCGTCAACGCGTCCGAGGTCGCACCCGGTGCGACGTTCACAGTCATCGGTGAAGCCGCTGCCGGGCACGGATTTTCGGGCCGGATCGCCCAAGGCGAAGCGGTGCGCATCTTCACCGGCGCACCGATGCCCGCGGGGACGGATCATGTGATCATCCAGGAAAACGTCACCCGGTCAGCGGATCGCATCACGCTGAACGAGAGTGCCAATGACAACGCCAACGTCCGCGCCGCCGGAGGCGATTTCCGCGAAGGCGATACGCTCGCCGCGCCTCGGCGCCTTACCCCGGCCGACATGGCGCTTCTTGCGGCGATGAACGTCCCGATGGTTCCCGTGGTCCGCAAACCGGTGGTCGCCATCATCGCCACCGGGGACGAACTGGTCCACCCCGGAGAGATTCCCGGGCCGGATCAGATCATCGCCTCGAACAGCTATGGCATTGCCGCACTCGCTGAATCTATCGGGGCCGAGGCACGGCTTCTGCCCATCGCGCGGGATACGAAAGCTTCATTGCAGCTGGCTTTCGATCTGGCCGCTGGGGCCGATCTGATCGTCACCATTGGCGGGGCATCGGTCGGGGATCACGATATCGTCGGTCAGGTCGCGTCAGAAGCGGGAATGGAGCGCGCATTCTACAAGGTGGCGATGCGTCCGGGAAAACCGCTGATGGCGGGACGTCTGGGCGGGTCCGCGATGGTCGGACTGCCCGGCAATCCGGTCTCGGCCATGGTCTGCGGGCAGATCTTTCTGGTGCCGATGTTGCGCAAGATGCTGGGACTGGGGGAAGCGCCGGCACCACGGCGGACGGCCGCGCTTGCCCATGACATCGCCGCCAACGGACCACGCGAGCACTACATGCGCGCGAAACTGACGGACGACGGCCTCGTCGTCTTTGCCCGCCAGGACAGTGCCTTGCTGACCGTGTATTCGGATGCCGACTGTCTGGCCATTCGTCCCCCACATGATCCGGCGCGCGCCAGGGGCGATACGCTCCAGATCATTGCGCTCTGATCTTCATCTTGGTCAAAAAACTCCCGCCGGAGGCATACAACCTATCCGCGAGCGCACAGGTCATCGTTGACACAAAACAGGAACATGCGTAGAACATAAGCAAAACCTGCGCGGGAGAAGTGCCATGTTGACCAAGAAACAGCTTGATTTGCTGGAATTCATCCACACCCGCGTGCAGCGGGACGGGGTTCCACCCAGCTTTGACGAAATGAAAGAGGCACTGGACCTGCGCTCGAAATCAGGGATCCATCGCCTGATCACGGCGCTGGAGGAACGCGGCTTCATCCGCCGCCTCGCCCACCGTGCGCGCGCACTCGAGATCGTCAAGCTTCCCGACTCGATGCAGACATCCCAAACCACGCGCGGATTCAAGCCCCGTGTCATTGATGGCGACAAGCCCGCGGCGATCCCGCAGAAGGCCATGCCCGTCGACACCGGCGCGACGGAATTGCCGCTGATGGGCCGTATCGCCGCCGGTGTCCCGATCGAGGCGATCAGCGAGGCGACGCGCAACGTGTCCGTGCCGCAATCAATGGTGGGGCAAGGCGATCATTATGCGCTCGAGGTCAAGGGCGATTCGATGATCGAAGCCGGAATCAACGACGGTGACGTCGTGGTGATCCGCGAGACCGCGGTCGCCGACAACGGCGATATCGTCGTCGCGCTGGTCGAGGGACACGAAGCGACACTGAAACGCTTTCGCCGCAACGGTAACGCCATCGCGCTCGAGGCCGCGAACCCGGCCTATGAAACACGCGTGTTCCGTGATGATCAGGTCAAGGTGCAGGGCCGGCTCGTCGGGTTGATCCGCACCTACTGAGGCGACATGACGAATGAGGGCATGGGTGCACCGAAGGCGGTATTCCACGCCCTGGCGCCGGCCACATCGCGCGCCGTGGTAACGGCGACCCCGCCGTCAGGCCGATGGAACAATGCCAGCGCGCCCGAGGCGCGCAATGCCTCGACCCCGAAGGTCCGGCAAGGGCGCTGCCCCACGTCGATCTGGTTGCTGATCAGGATGTCCGCCCCGTCGCAGCCCGTGATCGCCGCCAGCGCGGTCTTGCCCGAAACCTGAATGATGTGAAGGCCCGCGACATCCGCCGCCACGCGCCGCTCCCCCCGCGTCAGACCCGCACGTGCCGCGGCAAGATCCTGCGCCATTGGTGCACCATCGTTTTCCAGCCAGATGCCTGCGACAAAGCCACTGCCGGACGGCCGCGACAAAACGCGCCCCTGCGGTGTCATCAGGCCTAGCAGGCTACCGTTATCGGCCACCAGCAGGTCAGGTCTGTCCGTCTGCGCCCATAGCAGCATTGCCATCGCCGCCAGCGCAGGCCCCGTCAGCCGGATCCACCCCCGCATCAGCAATGCGGCCAGAAGACCGATGCTCAGCAGTGGAAGCACCGCCGGCTGTGGCGCCCAGATATGGCTGACCGCTCCGTCCCAACCCGCGACGGTTTGCGCGACGAATAGTATCCACAACAGCCCGCGCTCCATGACCCACAGTGCCAGCGACCACAGGCCAAATGGCGCAAGACACAGCGCAAGCACGCCGGCGGGCATTACCAGCAGGCCCATCAGCGGCACACTGAGGACATTGGCTATCAGGCCGTAATGCGGGATCTGGTTGAAATGCGCGGCGGCGAAAGGCGCGGTGGCCAACCCCGCCACAAAGGACGACAGGACAACCGACAACACCCCCCTGCCCCATTTCGGCATGCCGCGCAGATCGATCCGCCTGAGTGCGCCGAAGGCCGCGACAAGCGCGGTTGTCGCGGCGAAGGACATCTGAAAACCCGGGCCGGTCAGCGCCTCGGGTTGCCAGACAAGCACGATCACCGCGGCAATGGCCACCGCGCGCAGGGTCAGCGCCCGCCTGTCGCAAAGGACTGCCACCAGCATCACGGCAACCATCACGAAGGCACGTTCGGTGGCCACGTTTCCGCCTGACAAGGCCAGATAGAACGCGCCCGCCAGAAGGGCGCAGACCGCGGCGATCTTCTTGGTAGGCCAGCGCAGCGCAATCCCCGGAACGAGCGCGAGACCATAGCGCACGAGGGCAAAGATGAACCCTGTCAAAAGCCCCATGTGCAATCCCGAGATCGCCAACAGATGCGCCAGGTTCGCAGCCCGCAGGTCATCGTAAGTCGCCTGCGCGATCCCCGCACGGTCGCCGGTCATGATTGCAGCGGCGAACCCTCCCGAAGGACCGGGCATGGCCGTTTGCAGGGCCTCCGACAGGGCCATCCGCCAGGTGAAGACCCGCATGGCCGGCCCAAGGCTGTCGGGCACGCCCAATCGCAGCACGGGCGTGCGCGTGTAGCCCACAGCCCCGATCTGCAGGAACCACGCATGGCGCTGGAAATCGAACCCCCCCGGTTCGGCGGGACCAGATGGCGGGGACAGGTGGCCGGTGAGGATCAGCGTCTCGCCCGGGGCGAAACGGGAAAATGGCTGGTCTCCATGCAGCGAGATACGCACCCTTTCGGGCGTGCGGTCCGGTGACATTCGCGCAAGCACCACCTGATCGAGCGTGAGCCGCAGCGCATCCGAAGCGGACCGGTCGATGCCCACTACACGGCCCTCGATCGGGCCATAATAACGGAAGGTCAGTTGCGGTGCCGCCACGGCCTCGGTCCGGAACTTGGCAAGCCCGAACCCCGCCAGCACGATCACCAGCGCCATCAGCAACGGCGAGAGGGCTTCGGTCACCAGACGGGCCGCGACAATGCATACCACCCCCGCCACCACGAGACCCGCCACGACAGCGGCGTCGGGTTCGCTTGCCTGCACGAAATAGACGCCGATGCCTGTACCCAGGCAGACCGGCACCCAACCGAAATGCATCTCGCGTTGAACCGCGAGCATCGACAGAAGCCGCGCCTGCACTTGTCCTTCACCCCGCCATTGCGTATCCCACCGCCAATCCAGACCTACGTAAAGCTGGTTAGCGAAAGGTTAATTGAGAGGCTCCTTCATGACCGTCGTCACGCGCTTCGCCCCCTCGCCGACAGGTGCGCTTCACATCGGTGGCGCGCGCACCGCGCTCTTCAACTGGCTTTTCGCACGTGGGCAGGGCGGCAAGTTCCTGCTGCGGATCGAGGATACCGACAAGGCCCGTTCGACCGAAGAAAACCGGCAGGCGATTCTGGACGGCCTGACTTGGCTCGGGCTGGACTGGGACGGCGATCCCTTCAGCCAGTCCGCGAACGCCGCCCGCCACGCAGAGGTAGCGCATCAGATGCTGGCCGCCGGCAAGGCCTACAAGTGCTTCAGCACACCCGAAGAGATCGAGGCCTTTCGTGAAACGGCGCGGGCCGAGAAGACCTCGACCCTGTTCCGGTCGCCCTGGCGGGACGTGCCCGCCGAGCAGCACCCGGACGCACCTTTCGTGATCCGCATCAAGGCCCCGCGCGACGGTGCGACGACGCTGCACGACGCGGTGCAAGGCGATGTGACGTGGGACAATGCACAGCTGGACGACATGGTGCTGCTGCGGTCGGACGGTACGCCGGTCTACATGCTGGCGGTGGTCGTCGATGACCACGACATGGGCGTGACCCACGTGATCCGGGGTGATGATCACCTTGCAAATGCCTTTCGCCAGAACCTGATCTATGAAGCCATGGACTGGGACAAGCCTGTGCTGGCCCATATCCCGCTGATCTATGGCCCCGACGGAAAGAAACTGTCCAAGCGCCACGGGGCCACGGGCGCGGCTGAGTATCGCGCTCTCGGCTATCCGGCGGCGGGGATGCGCAACTACCTCGCCCGTCTTGGATGGAGCCATGGCGACGCCGAATTCTTTACCGATGCGCAGGCGAAAGAGTGGTTCGATCTGGGCGGAATCGGAAAATCACCGGCGCGGTTCGACTTCAAGAAACTCGAGAATCTCTGTGGTCAGCATATCGCTGCTGCCGACGATGCTGCACTGCTGCATGAACTGGAAGGTTTCCGGACCGCAACCGATGTACCTGCTTTGACGGAAAGCCAGCGCGCAGGGATGTTGAAAGGGATGTATTGCCTCAAGGAACGGGCCAAGACCTTTCCGGAACTGACTGATAAGGCTGCGTTTATCCTGACCGACAGGCCAATCCGACCCGATGAAAAGGCGGCCAAGAGCCTTGATGATGTATCCCGTGGTATACTGGGAGAATTGACGCCGCAGTTGCAAAATGCTAGCTGGAACCGGGATACCCTCGAAGGGATCGTTGCGTCCACTGCCGAAGCTCATGACATGAAACTTGGCAAGCTCGCAGGACCGCTTCGTGCGGCCCTTGCAGGACGCGCGGTCAGCCCGAGCGTGTTCGACATGATGTTGGTTCTCGGGCAAGACGAAACCATTGCCCGACTAGAAGACGCCAGCAGTTGACTGCTGCCTGTCACAAGGCGTCTTCAGCCTGCTGTGTAAACGAAGCTACCCGTGCACCGTTCCGTCGTGTGCAGGTCCGATAGGGGGATGACCATGGCCGATAATACCGATACCGCGACACTGACGCTGAAAGGCAAAACATACGAATTGCCTGTCCACTCTCCCACTGCCGGGCCCGATGTCATCGATATCCGCAAGCTCTACGGCGCTGCGGACATCTTTACGTACGACCCGGGGTTCACCTCGACGGCGGCCTGCGACAGCACGATCACCTACATCGACGGCGAGGCGGGTGTCCTTTTGCACCGCGGCTACCCGATCGGCCAGCTGGCCGAGAACTCGCATTACCTCGAAGTGTGCTATCTGCTTCTTTATGGCGAGCTGCCTTCGGCAGAGCAGCTGGAGCATTTTGAATCGCTCGTGACCAACCACACCATGATCCACGAGCAGATGCATAATTTCTTCCGCGGGTTCCGCCGCGATGCGCATCCGATGGCCACGATGGTGGGCGTGGTAGGTGCGATGTCGGCGTTTTATCACGATTCGACCGACATCAACGACCCGCACCAGCGCGAAGTCGCCACGATCCGTCTGATCGCGAAGATGCCTACGGTCGCGGCGATGGCCTACAAGTATTCCATCGGCCAGCCCTTCGTTTATCCGCGCAATGACCTCGATTATGCGGCGAACTTCCTGCACATGTGCTTTGCGGTGCCCGCCGAGACCTATAACGTCAATCCGATCCTGAGCCGTGCGATGGACCGGATCTTCACGCTGCATGCCGATCACGAACAGAATGCTTCCACCTCGACGGTGCGTCTGGCCTCGTCATCAGGTGCCAACCCCTTCGCCTGCGTAGCCGCCGGTATCGCCTGCCTGTGGGGGCCCGCCCATGGCGGCGCCAACCAGGCCTGTCTGGAGATGCTCAAGGAAATCGGCACGCCCGACCGCATCCCCGAATTCATCGCCCGCGCCAAGGACAAGAACGATCCGTTCCGCCTGATGGGCTTCGGCCACCGCGTCTACAAGAACTTCGACCCGCGCGCGACTGTGATGAAGCAGTCCGCCGACGAGGTGCTGGACCTCTTGGGGGTCGAGAACAACCCGATCCTGCAGGTCGCCAAGGAACTGGAAAAGCAGGCGCTGGACGATCCGTATTTCGCGGACAAGAAGCTGTTCCCGAATGTCGACTTCTACTCGGGCATCATCCTCGAGGCGATGGGCTTTCCCACCGCGATGTTCACGCCGATCTTCGCGCTGGCGCGCACGGTGGGCTGGATCTCGCAGTGGAAGGAACAGCTGGCTGATCCACAGCTCAAGATCGGTCGCCCGCGCCAGCTTTATCTTGGCGAGCTGGAGCGCGACTACATCGACATCGAAAACCGATAGCAACATGAGGAGGGCCGCCCAAAAGCGGCCCTTTTGCGATTTATGGACCTAGAAACCGACCGACTGACATTACGTGGAGCGCGCCAGAGCGATCTGATGGACCTCTACGAGATCTACAGCAACGACCGTGCCATGCGCTACTGGTCGACGCCGCCGCACCCGAACCCTGTCTGCACGCAGCGCAACCTCGATCGTTTTATCGAGAACGCACGGGACGATCTGACCTACTTCATCATCGAAAAGCACGAGCGGACCATCGGCACAGCGGGCATGCACAACACCGACGAGATCGGGTTTCTGCTGCATCCGGATTACTGGCGGCAGGGGATCATTACCGAGGCGCTGGAAGCGATCATCCCCTATCTGTTCGAAACGACCGATCACGATCAACTGACCGCCGACGCCGATCCGCGAAATGAAGCCTCTGTGCGACTGTTGAAGTCGCTGGGTTTTCAGGAAACCCACCGCGCCCGGAAGACCTATTGCATCGACGGCGAATGGTCTGACAGCGTTTATTTTGCCTTGCCGCGTCCCCACTGACGCGCGGTCAGCCGCCGGTCATCAGCCCCAAGACAACCCGCAGGCCAGCGATCAGCGCCCCTGATAACGGGGCGCGCGCTTTTCGAGAAAGGCGCTTACACCTTCCTTGAAATCGTCGGTCTTGCCGCAGTTTCCCTGCAGGCGCGCCTCGAGTGCGAGTTGCTGGTCAAGCGTGTTCTCGAAAGACCCGCGAATGGCCGCCTTGAGTTCGCGGTAGGCGACTGTCGGCCCTGCTGCCAGATGCGCTGCCCGGTTCTGCACATGCGCGTCGAAATCGGCATCCGGGGCGGTTTCGTAGATCATGCCCCAGCGTTCAGCCTCGGCCGCCGTGACCTTGTCGGCGAAAAGTGCGGCACCCATCGCCTTGGCCGCACCCACCTGTCGCGGCAGCCAGTAAGTGCCGCCCGCGTCGGGGATCAGCCCGATCCGGGTAAAGGCCTGCACGAAATAGGCGCTTTCGCTTGCGATCACCACATCAGCGGCCAGCGCAAGATTGGCCCCCGCCCCGGCCGCCGGTCCGTTCACGGCGGCAATCGTCGGCACCTTGCAATCAAAGATTGCCTTCAGCATCGGCACATATTCGTCGTTCAGCGTGCCTTCCATGTCGAGCGTCGCGGCATTGCCACCATCTGCAAGATCCTGTCCCGAGCAAAAGGCCTTTCCCGCTCCGGTCAATACGATCACCCGTGCCGCATCTTCGGCAGTCTTGAACGCCTCGGTGATTTCGCGGCGCATCCGGGCGTTGAGCGCGTTCATCATCTCGGGACGATTGAGGGTGATCACCGCGATACCGTCGCGGATCACCAGCGTGATAGCCTGATATTCCATAAAACCGTTCCTTCGGGCGTTGTCTTCACTACCCTAAGGACCGGTGCTGGCCAGGAAAGCCCGACGGCACGTCACGACTTGAGGATTTTCTCGAGCTCGGCCTGTTCCTCGGGCGAAAGAGCGTCGGGCGTGCTGCGTCTGGCACGGATCGTGGACCAGCCGATCCCCAGCGCAATCAGCAAGAGCGCCGGTGCCGCGAGCCAGAGAATCATGTTCGCCCCCCGCGCATCGGGGCGCAGCAGAACGAACTCGCCATATCGGGCCACCATGAAGTCGAGCGCCTCCTGATCGCTGTCGCCCGCGACGAGACGCTCACGCAGCACCACCCGCAACTCACTGGCAAGGACTGCATTGCTCTCATCGATGCTTTCGTTGCGGCAGACCGGACAGCGCAACCCCTGAGACAATTCGCGCGCCCGCTCCTCCAGCACCGGATCATCGAGCATCTCGCCCGGCTCGACCGCCCACAAAGGGGCGGCCAGCAACATCAGGATAAAAACAAACCGCTTCATTCCGCAGGCATCGCTTTCGCCATTCGTTTCGGGGCTGCGGCACCGACGCGCAGACGTCGATCACTGAGCGAGAAACAGCCACCAAGCGCCATCAGGATTGCGCCGCCCCAGATCCAGTTGGCAAAGGGCTTGATGTAAATCCTGACCGCCCAACCGCCGTTATCCTGTGGGTCACCGATCACGACGTAAAGATCGCGCATGACACCGTTGATGATCGCAGCCTCGGTCGTCGGCATGTTCGCCACCGGGTAAAAGCGCTTTTCTGGATTGAGCACACCGATCTCAGCCCCGTTCCGCGTGGCGGCGATATCGGCCATCGTGGTGATGTAATTGGGACCCTGTTCATTGCGTACATCCGCAAGGGTGAATTCATAGCTGCCGACGGTCCATGTCTCACCGATGGCCGCGACGCGGATATCCTCCTGCTCCCATGCCAGCATGCCTGCGATGCCGATAAAGGTGATCCCCATGCCGATATGCGCGGTCACCTTGCCCCAGTCGGCACGTGGAAGCCGTGTCATGCGGCGCAGTCGGTCAGAGATGCTACCGCGCCCGCTACGCATCCAGATGTCCGAGATGGCCCCGCCGACGACCCAGACACCAAGTGCGAGACCTACCGGACCCAGTGCGGAATTGCCCGTCTGGATCGCATAGGCCAGCGCGCCGACCGACAGCGCCAGAACCAACCAGCCCACGGTCGACTTGGCCGCGCGATCAAGCGACCCTCGCTTCCATGCGATGATGGAACCGATGGGCAGGATGATCGCCAGCCCCACCATGAAAGGCGTGAATGCCGCATCGAAGAATGGGGGGCCGACCGAAAGCGTCCGGTCAAAGAGGATCTCGGCGACGAGCGGCCAGATGGTACCGATGAACACGACGAAGCAGCTGACCGACAACAAGATGTTGTTCAGGATCAGCGCGCTTTCGCGGCTGACCGTCGAAAAGACACCCTTGGCCTCCATCGAACCCGCGCGGAAGGCAAAAAGCGTCAATGCACCACCAAGGAAGATCGCCAGGATGATAAGGATTAGCATACCGCGCTCGGGATCATTGGCGAACGCGTGGACCGAGGTCAGTACGCCCGACCGCACGATGAACGCCCCAAGAAGCGAGAAGCCGAAGGCAAGGATGGCCAGCAGGATCGTCCAGCTTTTCAACGCCTCCCGCTTTTCCACAACGATCGCCGAGTGCAGCAAGGCTGCCGCGATCAGCCAGGGCATGAAGCTGGCGTTTTCAACAGGATCCCAGAACCAGAAGCCGCCCCAGCCAAGCTCGTAATAGGCCCACCACGATCCCAGCGCGATACCCACGGTCAGAAACATCCAAGCAGCAAGTGTCCAAGGCCGCACCCAGCGTCCCCAGGCGGCATCGACGCGGCCCTCGATCAGCGCAGCGATGGCGAAAGAGAACGACATCGACAGGCCGACATAGCCCAGATAGAGGAATGGCGGATGAAAGGCCAAGCCCGGGTCCTGCAGAAGCGGGTTCAGATCACGCCCGTTCAGCGGCGGCACTTCGAGCCGCAGGAACGGGTTGGACGTGAAGATCACGAATGCGAAAAAGGCCACGCCGATCGACGCCTGCACAGCAAGAACCCGTGCCCGCAGCCGCGCGGGAAGATTGCCACCGAACCACGCCGCGAAAGCGCCGAAAAGGGTCAGGATCACCATCCACAGCAACATGGACCCTTCGTGATTGCCCCATACGCCTGTGATCTTGTAGATCATCGGTTTGTCGGTATGCGAATTCGCGTAAACCAGTTGCAGCGAAAAGTCCGACGTCACGAAAGCCCATGTCAGGACCGCGAAAGAAAACGCGGTCAGCAGGAATTGCACGGTCGCCGCAGGTTCTGCCAAAGCCATCCATGCGGCATTGCCACGGTGCGCCCCAACCATCGGTACGATCATCTGAACGATGGCGACGCCAAAGGCCAGAATCAAAGCGAAGTGTCCAAGTTCTATCAACATGGGCATTTAGATAGCGCATTATGGGCCAGTGTGACATAGCCAGCAGGTCACATCGGCGATACAAATTGGCGCAGCGTCAGGAGACAAGGCCCCCCTGCAGGACAAAGCCGATCAGCCCCAGAAGAAGTGCGCCCACGATCAGACGCACAAGCCATTTGAGGGTGTCTTCAATCGCGGACAGCCTGTCTGCGACGTTCTCGCGGTGCACACCTTCGACCGCGATCCGCGTCTCCAGCGCCACGATCCGACGTTCGACCTTGGAAGGCCAATCAGCGTCCATGGCTGCGGCGCCATTCATCAAGGGCAGGGTTTTCAGCGGACGGTTCATCCGGGCTCATGGCCCGTGCCGCAACCTGCGTCAGCGCGGTTTGAAACTCATGCGCTTTTGCCTGGTGACGGGCCCCGAAGTAGAAACTGACGACCGCACCCATAAGCCACCAGAGCGGTTCCGGAATCGCCGCAAGACCTACCATCGCATCCGCAAAACTCTCGGGCGCGCGCATCGCTTCGATGAAAAGCCAGATCGTCCCCAGGGCCAAAGCAGGACGCGGCAAGCGGTTCATCGCATCGATGAAACGGTCAAACAGCCCGCGACGCTGGTGTTGGAATTCGGCTGCAAACTGCGCAAGGCTCTGCGCGCGCGCGTCAGCGGCGCGCACGGCGCTTTTTTCAGCGTTTTCGCGGAATACCTCGACCGTTTCGGCGACTGTGTTGCGCCCGTCGCCGAAGAGAAAATGCAAGACGCCCGAGATCAGTCCCATAGCGATGTCCTTTCGCGGTGTTGCTTATCGGTGAGATGAAAACGCGGGGCGATGAATTCCTCGGCGCGCGTGATCCAGCCGCCTTTACCGCCATCGCGCCTGCGGGCAAACTTTCTGCTGGCGGGGCGGCGATCGGCAAGCTCGTAATAATAGTTGCGCCGCGCGATTCCGTAGGCGTCCACCAAATGATCCGGCGCGGCAGCGATGGCCTTTTGTGTCGCGGCGATGGTCTGGGGGCCGATCACCCCGTCGACCGCAACTTCGATACGCATGTCGACCAGCAGCCTTTGCAGGATGCGGACCGCATGCGCCCCCGCATTGACGTACATATCGAAAACCGATGGATGCAGCGCCGCGGGCAGACGGTCGATGTGCGGCCTGCGAAAGTAGTGCTCGATGAAAATGGACACTGCGCGGGCGCGCGTGAGCAGTCTGACGTCTTCCGCATCGACATCGCCGTCTCCGTCGAGATCGAGGCCCAGACGTTTCATCGTGTGGATCGTCACACCATGGTTCGTCGCCCCGCCGGGATCGTCGGGATCGTTCACATAGCCACCCTCTCGGATGACGATAGCTTGTGCGATTTGCGTGACCGTCTGCATGGTTGCCCCCTTTGATGCGCTGGGGACAGACCATCCGGCTCAATGGTTAATTGGTGACGACAGCATCGTCCGGAGCCACGTAGACACCCTGCTCCTTGAGGGCATCTGTCACTTCGGATGGCATATATGTTTCGTCATGCCGCGCGAGGATCTCGACCGCCTCGAAGCGGCCATCCACAAAGTGTCCCTGCGCGACCATGCCTTCACCCTCACCAAAAAGATCAGGCAGGATGCCGGAATAAACCACCGGGATAGACGCGCCGCCATCGGTGACGAAAAAGCTGACCTCCTGGCCCTGTCCTCGGATCAATGTCCCTTCCTCCACCAGACCACCGATGCGGAACCGCTCGTTGGGTGGCGGCGGAGCCTGCGAGACTTCGGTGGGGGAACGGAAGAACTGGAAGCTGTCGTCGGGAAGAAACCAGAGAAGGACAAGCACAAGCACGAGGCTGACACCCGCCAGTGACAGAACCTGCACGCGGCGGCGTTTCTTGAGGCTCTTGAACCCGCCGGTCATGGAAATACCGGGGCGAGCATCAACCCCTCCTCTTCGGGCAGGCCCAGCATCAGGTTGGCATTCTGAACAGCCTGCCCGGATGATCCCTTGGTCAGGTTGTCGAGCGCAGCGATGACGATGGCACGCCCCGGTATTCGGTCCGCGACGACGCCGATGTGGCAGAAGTTGGATGCACGTATGTGCTTGATCGACGGATGTTGTCCCATCGGCAGAACCTCGATAAATGTCTCGCCCGCATAGGCTGCGGTTAGTGTATCATATATAACTTGGGGATCGCCTTGCACATAGGTCGTGGCCAAAATGCCGCGATTTGCAGGGATCAGGTGCGGCGTGAACTGGATGCTGACGGGTCTGCCCGCGACGGCAGAAAACTCCTGGTCGAACTCTCCCAGATGCCGGTGGACGCCACCGACCGCGTATCCATGCGCACCTTCGGACAATTCGGCGTGCAACAGGTTTTCCTTCAGACTGCGGCCTGCACCCGATACCGCGGCCTTGAGATCGAGGATGATTTCATCGAGGTCGATCACGCCCGCTGCAATCAGCGGACGCAACGCGTACTGACCGGTCGCCGCGTTACACCCGGTCCCCGCGACCAGCCGCGCGTCCGCGATCTTGTCACGATAAAACTCTGTCAGGCCGTAAACCGCCTCTTTCTGCAACTCGGGCGCAGCATGCGGCTTGCCATACCACTTCTGGTAGGCTGCGGGATCGCGCAGACGGAAATCAGCCGACAGATCCACGATTTTCAGCGTCCGAGGCAACTGCCCGATGACAGCCTGTGACGTGGCATGCGGCAGGGCGCAAAACACCAGATCGACCCCGGTCAGATCCATTTCTTCGATTGTCGTCAGGCTGGGCAGATCGAGGTGGCGCAGATGTGGAAAGACATCGGCCATGGCCATGCCCGCCTTCGAATTCCCCGACAGCCCGACAATGCGCAGGCCGGGGTGCGTTGCGATCAAACGGACAAGTTCCGCACCGGTGTACCCGGAAGCACCAAGAATGGCGACATTGTAGGTCATGATGATATCCCCTTGACAGGAAATGGAAATCTGGGGTCAGGCGGCTTGAAAGGTGATCTTGCGTCGCAAGAATTGCGTGGCGCGGGCCGAAACCTGAGGCGGATTGCCCGTTGTGAGAAACAAAGACTCCTCCCCCGGGCCACGCATCCCGGGTCGTCGGGTCAGATAGTCTGCGAGGCTGTCAGCCACCAGCGAGGCTTGCGAAAACACCTTGACCTCCGCCCCGAGCGCCGCCTGGAATTCGGCGGCCATGAGGGGATAATGCGTGCAGCCCAAAACGGCAGCATCGGGATGCGGCATCTTGCGTTTGAGGGCATCGACATGACTTTTCACAAGCGCTTCGGCAAGGATCATGTCGCCTTCTTCGATGGCATCCACCACGCCGCCGCAGGCTTGCGCCTCGACATCCACGCCAATAGCACGGAAGGCCAATTCGCGCTGAAATGCGCGGCTGGAGACCGTGGCGGGCGTCGCAAAGAGTGCGACATGTTTCACATCCACCTCGCGCGGGGGGGAATTGTCACCCCATTGACGTTCGGTCAGCGCCTCTATCAGAGGGACGAAAACGCCCAGGACACGCTTGTCGTTGGGCACCCAGCTTTCCTGCATCCGCCGCAGTGCGGCCGCCGACGCCGTGTTGCAGGCCAGAATCACGAGGTCGCAACCAGCGGAAAAGAGCCTTTCGGTTGCGGCGGTCGTCAGATCATAGATATCGTCCGGGGTTCGCACCCCATACGGAGAATGGGCGTTATCGCCCATATAAACCAAAGGCAGATCGGGCAGACGCTTCGCAACCGCATCAAGCACGGTCAGTCCACCCAGCCCGCTATCGAATATGCCCACTGCCATGGCGCGCCTTGTACTTTTGTTCGAACTCGTGACCAAGCTGATGGGCATCAACAGGTCTCGGGCTTAACTCATACGTGGCTTTGCGCAGGAAATCCATGCAGGCTTTGGGGTCTTTTTCGTATTGTGCGAGGGTCTCTGCCGGTATCGGCTTACCCACCACGATCCGCACCGGCTTGTTGATCTTGGCCCTGAACTCGCGGATGAACATCCCGGTCCGCAAGATATGGTGCATATGGCTGGCCAGTTGAAAAAGGCGGCTGTTGCGCCCCTCGAAGAAGACCGGGATGACCGTTGCACCTGATTTGGCGATCATCCGCGCCGTGAACGTGCGCCAGCTTGGATCCATGGGTTCCGAAAACGGCGTTGCCGAGGTCGAGACAGTACCACCGGGAAAGATGCCGATGGCCCCGCCGGATTGCAGATACGCAACGGCAAGACTACGGGTTTCGAGGTTCAACCGCAGCGCTTCCTTGGTATCATCGAATGAGATCGGCAGGATGACATGCTCCAGATCGGCAGCCCGCTGGAAGATGCGATGGGCAAGCACACGGAAATCGCGGCCCCGCCTGTCCGAAAGAATCCGACCCATGACCAACCCGTCGAGAATGCCGTAGGGATGGTTCGAGACGACGATCAGCGGCCCGGTCCGGGGGATATTGTCCAGCGTACCGCCAACCACATCGAGTGAGATCCCGTAACGTTCGGTCATCACCTGCCAGAAATCCCGGCCGGCAGCGACATCCTCGTCATAGCCAGCCGCCTTGCGGATCAGCCGCAGGCGTCCCGTCGCGTTCTCCATGAGGCGGATGAAGGCCCGACCGCCACGACCCTTGGCGGAAGATGCATAGGTAATATCGCGTGCAGCGTCGCGCTTGAGTGCCGGCATGACAAAAACCCCGAAATCCCCTTTGGCCCGCTCGTAGCAGGGTTCTGCGACACTGCCATGACAAAACGGAGTTATGCGGCAGCGGCCCCGGGGGTTTCGGCACGCAATTCCGCCAAAAGCGCCTCGCGCTTGTCCATGGCCGCGCGCTCGTTGGCCTGTTTGACGGGACCGAAGCCACGAATGTCCAAAGGCAACTCGGCAAGGGCAATGGCCACCTCTTCGTTGACAGGGTTCACGCGCGCCAAAACCTCTTGCATGTCCGCCTCGTACTGCCGGATCAGCCCGCGCTCCATGCGACGTTCCGCGGTGCGCCCGAAAGGATCAAAGGGTGTGCCGCGCAGGAACTTCAGTTTTGCAAGACGCGGAAACATCGACGCCATCCGGGCCCCATAGGCTTTCTTCAAGGGCCGCCCATCTGGACCGGTCTTGGTCAGCATCGGCGGCGCGAGGTGATATGTCAGTTTCAGGTCCCCGTCGAAGGCCGCCTCGGCCTTGGCGCGGGTTTGCGCGAGAAGACGTGCCACTTCGTATTCATCCTTGTAGGCCAGTACCTTGTGATAGCCTTTCGCTACGGCCTCTTTCAGTGCTGGATCCTCGAACCGGTCGACCAGGCGCCGATAGCGTTTGGCCAACCGCTTGCCCTGATAAGCCACGAGGTGATCGGCGCGGAAGGCGATTTTTTCTTCCAGTGTTTTTGGCATCTGCACCACGTTGGACTGCAAAAGGCCCGCCGCCTCGTCAGGGTGAAGATAGGCCCAGCGCCCGTATTCGAAGGCCTTCTTGTTGCGTTCGACCGCAGCCCCGTTCAGGGTAATCGACTGCAAGATCGCATCATAACCCACTGGAATAGATCCCATTTGCCATGCTGCGCCGAAGATGATCATATTCGAATAGATACTGTCGCCAAGCAATGCACCGGCCAGTTCGGAGGCATCGAAAAGCCTCAGGTTGTCACCCAGTCGCGCCTCCAGCGAAAGCTGCAACGCATCACTGGGGAGCTGGAATCCGGTATCCCGCGTAAAATCCCCGGTGATGATTTCATGACTGTTGACGATCGCGCGCGTGCGGCCCGATTGGGTCAGCCCCAGCGTCTTGGCCCCTGCCGAGACAACCAGATCCCCCCCTACCAGCACATCGCATTCGCCTGTCGCCACGCGAATAGCACTGATATCATCCGGACTTTCGGCAAGGCGGCAGTGGATCTGCACGGCGCCGCCCTTTTGGGCAAGGCCGGCCATCTCCATCATGCTGGCCCCCTTGCCATCGATATGCGCGGCCATTGCCAGAACAGCGCCGATGGTCACAACACCCGTGCCGCCCACTCCGGTGATCACGACATTATGGGTGCCATTGATCTCGGCAAGCTCGGGCAGCGGCATATCCGGCAGGCTCACTTCGGCCGTCGCCTCTTTGCGGACTTGCGCCCCTTCGATCGTCACGAAAGACGGGCAAAAGCCTTTCACACAGGAATAATCCTTGTTGCACGAGGACTGGTCGATCGCCCGCTTGCGGCCCAGTTCGGTTTCGACCGGTACAATGGACACGCAATTCGATTGCACGCCGCAGTCACCACACCCCTCACAGATATCGGTGTTGATGAAAACCCGCTTGTCAGGATCGGGGAAGGTGCCGCGCTTGCGGCGGCGGCGCTTTTCCGCGGCACAGGTCTGAACATAAACTATGACGGATACGCCCTTGTATTCACTGAACTGATCCTGAACCTTAGGTAGATTGGCCCGCTCATGCACCGCGACATCCTTGGGCAAGACTGTCAGGTCGACATCCTCTTTCTCGTCATAGACGAGGGCGACGTTGCGCACGCCCATGGCCAGCACTTCCCGACAAATCTGGTCGGCCGTCAGCCCACCGTCGTTGCCCTGCCCGCCCGTCATCGCGACCGCATCGTTGAACAGGATCTTGTAGGTGATGTTGGTGCCGGCCATCAGCGCGAAACGGATCGCCTGCACGCCGGAGTGGTTATAGGTGCCGTCGCCAAGGTTCTGGAATACGTGCCCGCGGGTTGAGAACGGTGCCTCGCCCACCCAGTTCGCGCCTTCGCCCCCCATCTGGGTAAAGCCTACCGTCTCGCGGTCCATCCATTGCACCATGTAATGACATCCGATCCCGGCATAGGCACGGCTGCCCTCTGGCACCTTGGTCGAAGTATTGTGCGGGCAGCCCGAGCAAAAGTAGGGCAGACGCGTCGCGATCTCTGGCACGTTGTCGGCGCGGCGGGCGGCGGCCAATGCGTCGATCCCGGCGAGAACGCCATCGGTCCCGCAACCTTCTTCCACGAGGATTTCACCCAGTTTTTCGGCCACGAGAACCGGATTGATATCACCCTTGGTCTGAAAGATCTCTTCGCGTCGGCCTTCAGAATGCTCGTCGCCTTTATGCCAGCCGTAGACCCGGCGGCCATGACGATCATCGAAGATCGCCTCCTTGACCTGAACTTCGATCAACTTGCGCTTTTCCT
>Ga0207419_1001221_pt1 | contig 19935 bp, 19 predicted proteins | sample ElkSloMetagenome_4_FD_184723 | JGI IMG/M metagenome (GOLD analysis project Ga0207419, IMG submission 184723) | Hot spring microbial communities from Elkhorn Slough, Monterey Bay, USA - MD2A (version 2) | ecosystem: Environmental > Aquatic > Marine > Intertidal zone > Estuary: Microbial mat ...
CCGCCGGTTGGCGGACGCCCGCCTGGCCTTCGCTTACCCTACCTTTCCGACAGCCCTAAGCTCATGGCACAAGCACTCGTTGTAATATTTAAGCGGCACCACCAACCTCATGCTATTGAATCCCCATGTTTTATGCTTATGTGAAGCTGCGGTGGTGACGACGGTTAAGTTCAACAGCAAGCTTAAATAAGTGCGGCCCTACCGCACGATATTGAAGCTTAATTGCTTAATTGGTGTGGTTAGCAATTTATGCTATTACTAAATCGTCTTTACTTAATTTCAGTTTAGGATTATCTAATTTTTCAATCGTTTTTCTAATTTTCACTCTATCAGATTGTGGTAAAAAAGTCGGAACCAAGTCAGTTAAATCAATTTTCAAGATTCTATTGATAACTATCAAATCTTTTAAGGAAAAAGGACTTACTCCATTTATCAGTTCAGACATATAGGATTTACTTTGGTGTCCTAAAACTTTCCCAAAGTCTTGTTGTGTTAGATTTAAGTTCTTTAGTTTTTTTCGGATAAGTTCTTTTCTTCGCTGAATAAATAACCGTTCCTTTTCGGCTATCAATTCCGCAATATCGCTTTCACGTATTTTTTTGTCAGAAATATTAGTGTCAGCACTCCAATTTTTATTTTCATATTGTTCAATTAAATCTCTTAATTTTTTTCTAACGGATTTGAATTTCGGATTTTCTTTTGAGAGAACACGCAATTTTCTGTCCGCAATCATTGCTCTTTCAAAATCCAATTCATTTAGAATTTTCCCATTTTCTAATAGTTCTGATATGTCGAATTGTGTTTTCATAATCTTATTCTTTTTAAATCCAATCATTAGACTTTAACCACTTTTTAATAGTATTTCTATTGTTTTTAAAGGTCGTTTCATATTCTCGGTGTGTCCCAACCCAAACAGCAGTAGCTTCATTGATATCAAACTCAATTAAAATCATTGTTCTGTGACTATTGATGTTGAAAAAGTAAAATCCATCGCTATGAACGTTGTCCGCATCTTTTCTTGTCTTATTCAGTTCTGTTTGATTCTTCCAATTATTATCGTTAATATCCTTTATCAGCTGGTCAATAGCTTTGTTCAAAGGAATATTTCCTCTATTCTTTCTTTTAAGCTTTTCTAATATTTTTTTATTGGTCAATCTCATCTGCGATTGGCAAATATACAAATAAAGTTCGGTTATTTACCGAACTTTATAGGTTTTCTTTTATTACTGCCAACGCCCGATGTATATTTTCGTGCCGTCTTTTCATCTACTAATTTACCGGATCGGCCGGAAGTTTCCAAAAGCAAAACTGCCTCAAAACAAACGCCAGGCATGAAATTACATCATGTTGTGGATTCGTGGTTATTTATGAGCAACTTAGCTTTTCAGTTTGCCGGCTGCTAGTTTTTAGCTTTTTCCTCGCCGGCCGGGCCTTTCTTTTTTCATTGATGAAGAAAGTATACAGAGAAATCAATACACCGCCGGTTGGCGGACGCCCGCCTGGCCTTCGCTTACCCTACCTTTCCGACAGCCCTAAGCTCATGGCACAAGCACTCGTTGTAATATTCAAGCGGCACCATCAACCTCATGCTATTGAATCACCATATTTTATGCTTATGTGAAGCTGCGGTGGTGACGATAGTGCCCGACATTGCACAATATTTATCATCATGAGCTACAATAATAACAGCTCTTTTATTGCTTACTGTATCTAAGAAAGAATCTGTTGGGAAGATTTCTGTTGCTACAAATTTTTTCAAGTCTTCAATAGTTACCGCCAACCATCTCCCCTCCTTTTTTCGTCAAACCAATTTTGCTATAAACCTCTGATGGTATATTATAGTAGTGATCTTGTTTCAACAATTTAAATCCGATGCAGAATTAATCGCGTTATTGCAAATGTTTTTGTAAGATTTTCACATTGTATTTAATTACGGAATAATATCTTTTTTACAAATCAAATTTAATACCCTGTGCCAGTGGCATTTCTTTACCATAGTTGATGGTATTGGTTTGCCGCCGCATGTAAAACTTCCAGGCATCCGAACCCGATTCCCGGCCGCCGCCGGTCTCTTTTTCTCCACCAAAAGCACCACCAATCTCGGCGCCGGAGGTACCAATATTTACATTGGCAATACCACAATCTGACCCTGCATGTGACAGGAATTGCTCACTTTCGCGCATGTTATTGGTAAATATTGCTGAGGATAAACCTTGTTTTACATCATTTTGTAAAGCAATCGCATTTTCAACTCCCCCTTCATATTTTATCAGGTAAAGAATAGGTGCAAATGTTTCTTCCTGCACAATCTGAAAATGATTTTCAGCTTCTACCAAGGTGGGTTCCACGTAATTTCCACCGGCATATTTATCCCCTTTTAGCGGTTTACTACCATACAATATTTTGCCGCCTTCTAGTTGACATTGTCCTAAAGCTTGTTCATACGCGTTCACGGCATCTCGATCTATCATTGGCCCCACTAATATACCCTCTTCAAGTGGGTTGCCAATGGACAGAGTTTTATAAATCTGCAATAATCTTTCCTTTACTTTTTCATAAATATCTTGATGGATAATAAGCCGACGAGTAGAGGTGCACCGCTGACCACAAGTACCCACGGCACCAAATACTGTGGCACGCATGGCCATTTCCAGATTAGCCTCGGGTGTGATAATGATGGCATTGTTGCCTCCCAATTCCAATAATGACTTTCCAAGTCGGGCACCTACTGCCGCACCTACTTTTTTACCCATGGCAATAGAACCGGTAGCCGAAACCAAAGGTATTCGTTGATCATGAGATAACATAGCACCTACCTCGGCACCTCCAATGATAAGGTTAAAAATGCCTTCCGGCAAATCATTAGCCTGCAACACTCTGCCTACAATTTTTTGACAGGCAATACCACACAAAGGCGTTTTTTCAGAGGGTTTCCATATCACAACGTCTCCGCAAACGGCAGCGATCATAGCATTCCAGCTCCATACCGCTACCGGAAAGTTAAATGCGGAGATAACTCCAGTTAAACCTAAAGGGTGGTACTGTTCGTACATTCTATGTTCAGGTCGCTCGGAATGCATAGTAAAACCATGCAATTGACGCGATAAGCCAACGGCGAAATCACAGATGTCAATCATTTCCTGAACCTCTCCCAAGCCTTCCTGATATATTTTCCCACACTCAATGGAAACCAATTTTCCCAGGGGCTCTTTGTATTTTCGCAACTCATTACCTATCTGGCGCACCACATCTCCTCTTACAGGTGCAGGCAACAATCGCCATTTTTCAAATGCGTTTTCAGCAGTTTCTACTACTAAATCAAAATCCATTTGGTTGGCTACCTCAACTCTTGCAATTTCTTCATTATTAATTGGAGAGCTAACATTTATTATATTTTTAGAGCCCAGAAGCGCCCAATCGTTGCCAGTACTATAGGCGCTATTCAGGTCAGCTATTTCCAGATCAGAAAAAATTGTTTTTACTTCAGAATACAGGTCGATCATCTTCTTTATTTTTTTGGGTTGAAATATTTTCTTTAAATTGAATTCCAAATTTTGATAATTCTTCTAAAACAGGCTGATAAATTGCTCTATTCACCGGCAATTGCAATCCTGATAAATTAATTTTTCCTCGTATAATGAGTTTGGCAGCAACGCCCATAGGCAAACCTACTGTTTTTGCCATGGCAGTTTGTTCCGAATTTATACCAGTAACTACCATTGAGCTGGTTTTGTGCAGGTGCTCATGTTCATTATGATAAAAAAACTTGTGCCACATTACGATCATATCCTGATCTTGTGGTTGCATGGTCCATTTTCTATTTAAAATATGTTCAAGGATTTGGGCTGGTGTGCCATTTTTTATCCCTATTACTTCATCAGAAAAGATATCTAGCTCATCAAGTTTTACTTTTAAATCCGAGTCCTGATCAATTCTTAAATAATGCATGAGTTTTAACTCAACCGAATCGTATGGATTGTACGGTAAAAAGGAATTTATAAATTCCCGGTAAGTCATACTTTCGGAACCTTCCATTATATAACTATCGTCAGTGGCTCCAAGTTGTACAAACATGTCCCAGGCGCGGCAAAAGCCAGGCCGACGAAGCGTACCACGATAGATAGTTTCCGTATTATGCAGTTGGTATTTGTCAATGTATTGTAACGAATCACGATTGGCATATCCTTCAAAACTTCCATAGCCTTCTATTTGAATTCGTTCGGTGCGACGGAATAAGCGGCCATAAGGAATATATTTAAATTTACCATTGTGTAAAAATCTTACCGCACCGCCTTGGCCTGCAAGTACCACATTACGCGGGTTCCAGCTAAATTTATATTTCCATTCGTTGTTGTCACTACCAGGAGCCATCAGTCCGCCGGTGAAAGATTCGAAGCAGGAAATTTTATAACCTTTGGCCTTAATTTGATCAATTACCCGAATGGCCGACATGTGGTCAATACCAGGGTCCAGCCCCATCTCGTTCAGTACTAATATTCCGGCCTGATCAATATCTGGCTGCAAAGCTTGCATTTCTTTCGATTGGTAAGAAGGTGTAATCAGACTTACTTTTGCCTTGAGGCAACTTTCTAACACCAAAGGGTGAAACCGAGCTGGTACCATTGAAAGCACAAGCTGAGATTGAGCCACTATTGTATCTCGTGCCTCATCATCCAGCACGTCCAGTCCTGTCGCTTCACATTTAGGCATATCGGCAATTATTTTCTGTAGCTGTCTTATATCTTTATCAGCCACTATCACTTGCCAGTCAAATTCCGCTGCGGCGCCTGACAGGTATTGCAACAATGCTGGGGATGATTTGCCAGCGCCAATTACAAGTATTTGTTTCAAAAATTAATGAATTTGGTAGTTAAAAATAATAATATCAAATATAGAATTATCTATTGCAATTTGAAGGATAAATTAAATTAGTTTTTTTCTATTAAGCTTATTCTGTAAGAAACTTACCCGCGATGGAATCACCTGTACAAAGCAAAAAAATATTGATGCCGAATGACTAATTTTCCGGTAAAAAAGTAATGAAAATAATTCAGCCTGCAGATGTAATTCCAACCACAGGAGAGCTTATTTCAAATAGTACTGATAAAATTATCATTGCAACTATCAATTTTGATATTCAAAAATATCCACCGCTCTGGGATATATTGAAAAGTCAGAAGGAAATGGGTGTAAAACTATTTTTTTACACAGGTAATTCATTCACTGGAAGCCGATTAAGCGATTTATTGCAGGTGAAGGATCCACTGATAATACGCAATCTAAATTTTAATTTGGTAATGAATGACCAGCAGGCATTGATTAGCTCACAACACTTTGGATCACCAACCAATAATAAGCTTGAGATAAGTTTACTTAGTGAAACAGAGCAGGAATATCAGGAAATATTTAACTATTATGTTGAATATTTACATGAAAATGCCTCTCAGCCTTCAAGCTACTATTTATTAACTGCTGAAACGCTAAATGAGAGTGTATTACAAAATTACCTGGTACCTACAGCAGCAAATGAAGAAGTAACCATGAGTAAAAAATATCATCCCTTATCTACCTATATTGCTTCTTTGGGATATTTGCATAAAGGTGCAAAAGTAGGCACTTGGTTGTATTTTAATGATCAGGGAATATTACAAAAGATGGAAAATCATGAAAAAGGGTTACCACAAAAAATATTAATTCAGGAAGAAAAAATGGACAAAAAACAGCTTTTTTACACTTTCGTGAATGTTATAGGAGGTTTATATCAGGTTTCTATTCACGATGTAAATTTAAGAAGTGGTTTTGAAGGGGTGATTGGCACTCGCAATCGCAATGTTTTCTTCGATCGAATACAGCAATATTTTAAAATTAAATTTCCCCCTTGTGCCATCCACACTTTAGATGAATTGGTAGAGCTGACTTTACTGCAATTAGGTAAAAATAAAGGTAAAGCTGTATGGCATAAGCTTATACAAAAAAATTAAATGTTGATTTTTATTTAAGTACTTAAACCTAATTTTGATATCCACCACTTTAACCACTATTTACATAAATAAAATTCTTTGCTTATTATTAAAAACCTCTATTTTTGCTTCTGATACTTAATCTTACTTATGCAAAACAGGGTTTACCAGAACTTGGGCAATTTGTACAAAAACTCCCCTTCATTCCCATTGAATAAAAAGGACAAAATGGTAATTATGAGCGACATGCACATGGGTAGTGGAGATAATAAGGATGACTTTAATGCCAATGCAACTTTATTTGCCAGCGTTCTTAGAAATTATTACCTGGAAAAAGGTTACAGTTTGGTGCTTAATGGCGATATAGAAGAGTTACAACGATTTGAATTCAACCAGATTTATAAAAAATGGAAAAGTATTTACAAGCTATTTGACAAATTTGCCCAAAAGCAACAACTTTTTAAGACAGTGGGTAATCATGACATTGCATTAATAACCCAAGAGTATAAGCAATATCCATATCAAGTACATGAATCTATATTACTCAAATATAAAAATGAACATGACATTTTTATATTTCATGGACATCAAGCTTCTCGGAAATACACATTACAAAATGCTCTAATAGGTTACACTTTACGATATTTAGCTAATCCATTAGGTATTAAAAATTACTCGGTAGCTCATAGCAGTCGCAAAAAATATAAAATAGAAAAAACTGCTTATGATTTTAGCCGCGAACATAAAGTAATGTCCATTATAGGGCATACCCACCGCCCTTTATTTGAATCCTTACCCAAACCTGAGCGTATTCGTTTTCGCATAGAACAGCTAATACGAGAATACTCAAATAAAGAATGGACAGGAAATGGCCGCTTGGTGAAACTTATAGAAAGTTATAAAGAAGAATTGCGATATATTCACCGGCAATCTCGTGAATATCAAAACCTCTACAATGAAATACTGCATGTTCCTTGTCTTTTTAATTCGGGCTGCGTAATTGGCAAGCGCGGAATCACTTGCCTTGAGATCACAAACGGAAAAATAAGGCTGGTGCATTGGTTTGACAAAAAAATAAGCAAGAAATACCTACATCACACAGGCTATAAGCCACAACAGTTAGGAGATTCTGATTTTTTTCGGCTGCTAATCAGCAAGGAAAAATTAAGTTACATATTTACTAGAATTAATATATTGGCCGGGTGAGTTACTTTGCTGCCAATGCAATACAAGCTGGGCTTTCCCTGTGGTATGAATTACTAGAAAAGTCTCCTATAAGCTTAACCTGCTTAAATCCACTATCAACAAGCATTTTATGCAATAAACCTGAGGTTAACTTGAGTAAAGTAGTTTGAACCGGAAGCTTTTTTTGTTGGGACTTAATAAACAAATTCCCACTGAAAATAATATGATCATCTCGGTATTCATATTCACGAGAGAATATAAAATCCTCACCTTCTTTAATTGGAAAGTAAGCTGTTTTATCGGCAATTAACTTATCAAAATTGACTGTTTGAATAATAAGGCAACCATCTTTTTTTAACAGGGAAAAAGCCTGACGCAAGAAGTTTAAAACTGAATCTTCATTGGGCAAATGTGGCAGAGTGTTTCCCAGGCAGCAAATTAAATTAAATTGCCCGGCAGAAAAATGTTGTTGAACAAGAAGCATGTTGAGGGTATAAAAACTTATGTCAACTTTTAGCAATTTTGCTTTATCACGTGCAATCTTTACCATTTTTTCATTTGTATCAATGGCTGAAGCAGCAAACCCTTTTTCAGCCAATGACAAAGACAAAGAGCCTGTAGCACAGCCAACATCTAACATACTCGCGCTTGCGTTTAATTTTGTCAGCAAAAATTTTTCTTTCTGTGGCTGTAGCGGAAAAATTAAATCATAATAATTGGCAAGCTGATTATAAAAATCCATGATATGAAAGGTAAAAAATAACAAAACGTGAAGCAAACTATTTTCTAGGAATAGGATACCTCACGTTATCTTATTTACAAAGACTATTTCGCATAGCTTACAGATCGCATTTCCCGAATTACGGTTACTTTGATCTGACCGGGGTATTGCATATCTTTTTCTATTTTATTGCTGATGTCGAAAGATAGCTGACCTGCCTGCCCGTCTCCTACTGACTCTGCATCTACAATTACCCGTAGTTCTCGTCCAGCTTGAATGGCAAAGCACTTATGCACTCCGTCAAATGACAGTGCCAGATCTTCAAGTTCTTTCAACCTTTTGATGTAAGACTCCATCACTTCTCTTCGGGCACCAGGTCGTGAGCCTGAAATGGCATCACAAGCCTGAATCAACGGAGATATCAATGCTGTCATTTCAACTTCATCGTGGTGTGCACCTATGGCATTGCATACGTCTTTGTGTTCTTTATATTTCTTGGCCAGATCCATACCTAAAACGGCGTGCGGAACGTCTGGCTCTTCTGGCCACACCTTTCCAATATCATGCAGTAGCCCGGCCCTTTTGGCTAGCTTGGTATTTAACCCAAGTTCTGATGCTAAAGTAGCACAAAGTTTGGCCACCTCGCGAGAATGTTGTAGCAGGTTTTGACCATAAGATGATCGGAAACGCATTCGGCCTACCAACTTAATAAGCTCCGGATGCAAACCATGTATTCCCAAGTCAATTACAGTTCGTTCACCTATTTCAACTATTTCCTCTTCAATATTTTTAGTTGTTTTCGAAACTATTTCTTCTATTCTTGCCGGGTGAATACGGCCATCAGCTACCAACCGGTGCAACGACAATCTAGCGATCTCTCTTCTTACAGGATCAAATCCCGAGATGATGATTGCCTCTGGTGTGTCATCTACAATTATTTCAACTCCTGTAGCAGCTTCCAGCGCGCGGATGTTTCGCCCTTCCCTACCAATAATTTTTCCTTTGATATCATCGCTTTCGATATTGAATACCGAAACGCAATTTTCAATGGCATGCTCGGTGGCAGTACGTTGAATGGTTTGGATCACGATCTTTTTAGCCTCTTTGGTAGCCGTGAGTTTAGCTTCTTCTATCATCTCTTTTATCATAGAAGAAGCTTTGCTTTGGGCTTCATCTTTAAGCGTTTCCATCAGTTGGTCGCGTGCTTCATCGGCAGTAAGATTGGCTACTTTTTCTAAAATGGATACTTGCTGTTCTTTCACTTTTTCCATATCCTCTTTGCGTTTATTGATAATTTCTATCTGCGCATTGAGATTTTCTTTCATACTATCCAGTTCAGCTTCCTGTCTCTTGTTTTGCTCAATTTGTTTGGCCAAATGTTGATCACGCTGTTTTAAGCGGTTCTCGTTGGTGAGAATCTGGTTTTTTCTTTTGCTTGCTTCTTCTTCAAAATCAGATTTTAATTTTAAAAACTTTTCTTTGGCTTCTAAAATTTTATCTTTCTTAATGTTTTCGGCATTTACTTCAGCTTCTTTGATTAATAAATTAGCTTTTTCCTGGGCTTCTAGTTCTTTCTTCTTAAGAAAGCGCTGAAAAATCACCTTGCCCACCACGATGCCTATAACTAAGGCCACCACGAAGGTGATTACTATTACAATTATATCTATCATAATCAAACGACATTTTTTATAGTTAGTGTACTATATCATGCCGAGGGGAGAGCCAGACCAAGGGGAAACGAATTGTATTTTTGCTTATTTAATTTCCTGAGCAATCAATTTATTCAATGTTCCTAATTTTTCGGTTACATAAGATTCATTTTGCTGCTGGTATTCATCGGTGTGCATTTTTTCCACTACACAATCAAATGCTACCATAGCTAGTAAGTCTTGTTTATCATCTATTCCAAATTGTTCCCGATAATTTTTGATTTTGTCATTTATTAATTTACCGGCAATCCTGATTTTTTCTTCATTGTCAGCCGCAACTTTCATTGGATACTCACGGTCGGCAATTTTTATTTTAATCGAAAGATTACCACTTCTCATATATTATTTACTCAAATGCAAGATACACTTATCTATTTCCTTGATGTATTCATCAATTATATTCCTTAGTTCGGGCAATTTATCCCCCTCACCATGTATACTATTTACAATTTTACTAATTTTAATCTTATTTTGAAAATCATTTAAATGGTTATCTTTTGTTTTGAGAGAAGATTTTAATTCATGATTTTCCTTTTTTACTAATTCAAGCTCGGTTTTAAGCTGCTTGTAGCTATCCAGCAGCATATTTAGCCTTCTTTCCAGCAGGCTCATTTCCGCTCTTAAATCATCATCTTGCATATCATTTCCTGATATTAGCTCCTAATTCTTTCTCAAACGATTTCATTAACCTGGCCATTGTTTTATCTATCGTTTTATCTGTCAATGTTTTATCTTTTTCCTGTAAAATAAAACTCAAGGCATATGCTTTTTTATCAGCACCAATATTTTCACCTTCATAATAATCAAATATATTGATACTGCGAATAAGCCTGCTTTCATTCTTATGTGCAATATTCTTAATTTGATCGAATGTTACCTTTTTATCTATTACCAATGACAGGTCACGTCTTACTTCCGGAAATTTTGAAACTTCACTGTACGTAAAATCTGCTTCACTTACATTTACCAATTCCTCCCAATCTAACTCCGCGTAAAACAACGGTTGCATCAAACCTGCTAATTGGTTTACTTTCCTGGTAACAAGCCCCATCTTCCCTAAGTGCTTGTTACCTATTTTCAATAATAACCCATTCTCAAACATTTCATCTTCAATATATTCCTGGTCAGGAAGCTGGGGCGAAAACCGGCTTACAATTTTTGCAACAATAGCTGAAAGATCGTGAAAATCAGCAGCACGGGGCGCTTCACGCCAATTTTCTGCTTCAACATCTCCACTCAGGTAAAGCCCTAGGTTATATCTTTCTTTATAGGTTTTGTTTTCTTGCCAATATACTTTACCAAATTCAAAAAGCTTCAGGTTCTTTTGCCGGTGCTTCATGTTGTAAGCAGCAACTTCCACGCCTGTAAACAGCAGACTTTGACGCATCACTCCTAATTCTTCGCTAAGCTTATTTAAAATTTGCACATCCAGATTTTGGTCAAAGTTTTGTAGTTGCTCACTATATTTTGGATTGGTTAAAGAATTCGTAATTATTTCATTAAATCCACTACTTACTAAAAGTTGCGAAACCTGGTACTGTAAGTAATCCGGATCCTTTGCCGGAAATTCTGAGAGGAAACTGGCATTTAAGTGATCGGGGAATGCTACATTATTATAACCGTGAATTCTTAATATTTCTTCAATTACATCGGCTTCACGCGTTACATCCACTCTGTATGGCGGTACTACGGCAGTGAATTGTTGCTCAGTATCATCTTTTATTTCAATATCCAAAGCTAAGAGAATACGCTTTATCTCATCCTTTTCTATTTGCTTACCAATTAATCGATGGATATGTTGGTATTTTATTTCTATAGAAAATGGCTTTACCGGTACAGGATAAACATCAACAATTTCGGATGAGATACTGCCGCCGGCAATTTCTTTTATCATTAAAGCGGCTTTCTTGAGCGCGTAAACGGTGATTTCAGGATTAGTGCCTCGCTCAAAACGGAAAGAGGCATCTGTTTTTAAACCATGATGCTGTGAAGTTCTTCTAATGTAAGCTGGCGCAAAATAAGCGCTTTCAAGAAAGATGTTCTGTGAATGCTCCGTTACGCCCGAATCAATTCCACCAAATACACCAGCAATGCACATGCCTTCTTTCGTATCGCAAATCATTAAATCTTCCGCTTGCAATTGCCGTTCTTTTTCATCCAGGGTTTTAAATTTACTCCCTTTAGGCAATGTTTTCACAATTACTTTTGATCCATTGATTTTATCGGCATCAAAAGCATGCAAAGGCTGCCCTAAGTCGTGTAGAATGTAATTGGTTATATCTACTATGTTGTTAATCGGTGCCAAACCAATTGCCTTCAATTTATGCTGCAACCATTCGGGTGATGGCTGCACCGTTACCCCACTTATAGTAACTGCACTATAGCGTGGGCATGCTTCTGCATTTTCAACTTCTACCGGAATAGAAAGGCTGGTATTATCTACATTAAAATTATTGACTTCATATGTTTGCACATTTTTATTGAGTACCGCCTTCAGGTCCCTGGCTACACCCAGGTGCGAGGCAGCGTCAGCTCTATTAGGCGTAAGCCCAATTTCTATGGTATGATCGTTTTCCAATTTAAAAAAATCAGCCGCCGGTGTACCATTGGGTAAGTTGGTATCCAATACCATTATTCCCTCATGAGATGTACCCAGCCCTACTTCGTCTTCAGCCACTATCATACCCTGAGAAACCTGGCCACGAATTTTTGCTTTCTTAAGTGTAAGTGGGTCATGCCCCACCGGATAAATGGTGCTTCCTACAGGTGCAATGACTACTTTTTGACCTTGATCTACATTGGGTGCTCCGCATACAATATTCAGCAATTCCGGCTGCCCTACATCCACTTTTGTGATGCTCAATTTATCAGCATCAGGATGCTTTGCACATTCTTTTATTTCACCAATAAGAAGCCCTTCCAAGTTGCCTTTTACCTGCTCGTACTTTTCCAAACCTTCAACTTCTAACCCGGTGGCAGTGAGGATATCGGCAATTTGTTCTAAGGTATGTCCTGATAAATCTATATAATTATTCAACCAATTGTAGGATACTTTCATCTTAAATTTTACGCAGTTGTATTGTAAATTAATGTTACTTTTTCAGAGTCAACTTACCTTTACTGGTAGCTTGATCCCTCCTGAAATGTGTGCAGCCGGGCCGTTATCAGCCAGGCCTTCACAAATAATTTGGCAAAATTAAAGAATCATTTATACTCCACCTGCATGCCAAGGCTATTTTCCCCATATTTTTTCACCTGCTTCTACTGCAAATGGTATTTTATTTTGAAGGGGAGGAATGGGACAAGCATAGCTTTCGGCAAAAGCACAGAAAGGGTTGTAAGCAAAGTTGAAGTCGAGTAATATTTTATTGTTGGATAGCATTTCCGGATCCAAATACCTTCCTCCACCGTAAGTAGACACTCCATTGGTGGCATCCCAAAAGGGAAGAAACAAGTCTCCACTTTCCACTGACTTCATTACAAGCAAATTTGCCACCTTATTGGCATGTGTAAATTTAGCATAGCCAATTTCTTTATATTTTTCAGGAGCACCATTGGTCATATTTAAAGAGATGGTTTTAGGATCATCTATACTGTTTAAATTAGCCACAATCCGAAAACTGCTATCGGCGGGGAAATAATTGAGACCATCAAAATCGGCCTTTCCCTCTTCTGGTAGCGGTGAATCCTGATTAAATTGCATAAACCGGTTACGCTCCTCGCGATATTGGCTCAATTCAACCTTGTATTTTTCAAAATTAAAGGTGTTGCTTCCGCGAAAACTGTAGATTAAAATAATTACTATCATTAATCCAATACCTATTTTAATATATTTGCTCATGTTTGCTTTTTATCTTGCTACTTAGAAAAACGAATATATGACTGCAAAATTTTTCCCGCAAACAAAGCTATCAATTATTTCGAATTGCCGATAATAAGGGATTAACTTTTAGTACTAATATTGAGTTGAAGTTTTATTTTATTGTCGAAAATTTTTATTATGAAAACACTCAAAATCAAAATTTACGGTACAGTGCAAGGAGTAGGATTTCGCTATAGTACAAGTCAGCAAGCAGAAAAATTGAACCTGAGTGGCTGGGTTAAAAATGAAGCAGATGGAAGCGTATCGGCTGAGGTTACAGGTGAAGACTCCGATGTAGATTCGTTTGAAAAATGGTGTAGTATCGGACCGTCATCGGCCAAAGTGGAAAAAGTAGAAAGCGAGGAAAAACCTATGGAAAAATACCGCAAATTTGAAGTGAAACATTAATTACACTTATTTTAATAAAGAAATGTTGTAGCTAAATCAGCTTTAATTTTGGCTTTTTTATTACAACTATCAGAATTTTAATATTATACGTTAGTTATTCATAAGTTAATCGCTAATTTTAGGTCAAAATTTAACAATCTAAGCGTTATGAGAAAAGTATATATATTTTTTTTAATGGCATTATTGCCTGCGGCTGTTATGGCCAATAGTATTGACAATGCAGAGCAGCTTTTTCCCACTGTATTGAAAGTGACTGTTTTGGATGATATAGGTAATCCGGTGCAAGGAGCTACAGTTACTTTGTACAACAACGAAACTGATTATTATAATAATGAAAACCCGGCATACGATTCAATTGAGACGAATGCTAACGGTGAAGCAAAATTTAAAAAAATTGATGCGAAGCGATACCTTATTGACGTACAAAAAGGTGACATGAGCAATGATGGTGGTGGTATTGAAACTCAGCATTTAGAAAAAGGCAAAGTAAACAGAATACGGGTAATCATCGAATAGCATATTTATCCACTCATTAAATTTTCAGTAATTTATAGCTGATACTCTGCTATTTAAACCACCCCTCTTTTTCCTCCTCTTTAATTAAAAGACGGAGAAGTCCGATAGCGGACACGGGGTAGTTTAGATAGCAAATATTTTTTCTGAGCCATTCTTAATATTAGAATATTTTAAGAATGGCTCCTTATCTTATTGTATTTACTAAATAGATAAAACAGGATATTCTACAATACCACCAATTCACCTTAGTGGTAAACATTCCTTCAGTATATTGAACCATGCATTTTATTATATTAGCTTCATAGATACTTGCATTATTGCCGCCATGAATTAAAATATACATTATGCCAATAAAAGAAAAAACTTGCCAAATGTAAGGTTTTTTTTATCGCAATTTGAATGACTTGATTATCACAATTTTAAAAATCACTGATCAAATACACTCATAACAAAACTTACATGCATGCGCTTAATTATTTAACTAATCAATTTGAAAGATAAGTATGGCATAATTTAGCAGTTGTATTATTCTTTTCAATTTAAAATTTGTACAATATGCAAAAATCTTCATTAATCTTCGCGCTCTTATTTTTGCTTACTTCTTTGGCTCAAGCTCAGGTAGTTGGAAAAATGTTTCCTCAATTAGAAGGTGAAACTGTAGAGGATGAGGTACTTAACATCCCTGTAGATACTAAAGGCAAATACACCCTAATTGGGATGGCCTATTCCAAAAAATCAGAAGGTGACCTTAACACCTGGTTTCGACCAGCCTATTCTACCTTTATCAATAAAGCCGAAGGACTATTTTCTTCCTTTGGATACGATGTAAATTTATATTTCATTCCTATGTATACAGGCATAAAGGCAGCAGCTTCAGGAGCAGGAAAAAAACAAGTGCGTGAAAAAGTTGACAGTCGATTACATCCTCATGTATTATTTTATAAAGGTAAGCTGAAGCCTTATAAAGATGCATTGGATTTTGAAAAGAAGAATGTGCCCTATTTTTTCGTATTGGATAAAAACGGGAAAATAATTTACGCAACTTCTGGAAAATATACCGATAAAAAAATGGCAGATATTGAAAACCTGCTTGAGTAGAAATGAAAAGTTTTGAACTTTTGAACAAGCGATTATTTTAAATAAATGAATTATTTTACCTAAATTTATTGTTTAAATAAAATCTCAACGTATTGAAAATAAAATTTTTAGCATGAAACGACGCGACTTTTTAAAAAATTCGGCAGCTGCAGCGGGAGCTATGGCAGCAATACAATTTCCTTATCATGCCTATGCCGGAGAGGTTAAAAAATATGCCTCGGACCGGGTAATGTTGGGCAACACCGGCATTGAGCTTTCACGACTGGCCATGGGTACAGGCACGCACGGTGTGAATAAAAAATCGAACCAAACCCGCAAGCTCGGCATACAGGGGGTTGCTGAATTGCTACATGCTGCTTACGATAAGGGCATCAACTTTTGGGATTCTGCTGATCAGTACGGAACCCATCCTCACCTGAAGGCCGGTTTGAATTATGTGCCTCGAGAGAAGGTAGTGATCATGTCGAAAACCCATGCCAAAACAGAGGCTGAGATGAAAAAAGATCTGGACCGCTTTCGCAAAGAACTCAATACAGACTATATAGATATAATGTTGCTACACTGCATGATGAATGCTAACTGGGCGGAAAATAGAAAAGGAGCCATGGAATACTTAAGCAGGGCTCGTGAAGATGGTATAATACGTGCACACGGAGTTTCATGTCATACGCTATCAGCACTGGAAGCTGCCGCGGATAACGACTGGGTGCAGGTAGACCTGGCCCGCATCAATCCGGATGGTGCAGTGATGGATGCCGGAGTGCCTGTAGTAGAAAAAGTGCTAAAGAAAATGAAAGCAAAGGGCAAAGGCATCATAGGCATGAAAATATTTGGTGCTGGCAGGCTTCGGGGACAAGTTGATGAATGCCTTCAATATACTCTGGGGCAAGATTTTGTAGATACTTTTACCATAGGTCAGGAAAATGCCCAGGAAATGAACGACCTGGTGAAAAGGATGCCAGCTGCTAGTGTGAGGGGGTAGGATAGCATATATCCCATTAACCAAATAAAAAGTTATTTGAAGCGTAGGGCGAAACCCAACGCTTTTTTTGTGTTTTAATGCGCTGGTATAATTAATATTAAATAATTTTGGCTGCTTAAATGAATGCTGATGTTGAATGATTACAATCATACAAAATGGTGGCTAGCCCTGCTAATATTATTATACCTAATTACGATTTTTGCCCCGCTAAACATTATACCCTTAAGCTTTGAAGAGCCCAGAAGAGGAATTGTGGCATTGGAAATGATGATTTCAGGCAACTACATCGTGCCTACTATCAATCAAGAATTATATTTAAATAAACCACCCATTTATAATTGGTTGCTGATTAGTTTATTCAATATTACAGGAAGCTATAGCGAATGGGTAGTAAGGTTGCCTACCGTGTTTTCACTTATTGCTATCGCTATTCTTAACTTTTACCTTACCCGCAAGTATTTAAATCAAAAAGTTGCACTTATAAGCAGTCTGTTTTTCCTTACTAGTGCAGACATTTATTACTATTTTTCGCTATATGGCGAAATAGATATGTTCTACACATTGATCGTGTATTTACAAATAGCTTCGATGTATATTTTTTACCAAAAACGAAATTTTTGGCTACTTTTTCTCGTATCTTATTTTCTCACAGGATTGGGCCTACTGACTAAGGGCTTACCATCGCTGGCTTTTCAAGCTTTAACTTTATTGTTTGCCGCCATAGCCGTGAAAGAATTTCGTCGACTTTTTTCTCTAGCACATATCGCCGGTATTGCACTGTTAGCAGTAATGGCAGGCGGATATTTTTTCTGGTATGGCCAATATGCTGATCCTTGGGCTTTTATAGCCAAATTGATTGATCAGTCTACTCAACGTACTGCAATAGATAAAAGCCTGTGGAAAAGTATCGAGCATTTATTTACATTTCCTTTTTTAATGATTAGAATTACGCTGCCATGGATCATCTTCCTATTGCCGCTGTTTTTTCATAAAAACTTTAAAAGGCTAAAGAATAACTCCTGGCTCATTTTTGGGGTGTTATTCATTTTTGCCAATATCATTATTTATTGGATATCCCCCGGCACCAGAAACAGGTATCTTTACATGTTTTTACCTTTTATTTATAATGTAGTAGCTTATTCGTTAATAAATGTCAGTGTTCACTATCCTAAATTTAATCAATTGATCACCTGGTTTTTTGGGTCTGTAATTGCATTGGTTGCCTTAGGGTTGTTGGTCTTGTCATTTTTCGATATTGAGGAGGTAGAAAATATTGAATTTATTTCTTTGTTGTTTTTTATCCCAGCAGCTTTTATTTTATATAGTTTTATCAGAAAGCCTGCTTATCGAATCCTGTCGCTGCTTTTTTTTACGGTACTAATCCGCTTTTTCTTCAATGCCACTGTAATTCCGGCACGTGCTGCAAGGATTGCCGAAGGAAAACCCATAAAACAAGAGATGTATAATATTTTGGCAGAGGTGGGCGATGAGCAGTTATATTTACATGCCCCATATCGCATAGTAGATTTGAAGTTACCCATTCCTTTACTTAGTAATAATGAGAAAGAGTTTGAGGAGTTGCTTTGGCCACCTTTTTCCTTTTCATATTATTATTCGGCTGCTACAGGTAAAATACTGAAGCATGATTCAATTAGCGATTCTTCTAAAATCTATATTGCCGAAGAAAAGTATTTACCTAAAGATTTTGAGTTTGAAATTCTTTACCAGTTTGCCGCGGAAAAGAGAAATACCGGTTTTGTGTTGTTTAGGGTGAAGTGATCATTAGTTCTGCACCAGATATTACTCTATTAAATTTGAATGAATTATTTTTTGATTTTCTTTTAAAAAATATACATCAACATTTTTTTCCTGAATAATTAATTGGTCAAATGACAGGTGATGTAACCGACCATTGATTAATTGAAAAGGCTTGAAATTATTTTCTTTCACTAGTGATAATACATCTTCCGGATTGACTTTGCCTTTGCGCATATAGGTAGGAGCAAATTCCATGAGTAGCAATTCTACATCTTTTAAAGCATTTTGAGCTCCTTTTAAAGCAAAATATTCATAACCTTCAATATCTATTTTTATAAATCTTATGTTTCTTATCTTTTTTTCTTGTACCGTATCATCTAATGTACTTACTTCTATTTCAACTGTTCCATAATTGTTTATTGGTAGAAGACTATTGCGACCTTTATTACTATTTTTATACATGTACATAGTTTGTTGACCGCTTTTATCTGACACCCCTTTTTCAATCAGATCAATGTTTGCCGACTTATTAATCTTCATGTTGTAACGAAAACATTCAGCATTGACGGAGTCAGGCTCAAATGCATAGATTTTAATCACGGGAAAATACTTATCCAGTAAAATTGAATACCAGCCAATATTTCCCCCAATATCAATAAAAGTATCACCAGGCTTTAATTTCAGACTATTGACTAAGAAAGTTGAATTTTCATCTTCGTATGTCCCTTTTTTGAATATTTCTCTACCTCCACCATCTTCAGTCTTAAATTGCATTTTCAACTTAAATTTATCGCTATAACCTATAAGAAATTGTTTTCGAAAGATAAAGCGATAAATAATATATAATATTGATCTTATCACGGATGATTTTATAATGCTCATGTTTTTGTCAGAATGTTTATTTTGCTCAATGTGGTTTTAAAATTTACTTCATTCAAATTTTAAATATCTTTCTTCTATTGATTGATCAAAATATGGATTTTTTTTATTCAGGGCCTCATTGTTCATAACCTTTTCATACAATGCTAAAAAATCTTTAGTTACTTTATTGATTGAAAATATATCCATGATTCTTTCATGTATGTATTTATAGTTAAAATCTCCAGAATGTTTAATTGCATAAATAAGCTCATTCTTTTTATTTGATAATACACCGGATTTATCATCTACAATTTCAGGTAATGAGCCGTAAGGAGTTCCAAATACAGGACAGCCAAAATACATACTTTCAATGATAGCGATACCAAAAGGTTCATGCCATATCACCGGAAAAATCATACCCTTAGATTTAGAAAGAATATTATTTTTATTTTCACCGCCAATCATGCCATGAAATTTAATTCTGGGATCCAAAGTAAACCTGAATCCCATTTTAAAGTTCAACCGGTGTCCGCCTATTACATCTAACTTGTTGTTCGTTTTTTTTGCTAGTTCTATTGCACCTCTCACATTTTTTACTTTCCAGGAGGCTTTGGCCAAAAAATGAAAATTCTTCTTTTGATTGTAAAAGTCAGGCTTTCCATAATCGTCTGGGTCTACTCCATTGTGAACAAAACACTGTGCGTGATGTCTTTCTGCATGATTACGACTTACAAAAACCGTATTGATATCATAGTTGTCCTCTTTTGTATTTGACTGCATATGTAAGAGGTATGGTTTTTTCAAGGACTTATCAGGATGCTGATAGAGGTGCACAACATCAGTATTTACAGGAATTTGGTCATTCAAATTAAGAT
>Ga0207419_1001222_pt1 | contig 19925 bp, 14 predicted proteins | sample ElkSloMetagenome_4_FD_184723 | JGI IMG/M metagenome (GOLD analysis project Ga0207419, IMG submission 184723) | Hot spring microbial communities from Elkhorn Slough, Monterey Bay, USA - MD2A (version 2) | ecosystem: Environmental > Aquatic > Marine > Intertidal zone > Estuary: Microbial mat ...
TCGCCTCCGGCAGGGCGGAAGATTCCTGTCTTTTTCACAAAGAATTTTCACGAAGTGAAAATTCTTTGTGAAAAAGACAAAAGAGTCCCATGCTGCCGCCGGCGAATCGGGCCATTCATCCAGACACATGCCTGATTTGAACGCCCACCGCGTAAGTCGTGTGATTTACAGGACTTATGGTAGGTAGACCAATGAAACGCGTGATCAGACCTGCCGGCGGCGCTATCCACTGCCCCACGAGTGATCGCGTAACGCGTATTATTCAATCAACAATAATACCATGATCATGGCGATGATAGCGCGGCGATAATTCCCGCCGCCACGCCGGTGCTGTCCTGTACGGTAGCGAAATGCCGCGCTGCTGCGCCGACAACCAGCAGCGGCACCGGATTATGCGTATGCCCGGCCGCCGTGCAATCTTCAATATTGCCATGGTCGCTGGTCAGCAGGAGCGTATCTTGTGGTCGCAGTGCTGCCAGGAGCCCGGCCAGCAGACCATCAATCCATTCCAGCACATCCGCAACACTCACGGGCAGCCGCCCATGCCCGGCGAGATCGGGTAGGAAACACTCGAAGAAGACCAGATCATGCGTGTGGGCCAGTGCTGCCAGCCGCTCCCCGGCCAGTTGCGCCGCGATAACTGGTATATTCAGCGCCGGATCGCGCCGGCTCAGTAGCGCGTGGGTGATATCCCACATCAAGGCATGCCCGGCCCGTAGATCATCCAGGTTGCGCAGGCGCAGACCGGCTCCCTCAGCCGCAATAACGCCGGCAGTGCGGCGCAGGCGGCGGTCGGCAAGTGCCTGCCAGTAGCCGGGCGTGAAGGCATTGGCAAAGGTTGCGCGCAGGCCGCGTGTCTGTACCTGGTGAAAGATGCTACGCTCGGCCAGCAGCGGCCGCAGGGCGACCGGCGGGTAGTAGGGCTGGTGGCGTCCAACCAGCGCAGGCGCATTAACCCCGGTCAGCAGCGCGGTCTGGCCGGTACCGCTCTGGGGCAATCCCGGTACCCCCAGGGTAGTATCAATCGCCCGCAGCAGCAGTGCCGGTTGCTGCTGGATCTGCTCTTGCGTCAATGGACCACCCAGAAGTTGCTGCAGCGTAGGCGTTGCCGCCGTCGCCAGCGGGTTGTGCGGACTCGTCGGAGCCAGGCCGACGCCATCCAAAAAAACAAAGATAACGGGCATAAGAGCGCCTTACGTTTGACAACCGCTAACGGTTACGGTATAATTCGCGCCATTGTAAAACATAAATGACATCCGCTTCAAGCGATCTTCCCAGCAGTTCCGAAAATTGGAGAGGTAACCTTTCACGCGGAGCGATTCGTAGGCGGCGAACCGGGTTTCTCCTGCCGACGATGGGCGGGTAGCGTTATCCTGACGAAGAAAGCTCTTTACAGCCTGGTGGCTCAGTTTGCGTGTGTTCCACGCTTGCGCCTACCTTATGCACAGGTGGCGCTTTTTTTTGGACTATAATCGGGGGATCAGGCTACTTGCAGCGGGTGCAATCAAAAATCCATTTTTTAGGAGGCTTTATCTGATGACTGTACAATCCGATCAGACGACCCCAGAAGAGTTTGCATTTGAAGAAGAAGAGGATTGGACCAAACTGCTCGAAGCGTATGATTATGCCCGACCACAGCGCGGTGAGTTGCGTGATGGGCTGATTATGCAAATCGAGGAAAATGGGGTACTCGTGTCTATCGGTACCAAGCGTGAAGGTGTTATTCCTGTGCAGGATCTGCGGCAGATGGGGGATGATTTCTCCGGTACGCTCAATGTGGGTGATTCGATCCAGGTCTATGTGCAAGATCCGGAGAATCGTGACGGGGATTTGATTCTCTCGCTGACTATGGTTCAGGTTGCGAAAGACTGGGAGAATGCCGGTCGGCTCTTTGAGGAAGGCGGCGTTGTACAGTGCAAGGTCGTTGGTTTTAACAAGGGTGGACTGCTGGTTCAGTTTAATCGCATTCGTGGCTTTGTACCGGCTTCGCAGGTGGCCCAATTGCACGGGCGTACCGCGGCGGAGGAGCGGCAGCAGGCGCTCCAGCGCATGGTCAACCAGGAAATTCCGCTCAAGGTGATTGAAGTGGACCGCGACCGCAACCGGCTGGTCCTGTCGGAGCGCAGCGCAACGCAGGAGTGGCGCAAGGCGCAGAAGCAGCGCCTCTTGACCGAACTCCAACCCGGCGATGTATTGACGGGACGGGTCAACCAACTGACCAACTTTGGCGCGTTTATCGATCTCGGTGGGGCCGATGGTCTGGCGCATATCAGCGAACTCTCCTGGCAGCGCGTGAACCATCCGCGCGAGGTGCTCTCGCCCGGTCAGGAAGTGCAGGTGCTGGTTGTTGAGATTGATCGGGACCGCGAGCGCATTGGTCTGAGCCTGCGCCGGCTCCAGCCGAACCCCTGGGATACAATTGATCAGCGCTACAACCTGGGTCAACTGGTGACGGGTCCGGTCACGAATGTCACGCCGTTTGGTGCGTTTGTCCAGATTGAAGAGGCGGTCGAGGGGTTGATCCACGCCAGTGAGCTGGATGTTGATCCGCAGACGCAGCCGCGTGATGTGCTCTCCCCCGGCCAGGTTGTCACTGCCAAGGTAATCAGTCTGGATCGGCAGCGCCAGCGGATGGGTCTCTCGTTGCGCCGCGTCACCGAAGAGGAGCGCGACGGCGATGAGGGTGAGGATGGCGAGACGCCGGTAGCCGAAGCCGAGACATCGTCTGCGACCGAAACACCTGTGACAGAGACGCCGGCCACTGCCGCGGAGGAGCCGGAGAAAGCGGCGGTTCAGGCAACCGAGGTGACGCCGGATGTGATGCCGGAGGTTGAGGAGCCGGTCGCTCAGGATGCGGCGGATGAGACCGAGCAGTCGGAACCCGGCACACCCGAATCCGCACCGGCACAGACGGTGGCCACGGAAGAAACCGTTGACACCGAAGCTACGGAAACTGAAGCCGACAGCGAAGAACCCGTTTCCGCTGAAGAAGAAGAAGAAGTTGCCCGCGAGAGTCCTCCGGCGTAGATGCGTGCTGTGCCGGTAATACCCCCACTCCTGTCTTGGGAGCCGGGGGTATTTGTTTTTTCGTCGCTCTTTCTGTCGGTACTGAATGACATACCGTATGTGGTTTCTGACCTGTACGGAAATGTGGCTGCTTCGTGGCCCGGTACCAGGCCGGGGTAGGCTGTACCGCGTAATCCACGTAAATACCACGATAGGCAATATGCGCTTTCATGCGCGGGATTGTGGAGCCCATGTCAATGACAGGACGTACGTGGTCATTGACCCGGCGCGGAATTTCGCCGCCGGCAGGGCAAAAGCTAAAGAAGTACCATGCGGCCGCAGGCGAATCGGGCCGGCATCGGGTGAAACGCCCGGTTTGCATGCCCACTGCGTAACTCGTGTAAATGAGATATTTTTTATTTCCCCCGATGTGCGACGACGCGCTCCTATCGCTCTTGACGCAACGCGGACAACCTGCGCGTGCAGAAACTTGCCGCCCCCATTCATATATTCTTCACCTCCCCCGGGTACACTGAACCTGGTTGATAGTAGCGTTAGCTGCGTATTCTCCAGCGTAGGGGTACGCGGGTGCTACTGTCAAACGTGAAGAAGGCGCACTATGTGGATTACGACCGAATAGTTTTGCCTGGACTGCGTTGTCATGATTGACCGGAATGTTGTATTGGCATCGCAGTACTTGACTCTCCGAAGGTCGGCATTGGTGTCCAGATGAAACAAAGTTTATTCATTCCATACATGGCATGCAATTTGCATAGTCAGCACATTGATTTTTGTACTCTTATTTAAGGAGGCTAGACTTGAAGAACATTTGCGTCATTGGAACGGGGTATGTGGGGTTGGTGACCGGCGTCTGTTTTGCCGATCTGGGCAACAACGTGGTCTGTATCGACATTGACCCCCATAAGATCGAGATGATGCGCGCCGGGAAATCGCCAATCTACGAACCCGGACTGGAGGAGTTGCTCGAGCGCAACCTGCGTTCCGGTCGTCTCTCATTTACCGATACCTATGCGGTTGGGATGGATAATGCCGACTTTGTCTTTATTACCGTTGGGACGCCGATGAGTGACAATGGCGCAGCCGACCTACGCTACATCGAATCTGCGGCCCGCAGTATTGGCGCGGCGCTCAAGGGACCTGTCACTATTATTGATAAAAGTACGGTTCCTGTCGGCACGGGTGATATGGTCAGCGAGATCATTACCGAGCATGCCAAACCGGGAATCCCCTTCTCGATTGTGTCCAACCCGGAGTTCCTGCGTGAGGGTAGCGCGGTCAGGGATTTCTTCAACCCCGACCGGATTGTGCTGGGCTCACTGGACCGCAGTGCCGCACAGCAGGTGGCCGAACTACACGCTCCCCTCGGCGCTGAGATAATTATCACCGACCTGCGCACTGCTGAGATGATTAAGTATGCCTCGAACGCCTTCCTTGCCACGCGTATCTCTTTTATCAACGAGATTGCGCATATCTGTGAGCAGTTGGGCGCAGATGCGAAAGAAGTGGCGCGTGGTATGGGTGTTGACAAGCGCATTGGTCCCTATTTTCTTGACGCGGGGATTGGCTATGGCGGCTCTTGCTTCCCTAAAGATGTGCTGGCGCTGCATCATATGGCGGCCAGTTCCGGTTGCCACCCGCAGTTGCTCCAGGCCGTGATGGACATCAACAAGGACGCACGCCGGCGCTTTGTCGAGAAGGTGCAGACGCTGCTCGACGGTCTGAATGAGAAGTGCATCGGGGTGCTGGGCCTCTCCTTCAAGCCAAACACTGACGATATGCGCGAAGCGCCCTCGGTTGACATAATTGAAGTATTACAGAAGAGCGGCGCGCATGTCAAGGCGTATGACCCGGTGGCAATGGAGCGGGCCGGCGAAGTGTTGCCGAGTGTGACCTTTTGTGCAACCGCGTATGATGCGGCCAAGGATGCGGATGCGCTGCTGATTGTTACTGAGTGGAACGAGTTTAAGCAACTCAACTGGGAGAAGTTGCGGAACTTTATGCGCCGGCCGATAGTTGTTGATGGGCGTAATCTCTACGATCCGCGTGAGATGGCCGACCGGGGCTTTGTCTATTGGGGCGTTGGCCGGGGGATGCCGCCCACATTGCTGGTGCAACCTGCCGTGAGGAAAGACGAGCATCTGGTAACCGGGGATTAGTAGGCTGCGGCCGGATACGGAGTGCGGCAGTCATGCTGCCGCCTGCCGCTCACTGATAGGACTTGCGCGGTCGGTTTTAACCCCGGCATGTGCCTGGATAAACGGCCCGACTCGCCTCCGGCAGGGCGGAAGAACCCATGCTTGTTCGCAAAACATTTGCACTGTATGCAAATGTTTTGCGAACAAGCGAACAAGCTTCCCATGCTGCCGCCGGCGAAGACGACGTTCACAGGAGTTGGTGTCTCATTTGAACGCGCACCGCGTACGTCCTGTCACTGACAGGACGTACGCGCTCACTGATGTGGCAGCGCATGTCGCCTCCGGCAGGGCGGAAGACTCCATGCTTATTTCACAAACATTTGCACAGGATGCAGATGTTTGTGAACAAGCGAACAAGCGTCCCATGCTGCCGCCGGCGAATTGGGCCGTGCATCCCGGCACATGCCTGATGTGCATGCGCACCGCGTAACGCGTGTCGCTGACAGGAGTTCCGCGGTCGGTTCCAAACCGGGCGGTTGGGTCGGACACTAGGCCGGCATGAGTCGCATCGCGTAACGCGTGTCCCTGAAACGATGAGACCAGGCGAAGCCGTGTGCAGCGCCGAAGGACGGCAGACGAGCGACCGGGCAAGTGCCTGCGGCGTTCGATGTTCGTCTTTCGGCGCTGCAGGTATTTGCAAATGCCGCAAGCCTGTGCTATACTTCGCGCGTGCTATGAACATCTATCGGGCGATTAGCTCAGTCGGCTAGAGCGCATCCTTCACACGGATGAGGTCACTGGTTCGAGTCCAGTATCGCCCACCACCCCACGAGTGTAATCCGGCCTCGGTATCCAGCGTACGATCCATATGATTACCCTGCTGCTTGTTTTTTGAATCTCGTTGCCTATCTTGCGCTATGCGCGTGATATGACTTGTTGGTACATCTGTGGACGGTTCCCACGGTTGGGCATGCTTCCGGTACTTCCGGGGCATACCTGCATGCCCTACCTGTCATAAAATCTTTAGCTTTCTATCGGAGACCGTCATTTTGAAAAATCATAGTGGCGTTTTAAGGGGGGAAATACGATGACACTGCTAGAACCGATCTCTGACCATGTACCGGTGTCACATGATGCAGTCTGGAATGATGCTGTGTGGCAGCAGATTGTTGACCGGATAGCCCGGGCGCTTGATGCACAGCTTGCGGCAAAGGATGCAATTCAGGTTGTTCGGTCGCCGGTTGTGCTGTGTATGCCCGGCTATGACCCGGTGCAGCCCGCGCTTTTGCTTTTGCGCGCCGGAAGTCATAGCAATCAGCGCCAGGTCTGTGATATTCCCGCGTTGCTGGTTGAAGTCTGCCCCGTGGTAGCCCCGGCCCCCGACAGCGAGACGGAGCCGGCAGTGTATGCGCAGGCAGGGGTGCCGGAGTACTGGATTGTACGCCCGGTGGAGCGCGATCTGCTGATCTATAGCCGACCTGACCCGGTACTGGAGATCTACACCCAGTTAACGGTTATTGCGCCCGATGGTGAAGTGCGCTCGCCAACGCTCCCTTTCCGAGCGACGATGGCATCGTTTTTTGCTGCCGATGAGATGCCGGATGCTGAGTAACGTGGGCTGCATGCCATTGTTTTGCGGCGTTGCCCAGTCAGTCGGTACTGCGGATATCATGCCGGACGCACGACGGTATCGGCGATACGTGCTGCCTGGATTGCCCCCTCGACGTGGGAAGTGCGCACCAGATCCGCGCCGTACTGAATAGCCAGGGTTGTGGTGGTGGCCGTCCGCGCCTGATCATGGTTGCTACGCAGTGTCGGCGATTCCTCCATAAATGACTCGTATGCAATGTTGACCATGATCGGGAGACCGAGACCGCGCAGTTCGTTCAACTGCCGTAGCAGCGCCCGGTTCCGGGGTAGCCGGTTCACAGGGCCGATACCGGGATCTACCAGCAACTGTGCCCGATCAATGTTGTGTGCCTGGGCATAGGCGATACTGCTCTGTAACTCACCGATTATCGAATCAAAGATGGCGTTGTCAGTGCCGGCGGCGTCCAGATGTTCACCGGCTGCCGCTCCGCCATAGATGAGTGCCAGCGGTACCCCATGTGTAGCAACCAGATCTGCCAATGGTGTATTCCATGCCCCGTCTGGTGTGCGCAACCCACGCGGAGCATGCACCATATCTGCGCCGGCCGCCAGGGCTGCCGCGACCGTTGCTGTCCGCGAACTGTTGATCGCAATTGGGAGCGACAGATGCCGGATCAGCGTTTCGATGATGGGGACAATGCTAGACTGTTCCTGTGCCGGAGGTAGGGCCGGATCTCCGGGATGAACCGGTTCGCAACAAATCTCGATCAGATCCGCTCCCGCATGTGCTGCGTGGCGGGCCTGGGCCAGTGCCGTTGCTACGAGATCATGGATTGCCGTTCCGCCATTTTCATTGAACGGGTATGGCGTCAAATCCAGCGTTGTCACCACATACGTGCGAACCCCCCAGATAAAGGTGTGCCCGCGCAATGTCAGGGAGTCGCGTCCGCTCAGGTCATAGCTGCTGAGTGTTGCATGCAACTCGACGGCCAGCCGTTGTAGGGCCGGGCGCGATGCACGGTGGCAGCAAGTGATTAATTCCTGCATCTGCCAGAACGAGGCAAAGATGAATACATCCGTTTTTGCGTTGGGTGTATTCTGGGACGTGACCGGGCTCATCAGGATATGTGCATCCAGCGGCAGGAGTATCTGCTTCAAAAGCAGTGCGCTCTCTATTTCCAACTCCCTGATTCGTACAACGTGGGTATTCTCTTTGAAGCGCACCCGCTCAAATGCGCCTGCCGGGCTTGTGGTATGCGTTAGTTCGGCGATGATATCGTGTGGGCGTGCCACTGTGATAAAACATGGATTATGCATCTGATTGTCCATTATCTGTTGTTCATATTTCGTCGGGGAAGCGTGAAGGTGAGATGCAACGAAGTAGAAGCGCCTGTCCTCGGTTATTTGCGACTGTCGTTCATCGCCATCCATCGTCCAAAGGTTACATACGGTAGATGCAGGGAAGGAAGCAGCGGTTGTGTCTCTGACGGGGCATTTGTTGGGTTCCGCTGATAAATCGGTTATCTGTTGGTGGTTGTCTGCTGCCGGCGTAGTTCACGGCGTTCATTCCGGTATGTGCGCCAGCCAATCCAGGCTAACAGTGGTAGAAGGAACCACCATGTATTGCGCATCTCATTCAGATCGCGCCGGAAGAGGCGGATCTGTGGCGTGTACGGCAGGCGTTCGATCTGCATGCGGACCAGTCCAAACAGCCGCGAATGCATATCAGTCGGTGGTTCGGGTTCGGGTTCGGGTTCGGATGGCTGTGAGCGTCCACGGAGTTTGTCTAGTAGAGACATGCTCTGCTCCTCTTCAATCCATGCGATGTCTGTCACTGCTCCCAGGCATGCGCCCGGGAGAGCGGAAAACAGCAGTACTGCGGCATGCCTGAGTTACGACTCCGACCGCCATGATATAGTGCCAGGCGCATATATAACCATCTTACAGTAGTTGTGACCTGGTTCTTCGGGATTCGCTCCAATCGCCTGATGCAGTTTGAAAAATAGCCCGGATATACAATGATCGGGAGTCCCGGTTGAGCCGGTGCATACCTGCCGGGGGAGCAGCATACGATCGGGAACGCCTGATCCGGCTGAAGCCGGGACTCCAATCCCGCGATGTCCTGATGAACGTTAAACTGTTCATCAGGTGGCACGACGACAAATGTAGGGTTGCTATATCATTCAGGAAGATATGTGATATTGCAACTATTGTACCGAAGAGAATAACCTGTGTCAATAAGAACAATTTTGGAAATGCTCCCCGTAAACAATTTGTCATCCCCGCGCAGCGTGCAATGGTTATCATTCACCTATAATACCGCTACCATTTGGAATCGCTGGAAACCGTTGTAGTATAAGCACCATCATGGTGACATAGCGCAAGCTGAGACAATCAGGTGACCCGGTTTGTTGTCTGGTCATGTTGCACCATGCTGTGTGGAGCCATTAACACTGGGGCAAACCCCAAGGAGGAGCGTATGCGCTATCGTGTTTTGTTCCCCGTCATGCTGTTGTTCGGCATCCTGGTGGCAGGTCCGGCGGTTCGTTCGGTAGCGGCGGACGAGCTGTGTTTTCCTGACCAACCCGGTATAACCGCTTGCCTGGAAGACTCATTTGCGCGTTACTGGGAGGTGAATGGGGGTCTGCCGGTGCTGGGGTATCCTATCACCGACACTCAACCTATGCCGCAACCCGATCAACCGGGTGATATCATGATCCAGTGGACGGAACGGGCGCGCCTGGAAGCTCACCCACAGAATGCTGCACCCTATAATATCCTTCTTGGTCGGTTGGGGGAGGAACGGCTGGCCCAGTTGGGGCGCGTTCCGGCGCAAGAAGGGCGTGAGTCCGGGCCGCAGTCCGACTGTCTCTGGTTTGAAGAAACAGGACATAACGTTTGTGATCAGGTTCCCGGTCAGGGGTTCAAAACCTACTGGGAGTCACATGGCCTGAATGTTGCCGGATTGGATGCCTATAACCGCTCACTGCAGCTCTTTGGCCTGCCGCTCACGGCGATACAGATGGAAACCAATGCTGATGGCGCGACGGTTATGACGCAGTGGTTCGAGCGTGCTCGGTTTGAGTGGCACCCCGATAACCCTGATGACTTCAAAGTATTGCTGGGCCTGCTGGGAAGCGAAGTGCATGGTAGACCGGAGAATAGTCCGGGTGGTATTTCACAACCAGCGGCAGATCCCTCCGTTTTTGGGGTGCAAATTAATCGTGGAAAAGTTGCCGCTACTGCTTCTCGTCTGCGTGAGGCCAATATCTCCTGGGTGCGCTATGGAAATATCTCCTGGGCAGAAGTTGAAGCGACGCCCGGCGTGCGGGACTGGTCGCGTCTGGAGGGGGTTGAGGCGGAGTTGCGCGCCATAATTGCGGCGGGAGGAACGCCGGTTGTTATTATCTATGGCACACCGGATTGGGCACAGAAGGTTCCCGGAGCTTCGTGTGGCCCAATCCATCCCGATGCGCTCGATAACTTTGCCGGCTTCATGTCCGAACTGGTGTCGCGCTACAGTGGCCCACCATACAATGTACGCTATTGGGAACTGGGCAACGAGCCGGATGTCGATCCATCGCTGGTGTCCGGCGATTCTCCCTTCGGGTGCTGGGGTGACGAGAATGATCCCTACTATGGTGGGGGCTACTATGCCGAGATGTTAAAACAGGTCTATCCGGCAATCAAACAGGCCAATCCGGCGGCCCAGGTGGTGACAGGCGGGGTGCTCCTGAATTGTGATCCGGACAATCCTCCATCCGGCAAAGATTGTAAGCCGGCACGTTTCGTAGAGGGCATTCTTCAGAATGGTGGTGGTGAGGCATTTGATATCCTGGCCTACCATGCATACACCTACTGGGGAGCGGCAGATCAGGATTGGGACCGTGCTCACCCGGCGTGGCAGCAGCGTGGCGGCCTCTTGCTGGGGAAACTGGACTTCTTGCGCTCGGTGCTAAGTCAGTATGGTGTTGATAAACCCATCTTCATGAACGAAGGTGGTCTGTTGTGCTACCCCAGTGGTACGGCATGCGTTGAGACTGAGCCGGGTTTTTATAATGATCAGGCTAACTATGCCGTCCGGCTCTATACGCGCGCATGGGCCAACAACCTGATGGGCGTAGCCTGGTACACCTTGAACGGTCCTGGGTGGCGCGAGGGTGGCCTGCTGGATGCGGCCCAGGCTCCCCGGCCGGCGTACCAGACTGTGCAGTTTATGGCGCAGTTGTTAGCAGGTGCCGACTATAGCGGGCCTCTTTCCAATGGTGCTCTGGAAGGATATGCTTTCCAAAAAGATGGCACAGCCTATCATGTCTACTGGACCAATGATAGTGCAACCGTTGAGCTACCGCTACCACCCGACACCCGGGCGGCCTACAGCTACCTTGGGCAGCCGGTACCACTTCCTGATGGCACTCTGACGATTGGCTTTGAGCCGGTCTTTCTCGAAATTGGTCCGTGAATCGTTGCCCTTTCCCTGGTTATCCATCCGGTTCCGTAGGGCGACCTATAGGGTCGTCCTACTCCGCATATTTACGCGACGTACATGCTGAGCCTTCAACCAGGACTTTTGACCAGGTAAAAGCAATATCGCCTGCGGTCACATGGTGCTTTTTTGTTATTTTTGGAATAGTGGGAAGTCCTACCATTTGACGGTTATTAGGACGTAATTCTTGTACTGCCGGCTATGCCGGATCGGGCGGTGCATGGATTGTGAGCCACCCTTTCATGCTCCAGATAAATGATCGCCGGCCCGGTCGCCGCCCCAGCGCGCCACAATTTCATCGTCGAAATGATCCGCCGTATCCACCACTGGTGCCAGGCACAGCGTCAGTTCGTGGGCTGAGTCGCAGGTCGAAGCGGGAATGGTGTGGAAAAAGACAATCTCATTATTGGCTGTAATACCGAACATCCCCAGCGGCAGCGTTGTGTTTTGATGTAGCAGAAAGGTGAGCAGATCCGGCTGGAGTGGCGTATTGCGGGTGACATAGCCGCGCAGGATGATCAGACTATCGTCTTGCGGGCCGGTTGCCATATCCCATGTATATGGATGGACGACTACCTCTACCCGTGTCGATCCATAGGTCAGGACAAAGCGCGGACGATTGTTGTCTGTCTTGAGTGTAACATGCCCCTCGGCCTGGATAACGATCTGATGCATTCACCGGCTCACCTGCGGATAATTGTCTTGCTGTGTACGCGTGTCAAACTGCATACCGTATTCCCTCCTGTGTGTTGGTGATGTGCTGGTATTGCAAATGGTGCTCTGACCGGTTCTACGATGTCAGGTATGGACTGGTTGCTGCCGATTCTATCCGCGCAGTATGCCGACATGTTAACCGTATTGTAACATGTTGCCGGGGCTTTTCTGCCGCCATGCAGCCCGGCATCCGGCTGATTTTGACAAAGTATACCGCTTTCGAGTACATTTAGGTGAAACTCACTGCGACAAAGGTGTGTTTGTGGACGTCATCAACGTTTACCGCATTGGTGATGCGTACGGCTGTTGCCCGAACTTTGCGCCCTATTCGATGACTATAGCGGGCCAAGCTGACTGGGCGGCGATCAAAGACGTCGTTATATATGACGCGGTTCCGGCAAAGTTTTAGCAGCATCCCGATATATATGAGAGCTTATTGGCAACGGACGATGCATTGTTGGTTGTATGCTCAACCAATGATAGCGACTGGGGCGATGGTGATGGTAGCGGCAGAAATATGCCTGGGCAGATTTTTAATGCGGGCACGGGCGGAGTTGCGCCGGATGTACCCGATTTTATAGTAGTAGGGGAGTTGATTGCAATGTCCACGAGTAAAAAACCGTTCTATTACAAAGAAACCCAGGGTATTCGGGTGGTAGTTCGTCCAGTCTATCTGCGCGAACAATCGAAACCGGCACGGCTCCGCTATATCTTTGCCTACCTTGTGCGTATCGAGAATATCAGCCGCCAGACGGTGCAACTGTTGTCCCGGCACTGGCATATTCATGACTCGATTGGCGAGATGTATGAGGTTACAGGGGATGGCGTTGTCGGTGAGCAGCCGACCCTCGTGCCCGGTGGGGTTCACGAATACCAGAGCTTCTGTGTGTTGAAATCACCGAATGGTTACATGGAGGGAACATACCATTTTGTCGGACCTGATGGGATGGCGTTTCAGGCCGAGATTCCACGGTTCCTGCTGATTGCCAATGATACTATTCAGCCGACGGCGTAAAACCGTCCGCTACCGGGTTTGATCCGGCCTGCATTTCATGCCAGGGTTAAGGAGCATCCGCCCAGAAGCGCGTGTGGCGTGGCAGTTGCCTGGCTGCGCCGTTGCCGCACCTTTTTTCCACGATACATATCCTCACTGTACCGGGGAGTTATGCGTCAATCGCGTGTATCGCCCCGTGTTTTCCCCTTGATTGTACGATTACACACCTTCCGGCTCCCGGGTGGCCGCGTCCGCTCCCGATGGAGTTTTCCCGTAGAAACGCGCATTTGCATGTCCGCTGCCGGGTGTTGCCACGCCGACCTGACCTTCCCGGCAGGGTTGTGAAAACATGCACAGTAGTACCACCGCTCTCAACCTGCTCCAGTACTTTTACCTCGCTTCAACAATTACCTTTAACTCATTCTCAACCAGTACCGCCTCTGCTATAACGGACACTGTCACGGTGAGTGCTTGCGTTCACCCGACAGCGGAACCGTTTAGGATCGGAGGTTTATGGGTCAACACATTTTTTGTGGCACCATCACACTACGCATTCTAACTCTTAGCCACGACACACCACTTCTTGATCGATCGCTGGACTGGTCGATCACTGTTTCTCCTCACGTACCCCGGTACCTGCAAGTACAGGTTATCGTGGTCGCCCCCGGCACTGGAGCCCTGGGCCACCACGTACCGGCAACCCGTTTCCCAATGAAGTTCTAGCTCTAACCGCATTATCGTTTATGGGACTGGATACCAGCTTCGGGCTGGCCGGCTCCCCGTGCGTAACCCGACGATATCTATCTGCCATTTCAAGAAAGGGGTGGTCGCATGAACATGCATCTACGTCGTATCCTGGGGATCTTTCTGTTCGCTATCTTCCTGGTAACATCGGGGATTGTCTTCTTTGTTGAGCCGCTGGTGAAGGCGGCACCGCTCGACCTGCTCCCGTCCGAGACAATCACGATTGACGCAACCGGCAGCGTGACGCCGATTGATGGCCGGGTACGGGGCACCAATCTGCCTGCCTGGCTCAATCCGAGCCGCTTTGCCGACACGACCTTCCACGCCCGTACACAGGCCTCGGGTACCACTCTGGTGCGCATTCCGGGGGGCAGTTGGAGTAACTACTACGACTGGCTGGCCTGTGAGCGCGGCGGGCAGGGTATTGATGCCGACTCCGAGTGTTACTGGCCCTGGGCCTCACGCCCAACTGACTTTATCGACTTCCTACAGGCTACCGGCCAGGAAGCGATGTACACCGTCAATATGAATGGCACGGCCAAAGAAGCGGCTGCGCTGGTAGCCTTCTTCAACGGTAGTGTTGATGATAATCGCACCATCGGGACCGATATCTGGGGCCGCGACTGGGGCACGGTGGGTGACTGGGCCCGCTTGCGCCGGGACAACGGCAACCCGGAGCCGCTCAATATCAAGCTCTGGGAGGTCGGCAACGAGTTCTACGGCGGCAATCAGGGCAGTGGCAAGGATTGTACCGCCTGGGGTTGGGAAAATGTCTGGACCTGTGATGGTACTGAGTATGCCCATGGCATCGGCAGCGGCACCTCCCGGCGGCAGGGCTACCTGGAGTTCCGTGAAGCGATGCGGGCGGTTGATTCGACCATTCAGGTTGGTGCTGTCGGCGTGGCCTACCGCAGCGAGTGGAGCAACTGGGGCAACGAGGTTGTCGCAGCCGCCGGTGATGTGATGGATTTCTACACCATCCACCACTATGCCTACTTCCAACAGCCCGCCAGTCATGCCGATGCATTGGCTCAACCGCAGCAGACCTGGTCCAGCATTATGGCGGATGCGCAGGCAGCCTTTGATATACATGCCGGTGGGCGCGAGGTGCCGATTGCCGTCACCGAGCATAACCTCTTCTCGGTGCAGGAGCAGGACAACAACCAGTGGATGACCCGTGCCGTCAATGCGCTGTTTATGGCCGACACAATCGGTCAGATGCAGCAGCATGGGGTAGCGATGGCGAACCAGTGGGATCTGGCGAACGGAACCGCCGCCAATGGCACCGACTATGGTCTGATGAAAGAGGATGGATTTGCCCGCAACCCGCAGTACTATGTCTTCCCCCTCTGGGAGCGGTTTGGCGATGCCATGCTGCCCGTCACCTTCTCCCGCTCGGCGGAGACAACCCTGAGCGTGTATGCCGGGTACATCGACGATCAGACCCTCTCGCTGCTGGCGATCAACAAGACGGGTTCGTCGCTGGACACCACTATCGCCATTGACGGTGTGGCTGCAATCAACGGTGGTACGGTCGATGTGGTCAGCGCGACCTCGCTGGGCAGCCAGTCCGTAACCTTCAACGGGGTTGCCGATCCGTCCGATGATCTGGCGAATGCGCCCGGGGCCGCGCTGCCCGGTTCGGAGGTGCCCTTCAGCTTCTCCTTCGCGCCCTACTCGATCACGCTGCTGCGGATGAGCACTTCGGATGTGGTGCCGACGGCCGCGCCGACCCAGCCTGTGCCGGAGATGCCGGTAACGCCGACCGCGACCGCTATGCCGACCGCTACGCCGGGGTCCACCCCGGACGGTGAAGCTGTGGTCTATAGTGATGCGCTGGCCGCCGGATGGAATAACTGGTCCTGGAATACCAGCGCGGACTTTGCCACGACCAGCCCGCGCCAGAGCGGGAGTGCAGCCATGGCCGTGACCCACGATACCGCCTGGGCCGGCTTCTATCTGCACACGGACGCGCCGCCGGCGGTGGACGCGTACGACACGCTGCGCTTCTGGGTGCATGGCGGTAGCACCGGCGGGCAGCAGGTTTCCGTCTGGCTGCGGGACAGCAGCGGGAATGGCAGTTCCGCCACGGCGGTGACACCGCAGGTGGGCACCTGGACCCAGGTAAACCTGCCGCTGGACGGGCTGGATGGGCTGTCCGATATCGCCGACATTATCTGGCAGGATAGCAGCGGCAGTGCGCAACCGACCTTCTACCTGGACGAGATTGTCTTCCTGAACGGTGCTACGCCCACTGCCCCAACCGCCACCGCAACCGGGACGGCGGAACCAACTGCCACGGCAACGCAGACCGCCGAACCGACGGCGGAACCAACTGCCACGGCAACGCAGACCGCCGAGCCCACGGCTACGACTGAGCCAACGACTGAACCGACCGTCGAACCAACCGCGACGGCAACACAGACCGCCGAACCAACCGCCACCGCAACCGGGACGGCGGAACCAACCGCGACGGCGACCAGCACGCCGGAACCGACGGCTACGCCGGACAATCCGTCGGGTAGCGCAGTGCCGATCTACACTGATGCCCTGGCAAGCGACTGGGTCAACTGGTCCTGGAACACCAGCAGCAACTTCGACACCACAACACCACGCCAGAGCGGGAGTGCTGCCGTCGCTGTCACCCATGATGCGGCCTGGGCCGGCTTCTACCTGCATACCGATGCAGCCCCTGCAATGGGTGTGTATGATACGCTACGCTTCTGGGTGCATGGTGGCAGCGCGGGCGGACAACAGATGACTGTCTCACTCTTTGACACCAATGGCAATGGTAGCCCGGCAATGCCGGTGACACCGCAGGCCAACACCTGGACGCTGGTGGAACTGCCGTTGGATGGGCTGGACGGGCTGTCCAATATTGCCGACATCTTCTGGCAGGACAGCAGCGGTGGCGCGCAGCCGACCTTCTATCTGGACGAGATTGCCTTGCTGGATAGTGCGGCGGCGGAAGCGTCCACGCCACAGCCGACCGCCACCGCCACCGCGACGGTTGAACCGACCGCCACCGCCACCGCGACGGTTGAACCGACCGCCACGGCCGCATCCGGCGACACGGATGCGCCCTTCCTGGAGGAGAATGGCAGCGTGGTGATTGAGGCGGAACACTTTGCCGAAAGCCTGTCCGGCAGTGGGTCGTTCGCCAATCACGCCTGGGAGTCTACAACGGCCTATGGTGATGCCGTCGCTGCGGCAATGGAAGTACTGCCGAACAGTGGTGCCAATACGCAGTTGCAGACGAGTGGCCCGCAACTGCGCTACGCCATTGACTTCAGCACGGCAGGCGACTACTACGTCTATGTGCGTGGGTATGCGCCCGCGTCCGCCGGGAACAACGACTCAATCCATGTCGGGTTGGACGGGGCGGCTGTTACGACGCACAGCGGCCGGGGGTTGACCAGCTTTAAGGACAGCGGGTTTACCTGGCAGAATCGCCATAGTAGCAGCGCAACGCGCATCACCATCCCGGCACCGGGGGTCTACACCTTCGATCTCTGGATGCGCGAAGACGGCACGGTGATTGACCGCATCTGGTTGAGCACTGCGTCCGATGCGGTTGCCAACGGCAGCAGCAGTGACGGCCCGCCGGAAAGCCCCCGCGCGCAGTAAGCATCATCACCGCGTAGCGTAGGGGCGCAGCATTGGCCGAACACCTGAACACCAGGTGAACATTTCCCCGGCCAATGCTGCGCCCCTACATTGTGTCCGCACGTCCGCACCTTCCCATCTCCCCACGTTACCACGCATTGGTACTACGAACGCACCCACTCTTTTCCTATAGCTTCTGGGGATATACTCAGGTAAGATAGGCAAATAAATGCAACTTACTTGCGTTATCAACCTGGTAGAGGAAGGTTTACAACTCATGGGGAACTTCTGGCGTGATCTCTCCCAACATATGGACAAGACCGCAAAACAGGCTGAACACCAGATACATCAGGCTGTGAATCAGGGGGAGAAAGAAACTGATCAATCCACTTCGTTTGATGCTAAAAACCTCTCGGAAGCTGATCGCAAAGCCTTCGCTGGGGCGCTATTCGCCATTGCTGCCGCCGATGGAGCATTTGACCGTGAAGAATTTGGTCTCATCTTTGAAACCTTGATGCTTGATGGACTGTCCGACGCTGCACGCCAGGAAATCCAGGGATATCTTATCCAGCCACCCCGACTGGAAGTTGTCCTTGACCAGCTTGCGACGGCAGACGCGACTCTGCGCTATGGTCTGATGGTGCTGCTGGTAGATATTGCCTGGGCCGATGATCTCCTCACACCGGAAGAAGAATTCGGTCTCTGGGTGGCGCAGGAGAAGCTGGGTGTCACCGATGAACAACGCCAGGCAATCCACGCGTTCATACAGAAGTTGCGCCAGGTGCGCGCACGGGGTTTGAATGATGACTACGCAGCAGATGCCGTCAAAAACGCTGCGGCCGGGTTGAGCGCTGTTGGGGTGCCGATTGCGGCCGTCTATTTCTCCGGCTCGGTGGTGGGCTTGAGTGCTGCCGGGATTACCTCTGGTCTGGCGGCACTGGGTATGAGCGGACTGCTGGGCTTGAGTGCAATGGTGACGGGGATTGGTATTATCGCTGTAGTAGGTGCCGGTATCTATATGGGCGCGTCGTACTTGTTCGATACTGGCGGCAAGCAGGCGAAAGAACGTTATCGTGCCGAGCAGGAACGCAAAGCGCAGCTTGTGATTGCCAACCTGCAGGCAATGATTGATGGGCTGATGCAGCAACTCCGGACACTGCAGAACGATGTTACGGCTAACCGTGAAACCATCGATATTCTCTTTGACCGCGTGCGCAAACTCAAGGGTCTTCTGAACCAGCGCCGTGCGGTAGTTGAAGTCACAGAGTAGTGCTGATGCTATCTGATACGATGTTATTCGATCTGCGGGTAGTGTTGCAGACACAACACCACCTGCTCCAGCAGATGCAGGCCACCACCGCAACCATTGCGGAGGAGGTGACTGCCCAGCAAGCCGACATCCAGGAGTTGCAACGACTCCTGGATGAAATTGAAGTATCGGCTGATCTACTGACGGTGGATGATCCGGTAGATTTTGACCTACAGGCTATTCCCCGTCTGTATGCCGCACGTCAGTCAGCCGTTGCCCACGATCTACACCAGATAGCTTTTACCAACTGGCCCGATTTTGTACGGCAGTGCCAAAAGCAGGCACTCCTGGCCGGGCTCGACCCACTGGCTCCTTATGAAACGCTGTTGACCTGTGCCGATATGCAGCGGTTGCGCGATGAATACGCTGGTACATCATTGCCGTGGGATCGGTGGGACTACCTGCTTGTGGGAGCGAGTGGGGTGCTGGCAGCATTGACCGATTATCTGCTGGTCGGTATTCCAACCACGCTGGTAACGGGCGCGTATGCCGGGCAGATTGGTAGTCCGCTAACTACCTGGCTCAAACAGTATGACACCCACACGGCAGGTGACTGGGTTGCGCGCTGGGCGCGTGTGTTGGAGGAGCAGTGCCGAGTTCCCTACGACTCGGCAACAGTACTGAAAGGGATGTCCGGTCGATCCCATCGTCTGCAAAGCCTGGGGCACGATCCGGTGTTAGGGTTTGTATTCGGGGTACTGGATATTATGCGCGGCACCCTTACCGGTTTTTCTTATGAGCATCTGTGTGGAGTGCATCGCCTGGAGCAACTTCCCGCCGCGCCGGGCTATGTGCCAGAGAACTTTATTGAGGCACTCTTGCGCCATATCGGGCATCTTATCTCCGATGTCGGGACACCGATGGGGTTGCCATCTCCGTTCATGACGCTTGTTCAGGGCATTAATGCTGGACAGTTTGGCTCTCAGGGGCACACAGCAGGCCAGGTGGCACGCTGGATGTATCTGAATGGCTACGATCTGCGTCATTTTCTGGTAACGGGCCTTACCCCCGCAACGATTGAAATCATCCTGCGGGCTTACTTTATGCTACGCCACTACGCGGAGCATGGCGAAACCCGTGTGAATCTGACGACCCATCCTAAATATCGCACCATGCTGCTCACCGCACATGCGATTGCTACGCTGGGGAATGTGGGCAAGATTGTGCTTTTCCAGGGCAATCCACTGGCAATTAACTATGCTGAGTGGATGGCACTGTTCCGCTACCTCCTGCCCAGTATTAAGAGCCTGTCTGAAAAGGGTTGGTCATGGGGCTACGGCCCCGGAGCGGGAGTCCCGGCTTCAGCCGGTTCCGGCCACA
>Ga0207419_1001224_pt1 | contig 19914 bp, 15 predicted proteins | sample ElkSloMetagenome_4_FD_184723 | JGI IMG/M metagenome (GOLD analysis project Ga0207419, IMG submission 184723) | Hot spring microbial communities from Elkhorn Slough, Monterey Bay, USA - MD2A (version 2) | ecosystem: Environmental > Aquatic > Marine > Intertidal zone > Estuary: Microbial mat ...
ATGCCTTGTTTTTTTAATAAATTAAACCCCATGCCATCATAGGTAGAAAACTTTTTTAATTCATCCCCATTCTCAGAATAATACATTCCTGCATCAGTCAAAACACCATCTACGTCTGAAAGCAGTAATTTAATTTTCCAGTTTTTGATATTATTCTTTAAAAGATATTTGCGCATAAAATTTTCAGCCATTAACCAATCATCTTCTTCATCTATTTCGATACTTGTATATTCTGGCATTTCGTAAAAGCCAATTTTTTCCGATAGTCTATTTTTGTCTCTGTTAATGTTCTGAATAGTGTTAATGTAAAAAGCACCATTTTCCATCAATATACCAGGGAAATCTTGTCTTCTTGGGCGATTTTGATAATTATAATTAACCGGCTTTCCATTTTCATTCCAGAAAAACCTCTTGGAACGCACTACTGATAGTAAACTTTCATCGCTTGAATGAGTGAATTGCTCAATCGCCTTCGAAAAATCTTTGGCTCGGGTAAAAGGTGACGTTACTTGAACCAACATAAATATTGTATCTGATGGCAATACTTTTTTGTTTATAAATTCGAGCATCACATCCTCGGTAGAGGAAGTATCTGATGCATTTTTAGCTTCTCTGCGGTATACCGTAACTTTTTTAAAACCTAAGTTAATTACAAGATATTCAATCTCATCGCAATCAGTTGCAACATAGACCTCATCAATTTCTGGAGAATTTTCTAAGGCATTAAGGTTCCAGTAAATCAATGGTTGTCCACAAAAATCTTTAATGTTCTTGTACTTGATAGATTTACTTCCACATCGAGCAGGAATGAAAGCTATAATTTTTTTATTATCTTTCACGATACTTTAATTTTTCTCTTTGCACTTTTTCAATATTAAGAATCTCCTCTTCCTTATAAGTCATCGATTCATAAGTGGCCTTCAAGTCCCTTACCAACTTTGACATGCCAGGTGGCTCCAAAGATGCAGCATGATCAGTTCCTTTCCATGTTCTGTCTTTGGTAAAATGCCTTTCAATGCAAGTTGCTCCCAATGCATAGGCGGCCATATCAATTGCTATACCTAGATGATGACCGGAAAAGCCAATTTCTTTCACTCTTTTTTGATAGGATGTCTTCAAGCGGTCAATTTCAAGTAGCGAAACATCTTTGAACGGCACAGGATAGCCGGAAGTACAACTGTAAATTACCAGCCTATCTTGTGCATCGTTTTTTTCCTCAAAAAATGTGATCACCTTATTTTCTTCTTCATGGGTTGTCATACCAAATGAAACATGAATTTCACCCGTATATTCATCTCTGAGGGTTTCCAGGAGGGAGAAGTTATTATTGCACGCCGAAGGTACTTTTAAAAATTTCGGATTAATTTTGATTATTTCTTTTGCCGCTGTGACATCCCAAACCGAAGTGGTATAATCAATATCAATCGAATTACAATAATCTTTTAACTCCTGATGTTGCTGTAAATTAAACTCAAGAAATTCCCTGTGTTCCCCGTAAGTTTTACCATAAGCAAAAATTTGATTCGGGTGAGGGGCATTATACTGTTCTTCAGTCAGTAATTCTTTCGGAGTTCTTTTTTGAAATTTGGCAAATGATGCGTTACAACCTTTGGCCAATAAAATTAGTTCCTTGGCAATTTCAAAGTCCCCTTTATGATTACATCCAATTTCTGCAATAACAACCGGTTTATTATAAGTCTTCATTTAGTTGATTTTTTCTTTTTTAAAGGCGTCAATATATGACAATTCAGTATTATTGATAATTTCAACATTTTTAATACTGGCATAATTACTTATGGTATAATAACCCTGAAAAGCATTCATAAATTTAAATAACAGCTCTCCCAGGTTTCTTTTATCCTTTCCACGTTTATCCAGTGTTTCTGGTTTTGATATTTTTTCATCATAAAAATGTTTTTGATTAATAAGAACATTGTTATCTCTGTCTACCGATATTTCTTTAAGCCAGGAGTGGTCGGTACCCCATAAAAATAGCTTTTTGTAATTCATCCATATGGCTATCATCAAACAGGGTATCATTACGTTATGAGGGCGAGGCATTCCTAGTTTATAATTAAAAATCAACCGGTTGAGCCAATCAAATCCTTCCACGGGAGTGTTGTTATAATAAATAATATTTATATTTTTATTTATTTTTAATTGTTCTTGCCACCTTTTGTGTTTTTTTGCTTCAAATGGTATGAAAAAACTCAAAGGCCAGTTGGTTTTTTCAGCCATAGCTTCAAATAAAAGCTTACTGCTAATCACAAATTTCTCCTCTATATCATCCAGCCATAAATCAGGAGCTCCCGTCACATAATAAGCTGGTTTCAGCTTCTCGTAATAAGTTGTTTTTGGAAAATGATTCACACAGATTAAATCTTTATTGTCTAAAAATTTAATATGGTTAAAAATCTGTTTGTTTAAAGATGGGCCATTTCCCAAAATCACCAATTCCAAACTAGTAGAATTGCTTTTTATTTTAATAGCTTTTGATTGAATGATTATTTTGAGAACACTCAACATAGAAAATAATATATTTTCTAAAAAAACTTGAATAGATGATTTCAATGTTGTTATTTTAAAAATCCATTAATGACCCATATTCTAAACTTTACTAGCATGAATGCAGCCTTAAACCTACCTTTAAAAGAATAAAAGATAAACAAAACTGATGTTCCAAAAATTTTCAAAACTTCTTGAATAAGTCTATTAAATTTAATATTTAAATGACTTTTTTTTAAACGTTTTTTTTCACTGGTTCCTACACCTATAGCCATATTTTTTATATAATCATTCTTTGTCCGACTATCCGGTATAACATGCATTACTTTAACTTGGGGTACGTAATAAATTAGTTCCTTACCTCTTCTTAATCGTATAAATAATTCTTTTTCATCCCCGCCTTCTAAACTAGTACCTCGCCGACCCAAATTGACATTAAAATCACCATAATTATCAAATACAATTTTGCGAAATGCCATATTAGCACCGATTGGAAATTTATTTTTGGGAAATATCATAATTTCATTTCCCAAATCTAGGGCTGCAACTAATGGTAATAAGTATTTAGACATCCATGAAGGCTTAGAACTTTCATAAAAAGGTTCAATTTTACCTCCAATAGCCGAGGCTTTAGGATGCTGAGTAAAAAAAGAAAATATATGGAAAATATAGTTTTCAGTAACAAAAGCATCATCATCTAGAAAAGAAATTATCATACCTTTACTTTCTGCAATTCCTCTATTGCGAGCGAAGGTATGCCCCTGTTTATCTTCATTAAAGTAGTGAAAATTACTTAGTTTGTTTTCTTTAATAAATGAAACACATATTTTTTCAGTGTTATCTGTACTATTATTATTGATAATAATTACTTCGTAATCATGACTATTAACTTTTTTTTGCTTTAGTAAATGTTCAAGCGTATTTATTATATATTTTTCGCGATTGAAAGTACAAACTATTACAGATATATTTACACTATGAACATTCATTTAATGAAATTTCCTTATTGAATAAAATATAACTGTAGCAAATATCAATAAAATAATTACCGAAGACCCCAGCATTACTTTATTGCCCACAAAATAGGAGTCCGGCCTGAATCTGAATTCGATAGTATGCTCTCCCGTCGGCAACTCCATACCTCGTAAAATATAATTAACCCTGATATAATCTGCTGGTTCGCCATCAACATAAGCTTCCCAACCCAGCGGATAATAAACTTCAGAGAAAACAGCCAATGCCGGTCCACCATTGACTGTGGCCTGGTAGGTCAATTGATTGGGTTGATACTCGGAGAGTGTGATATTTCCTGATCCGCTAAACTGGTCATTTTGTAGATCAAACTGACTTGCATTGACAATCACTTCCCGACCTGGATCAATTTCACAGACCTGTTCAATGGCCCTATCAGGGGTTTCAACTTTTATAACATTACTTACCAGCCAGGCATTACCCAATGCATTTGAGTTTCTGAATACATTTTTGGCACTTTCACCGGCATAAAAATAGCGGGCATTCAGCATATTCAATGCTGCCAGGTCTGAAAAATCCTGATTACCTGCTCGTAAGCGCTGAAATAAGGTTTGAATTTCTGTGGATATGCAATTGTCAACAAGATCCTGATATCGCCTGATTTTAGCGCCATGATAACCACCTATAGAACTGTGGTAATAGGAGGTTCGAGCTTCATTGAAAGGATTTTGCAAATTCAAAACCCTAAACTGTTCCTTATCGGTCAATATTTTTTCATCGGCTGGGGTTTTTTGAGAAAACTCTCTGATTGGATCCCGGCTGAAATTTCGATCAGTAAGATATCTGGAATCCACTAATAGCATGTCAATGGCAGTAAATACAGCAATTGCTGCTAAACCAGTGACTAAATTTACTTTTTCTTTCAAAATAGCCCATAAAGCGCCGGCTGCCAATAAAACAAAAATTAGGCTACGAAATGCATCAGAGCGCAATAAACTTCCCCTGTCTTCTCTCAATGCAGTTACCAACCAAGCGGCTTGTTGTGAAATTCTTTCATCCACAGCTGCGCGATAATTAAGCATGTAGGATATTAAAATCACTAATAATAAAAATCCCGCTGAAATTCCTACTGAAAATAGTAGTTGTTTAAGTTTTACCTTTTTATTATCTTCTTTTAGCCAATTTTCAATGCCAATCATTCCTGCAAGTGGAATGGCTATGAAAGCAATTATAATTGTAAAAGTAACTGACCTGAATTTATTGTATCCGGGAAGCACATCAAAAATAAAATTATTGAAGCTGGAAAAATTGCTGCCCCAGGAAAGCATCACGGATAAGAATACCGAGATCAAAATCCAGGTTTTAAGCCGGCTATTTAAACTAAACATACTTAGAATGAAAGCAAAAAACATAATGGCTCCCAGATAATAGGGGGCTGTTAAGGGTTGTTTTCCCCAATAGGTAGGCATGGCTTGTAGTTGTTGTTCTAGCTGCCTGCCACTTATTCCCTGGTCTCTTAAGGCTTCACCTACATTAGAATTTTCAGATAATGGTTGCTGACTGGCACCTCCCATAATGTTAGGCACAAACATAGTTAAAGGTTCCAAAATGCTATTACTGTAGTTAAAAGCATAATCTCTTTCCAGGCCTCCTTCGCCTTCACCTTCAGGAAGTGTAATTTCGGAGGGTCCACGCATAGAGTATTGGCTATATTCGTAGGTGGTCCATAAATAACCCAAATTAGCTCCCACGGCTAATATAGCAGCAACGGCTAATATTCCCACGTTTTTAAAATAATCAGCAATCGTTTTTTGCTTGAAGGCATCATACAGCATCACCAGTCCGTAAATCACCACCATGATCAGTAAGTAATAGGTCATTTGCGGGTGCTTGGCGCCAATTTCTAAACCGAGGGCCAATGCAGTAAGTCCAAATCCCAGCCATCGCTTACCCTTTAATGTTAAATGGATACCTGCCAATACCAAAGGCATATAGGCAATGGCTACCATACGCCAGATATGACCAGCAGAAATACCTATTACAAAAAATGAACTTAACCCGAAAGCCAATCCTCCGGCTACAGCAAGATAAGGTCTTACATTGAATGCCAGCAATAGAATGTAAAAGCAAATCATAGCCAAAAAAGTGTGTTTGGCCGAGTAGGGTAATCCTAAATAGGCAATTTTTTCTACATGTTGCAGCAAATTTCCAGACCAATAGGTACTAATAAGATATCCAGGCATGCCACTAAACATAGCATTGGTCCATAATCCTTCTTCCCCTGTTTGATTCCTGTATTCATTAAGTTCCTGTCCACCACCAATTCCCTGCTGCACATCATGTTGACTCACCTGCTTATTTTCAAAATATACAGGATTAAATAATATGACTGTAGCCACTATAAAAACCAGTATGGCAATCAGGTGAGGCAGAATATGCTTTTTAAAGTTAATCTTTGACATCTTTTTTCAAATAAAACACTTTTATCACGGCTGGCGGCCCTCGGCAACCGGCGTTCATCTGTTATTTTTCTGCCAAGTTCAGGATTACACCCTTTTTATAAAAGAAAATGAACATATTTTTTTATCTTTAGTAAGCATCATGTAACATAATTTGATTATCAACAGAAACTTATTAACAATATGAAATACAGAATTTTAGGTAAAACCGGATTTGAAATCTCCGAAGTCTCTTTAGGTACCTGGCAAGTAGGAGGGAAATGGGGAGAAGATTTTGATCGAGACAATGCTGAAAAAATAATTAATACCGCTTTAGACAATGGGATAAATTTTATAGATACTGCAGATGTTTACAGCGATGGAGAAAGTGAAGCTGCCATCGGCAGGGTATTGAAAGGCCGTTCAGAAAAAATTTATGTGGCCAGTAAATGTGGCCGGAAAATATCGCCGCACAGCAATGAAGAATATACCCCCAAAAGGTTACGAGACCTGGTAGAAAATAGCCTGCGCAACATGCAATTAGAACAATTAGACTTGATTCAATTGCATTGCCCGCCTACCGATGTTTATTATAGGCCTGAGATTTTTGCAGAATTTGATAAAATGAAGCAGGAAGGTAAAATTGCTAATTTGGGCGTGAGTGTAGAAAAAGTGGAAGAGGCTATAAAGGCTATGGAATATCCTAATGTGGCTACTGTACAAATTATATTTAATATGTTTCGACAGCGACCTGCAGATAAATTTTTCAAAATGGCGAAAGCCAATAATGTTGGAATAATAGCGAGAGTGCCGCTAGCCAGCGGGTTGTTATCCGGTAAGTTTTCGAGGGATACAACATTTTCTGAAAATGACCACCGAAATTTTAATCGTGAAGGTAAGGCTTTTGACAAAGGGGAAACATTTGCAGGAATAGATTATGAAACAGGTCTAAAAGCTGTGGAGGAGTTGAAAAAAGAATTGTCTGAAATTTACTCTTTACCCCAATATGCTTTGAAATGGATTTTAATGTTTAATGAAGTCAGTACAATAATTCCGGGAGCATCCAAACCGGATCAGGTAATATCCAATATAAAAGCTTCTGATATCCCCTTGCTTACCCGGGAACAGATGCATCGGGTAAATGCTATTTATGAAAATAGATTTAAAGAGCAGGTACATCAAAGGTGGTAAAAAAATTACCCCAATCCATACTTGATGAATTGGGGTAATTTTTTTTATAAATGTTAAATGCTTTACGCTTCTTCCATCTCTTTTGCTTCATGCAACATCCCTATCACCAGCGAATCTTCTCCTAAGAAGTGTTCAATGTGGTGAGCTCTTTCTTCCGCGGCTTCCAGTACTCCTTCCAATAGTTTTTTTGTAGCAAAATCTGAAAGTTCGAGAGCTGTATGAATACTTTTACGTAATTCAATAGCTATAGCTTTTTCATCTGCCATATCCTTTTTCAGCATGTCTCTAATGTGAAAAACTCCTTCTTCTTCAAATTCAATATAAGCTAATTTTTCCATGTTTACCGGATGACAGGTAGGTGCATAACCTAATACTGTTAATCTTTCTGCAATGGCATCGTAATGTTCGTGTACCTGGTTGTAATGCTCTTCGAAAAATAGATGCAAATCCCTAAATTGAGGACCTTCTACCAGCCAGTGATGTTTGTGGTATTGCTGGTACAGATACAAATAGGTAGATAAGTGTCTATCTAATTCGTCAGCAATTGTTCTACAAGTTTCTTTAGGTAAACCCACCGGATTACCATCATATTCATTTTTTTCTCTTAATTTTTTCATAAGTAAAATTCATTTGGTTTTGTGATTTCTAACATGGTGTGTCTGCTATTGTTTATAATCATTTATAATAGCATTAATGGCCATCAATTTATAAATATTTATAGGCACAAAAAAAGTTAATGAAAGTGTCACGATATTTTAAACCACGGAAGAAAAAGAAATTAAGTAGATGGGATATTTATCAGAAAAATGCATACTTTATAAAATACAGTATTATCACAGACTTAGAAAGTGCCATTGCTTCACCCCCCCAGTCCGCCATTGGCCGTACTTCCCAGGGAATAAGGAGGTTGTTGAGAAATTGAAATTTCAGAATCTACAACATCATAAACCAAGTAAATAGCGTTTAACAACTTACTCTTTCTTCACCAATTCATTATTTTGCCAGATACCCTTGGCCACCACATCCCCATTTTTACCATAAAAAATTCCTTCGCCATTCCGCTTATCATTCTGCCATTCACCGGTAAACATTTCACCATTAGGCCAGTAGTATTTTCCTTCTCCTTGCCGCTGATCTAGTGCAAAATTGCCTTTGTAGTATTCGCCATCAGGCCAGTAAAAAACACCTTCTCCATCACGCATGTTATCTTCCCATTCCCCTTCATAGCGGCTTCCGTTGCTGTACAATGCTACACCCCAGCCCTTTGCTTTATTATTTTTTATCTCTCCCACGTAATAGATTTCAGTTCCTTTTTCATTGGTAAATTTCAAATAATTACTTTTAGTTTTGTTCGCTAATTGAACTGAGAGACTCTCTATTCGCATGTTAGCTTTTGCCAATACAAATCTTAGTGAATCAATTTCATCTACCTGAAATTCTTCTGATAAAGCCAATTGCTGGGAAAGTGAATCAATTTGTTTTGATTTATTGGATAAAACTTGTTGAAGATTATCACCAGAAAAATCTTGCTGCTTTGCCTGTCTTGATTCTTTTGCTTGCAATTTATTGATTCGTTGTTGAATGATGGTTGTAAATTCATCATTCCTGATATTTTGTAGTAACGCTTCATAAGCTTCTCTGGCACTTCCAAAGTCCTCATTCAATACCAATGAGTCTATTGTCATGAGTTGCTGAAATATGCTATCTGCATGAAGATTATAAGTATTATTTTTCTGAAGGGTAACTAGTTCTTTATGTAATTTATTGGTACGATAAAAAAAGAAAAGGGCAACAAAAGTCAATAAAGCTAATAAGCTGTATAGAATGATATTTTTATATGATTTTTTCATGGTCTAATTAATTGTTTAACGGTCTTTTTTTTCCTTCTAATGAACCTTTGGTAGTCTGTTTTCAATTTTCCTAAAATCGGGCGAAAAGTAAACATGTAAACGCAGTGTCCATTTCTGATTATACAATTCACCATAAGGTATTTCTTGTCCTAATGAATACATAAGACCTGCAGCCAATGTCAGTTGAGGTTTTACGATATATCCAAATGATGTATGTAGCCGGAGGTCTTCCAAAGGACTGTTTATAACTGGTTTGCCACTTTGTAAAATTACTTCCGCTTCCGGACCAAGATAAAAAGTGCCAGGAGCGAGTTTTGGTTTATTGAGTGGTATTTTTATATTCAACATATATCGCCATCTATTTCTATATACAAAAGAACTATTATCCTTAAAATTTCTGGTCCATCGATGCTCAATGCGAACCCGGTGATAAACCATGAACCGGTAGAGTGGTTGGGCAAATTGATACTCGTGCCATATGCGCCATTCAGGTACCAAGGGAGTTTCGTCTTCCAAAATCTCATCGGTATTAAAGTTTAATCTCAAAACACCACCCAGGCTTACATTAAATTGTTTTGAAAAAAGGTAGTTGATAGCATGTCGATTATAGATTTGAGCCACCTGACCTGCCAGGATCATTTTGTCACTTTCCTGAAAACGAAAATGGGTTTGAGCAATCCAAAAGAATTTATCTGAAATACGTATATTACCATAGGTGTTTATCCATAGTCGGGAAACTGGAGGCTTGAATTCCGAAACTTTAGGCGATCCCGCGTCTTGTGCCCGTACCATCAATCCTGATAATATAAAAAAATATAATAAAAGATACTTTATTTTTACTCGGTTGTTAAACTTTAACATTAGTTGGTCTTTACATAGCTAGATTAAATAGTTCTAAGACCACCAGAGGGTCTTTCTCATTTTTGAGTTTTCGCTCAAACTTTGAGGTATCTTGATTCCTGAGCGCTACCATTTTATCATAAAGCTCATCTAAAAGATTTAAATAATATTCACTATTTTCACATTTTAATTTATTTTCAATTTGCTGGTGAAGATATGGAATAAGCACCTGGTCATATGCTTCCGTTATCCGTTGTTTTACCTGGTCATTCATAATGGTAGCCGTAAATGGGTTCCAAACCTCTTCGGTATACAATTCTTGAATTTCATTACTGCGTACAGGTTGTCTGGCCAGTGATTTAGCCAATGATTGCAATGTTTTCATGCATTCAATTAGCTGGAGCGCCTTATTAGGCTTGGTGAGTAAACTTTCTTCCGTAGCATATTGAGCAAGCGCTGCTATAGCAGTTCTTTTCAAATTTTGAAGTGGTTCGTCTATTGAAGCATGTGTTTGTGTATCTCTCATTGAGTCAACCAAAAAGATCAGTCGATCCTCTTCCTTAAGCAATTTTTTTTCCAGATTTTCTAATTCTTTTTTTATAGAGTATTGCTTGATTTTTTTGGCAAGTTTTTTCTCAATAGCTTTTACGCTCCCTATAGCGTATTCGCTTAATTTTAATAAATAAGGCATTCCAGATTCATTATCATCAAAATCATCGGGATTGGGGCCCGTAAAAACTCTGGACTTTAATCCACTGGAATCCTGATAATCAACCCTAATTTCTGAAACAGACGCCTGATTGTTTTCCGCTGACCATCTCAACTCCTCCCTTGGCAAAAATGACAACAAATTTTTTTCGCCATAATTCACTACCTTTCTGACAGGAAGTATGTACTTTTCACTTATTTCTTCCAGGGCTGAAAGCAAATACATAACTTCCTCATCTGAATGCTTTAGAATATTAAGTCCTGTATTTTCTATTAATGATTTACTTGTGGTGTCAATATTTTGTAAGTTTTCAATTATGAAATCAAGCTGTTCCAACTCTTTCTCATCCAGGGGGTAGTGAGCCACTTTTACCAAATATTTTGGCTTTGCCAATTGATCATTTTTATTGTGGATATTGGTTACTATATTCTCAACTTTATGATTGTGAGATGCATTTTTTTTAATTAATCCTGCCATCTTGCCGCCCTTATTTTCATACAATTTTACATTAAATAAATCTTGTACTTCAAGAATTTTAAGGTAACGATGATCAAGGTTGACGGTAATTATCTGAGAGTTTACATCTTCGTAAATGATAAACTCTTCTGTATTTTCATCTTTTTGAATAATTATTTTTTCCAAAAAGCCCTCTGAAAAAACCCAGGTCTCCATCCTTCCCAATTCTTTATAAAAATCAAGCTCCCAGATATCATGCGCTAATCCATTCCTTAAAAATCTACCCAGTAATGTTAAACTGTCATTTTTTATTCTAAGATAACCACGTGCAATCCCATCTTCAAATTGGCTGCTGCTAACATAACTTGTATTTTCAACTTTCGAATGCTGAATGTTTCTAATAGTATGAATCCACTCGCCGGCAGGTTTCCCTCGATCAAAATTTACAATTGCAGTATGCTGTTTACCACTGACTTTTACTTTGAAGTGATAATTTTCAAACGCCGCTCCCTCTTCAGCCGTAAAAGTTCCAAATCGCACACTCCATGTATTATCAGGAAAGCCAGCATTAAATAATCCATCAATAGAGAAAAAATCTTTTTCTTTAGAACTTAATACATTCAAATTAAAACTTTGCGCCGAAAAATTTCCATTGAAAATGGTGTCTTCATCTTCAATTTGATAAGTATATTTTGCTATTCCCTGATAATCACCTATTTGTATGGGACCTGTAAATTGCAAATTGGTCTGACCATAAAGAGGAAAGGATATAAGTAATAAAAAAAGATATGTTAAATATAAATTAATATTGGTTGGTGAATTCATACATTTGGTTATATAAATATTCTAAGAAACCTATAATGATATTTTATTAATAATATCGTTTAAACGGTTGCAAGTCTTTGATATTGGGTTTGTTCTGCAAAGGAAAATAATTTTAACTATAAATTAACTTAATTGTAATAAAATCATTCAAAATCAAAAATATAGCTTACAATACACGATCGCATTTTATAAGCACAGCAGGAAATAATTGTCACGGCCGCTTTCTCGATATCTTCCGCTCCGGACGGTCAACATCGTGTTCAAAACTTACCGCTACATCTGAAACTTCCATAATCAAAACTGTATCCTAACAAATCCGGTCAATACGGAAGATGATTGAAGGTTCAAAGTAGGTAGCTGGCTTGCTTTTACAATTTTATCTGCCTTCATCTTATTTTTTATTAGTTTTGTTATTCTTTAATTTGAAAAAATAAGTTATAAATAATTTTTAGGTTACAGCAGCCAAATCTCATAAAACCCATATCATAAAATGCAATTTTCATATTTTTTTTAAAAAATTGATGCCACAATTTGTGTCATATGCTTTATTTTTACTAGATTAGCTTTAAATTTGATAATTGTCAAAAAACACAATTTTGAGAGATGAATCGCATTGGATTTTATTCAGTTTTTTTTACTTGTTTGGTAATATTTCAACTTACAATTGCTCAGGAAACTGAATGGACACGCGTAGCCAAACCCGGTTATGATATTTACGCGCCTGTTACTTTAGCCAATGGAAAATACGGCATTACCATTTCTGAAAAAGCATTTTCCGACAATCAGATCCAGCTCAACGGGGTGTTTGATATTTTCCCGGGTAAAATGGTGGAAAGTTCTATTGCTGCCATTGATTTTACCAATCTGGAGCTAATCGTGATGGATCCTAAAGAGGCAACCACTGAAAGGGCTGATTTTCTCAAAGGCAAATCACTTTCCTCTGCCAGCTTGAATAGTCTGGAAGATTGGCAACAGGAATTCAATTTCCGCGAAGGATGGTTGAATACCCAATTTGAATTTGAAGGTCTGCAGGTGTCCCATACGCTATACGCGCTTAAACACATGATTCAAACCGGTATTGTCAAGCTGACTTTTACTGCCAGGGAAGACCGCTTTTTTAGCCTGAAAAACATACTCGATGTAGACTATCCCTACCAATTCAATGAATCAAAATATTTACATCAGCTGCGGGAAAGAAGAATTCCGCTATTTACTGCTTCTGCTCATAGCCCTACCGGCAAGTATCTTTCTGCCACCACCAGCAGTTTTTATTTTGAGGGTGATAATCCGCCTCACCTTAACTATGTAGATGATGATAAAAGCAAACCCTATCTCGGCTTTGAGAAAATGCTGAAAAAAGGAGAGTCTTTGACAGTGTATTTGATAGGGTCCATGGCCACTACCGAAACCTATACCGACCCCATCAACGAAACTGCCAGATTGAATATTTATACCTTCCTGACTGGCCCTGAAAAAGTAATAAGGCAACATAAGCAAAGCTGGGAAGACTTTTGGCAAAAGACCGATATCGTGATCAAAGGGGCGCCTGAAATCAACAAAGATGTGCGTCTGATGATGTTCATGCTCAATTCTTTTGTTAATAGTCAGACCCAACTTAGCACCGCCTGCATGGGATTAGGTCGAGACTATTGGGGTTATAAAGCCCTTTGGGATGCAGATTTCTGGATTTACCCTGCTTTGTTGTTGATCAACCCGGAATCAGCCAAAGCCATGCTGGAGTACCGTTGGAACCGCCTGGAGCAGGCGAAGCAAAATGCGGCAGCCCATGGCTATCAGGGAGCTATGTTTCCCTGGGAATCCGGTGCTTCCGGGGAGGAACAAACTTCTCTCTTGTACCTTACCGGTCCGTTTCAGCATCACATCACCAGCGACGTGGGACTGGCTTTCTGGCGCTATTTTTCGGTCACCCAGGACAAAGAATGGCTGGAGGAGAGGGGATATCCACTGTTGAAAGAAGTAGCTGATTTCTGGGTGAGCCGGGCTGAGCAAAACGATGATGGAAAATACGAGATCAGGAATGTGGTAGGCTCTGATGAGTTTGCCATTAATGTAGACAACGATGCCTTTACCAATGGTGGTGCCATTCAGGTGCTGAAAGCGGCGGCTAAATCTGCAGAGCTGGTAGGTAGGGAGCCCGATCCGAGGTGGAAAAAAATAGCTAATAACTTGGAAATCAGAACGTTTCCTGATGGAACTGTACGTGAACATGACACTTATGAAGGTGAAACGATCAAGCAAGCAGACGTTAACCTGATAGGTTTTCCTTTGGATGTAATCACCGATAAAGATATTGTGCATAAAAACCTGGATTACTACGAAGACAGAATTACCCCCAGTGGCCCCAATATGAGTTATGCCATGTTTGCCGGAGCGGCCGCCCGTACCGGGGATCGGGAAAAAGCACTAAGATTGTTCGAAAAAGCCCTCTTACCATACAAAAAAGGACCGTTTAAGATTCTGTCACTAGGGACTTCAAATATAAGCACCTATTTCGGCACATCTGCAGGGGGATTGCTGCAAGCATTCATCCTGGGATTTGGCGGCCTGCATTTTACGGAAGATGGTTTAGTCCAGAAAGATCCCTGTCTGCCCCAAGGCTGGCAATCTATTCAGTACAAAGGCATTGGCAACAACCAAAACTTTGAAGTAAAATAGATAGCTGGTTGGTGAGACACCAACCAGGGAAATAGCTCCAAAGGAGCGTAATCATCAGCCCAGATTGAAACCCTGGGAAAAGAAAATAAATCAACATAAACCTAATAATTATGAAAACAAACATCCTTTTATTTAGCCTTATCTTAATGGCATTTGCAGCCAATGGTCAGGATTTACCTCAGCCGGAAGTAGTAGACCCGGCAGAAAATTGGTATCCACCATCCGATGCCATCATTCTGTTTGATGGCGGTTCCCTTGATAAATTTGAAAGTGTGAAAGGCGGTGCAGCGGATTGGACCACAGAAGGCAGTCATTTCACGGTAAATCCCGGTACCGGAAACATTCATACCAAAGACCACTATGGTGATATGCAGTTGCACGTGGAATGGCGCACCCCCATCGAAGACATGGGTAAAGAAGGTCAAAAGTTTGGTAATTCCGGTATTTACATCATGGGAAAATACGAGGTGCAGGTTTTAAATTCATTTCACAACGAAACTTATCCCGATGGTCAGGCAGGGGCCATTTACAAGCAACATCCCCCCATGGTCAATGCTTCCCGTGCTCCAGGAGAATGGCAGGCATATGATATCATTTTCAGGGCTCCGCGTTACAACGATGATGGCAGCGAAAAAGAACCCGGCCGGCTCACGGTTTTCCACAATGGGGTTTTAATCCAGTATCACGCGAATATAAAAGGGCCTACCATTGCCTACAATAAAGACCTTCCTGAAAATACCATGAAAGGTCCCCTGATGCTGCAAGACCACAGCAATAAAGTAGGTTATAGAAACATTTGGCTAAGAGAATTGGAATTATGAAAAATACTAACAGAAGAAATTTTATCAAAAAAGCAGGTGCTGCCATTGGGTCCATGATTGCTGCACCTACCATCATCCCCGCGTCGGCATTGGGTAAAAATGGCTATGTAGCACCTTCCGACCGAATAACCATGGCCGTGATTGGTGCAGGTAACCAGGGAGGTAATGACACCCGCGCTTTCTTGCAGGACGAACGGGTGCAGATTACCGCTATCTGTGATGTGAATAAAAAGAGTGACGGCTACTGGAATGGAAAAGTAGCCGGCCGAGAATTCATCATGGAAATGGTGGATAAATCTTATGGCGAAAAGCATGGCACTAGATATAAAGGTACCGTTGGTTACGAAGACTTCCGGGAAGTGCTACATCGAAAGGATATTGATACGGTAGAAATTGCTACTCCTGACCACTGGCACGCCATACCGGTGATGATGGCCGCGGCCGCCAACAAAGACATTTACTGCCAAAAGCCACTATCGCTCACCGTGCAGGAAGGTAGAGACATGAGCAATGCAGTGAAGCATCACAACGTGGTGTTCCAGACCGGCAGCCAGCAACGTAGTAGTGAGCATTTTCGCTGGGCAGTGGAAATGGTACGCAGTGGTAAAATCGGTAAGCTGCAGAAAATCACCTGCGGCCTGCCCGGAGGTACTCCTGACTTTGGCAAAACCGCCCATTTGACAGAGGTAGTGCCTGTGCCTTCTGATTTTGATTATGATATGTGGCTGGGACCTGCCCCGGAAGCTCCTTACCAGCCTTGTCGTACTCACGTGAATTTTCGCTGGCTACTGGATTACTCCGGTGGTATGGTTACCGACTGGGGTGGGCATCATCCGGACATTGCCCAGTGGGCGGTTGGAGCCGATGGTTCGGGTCCGGTGAAAATCCGAAACCCGAAATCGAAATGGTCTGACCACCCGGTGTATAATACTGCCACGGAATTTTATTTTGAGGCACTTTATGAAAACGGTGTTGAACTAATTGTCAGCAATACCGGGGATGACATTGACATACCGTTTGGTGTCCGTTTTCATTGCGAAGATGGTACCGTATGGGCCAGCCGCAAAGAACATAACGCAGACAAGGCGAGTATTCTGGAAATAAAACTGGACGAAAAAGACAGGCTATACACCAGCAACAATCATTATCGCAATTTCATTGACTGCGTGATTTCAAGAGAGCAAACCGCGGCACCGGCAGAATATGCTCATAGGTCCATTACCATCGCGCACCTGGGCAACATTGCCATGATGCTCAACCAGGACCTGGATTGGGACCCGGTGAAAGAAGAGGTAAAAGATAATTTTGTAGCCAATCAGTTGCTTTCACGTAAAATGAGAGCGCCCTGGGATAAAGTGTATTTGGATTACCGGGTTTAGGAATTGGTTAATCTGCTATAGTCAATTCCTATTGGAGTCCAAGGGAATAACTGTTAGCCAGGAAGCTTTAAATGGAGGCCCGAAGGGTCGAAGGCCAATAGCACGGGGTGCAGCCCCGTGCTATTGATAGAATAGATTAAGAGCCCCAAAGTGGGCGAAATCAACAAAAAGTTATTAATTATCAGGATAATAATGATTAAAATTAATTTACTTGTAATTTATTCTTTAATATTCCTACTGCCACTCATTAGCCAGGCGCAGGATTTTCAACCTGTTAATAAAAATACCTCGCAGGAGGCACGGCAGCTACTGGAATTTTTGTTCAACATCAAAGGACAGCACATATTATCCGGGCAGCATAATTACCCTAACGAACTCAACCGGTCCAGTGACACGATAGAAGTTTACACCGGAAAGCTACCGGCTATTTGGGGTAGTTCGTACCGGGGCAACAGTGACTTAAATCCGGTAATGACCCAAGAAGCTATCAAAAAGCACCGGCAGGGTTACATTGTTACTTTGATGTATCACCAGCCCAGGCCTTATGCCGATTCTTTGGGTAATTTCAGGAATGAAATCAGCGATGAAGAATGGGAGCAATTGATAACTACTGATACCGAAATTCACCAAACCTGGGCTGAGGATATTGATAAAATAGCAGCGGAACTTAAGACTTTGCAGGAAAATAACGTGCCCGTATTGTGGCGGCCCTATCATGAGATGAATGGCGGCTGGTTCTGGTGGGGTCACCGGCAGGGAGAGGATGGCTACAACCAATTGTGGCGAATGATTTACGACCGCTTTACCAATCATCACAAGCTGAATAACCTGATATGGGTTTGGAATGCCAATGCACCTTTGCAGAGAAAAGTACCGATGGATTACCATTTGTATTATCCCGGTCATGAGGTGGTGGATATTCTGGCTGCTGATATTTACGGGGGTAATTATGAGCAAAATTACCATGATGACCTGGTAGAACTGGCTGAAGGGAAATTAATTGCCATGGGTGAGATAGGCGAAGCTCCCCAACCGGAAATTTTGGACCAGCAACCGCAATGGACCTGGTACATGATGTGGTCGAGATTTCCCTGGAGCAAAAATACTCCTGAGGAAATCGAGGCATTGTATGCGCACCCAAAGGTAATTACCAAAGACGAATTGAAAATAAAGAATGCTAAATTTCAAATAATAAATTAATGAAAGAGAAAATTTTGGAAGCTCTAAAAAAGCTATGAAAAAAATAACGGCCATCGGCTTCCGGCGGTCATCCGTCATCCGTCGTCGGTCAAAAGCATTACATAAACCCAACTTTTCAATTCTAAAGGAACGGAGATTTTCCGTTCCGGATGAATTGAAAGAAAAAATTATGAAACAAATATGAAGATTGTTTTAAAAGTCTTAATTGTACTTGTGGTATTTGGACCATTTGAAGTATTTTCTCAAACTGCCCTTGAATTTGACCTCAGTACCACCCCCTTTAGCTACCGTGGCTCTTACCTCAGCATTACCACCTTTGCCGGGCGAGGTAACCCTCCTGGACCTATTAGCATCAATCAGGTTTCCCGCCGATCGAAGCAATTAGGTTATTTCACGCTAGAGGCAACCAAAGATGGAGAAGTAGTTGATACGGAAATAACTGCTACACCTTACCTACTTACGCTAAAGGGAGAAGGAGGTAAAGTTGAACTGGCTTTTGAGTCTCCGGAAATTTTAAGGTTCAAATCTTCCGGTGGATTGGGTATACGATTGCGTTATGAAAGCGAGGCCTTCGTTTTGCCGATGAATAACAAGCAACTGCGTTACATGCCCAACAAGGCCTGGTTTCGTAGCGTGTTTACTGTAAAAAAAGGTGAAATGGTGCGGCACGATACTATTCCGGATGATATCCGCAGTCTTTACAATCGATTTCAATTGGATGTGCCACCGACTGCAGATGGAGAAGCAGAGCTGATTCTGGATGAATTTCACGATGAATGGCGACCCAAAGATTACCCCTTGTCTTTCCACCAGGTGGTAGAAAAAGTTAAAAATGAATGGCAAACCTGGCTGGCCAAAAAACCGGAAGTGCCTACCGAATATGCATCCACCGCCGACCTGGCGATGTATGTCAACTGGTCGAGCATAGTAAATCCCCGGGGCTGGATAAAGCGTGAGGGCATGCTCATGTCAAAAATATACATGAATGCGATCTGGAGCTGGGACCATTGTTTCAATGCCATTGCCACTGCCTACTCTGACCCTCAACTGGCCTGGGACCAGCTGATGGTAGTTTTTGACAACCAGCACGAAATGGGCTTTCTGCCCGATGGTACCCGGGAAAACGACTTGCAGTGGGGCTTCCGCAAACCGCCAATCCACGGCTGGACGCTGGGCAAGATGATGGAAGTGGAAGGGGCCGTGAGCATGGAAATGCTGAAAGAGATTTATCCAAAACTGGTGGCCTGGACCAACTATTGGCTTAATTTCCGCGACGATGACGGCGATGGTTTACCCCAGTACAACCACGGCAACGATTCCGGTTGGGACAATTCTACCGTTTATACCATTGGCTGCCCGGTAGAAGCACCGGATTTGATGGCCTTCCTGGTATTACAAATGGATCAGCTAGCAGTGGTGGCCGATAAGCTCTCCAGAAAACATGAAGCCCAACAATGGAGGGAAAAGTCGGCAGAAATGAAAAACAGTTTAATTGAAAATCTTTGGAATGGTGAGAAATTTCTGCATTTGTATGTTGAAACCGGTACTGCTTCGCCTGAGTCGATGAGTTCGTTATCGTACATGCCCATGGTATTGGGTGATCAATTGCCGGAAAATATCCAGCAAACTATCATCAATACCCTGAAAGTAGATTACATCACTGAATATGGCATTGCTACCGAAAGTCCGAAAAGCAAGTATTACCGCGAGACCGGCTACTGGCAGGGACCCATCTGGGCGCCGGAAATGATGCTTTTCATCGATGGGCTCGACAGGGCAGGAGAGAAGGAACTGGCCAAGAGCCTGGCCCGAAAATTTTGCGACTTGTGTAAAAATGGCGGTTTTGCTGAAAATTTTGGCGCCACTACCGGTAAGCCGTTGGTTGATCCGGCCTATACCTGGACTTCCAGTGTATTTTTGTACCTGGCACATGAATATTTGAATTAAACCGATAGATGACAGCCGAGGGCCGTTTTTAGTAGATAATCAAGAAGAGCGGAGCCGCTGTTTCGAAATAAATCAGAAAGTAAATCGATGAAAAAGATTATTTTA
>Ga0207419_1001225_pt1 | contig 19911 bp, 14 predicted proteins | sample ElkSloMetagenome_4_FD_184723 | JGI IMG/M metagenome (GOLD analysis project Ga0207419, IMG submission 184723) | Hot spring microbial communities from Elkhorn Slough, Monterey Bay, USA - MD2A (version 2) | ecosystem: Environmental > Aquatic > Marine > Intertidal zone > Estuary: Microbial mat ...
GACCAGGGGAATGATGATCGAATCCGAGCCCGGAGCGCCAAGCCCGCAGTTATCGAAGCTGGTGTTGGTATTGGCCGATTCGACGGCCTCGCGCAGGGAACAATCGCCGTCGACGGTCAGCTCGTCGTCAGGGGTGGTGACGAGAATCAGGGCCTGCGCAGGTGCGCACAAGAGGAGGCAAAGCGAGGCAAGGAAAAAACTCAGTCGTAATTGCATGATCATTCACCAGTAGTAACGTTGAAGTGCGCTCGGGCACGGCCTGACTACCCCTATCGGAAAGGGACTGTGAAAAGGATCATTTAGATGCTGGCTTGCCGCCTGCGCTCGCTTTATCGCGCACAGTTTTTTTCAAATATTCTGGTGAGGCTGCGATTGCAGACCTGCTGAGAGAGCGAAGGAAAAGGGTGCGGGCAGGCTGAGATGTGTTTCTTTTTGTCGTTAACGTCAGGACATCTTCCTACTAAATGTTATTAAATGTCCATTAGAGGCGGCTTTTGGGGGGTCTCAGCTGACTTAAGTTTCTGTTCAATCACCATCTTGCGCTGAGCCTAAAGGCATGCGTATTCTAAATTAGCGGCGCAAGCCCAACCTTTCAAACAGAAACGGAAGCACACCCATGAATTCAATGACTTCGCGCCGTTTTGGCGCTTCCTTTCGCGCTCTGAGCTTTGTCACGGTGGTGGCACTCTCTGCCTCCGGCGTTGTTTGGGGTGAGCCAGGCCAGACGGAAGCGACCACCGAAGAAGCAGGAGCTATGGTTCACGCGGAACACTGGCCCAATGTCCAATGGCCACTGGCGCTCGACCCCGATTTCGAAGCAAGGATCGACGCTCTGATCGAGGCGATGAGCCTAGAGCAGCTTGTTGGACAAACTATTCAGGCCGATATTGCCTCAATCACGCCGGGCCAGCTGCGCAATTATCCGTTGGGCTCTGTCCTTGCCGGGGGCAACTCGTCGCCAGGCGGACGCTATAACGCGACACCAGAGGAATGGTTGGCCCTAGTCGACGATTTCTGGCTAGCTTCTATGGAAGAGCGTAGCGACGGACCGGCTGTCCCTATTATTTTCGGCATCGATGCAGTCCATGGTCACAACAACGTGGTTGGCGCGACCATCTTTCCCCACAATATTGGTTTAGGGGCGGCTAGAAACCCGGATCTGCTTCGTGAAATCGGTCGTGTCACCGCGATCGAGGCACGCACGACCGGCATGGAGTGGACCTTCGCTCCAAGCGTGGCCGTGCCGCGTGACCTGCGTTGGGGACGAACTTATGAGGGCTATGCCGAAGCCCCTGAGGTCGTGGCCCGCTACGCCGGCGAACTGGTAGAAGGCCTCCAGGGTTCGGTTGGGAGCAGCGATTTCCTTGCTCCGGATCGTGTGGTCGCAACGGCCAAACATTTTCTTGGCGATGGTGGTACGGAGGCTGGATTAGACCAGGGTGATACACGCGCTCCCGAGTCGGAGCTGAGCGACATCCATGCGGCCGGTTATCCCCCCTCAATCGCTTCCGGTGTGCAGAGCATCATGGCCTCGTTCAATAGCTATCACGGCCGCAAGCTGCATGGCCATAAGGAATTACTGACCAACGTGCTCAAGGAGCAAATGAATTTCGGAGGTTTTATAGTTGGTGACTGGAACGGACACGGCCAGGTCGCGGGTTGCACTAACACAAACTGCGCTCAGTCGATTAATGCGGGCGTGGATATGTTCATGGCTCCGGACAGTTGGCAGGGCCTCTTCGACAACACGCTTGCTCAAGTAAAGGCAGGTGAGATACCGATGGAGCGCTTGGAGGATGCGGTTCGGCGCATCCTGCGGGTCAAACTTCGGCTTAACCTGTTCGACGTCAAACCCTCCGAGCGCCCAATCAGCGGCCAATTCGAACTGCTGGGCTCGGCTGAGCATCGCGAGGTGGCGCGACGTGCCGTTCGCGAATCGCTCGTGCTGCTGAAAAACAACACAGGCATTCTGCCTCTTTTACCCGACCAACATATCTTGGTCGCTGGCGATGGCGCTGACAATATCGATAAGCAAACTGGGGGCTGGACACTGACCTGGCAAGGCACGGGGACTACGCGGGAAGACTATCCCAATGGAGAAACGATTTGGGAGGGCATCCGCGAGCATGTGGAGGCGAGCGGTGGTCGTGCCGAACTCGCCATAAACGGAAGATTCGAGCAACGACCCGATGCTGCTATCGTTGTTTTCGGTGAAGAACCTTACGCTGAATTTCAGGGCGATCTAAAAACGCTTCGCTACAAGCCCGGCGATGATTCCGATCTGGCCCTATTGCGTCGACTCCAGGAATCAGGGATCCCTACCGTTGCAATCTACGTCGGCGGACGCCCCCTATGGCTTAACCGCGAGCTCAATGCCTCCGACGCCTTTGTTGCCGCCTGGCTGCCAGGTACGGAAGGAGGCGGTATTGCCGATGTCGTGTTTGCTGACCTGGCGGGCAGGGCTCGTTATGACTTTTCGGGCCAGCTTAGCTTTTCCTGGCCCGCCCGAGCGGACCAGTACTCGCTCAACGTGGGACAAGAGAACTATCGACCGCTGTTTCCGTACGGCTTTGGTTTGACCTATGCCGACGACGGCGATCTCGGGATGCTCTCAGAGAATTCAGGCATAGAGAGCACGGGCCTGGCGACCGGCCTTTGGTTTGATCGGGGAAGGGTCGACGACCGCATGCAATTGCGGTTGGTCGGAAGCGATGGCGCAAGCCAGCTTGTTGATCAGACCACTGCGAGGAGCCCTGATGATAACGTCGAGCTGTTCGCCGAAGACCACCTTGCACAGGAAGACGCGCGGCGAATTCACTGGTCTGGTTCCGGACGCCTGGAGCTGACCGCCGCTGAGGCTCTGGATCTTGATCGCCAGACTAATGGTGATGTGTTTCTTACCATGACCGTTCAGATCAGCAGCCTGCCGGAAGAGGGTGGAGTCCGTCTGACAGCTCGTTGTGGAGAGGATTGTGAGGGCGCATTAGAAATTGGCGATCAGCTCGACGAGCTTTCTCTTGGCGTCTGGCAGACCCTCGGTGTTTCTCTGAAGTGCTTGCGGGAGCGCGGCGCGGATACTGCGAGTCTGACCGCGCCTTTTGTTCTCGAGTCCGGCGCGGGCCTGTCTCTGTCGATCACTCAAATCGGCTTATCGACGCGTATGGACCATCGCCTAGAATGCACTGCAACGCCCTGACCTTGACGACTTTCTAAGGCGAGTTGAGGATCAGAGGTGATGGTTTGAGGCAAGATTGACAACGCTGTCATTGAGGCGCAGAATGCTCGCTAGATCAGAGTTTCGTCGTCGACCCATTGGGCGTCGATTCAATCTGGCTTAGAAATATTTCTAACTAAAACTGTTTTTTGCTCGGGGAGTAAGACCATGAATAAAGCCATACTGCCGCAAACCCTGCTGCAACTTGTTTCTGCGATTCTGTTGTTTCTCAGCGTCCCGGTGATCGCTCAGGTTGACAGCAGTGCTGAGATGGAATCAGACGACCAAACATCGGAATCTTCGGAGCGCTCAGACGAAGCCGATATTGATCGAATCCGGGTCACGACAGAGCGCCGCGAGCAGTCATTGCAGGAAGTGTCAAGCATGGTCCAGGCCTTTGACCAGGATGACCTTCGGAAATGGGGTATTGGCTCAGAGTTCAATAATCTCCAGAACCTGATACCGGGAATGAATATCGCGAATCAGGAGGGCAATACAGAGATTTTTATCCGTGGCGTTGGATCCTCCAACAATACGGAACTCGGCGACCCTGCAGCCACGACGCATATCAACGGAGTCTACATTGCCCGCCCCCGAGGCCTCGGGGCGCAGTTCTTTGACCTGGAACGGGTCGAAGTCCATAAGGGCCCTCAAGGAACCGTGCGCGGGCGCAATGCTGTCGCCGGAACAATAAACCTCGTCACAGCAAAACCGAAATTCGATCGCGTCAGCGGATACATCGAAGCAGGCTTCGGCAACTACGATGCGACCGAGGTGCAGGCCGCTCTGAACGTGCCTCTTTCTGAGACAGCGGCTTTCCGATTCGCCTCCTACAGCCGCGACCACGACTCGCAGTTCAATAATGCCGGGTTGGACACGAATCTCACACCCGCCGGCGTGGTTGACGAGCTGTCCGGGCGCGGTACGTTTCTCTGGGAACCGAGCGATGCCATGTCCTTAACCGTTATGGCAGATTACACCAAGGAAGGCGGCACCGGTTACCCTGGTGCCAACCTGTTTCCCGCGTTTCGATCAGCTCCAGAGGGCCTGACGTTCGGAGACCTCGAAGATCGCGCTCGCGATGTTATTTATCGAGGCCACCAGGGGAGACTGGATTCCACCAACTGGGGCCTTCAAGTCAACGCGATTTATGACTTTGGACCGTTTTCAGTTGAATATCTTGGCAGTCGCCGTGATCTCGACTTTCAACAAACCAACGGCACCAGCGACTCAATCGCATGGGACGGACGCGACATCAGCTCGGTAAACTATGAGAATCAAAGCGGTCAATGGTGGCTAACTGAGTCGACGTCCGACATACATGAGATTCGCTTCTTTGCCCCGGACGATGCACGATTCCGCTGGTCTGCAGGCGCGTTCTACTTTGAGGAGGACCAGGGTGTCGGCTTTTTAACAACGCAGGATTTCGGCAACTTCTACTCGGGTACCGAATTCACCATGCCGGACGTTCAATCTGAGTCACTCGCTTTTTATGCCGATGGCGAATTCGATGTATCAGATCGTTTTCGCGTTCTTGCTGGCATTCGCTATACCGACGAGGAGAAGTCACGATTCGGCATTGGCGGCAACTTCGCTGCGGGCTTTGGCTCGCTAGATTTCAATTGCTGTTTCGTCACCCGGTTCGGAACAGTTGGATTTCAGCCTGCCTTTCTGGATCGTCCCACCTTTCAAGAACCGACGACCCGCGAAGAAGCCATTCAGTTCTGGCTTGACGCAGGTACTCAGTACGGCATTGAGGACACGTTCTTTGAGCAGTTTGCCGGCGTTCTCGATGGCACCATGCCTAACGGTACCTGCATCGATACGCCCGATACCGATCCGAACGGCAATCAAGTCTGCCCCGAAAACGGACAACATTCATTCTTCTCGTTCTTTCCTGAGCAGTCTGCACCAGCGCAGCAGCAGGGTTCTTACGCTGAAGATTTCATCGATTGGCGGGTCGGCTTCGAGTTCGATCTAAGTCTGGACAATATGGTTTATGGCACGATTTCCACTGGCCATCGTTCGGGCGGCTTCAATGACACGCTGCCCAACGTTGGTGCGCTAGCCTATGATCCAGAAGAAGTCATTGCCTACGAGGTCGGCGCGCGCAACAGCTTCCGCCTGGGTAACCTTCCTGGCCCTGTCATATTCAACATCGCCAGCTTTCTTTATGACTATTCCGACCAGGTCTTTCAGCAACTCGTCGCCACCGGCCCAGCCAGTGGCCCGGACGAAACGCCGCCGCAGTCGTTACTCAATGTCAACGTTGCTGACAGCACCATTTTTGGAGTCGAAATGGAAAGCCGTGTTCCGTTCAACCATGGTTTCACGGCCTACGCCAATATGCTCTGGCTCCGGCCAGAGATCGACAACGGTGAGATTTCCGACCTCCGAGCGCAGGATTTCGGCAACGCGGCCAACACGCCTGTTGCCGTCCTTGACGGAAACCGACTGCCCCACGCGTCTGAATTTACCTTCGTAGGACGCATCGAGCAGCAGATTCCGGTCGGCAACGGCTATTTTGACTGGCAGGTACTGGCCTCTTACCGGTCAGACTATTTCCTCAGCGTCTACAATCAGCGGGACATTCAGTACAACGACGGCACGACAGGCGATGCTGTCGCGCTCGGCTTCTCTGATCGTCAGCCTGGATTTTGGACAGTGAACCTTGGTGCCGGCTGGGAGCCTGGCGATGTTGATAACCTTCGCATCGAAACCTATGTGACCAACCTATTCGACGAGAACGTTTCCCAGAAAGCTCTGTTGGGTCCAAACCTGAATCTGAGATTTCTCAATCAAGCGCGCACCTACGGCTTCAGGGCACGCTATCAGTTCTAAGTTCGTTGGGACTTCCGTCTCGTTTGCGCGATTTGGTAACCTTCCCCGACACCGGGGGAGGGCCTGGTAGGAGATTGGTCTAGTGACGCTGTCATTGCTCGATTCCATCATCGTGTTGCTCTATCTGGTCGGGCTCTTCATTCTTGCTCAATGGGTCTCGCGCGAGCGTTCGGGGCACAGAAAATCTGCGCGCGATTATTTCCTTGCGGGGAACGCATTGCCTTGGTGGGCGATTGGTGCTTCTCTTATTGCGGCAAATATATCAGCCGAGCAGATCATTGGCATGTCGGGTTCAGGCTACGCTATTGGCCTGGCAATCGCTTCCTATGAATGGCTGGCGGCCGCAACGTTGCTGGTCGTGGCAAAGTACTTCCTGCCAATTTTTCTGCGCAACGGCATTTATACAATGCCGCAGTTCCTGCAACATCGATTTGGGGATCGGATTCGCACGCTCATGGCGGTCTTCTGGTTAGGCCTCTATGTTTTTGTCAATCTTACTTCTATCCTTTGGTTGGGCTCTTTAGCGATCGCCCACGTTTCTGGGATAGACCAAGCCTGGGCGCTGATTGGACTAGCTTTTTTTGCCCTTGCTTATCAGTTGTATGGCGGCCTCAAGGCCGTGGCAATGACCGATGTTGTACAGGTCGTTTTATTGGTTATGGGTGGCTTGCTATTGGCGAGCATCATGCTGACAAGAATCGGTGGCGAAGACGGCATGATCGCCGGCCTGGGGCGTCTCTGGAGCGAGAGTCCCGAGCACTTCAGTATGATCTTGTCCAAGGACAACCCTTACTACAAGGATTTGCCCGGCATTTGGGTCCTCCTCGGGGGCATGTGGGTAATGCATTTTAGCTACTGGGGTTTCAATCAATATATTATTCAAAGAGCCCTGGCAGCCAAGAATATTGGTGAGGCGCAGAAGGGCTTGCTGTTTGCCGCCTTCCTCAAGCTTTTGATGCCCCTGGTCGTCGTTTTGCCTGGCCTAGCGGCAGTTATCCTGGCATCCGATCTGGACAGACCCGACGAGGCGTATCCAGCGATGATGTCGCTGTTGCCGGTCGGTGTCCTTGGCATTGTCTTCGCTGCGCTGATTGCTGCGATCGTATCGTCTTTGGCGTCGATGGCCAATTCCATTGCAACGATCTTCACTCTAGACTTCTACAAGCGGTTCTCGCCGCAAGCTGACGAGAAACACATGGTGCGTGTGGGCCGTATCAGCGCGGTCGTTGCTATGGCAATCGCTGGTCTCGTCGCCCAGCCTTTGCTTGGGAATTTCGACCAGGCATTCCAGTTTATCCAGGAATACACCGGGTTCTTCACGCCGGGCATCGTCGCTATTTTCGTTCTCGGTATGTTTTGGAAGCGCTGCAACGAGGCCGGCGCTCTCGCCGCCGCGCTAGGCTCATTCGTATTGTCGATCGCAATAAAAGTGATGTTTCCTGAGCTACCCTTTATAAACAGGGTCGGAGTGGTCTTTCTCTTGGCGATTGCGCTCGCAATGATCTTGTCTTGGGTGACTCCGATCCCAGGCCCTGAACGCGATCGCATCCAAACCGAGGACGTGTCCTTTGCCACTTCATCGGCATTCAATTTGGGGTCGGCAGGTGTGTTGGCGGTGCTTGTTGCTCTATACGCATCGTTCTGGTGACCGCAATTGGCCGTCGCAGGTCAGCTCTTATTTTTAGTTGGCTCATTCAACCAGCTTGTTGGTTCCCCACTGGGGGTTCAGAGGTAGAGCGTCGCAGCTGCAGTTCGTAAGGCATGACCACCGTCTCGCCGTCTTTTGGTGACCGAATCGCCTTCAATAATTCCTGCGCAGCTACGCGCCCCATATCCCGACTCGGTTGACGAACAGTGGTAAGCGCTGGGTAGATTTGCGTTGCTATCGGTGTATCGTCAAACCCACTTACTGAAATATCGGCCGGGACAGAAAAACCTCGCTCGCAGATCGCGCTAATCGCACCCGCTGCCATGTCGTCGTTGGCCGCGAAGATGGCCGTTGGTGGTCGCGGCAGATCCAGCAGCTGAACTGCGGCGGCGTGGCCCGATTCGAAGGAAAATAATCCTTCTACAATCAATCCCGGCACGATGGGTAGGCCGGCCGACTCTAGGCCCTGTCGATAACCAGCCATTCGCCAGTCGCTCGCGCCGTGAGCGGGATGACCACGAATGTGAGCTATATGCCGATGGCCCAAGTCAACGAGGTGGGCGACCATGTCGCGCGCTGCAGCCTGTTCGTCGATGATGACTCCAATACGCTGATTCGCGCGGCGTGCCGAAAGACTTGCCCAGGGCACCCGCATGGTTTCGAGTGCCGAAAGAAGCTCGGGCGTATCGGTCAACGGTGGCGTAAGCAACACACCGTCAATCCGGGTCTGCCCAATCAAGGACTCGAGCTGCCCTGCCACCTTGCCACCTTCGTATTTAAGTGGAATCAACATAAGGTGATAGTGATGAGCCAAGCAGGTATCGAGCGCACCGAGTTCGACTTCCATGAGGTAGTTCGTAGACGGATTGTCGTAGAGCAAGCCGATCAAGTACGAACGGTTGCCCGCGAGAACGCGAGCAGACTGGTGTGGCCGATAGCCGAGTTCGGCAACAGCCGCCTCTACGCGCTCGCGCGTTGCCTGTGCCACGTTGGGCTCATGATTCAGTACACGCGAAACGGTTTTCATCGACACGCCCGCAGCCGCTGCTACATCTTCGATTCTTACGCCCATTCCGCCTCGCCAAATGCGACCTCGTCGATAGCCTTTCTTCGTGATCTCTCGACCGCCAACGCAGGGACGGATGATCGCAGAAGTTTTCGAGCGTCCTTTCCCGGACAGCCTCGTTAAGAATATCCTATTGTGCGGTGGTTGGTGGGTGCGCTTTTAAAGAGAGGAGGCCCTGGCTAGCTCGGCCGCTGCCCGGGCGGCCTCGGCAATTTTTGCCCAGTTTCGCGATTGAACGTCCGAGAGCGGAAGCATCCAGCTGCCGCCGACAGCAAGCACGTTGGGCAATTTCAGGAACTGTTCTGCCCGCTGCTCGTTCACTCCTCCCGTCGGAATAAAACGGACCTGGGGGAAAGGGCCGCGCATGGAACGCAGGAACCCGACGGCATCAACTCCGGTAGGAAAAAGCTTGAACAGTCGATGTCCAAAATGCAGGCCCGTCATCACCTCGGTCGGCGTTCGAACGGCGGGAATCCAGGGAGTGGCGGTCTCTGCCGCGGCGCGATAAAGGTCATCGCTGGCACCGGGGCTAATTGCGAAACTTGCACCCGATTCGATGCAGCGGGTTAGGTCATCGGGGCCAAGAACGGTTCCGGCGCCCACTTGGGCTTCCGGCACCTCTCTACGAATACGTTCGATCGCAGCTAGCGCACAATCGCTGCGGAGGGTGACTTCGAGCATCGGCAGGCCTGCCTCCAATAGCGCTTCAGCAACGGGCACTGCGTCGTCTAGCCGATTGATTGTGACAACGGGAAGAATGCCTGCGCTCTTTAGGGCGATCTCAAGCGGGACCTTGTTAGTCTGATTCGACGTCACTATGGGAAGACGTCAGTGATGCTTCGGTTGTCGTTCCTAAGCTCGCTTAAGCACAGCGCAACGCCAAGCAGCCCAAGCTCATCGCGCGTGACCACGATGACCTGTACCGATTCAAGATACGCGGCAAAACGACCTTTGTCCAAGAAACGCTCACGAAAGGAACTACTTCGCAGAAACGGAATGAACCGCGGTACGATTCCACCGGCAATCGCTACCGTACGCGCTCCATGAATGAGCGCGGCATCCCCCGCCACACTGCCGAGAATGGCACAGAATCGTGCCAGAGCGCGGCGTGCTAGGACGTCCTCGCCCCTAATGGCAGCCGCCACGATTTGTTCCGGGACTTCGAGCTCTTCATCGGATGTTTTCTGCTTCGATGGGGAGTGCCCGCCCAAAGCCGCATGAATCGCAGACAGGCCCCGACCCGAAAGAACACGCTCGATCGATACGCGTCCGTGGCGTTCAGCGAGCCACCCATGAATTGAACGCTCTTCAGTGCCTTGTGGTGCGTAGCTAGCGTGTCCGCCTTCTGTTTCGATGACCTGCCAGGTCGTTCGGCTCCGTACGGGCGGCGCTAGTAATGCCATCCCCAGCCCGGTCCCTGGGCCCAAAACGCTGACCGGGCCTGAGGCCGGCACTGCCCTGCTGTCCGAGACCCCGTACAGAATCTCACGCTCGTTTGCATGTAGTGCTGGCACGGCCCGAGCGGCCGCGCCGAAATCGTTCACGATCAGCAGCTCTTCGAGCCCGAGAGCTCGGCGCAATTCTTCGCGGCTAAAGGACCAGGCGCGATTGGTCAAGCGAATTTCGTCGCCGGAAACCGGACAAGCTACGGCGAAGGCCGCGCGCGCTGGTCTCGCTTCGATGCCTTTTAAGTAGCTACGTGTTGCCTGCAGAAGGCTGGCGAAATCCTTCGCCGATAGGCGACGCATTTCGTGCAGTACAGGGCGCTTCCCCGCCAGATCGGCCAGGGCAAAACGCGCGTTGGTTCCGCCGATATCGGCGACGAGAACGTGCTCGGAGCAGTCTGGGTTTTGGTCAAGACGTTCGGCGTTAGTCGACATGCTCGAAGCTCTTCTTACGACGATCATGCTGACTTTCGCAGGTGTCGCTGAACAAACTGCTGGCACCGGATTCGGCGTCACTAACGACTTGGCGATTCATACCGAAAAGCTCACGGCCGACGCCAAAGTCTGACGAACCGGCTGCAAACTCTGGGCGCTGATGCAGCTCGCCGATCTCGAGTGCCTCCATGACCCCCTCGCTTGCGTCAATCAGTATCGGATCGCCGTCTTGAATGCGACCGATCATTCCCATTTTTACCGCTTCGGGTGTGACGTGGATCGCCGCTAGGACACTTCCAGATGCGCCGGACATGCGGCCATCGGTAAGCAGCGCAACGCGCTGGCCCCGATCCTGGAGCACCTGCAGTGTTGGGGTCAGCTTGTGCAGTTCGGGCATGCCGTTAGCAGCCGGACCCTGGCCACGAATCACGGCCACGAAATCGCCGGACAATTCATCGTTCTGAAAAGCGGTCAGCAAAGCGTCCTGTGAGTCGAAAACGCGCGCCGGGGCCTCGATTCTGAGGCGCGCTTTGTCGACGGCGGAAATCTTAACGACAGCGCGCCCGAGATTCCCAACGAGTAGCCGGATGCCTCCTTCGGGGGCGAAGGGAGATTCGTATGGCCTGACAATATCGCTATTCGTGGATCCAGAGACGGGTGGCCGCCAGACCAGTCGGTCGCCATCTGTGTCTGGCGTCTGGGCCTGGTCTCGAAGCCGTCCGCCGTGAACGCAACGGATATCGTCATGCAACAGACCGGCATCCAGGAGTTCCGTCAGGATGACACTCATTCCGCCGGCGTCACGAAAGTGATTGACGTCGGCGTCGCCGTTGGGATAGAGCCGTGCCATCAGCGGCGCTGCGCGCGATAAGGCGTCGATGTCATCCCAGTCGATCAGCAGACCTGCGGCGCGAGCGATCGCAACGAGGTGGATCGTGTGATTTGTAGAACCACCCGTGGCGGCTAAGCCGACCATGGCATTGACCAGGGCTTTTTCGTCCACAGTGCGTCCTAGAGGCGTGTACTCTTTGCCGTGGCTCGTTATCTCGCAGACGCGTTCGCCAGCAGCCATCGTCAACAGGGTCCGCAGCGGCGTGTTGGGGTTGATGAACGCTGTTCCGGGCATATGCAGGCCCATGACTTCCATCAGCATCTGGTTGGAATTTGCCGTGCCGTAGAAGGTGCAGGTACCCGGCGAATGATACGACTTAGACTCGGCTTCCAGCAGTTCCTGGCGGGTGGCACGCCCTTCGGCGTGGGCTTTTCGCACCCTCGCTTTTTCGGTGTTGGGCAGCCCCGAAGGCATCGGTCCGGCCGGCACTAAGATGAAGGGCAGGTGGCCGAAACTCAGGGCGCCTATCAGTAGGCCTGGCACGATCTTGTCGCATACGCCCATTAGAATCCCACCGTCGAAGGTGTTGTGCGAAAGCGCGACCGCGGTGGCCTGAGCGATAACATCTCTAGAGAATAGGGACAGCTCCATGCCCGCCTGACCTTGAGTGACACCATCGCACATGGCCGGTACACCGCCGGCGACCTGCGCCGTGCAGCCACGCTGACGCGCCGCCAGCTTGATCAAAGCGGGAAAATGTTCAAGCGGCTGGTGCGCCGAAAGCATGTCGTTAAACGCAGTCACTATCCCGATTGCCGGGCCCTTGAGATTCTTCAGGGTGGGTTTGTCCTCACCGGATGCAGCGAAGGAATGCGCCAGATTCCCGCAGCTTACGCGAGCGCGGGCGCTGCCCTGGTTGCGTGCGGCGTCAATGCGGTTTAAGTAGTCGCGACGAGACGTCAAGCTTCGTTCTCGAATCCGCTCGGTGACGCGTTCCAGGACCGGGTGCAGGCTCATGATTCGTGCTCCGTTGGGCTCCAATGCACTGACAGTCGACTTCCAGCGGCGCGCACCAGCGCTGCTATCGGAAGTTCCGACGGATCGGCTTCTTTGCGTACTGCTCGTTCGAACGTCTGGCGCTTTTCTTCGCCGGTCAGTGCCAGCGTGATCCGCCTGGCTCGCAGTAGGCGAGAAAGGGTCAGGCTGATACGTGGATACGGCCCCGATTTCGGCAGCGGGTCCGGGACGACCGCAACCACGTCTTGGTCGTCATGAGGAGTAATGGCTGTTAGGGGGCTGCCTGGAAACAGTGAAGCAAAGTGCCCGTCCGACCCCATGCCCAGCAGCACGTGGTCAAAAATACCTGTGAATTCCCGAAGGCTTTCACGAGCGAATTCGGTCGAGGTGTTTCCCGATGGACGCCCGTCTACAAGAGCAACGAACCGGGGGGATGCAGGACTAAGGGCGTCGGCGAGCCGGCTGGAATTACGGTCGACGTGGTCGGCGGCCACCCAGCGCTCGTCTGTCGGCACAACAGCAACGTGGTGCCAAGCGAGCGGTCGCTCGGCAAGCAAGTTATAGATCGGCAGCGGCGTCGACCCGCCGGCCAGCGCAAGCGTTGCAGTGTTGGTTGAAGACAGACCAACCCGGAGATCCTCGTCAATACGATCGGCCACGTTGACTGCAAGTTGTCTGGCGTTCGGGTGTACTACGAGCGTGTTCATGGGGTGTCCTCTGTTTCCTCACGCCAGCTATGCCCGTTGCGCTCAGTCAGGGCCACGGCGCTGCTGGGACCCCAGCTTCCCGCGGCGTAGCGGCGAGGTTCTAGTTCTTGCTCGCGCCACCCCGCAATTATCTCATCCACCCAACGCCAAGCGCCTTCGACCTCATCGCGACGAACGAACAGGGTGCCGTTGCCCTCGATGGCATCGAGATACAAGCGCTCGTAGGAAACCCGCCGATGACGATCTTCGAAAGCATCGCGCAAATCCAGATCAAGCGCAACCTGAGAGAGTTTCAGGCCGTTTCTATCCAAGCCGGGCGTTTTGTTCATCAACGACAGGGAAATATGTTCTTCGGGCTGAAGTCGAATCACCAGTCGGTTGGGCTGCATTCGTGCCTGAGCCGCCGGAAAAATTGAATGCGGAACTTCACGAAACTGGATCAGAATTTCGGTCAGGCGCGACGGCATGCGCTTGCCGGTTCGGAGGTAGAACGGCACGCCCGACCAGCGCCAGTTATCGATGTGCACGCGCAGGGCAACGTAGGTTTCAATACTGCTGTCATAACCTAATTCGTCCCGGTAGCCCGGGACAGGCTGACCATCGATGATGCCCGCACCGTATTGCCCAGCAACGCTGTTGGATAGCAAGGAAGGCCCTGAGATTGGCCGCAGGGACTGCAGGACTTTGGATTTCTCGTTGCGCACGGCGGTGGGATTAAATTGTGCGGGCGGTTCCATAGCGGTCATGGCCAGCAGCTGAAGCATATGATTTTGCACCATATCCCGAAGTGCCCCGTATTGATCATAATAGTCGGCCCGGCCGCCAGCACCTACGGTTTCGGCAACGGTGAGCTGGACGTGATCGATGTGGCGCGCGTTCCAGACCGGTTCAAACAGCGCGTTTCCGAAGCGCAGAGCGAGCAAGTTCTGCACGCCATCCTTGCCGAGGTAATGATCGACTCGAAATATCTGATGTTCGGCGAACACGGAACCCACGGCGTCATTAATCCGAACGGAATCGTTCAGGTCACGGCCGATTGGTTTCTCAAGCATGATGCGTACGCCGGGGTCGTCGAGGCCGTATCGGCCTAGCGCCGAACAGACAGGCTCGTACCAATTCGGAGCTGTTGATAAATGCAGCAGGACATCGCCCTCGCGGCGGTCTTTGATTGCCTCGATAAGTGTTGCCAGTGAGCCTTCGTCAGACAGATCGGCTGTTTGATAATCCAACCGGTCAAGCAGTCGCCTGACAGCGCTGTCATTTTCAGCTTGAAAAAAAGGAGCGCTGCGCAGGCTGTCGGCGACTTCCTGGTGATGGTTGGCGTTCGAAAATTGGGACCGAGAAGTGCAGAGAATGCGCAGCCCAGTCGGCAGCAGTCCATCTCGTTCGAGACCAAAGAGAGAGGGCAAAAGCAGGCGCTTCGCTAAATCGCCGGTGGCACCAAAAATGACAAGCAAATTCGCCAAGGAAGTCACAGGGGACACCACGATGTTTTGCCGGTAAAAATAAATGGATCAGCTCGCATACCGTCGGATAATACCATTCTGTGACGTTTTTCCAAAACCGAACGAAAAGAATGGGTCACTTGAAGCAAGATATGGGCGTGGCAGGGCAGGCTGTTGCATTGATTGACTCACGGCAGGCGATCCTCGCGAGGGAAGATCGGTTGATGTTCCGCCTGATGCCGGAAAGAGACCTTGACTGCCTTTCTTAGAATGCCGGCATTCAGTTGGTGGTTCTGGCCCAACGGGAATTCTTTAACTACAACCTCTCCCACTGGCTTGCGGTCTGACGTTGGTAAGAGCGCAACAACCGAAATACGCCGTTCTATTTACTTTTAAAGAACTACGGCAGCACTCGTTCACATACGGTCTCGGCGAAACTTAACCTGAAAGCGTTTGCCCTGACGGCCGAACTTGAAAAATTCCTCTGACTGCATCCAAAGACCCTGGTCGCCTCGAATAACAGGGTGAACGTTCAAACCTAATCCCATCCCATTCGAGGACCTAGTCATGAATAATTTCACCAAAATGATCCTTTCCACAGTCCTTGGCGCATTGGCGCTACTGGCCACGCTGGCGGCCTCAGCACACGACCACGACCGCATGCAGGCCAGCAACATCGTCGAAACGGCCGCCGAGGCCGGGCAGTTCGAAACGCTGCTGGCAGCCGCTACGGCCGCCGGCCTGGCGCCCGCCCTGACCGGCGAAGGTCCTCTGACGATCTTTGCGCCGACCGATGAGGCCTTCGGCGTGCTCCCGGCCGGCACCGTCGCCAGTCTCTTGAAGGAAGAGAATCGTGATCAGCTCGCCAGTATTCTGAAATTCCACGTCGTCGCCGGCCGTATCGGTGGTGACGCTCTGGCAGATGGCGTGACACTTGATACGCTTGCCGGGCCGCGCGTGACCTTTACCGAAACCGAGCAGGGCTTCGCGATAGAGAATGCTCGCATCGTCGCGACTGACATCGACGCCTCTAACGGCGTGGTCCACGTGATCGATCGCGTCATTCTGCCGCCCGAGCAGATGAGCCGTCGCCAGGCGGAGCGCTCAATCAGCCGTGCAATTGCTCGGGGCGTCCCCATGTTCAACCACGGTGATGCCAGCGGCACGGTCAACGTCTATACCGATGTTGCGCGGGCGCTGGTAAGCTCGGCAGACCTGAGCACGGGGGAACGCAAGCGCCTGGAGCGTGGCCTGAGCGCCAGCGATCACTCGGGATCGGCGCGCGAGAGCGCCTGGCAGCTACGCTACGCGCTGGACGACGTGCTGTCTTCGCTGCGCGATAACGGTGACATGGTCGCCAGAAACTCGGCGATGCGTCGCTGAGTGGGATCGAGTTTGATCGATGAACCCGCTGAAGAGTGAATCGGTCAGACATCAGGAAGTTGGCGGCGGGCCGGACCATCGGTCCGCCGTCCGGCTTCGTACGGGATCGACGACGGTTGAGCTGGATCGGTATCGGGAGACCATGAGCACGACTCCTTCATTGCTTGAACGCATCGCCAACGGCGACCGGGCTGCGGTCGGTCTGTGTATCAAGAAGTATTCCGGGCTGGTCTGGTCTTTGGCACGCCGCTTTATTCGCAATGAAGCTGATGCCGAAGAGGCCGTGCAGGACGTGTTTATGGAACTCTGGTCAAATGCCAAGCGTTTCGATGCCAATAAGGCTGCTGAGCCCACGTGGATTTCCCTGGTGGCACGGAGACGGTTGATTGATCGCGCGCGCAAAGAACAGCGTCAGCCCGACCGGGTACCGTTAGCCGATGTTGAACAGGCGATGTCGCGTGATGGTCAATCGGCAATCGAGGCCATTGTGGAAACTCAACGAGTGCTGAAGTTGATCGACCACATGAGGCCGGAGCAACGGCAGGTGCTACGAATGTCGGCCTGGCTGGGAATGAGCCATTCGGCGATCGCCGAGCAAACCAACTTGCCCCTGGGCACGGTGAAAAGCCACTTGCGCCGAGGGCTGACCCTAATTCGCCAGCAGCTCGGCGCGGACTCTGGCGACCCAGGCAGTCGACTAAAAAATAGTGATTCAACAAGCAGTGATCCAGCTCGCGGCGCAGGACGATGACAATGAACACAAGGAAGGAAATAAACGACGAGCTCCTGGACCTGCTGACCGAGCGGGCGCTTGGCAGTCTCTCGCCAGACGACGAAGCCAGGCTGGCCGAACTGATGGAAGATGCCGGTCTCGACGACAATGACGACGTCGAGCTGGCGCTCGCCGCAGCGATGAATGCCTTTGCCAGCCGAGATGTCTTGGTCGACAACGCGCCGATCCCCAACGATCTTGACGCGAAGCTGCAGGCCGATGCCGATAGATTCTTTGGTGCTGAGCCGGCGGCCGTGACGGATCTGGCTGCTGAGCGCCGCAGACGCGAATTCGGGGAAGCGCAGGGTAGTGACGCCGATAGACAATTATCCCGACTGGGCCAGATGGGCTGGGCACTCGCCGCCATGCTGGCCCTGGTCGTCGTCTTTGCCCTGCAGCCGGGCTCTCTGCCCGAGCCGCTCGATCCGGCCAGCGCCCGCCAGACGCTGATCGCCGACGCCAGCAGCTCGATCATCGAATGGAGTGCGTCGGAGATTCCTGCCTACAACCAGGTCAACGGCGATGTGGTCTGGAACGATGAACTGCAGCAGGGTTATCTCCGCCTGACCGGCATGCCGGCGAACGATCCATCAATCTCACAATATCAACTCTGGATTGTCGACCCGGAGCGCGACAACAACCCGGTCGACGGCGGGGTATTCGATGTTCCGTCAAGGACAGGCGAGGTCATCATCCCGATCAACGCCAAACTCGCCGTCGACGATCCCGCGGCCTTCGCCATCACCCGGGAACAGCCGGGTGGGGTGGTGGTCTCGGACGGGCCTTTGTTGGTTGTGGCGTCGACCTAGTGATGGCGTGTCGCGAAGTCGCTGCATCGGTCCCCCGACTTTATGACCTCGTGACCCAAGCGATGGGCCTCAGTCCTCGTCGAAAAAGGAATTAAGTCGCTTCATTTCGCGGTTGACAACCGCGTAGCATTCGCAGGACGAGGATTCGAGACGCGCTCGGTCAAGGACTTTGATGTGGCCGCGCTTGTAGTGAATCATCCCGTCGCGCTGGAGCCTTCCCGCCGCCTCGGTAACCCCCTCACGTCGAACTCCGAGCATATTGGCAATAAGTTCTTGAGTCATGTTCAGCTCATCGGTGTCGAGCCGGTCCATGGAGGTGAGGAGCCAGCGAGATAACTGCTGCTCGATCGAATGGTGACGGTTGCAGGCTCCTGATTGAGCGAGGTTAGTGATGAGAGACTGGATGTAGCGGAGCAAAACTCTTCGAACGCCGGGGTCTTTTTCGAACTCTTCCTGCAATGCCTTTGCGGGCAACCGAAGCCCAGTGCCGGCGCTTTGGACTACAGAGCGAAACGGCGTGTTGTTGCCGCCTAGAAAGGCCGCGACGCCAACGACCCCTTCCGGCCCGACGAGGGCAAGCTCCGACGATTGACCGTTCTGCATCAGGGAGATCAACGAGACAAGGCTATTGGCGGGAAAATAAAGAAAGTCGACACTTTGGCCAGGGTCATAGAGCACCTCGCCCAGGGTCAGGTCGATTGGTCTTAGAAGCGGAAATATTCGATCCTGGCTGGACCGAGGCAAGCGCGCTAGAATCTTGTTCCTACTTGCAGGATGATGCTTATCGATAACAGTCTCCGGGTTGTCCTGAGTTCTGAACGAGTCGCTGGCTTTCAATCAGGAAATCAGACCAGCTCGTAACTCAGGGCCGTTTGACTGCCCTGCCTTAACCCACCATCTTCTACCTTTTACAAGCTCCAGTATGTACGCTAACGCACGCATCCGGTGGAATATTTAGACGCCTTCAGAACTTGTTGTTTGCTGAAAGCAATAAGATTTCGCCATGCTTCAAAATGAAGGAGCAAAATGAAGGGGCGCACGTAAGGAAGACCAGCGCTTCCGACTGAAACGCGCTCCGAGCATAGTTATTCAGAGGCTCCCTAAGAAAATCGGCTTTGACAATGTTCGATAGCGAACAGATGCCGCAGGATTCTCCGATTTATGTTCTGGTGACCTGTGAGTGACCGGTCGGGAGCCCTGTTATCAACTCTTCAAATTGTTCTGCCCAGCTGATTCTGAGGTCGTTGGGCGATGCGGTCATTGCAGTTGACCTCGACAACACCGTGAGATATCTGAATCCGCGCTGCACGGAGCTTACTGGTATTTCGTTTCAAGAGGCGGAGGCTCGCGCTGTTAACGATGTTTTTCCGATCGTCGAGAACGCGACTCGCGAACCCGTCGATGTCGCTCGACTGATGACCAAGGCAATCCAAAGTGGGAGCGAAAAACTGCCGTCCGGGTGTCTTTTTGTCTCTAAAGACGGCGCCGAGATTTTTGTCGAAGACTCGATTGCTCCGATCATTGACGAGTCCGGCGCCGCGATCGGGGTGGTCATGGTGCTTCGCAATAGCAGTGAGTCGTGGGAGGAAATCCAGCGTCTGACTCACAGCGCTAAGCATGATCACCTCACCGGTCTCAAGAATGCAGACTCGTTCGTCGAGCACGTGAGGCGTGTCATCAGGGTCGCTGACCAGCAGGCGCTTCGATTCGCCGTACTGTTTGTCGATCTCGATAATTTCAAGGAAATCAATGATGATTTGGGCCACTTGATCGGTGATGCGCTCCTCAAGGACGTCGCCAAGCGACTCGTGGCCAGCGTGCGGTCCGAAGACGTCGTCAGTCGCAGGGGTGGGGATGAGTTCAATATCCTGCTTTCTAAGGTCGATTGCATGGCGCAGTCAGCCGACGCGACCAAGCGAATACTGGCCAGCCTGAGCCGTCCCTTCCACATTAGTGGACGCGAGATTCGCTGTAACGCCAGTATCGGCATCAGCCTGTTCCCACGCGATGGGACAGAGGTCGAAGTTCTTCTGCAAACGGCGGATGCCGCAATGTACGAGGCTAAGAGACAGGGAAAAAATCGGTTTCGCTTCTACGGTGCCAATTCTGACGATTAGGCGATAAAACGAACGGTCGGGAAGGCGTTTGGGATACCGACGGTATGACTTCAAAAACAGGGTGACCCACTGACAGTTTGGAAGCGATCGCTAAACACGATATCGCCGCTGTAGATCAAGTGCAGACCACTGTCCACGCCGACAGCCAGATCGGGGAAGTTGTCGTTGTTCCAGTCACCT
>Ga0207419_1001227_pt1 | contig 19901 bp, 19 predicted proteins | sample ElkSloMetagenome_4_FD_184723 | JGI IMG/M metagenome (GOLD analysis project Ga0207419, IMG submission 184723) | Hot spring microbial communities from Elkhorn Slough, Monterey Bay, USA - MD2A (version 2) | ecosystem: Environmental > Aquatic > Marine > Intertidal zone > Estuary: Microbial mat ...
TTGAAAGTGCATAGGCGCATAAAAAAACCATAGTACTGCTCAGCAGTGCAGGTTTTGATTCCCTGTTCGGAGACGTAAGGATCAATAATCCTGTTTTAGAAGCTTCAAGCCGGAAGCTTCAAGCTGCAAGAATGGCCTATTCTCTGCGCAGCAGTATCGGTTTTGATTCCCTTTTATGCGTCGCGAGTATTTCATCTACGGTTCAGCCATGATTACTGGCCTTTAGAATTCCATCACTTAAGTGAATAATCGGACTATCATTAAGCAAAAAATCAAGATGTGAATTGACCAGTTCAATTATCAATCTGATTCAAAATATTTTTAGATTCGCTCCAAACCAAAAAGAGCTTTTATGTCCTGCGTGGCACGAGTATTCGGATTTGCCTTTTTTTGTTTTCTTTCCACTTGTGGTCTTGCTCAGGACCTTGAGCATCAAGAGATCGCCATGACCTATCATAATTCAATAGATGGCGAGTATTTATGGACAGCTGATAGACCTTTAAACATCGAGCTGGATAAGGAAATTGAAGAGCTTATCCACGGAGCAAAAGTGGCACAAGGCTGGTCAACATTCTTTCTTGTATTTGGCGGTGGCTTAATAGTTTGGCCAATAGCAAGTTCAATAAGTGGTAACAATCCGTTTTGGGGCCTGGCTGTCGTGGGTGTTAATTTTGCTTGTGCAGCTATCCCCTTTGCTGTAAGTGCTAAGAATAAAAAGAAGCGAGCCAGCTTTCTGCTTCAGGAGTCATATTCCAGCAGCTCATTAAACCAGAGAAACTTCAGCTTAAGCTTTTCTGCTTATGCTGGAGGAGTGGGATTATTTCTTACTTTTTAGAGTTCCAATACTTTACCCGACCGTAATATTTCCGAGTCATTTTTAAGTAACTTTAGCTCACCAACTACTGAAAGATGTCTATTCAAAAGTCAAAACCACTTATCATAGAATGCTCCTGGGAAGCATGTAACCAGGTTGGCGGTATTTACACGGTAATCCGCTCAAAATTGCCTGCAGCGGTAAATCGCTGGGGAGATAATTACTGCCTGCTAGGGCCCCTTGAGGACGAGAATATTTCGGCTGAGTTCGATCCGATCAGCGATACATCAGACCCAATTGGAAAGACTGTTGAAAAGATGCGGAATATGGGCTATGAAGTGTGGTACGGACGCTGGCTTGTTACGGGTCGCCCACGTGCAGTTCTTCTCAATCCTGAGAATGTGTACAACAGGATAGATTCTATTCATCGCCACTTAAATCAAGATCTGGGCATACAGACCAATAAGGACGATAGTCTTTTGGAAAAGACCATGCTTTGGTACGATTTGAATAAAACCTTCTTTACGATTTTAGATAGGGAAGTGGTGAAGGGAAAACGCAAGGTTGTGGCTCATTTTCACGAGTGGATGGCTGCCCTTCCCATTTTGGATATTAAACGCGAGAAACTCAAAATTTCCACAGTATTCACTACACATGCCACCATGCTAGGACGGTACCTGGCTGGAAATGAGCCTGACTTTTACGATAAGCTTTCAAAATACGATTGGAAAGCTGAGGGAAAGCACTATGGAATTCTACCTCAGGTTATGATTGAGCGGGCCTGTGCACACGCAGTGGATTGCTTTACTACTGTAAGCGAAGTTACCGGGGCCGAGTGCAAACATCTCCTGGGTAAAGATCCAGATATTATTACGCCTAATGGGTTGAATATTACGCGCTACGCTGCCTATCACGAAGTGCAAAACAGGCATGCACTTTTCAAAGATAAGATTCATGAGTTTGTTATCGGGCACTTCTTTTCGTGCTATGATTTTGATCTGGATAATACCCTTTATTTTTTCACATCGGGTAGGTATGAATACCGGAATAAGGGTTATGACTTAACTCTAGAAGCTCTTCAGTGGCTGAATAAAGCCATGTTAGAAGAAGGAATTGATAAAACAGTCGTTATGTTCTTCATCACCAAGCGACCCACCTGGTCAATTAATCCAGATGTTTTGGAAAGCAGGGGAGTGATGCAGGAAATAAAGAGAAACTGTGAGGCGATTGAAAAGCAACTGGGCGAGCGGCTCTTTTACGCAGCTACGAGCAGCGCTGATGAGCACAAGCTTCCTGACTTAAACGAGCTTATTGACGATTACTGGAAACTGCGATACCGCAGGACGATTCAATCCTGGAAGACCAAATCCTGGCCTATTGTTGTAACGCATAATCTTGTGAATGATATCGAAGACGACATTCTCAATTTCATCCGTGCGGAACAAATGGTCAATTCACCCATGGATAAGGTCAAGATAGTTTATCACCCTGATTTCATAGAGTCTACAAATCCACTTTTTGGAATGGATTACGGACAGTTTGTTCGCGGTTGCCACCTGGGAATCTTCCCGAGCTATTACGAGCCCTGGGGGTATACTCCGCTGGAATGTATTGCTCGGGGTGTCCCAACCGTAACCTCAGATCTCTCGGGATTTGGTCGATATGTAGGAAGCCTGGAAGACGACCACGAAGAAAAAGGCGTCTATGTACTAAAGCGCGAGAATCACAATAGCAAAAAAGAGATAGAGCGGCTTGGAAGGTACCTTCTTCACTTCGTAAAATCCAACCGACGGTATAGATTAATACAGCGAAATAAACTGGAAGACTATTCTGAAAACTTTGACTGGAAATTACTCATAGATCATTATCGCGAAGCCTACGAGTTCGCCGTAAAGGATGAGTCGGAAAAAACACTGGCTTAGGTTTTACAAATTTTTAATAATCGATTAGCTCACCAGGCAAATTTTCGCGTCATATTAGGAGTATTTTAGGATGCTTTAATTATTAAACAATTTATCATGACAACTAAAGAAGTAGCTGAGAAGCTCGTAGGCTTTTGCCGGCAGGGCGATTTTGAATCTGCCTACAGAGATTTGTACAGCCCGGAAATTGAGAGTATTGAACCTGAAGGTTCGCCCACTCCCTATGCAAAAGGGATGGATGAAATAATGAAGAAGTCTCAGCAATTTGCAGAGATGGTTGAAGAGATGTTCGGCAATGAAGTTTCAGACCCCTTGGTTGCAGACAATCATTTCTGTTGCTCCATGGTTATGGATGTACAGTTTAAGGGAATGGGGCGTATCAAGATGGGGGAGTTGTGTGTGTATGAGGTAAAAGAAGGAAAAATTGTAAAGGAGCAGTTCTTTTATGAGCCTGAGTGATTGGATGGACTTTAAAGGGCGGTTTAGTTTTTCCTGAATCAGATTTGTGGAAGGTTATCCCCCGACTGGCGGGGGTGGCTTCTGCGCAAGAGTGAAGCGAAATAAGCAGAAGACGGGGGTGGATTAATCTGACACTTCAAGTTTTTCCAGATTGTTCAGGATTATTCTACGCACTTCTTGAATCCTTTTCAGGACATCTTCGTCTTTGAATCGCAGAACTGTAAAACCAAGGTCTTCAAGATGTTTTTGTCTTTTTATATCGTTTACTTCATTTTCCTGAATTTGATGGGAGTATCCATCTACTTCAATAATCAACTTTAAAGGCAGGCAGACAAAATCCACTATGTAATTTGATATAGGTCTTTGTCTCCTAAATTGACACCCCAACATTTGTCTCTTGGAGAGCGCGTACTTCCAAAGGCATGCTTCGGCCTTGGCCATTGAGTTGCGGTTTTCTTTAGCATATTTTCTAAGATGCTTATTGTAGTGAATATTAGGAGACATGGAACTGAAATTAAGAAATTTAATCCACCCCCGCCTCGTGCCTCGGCACCCCCGCCAGCGTGGGATAGGATATCAAGTTCATTTTTAGATCTGGCTGAAGAAAAAGGATGAAATGTGAATAGGAGTTAAAAAAATATACTCTGAAATGAATTTAGTCTTTCAGCTTAGACTCGTGCTCCTCAATAGCATCGGCAATGTAAGCTTTCACCACATTGAATTTTTTTGGAAAATCCTTCCAGTTAAAATCTTCTATTGAACTGGGAATTCGGCAGAGTTGGATAATCTCGATCTTTTTATCGTTCACTTTACCCTTCCACTTCACGGGGCTCCACTTTTTATCGGATTTGCGCTTTTTGCGCTCAGAAATAAGCTTAAAATTTCCTTTGAGCTTTTCTCCGTTTTTGTGCTTGAACGTACCTTCTACATCATGCATCCGACTGGCTATTAACTTTCGGGGAAAACGAAATTAATAAATAGATAACAATTTCCTAACTCAAAGTAGTGTGTTCCAAAACCTTAAAATTCAGTCTCTTGTAGATTAATGTTAATTAAACATTAACTTTTTTACACCTAGTAATCGCTGTTTCAGACATATTTATGATCAAAGTCGTGTTAATTAGCTTCGTTTAAGCAATTCAAGAATGATTTCAGGTTAAAATAAAATGCACTAAGTGTCAGAAAGAAACTAAGATTCTAATAGTCTAAAATTCAATACTTGAAACTACATTTGCAGTCTCATTTAACACTTATATTAAATAAGTGATTTTAATCAGCAATAAAATTGAAAGAAGAATATAAAAAGTGGTATTCTCCCACTTTAGGCCGTGATTTTGAAATGCTCGTCCACGGCCACTACGGAACACCGGTCATCGTTTTTCCAACAACTATGGGAAGGTACTTTGAGAGCAAGGATTTTGAATTGATTCATTCAGCAGACCATTTAATAAATGAAGGTAAGGTGAAAATCTTTTGTGTAGATAGCGTAGACAAGGATAGCTGGTACAATAAAAGCATTCATCCTGCTGATAGAGTTAAAAATCATCTGGTATATGATGAATTTGTTGTACACGAAATTGTCCATGCCCTAAGACACGAATACGGATTGGATAAAGTGGCCGTTGCTGGTGCGAGTTTCGGTGGGTTTCACGCGATAAATTTTGCGTTTAGGCATCCCGATCTAATTAGCCATGTATTCAGCATGAGCGGCTCTTTTGATGTTCGCTCATTTATGGATGGCCATTATGACGATAATGTATATTTCAATAATCCCGTAGACTATCTTCCTGGAAATGATAATCCTGAACTCTGGAATTTAAAAATCACGCTTGGATTTGGCGAATGGGATATTTGCAGGGATGCAAATCTTCATTTGTCGGGACTACTGAATCAAAAAGGAATATCACATTGGCTAGACGAGCGCCGATGGGCCGAACACGATTGGCCCCTTTGGCGCATGATGTTCCCTCAATATTTATCACAACTTTAACCTATATAGAATGAAAAAAATTGGAATTCTCTTCGGGCAGGAAAGTACCTTTCCCGAAGCCTTTGTAAATCGCGTAAATGAAAAGAACATAGCTGGAATCCAGGCCGAGGCCGTAAGTATCGAAATGGTACAGCAGGCTGCACCGACAGATTACGCTGTAATCATTGATCGAATTAGTCAGGATGTGCCCTTTTATCGGGCCTATCTCAAGAATGCTGCTATTTCGGGAACTGCCGTAATCAATAATCCCTTTTGGTGGAGTGCCGACGAAAAGTTCTTTAACAACGCCCTTGCCGAAAAAATTGGCGTGGCTGTTCCCAAGACGGTTATTCTTCCATCCAACCACAGACCGGATGATACCGACGAGAATTCGTTCAGGAATTTGAAGATTATGGATTGGGATAGTATTTTCAGTTATATCGGCTTTCCGGCCTACATGAAACCTCATTCCGGCGGGGGATGGAAAAGTGTATACCGCGTTGAGAACGCAGATGATCTCTTCCAAAAACACAAAGAAACGGGTCAGCTCGTTATGATGCTTCAGGAAGAAATTCAATTTACTGAATATTTCAGATGCTATTATCTGGGAGGCGATCGCGTTCACATTATGCAGTACGAACCTCGCAATCCGCATCACTTGAGATATGTGAGAGATGCCGCTCCGGTAGCTAAAGCTTTGCTAAAAAAAGTGGAAGAGGGCGTAATAAAGCTGAACCATGCACTCGGATACGACTTCAATACAGTTGAGTTCGCTATTCGCGATGGAGTTCCTTATGCCATTGATTTCTGCAATCCGGCTCCAGACGCCGACATACATTCGGTGGGAGAAGAGAATTTTGAGTGGATTGTTGAGAATGCCGCCAATCTGGCCATCGAAAGAGCAAAGCAACATAAAGATGGACAAATGAATCTCACCTGGGGAAGCTTTGTATCAGATCAAATCCAAAAGCCGGTTAAGAAAGTAGCTGGAAATACGACTGCTAAAAAAGTATCTGCCAAAAAAGCGCCTGCTAAAAAGGCACCCGCTAAAAAGGCAAATACAAAAACAACATCTGCGAAAGCAACAGCTCCAAAAGCGGCTACTCCTAAAACGACCAAGGCCAAAAAAGCCGCTGTAAAAAAGCCAGTAGCTAGAAAAAGCACTGCTAAAGCCAAAAAGTAATTTCTTGGAATATACTATTGGCATAGAAGAAGAGTACCAGGTTATTAATCCGGTAGACCGCGAGCTTATATCACATGAGCAAAAGCTCGTGAGCAGGGGCGAAGCGCTTATGCCTGAGCGTATAAAGGCGGAGCTTCACGAATCGCAAATTGAAGTAGACACAACGATTTGCAGGGATATTTCAGAAGCTGAAAACCAGATCTATCGACTTCGTTCTACGATGGTAGATCTGGCAAGCGAATTGGGATTGGCCGTCGCAGCTTCTGGAACACATCCTTTTACTAAGTGGGAAACGCAGCGAATTACCCCTAATCCGCGGTACGATCAGATCATTACTGAACTGCAGGATGCAGCACGGGGTAATCTGATTTTTGGTCTGCACGTTCATGTGGGTATTGCCAACCGCCAACTGGCACTTAAGATGGCAAACGCCATGCGCTATTTTTTGCCGCACATCTATGCTCTTTCAACAAACTCGCCGTTTTGGGAAGGGCGCAACACGGGTTTTAAATCATTTAGGTCTATGGTTTTCGGGAAGTTTCCGCGTACGGGTATTCCCGACCATTTTGACTCCCTGGCCGAGTACGATGAGTTTATAGAGTTACTGGTAAAGACAGGCTGCATTGACAATGCCAAAAAAATCTGGTGGGATATCCGCGTGCATCCATTCTACCCGACAATAGAAATAAGGGTTTGCGATATTCCTTTAACCGGAAGAGAAACCATTGGAATCACAGCTCTTATCCAGGCACTCGTGGCAAAGCTGATCAAGCTCCAGGAATCAAATATGAGCTTCAATGTGTACAAACGTACCTTGATTAATGAGAATAAATGGCGAGCCGGTCGTTACGGCATAGATGGAAAACTCATTGATTTTGGGAAAGAAAGTGAGCTGGATTCTAAGGAGTTAATTCGCGAACTTCTGGATTTTGTGAGCGATGTAGCTAAAGACCTGAATTCAACGAAGCAGCTGGGCTACGTAGAAGAAATACTTCAAAAGGGCAGTGGTGCTGACAGACAATTGGAAATTTTTGAAAAAACGGGCTCGCTGCGAGATGTTGTTGATTACACAATTTCTGAAATGAAGAAACAATGAAAAAATTACAATTAGCACTCCTGAATATGTATGATGGCCATCCCAACCAAGGGTTGAGAGCCATTCTTGAAATTCTGGCTGAATACAAAGATCAAATAGAGGTTACAGAATTTGATGTTCGGGGAAAGCATGAAATTGCCGATACGAGTTTTGACATGTACATTTCCACCGGTGGCCCTGGAAATCCGCTTGAGGGAGATGGAGTATGGGAAAAGAACTGGTATAATTTGGTAGACTCCTTGTGGGAGCTGAACAACACGGCAGAAACAGAAGCGGATAAAAAGCATGTATTTTTTATCTGTCACTCTTTTCAAATGGCTTGCAACCATTTTGGCCTGGGCGACATTACTCGAAGGGTAGTTACCTCTTTTGGCGTTTATCCTTGTCACAAAACTAAAGCCGGAAAGGAAGACTGGTTGTTGGCGGGATTAGAAGATCCTTATTATATCGTAGATAGCCGCGAGTGGCAGTTAATTCAGCCAAAACTCAAGGTTTTTAAAGAGCACGGTGCTGAAATATTATCGCTTGAAAAGATTAGAACGCACGTGGAATACGAGAGGGCGATTATGGCGGTTCGTTTTTCTCCAGAATTTGTGGGAACGCAATTTCATCCTGAAGCTGACCCCTACGGAATGAAGGTGCATTTTGACAAACCCGAAAACAAAGAAATCGTCCTGAAGAATTATAGCATGCGCAAGTACAATTCCATGATGAAGCATTTGGAAGACCCCGAACGTATAGCGCTTACCCATCAGAAGATTATTCCTTCGTTTTTGGACAATGCACTCAAGAAATTGAAAACCGTGGAATACTCAAGTTAGGATGAATAAGGAAATCAGGAGAGCTTTCAACCAGGGGTTTACCGAAGATCAATACCGTGCTTTTCAGGATTATGTGGCGCAGGCCTATAATCATAAGCCATTATTTAGGTTGGCTGAAACCCCTGTTTTTATTGATGATGAGCTAAAGCAAAAACTGCTGGAAGCTTGCGCAGATATTAATAAAACGCTTACCCAGAGTAATTTTAAAGAACTTACAAAAGGAGCTATCAAGCACCCTTCGCTTGTTGTGCCTAATGAAGATTATCACACGCGCTTTCTCCAAATGGATTTCGGTATTTGCCGCAATGAAGCTGGTGAGATTCTTCCCCAATTAATTGAAATTCAGGGATTCCCTTCTTTATATTTTTTCCAGGACCTTCTCTACAAGGCTTATATGGAGCATTTTGATATTCCGGAAGGCTATACCGTTCATTTTGATGAGTTAGACTCAAAAAGCTACATAGAGCTACTGCGCAATTCCATAGTAGGTGATTTCGATCCAAAGCACGTGGTTTTATTAGAAATAGAGCCACATAAACAGGTAACGAAAATTGATTTTCTCGGTGCAGAGCACCACCTGGGTATAAAGGTTCTTTGCATTAGCAAGATGAAGAAACGCGGAAAGAATCTTTTTTACATAGATGATGAAGGTGAGGAAGTCCCGATTAAAAGAATTTACAACCGGGTAATTTTTGATGAACTTGATCAAAGGCCCGATTTAGAACGCGAGTTTTATTTTAAAGATGAAGTAGATGTAGAATGGGTTGGGCATCCTAACTGGTTCTTCAGAATTTCTAAATACACCATGCCACTTTTTAAGAGCAGGTATGTTCCGGATTGCTTCTACCTGGATCAATTAGAGAATTATCCAGAAGACTTGGAAAACTATGTTCTCAAGCCGCTGTATTCCTTTGCCGGTAGCGGAGTGAAGTTGAGCATTTCAAAGGCCGATCTGGATGAAATTGAAGACAAATCTAATTTCATTCTTCAGCGAAAAGTAAATTACGAACCCATCATTGAAACCCCCACGGGTCCGGCCAAATTTGAAATTCGGATGTTGATGCTTTGGGAGCAGGGTTCCAGAGATGTTCGGATAGTGAACAATCTGGTAAGAATAAGCAAGGGCGAAATGGTTGGTGTGCGCTACAACAAAGACAAAGATTGGGTTGGAGCTAGTGTGGCCTTCTTTAAGAAATAATTAGATCGCCGTGTCAGGAGCCGGGGCACTGGCGTGATACTCATTCCCAATGATGGTTGTATAGCCATTCAGGAGTTCAGTAACCTTCTCTGTATCATCCGTTTTTACAATCAAGCCAATATGCCAGGGCTTGTTCATGCGCCACACGAGTTCATCATCTTTAAACCGACTGGTATCCGGGTGCTCATATCTGCTTAGTGAAACGATTATACCTGCGTGGCTACGTGTGTCCTGGGGTGCACGGTAATCTTCGTTTCTAACCTTTGCTGATTCCAATTTGGCCCATTCTGTCCATAAATTTACTCCGGAAGCAAATTCTACCATTTCCGCAAGGTTTGCACCGCCCACTCGCGATGATGTTTCTAAAAATAAATATTCTCCGGTTTCATGACAGTGTATAAATTCGGTGTGCGATGCACTATACTCCATTCCAAATGCCTTAAGTACTTTTTTATTAAGCGTAGTCAGTGCTTTGTTTGAAACATCTTTGAAATCCAGGGTTTGCGATCGGAATATTCCACCGCCATGAGCCACGTCGAAGGGAGCATCTACATAACCGCTCACTCGCGAAAAGACGACTTTGCTATTGTAAGTCAGTGCATCCACATGAAATACCTGTCCGGGAGCAAATTTTTCTACGAGATATTTATGGCGTTCATCTCCAAGCTCATTTACGTGTTGCCAAAATTCTTCTGCACTGGTAATTTTCTTAATGCCCGCAGCAGAGGCTTCAGATCGCGGCTTGATCATCCAGGGCCCCGGAACTTCTGAAAGAAAGTTCTGAATATCTTCGTCGTTAAAAAGCGCGCTGAATTCAGGCACAGGAACTCCTTCCATTTTGGCTTTAACCCGCATGGCGAGCTTATCTCTAAAGTACCTGCTGGTTGTTCCACCCATCCCCGGAATTCTGAATTGCTCTCGAAGGGCCGCCACCTTTTCCACATCAAAATCGTCAAGCGCCACAAAGCGGTCAAAGTGAATGTTTCGCATTTTATAAGCAACAGCCGTAACGAGATGATCTAAATTCCACACGCCGTTTTCTTCTTCCTGCATGTAAAACACATCTTCTATATCCTCCCATGGCCAGGCTTCGTCTTTCAGCTTAAGAGAAGTAACCAGGTAAACCTTATTTCCGGCAGCCCTGCAAGCGGATATGAAAGCTTCACCCTTGAAATAGGACGAAACACAAAGGAAGGTATACTGCTTTTTCATGCGAAAAGATTTAAGCGAATTCTTGGATGATGAAATTAGTTAATAGTTGAACACCAAATCCCGTAGCTGACTTGGTTTTTGCCCGGGGATTATCTCGGAATGACACACCCGGCATATCGATGTGCGCCCAATTGGAATGCTTGTTTGTAAAGAATTCCAGAAATTTAGCGGCTGCAATACTTCCCGCAATAGGTTTTGAAGGCAGGTTGCTCACATCGGCAATGTCGCTGTATAAGTAGTGATCGTAGTCTTTCCAAAGAGGCATAGGCCAAAGCTTCTCTCCGGATGCCTGTCCGGATTGATAGAGCTTATCAGATAGTTTAGGATTAGAACTGTAAAGGGCTGCTGCTTCGTTGCCCAGGGCTCTCACAGCACTACCGGTCAGAGTGGCGCAATCTATCATGGTTCTGGGTTTCAGGTGTTTCACAGCCCAGGCAATACCATCCGCCAATACTAACCTTCCTTCGGCATCCGTGTCAATCACTTCGATGGTTTTCCCGGAATAGGAGTGAATCACCTCGCCGGGTAGAAGAGCACCGGTTGCCACATTATTTTCTGCTGAGGGTACAATCACGCTCAGATTAATGGGCAATTTCATTCGGGAAACGCTGGCTACAGTGCCTAAAACAGCTGCAGCACCGGCCATATCACTTTTCATGAAGTGAAGGTTGGTGCTGGGTTTAATGGATATTCCCCCTGTATCAAAGCTGATTCCTTTGCCGAGGAGGACCAGATCGGTTTCTTTGGATTTGGGCTTTCCTTCGTACCGGCAATGGATAAAGACCGGCGGCCTGCTACTTCCGCGACCGACCGCCGAAAGGGCGTTTAACCCTTCCTTCTTGACCTTCTCCGAATTCCACACTTCTACCTTGAAGCCAGAAGATTTTCCGAGTTTCTCAGTTGCCGAAGCGATGGCTTCAGGCCCTTTTTCATTTGGCGGAGTATCTACCAGAGTCATGGCCCACATTTGCGACTCTGCTTCAATCTGAGCGCGATCAATTTGATTTTTTATTTCCTTGCTGCCCTGAATGAAAAGCGTGAATGTACCGGACTTCTTGCGTTCACTTTTATATCGCCCCAGTTCGTAGGAGGTGAGAAAAAAGGCGCGGGCTACTACCTGGATATTCGGTTTGATTCCCGAAAAGCGCAAGACCATTTCCGACTTCCAGTGAGCAGAAGTTTTGGCAAATAAGCTGGATATCGCCAGCACCCCATCATTATCGGTAGAAGTATCGTCAAGCCCAAGAAATAAGCTTGTTTTGTTGCCATTGTTAGAAAAAATATATTCCTGATGACTGAGTTTGAAGTCTTGATTTCTGACTTTTTTATTGGCTGCGCAGAGCACGATTTCCATTTCCACTTCGGGAAGTTTGGAAAGAACTTGAATTTTCATGGGGCGAAGTTACGAACTGAAGTAAAGCCATTTTAAGGCCTTTGGAAATTCTGGTCGCCAGAAAGATTCACTATGTGTTCCTTCCGGGTTTAAAGACAACTTTAATTCCATGTTTATGGACTTGGTCTTGTTCTCAACCAGTGCATTCTTAAAGCGCAGAACATTGGGCATGTGTTTTTCACTTTCCTTACCACCCGCGTAGATATACATCTTCGTTGGAAGTTCGGGATGGAAATTTACAGCCTGCTGAAATATCCGGGGAGCTATCCACAAACTGGGCGAGAAGATCATCATTTTGCTGAAGGTCTCCTGGTGGTTCAGGCCTGCATAAAGACTTATTAAACCTCCCATGGAGCTTCCGCCAATTCCGGTAAATTCGCGCTGAGTTTTCGTTCTGTACTTTTTATTAACGTATGGGATAAGGGTGTTTTCAACAAATTTTAAATAGAGTTCGCCTTCCCCCTTCCCGAATTTTAAATTGAAATAGGGAAGGTATTCTGTAATCCGATCTTCTCCACCATGGTCTATGGCAATTACAATAATGTCTGAAAAACCATCTCGGTACAGTTCCTCCAGCGATTTATCTATGGCCCAATTACCGAAGGGGGCATTCTCATCAAAGAGGTTTTGACCGTCTTTGAGGTAGAGTACCGGATAGCTTTTATCCGTTTCGTAATAATTGGCCGGTAAGAGCGCTGAGATTCTTCTTTTTCTGCCTAATTGAGGTATTTCGTATTCTTCTTCAATGATCTCAATTATAGGAGCGGTGCTATTCTTCACTATCATGTATACAAATCGGGAGAAGCGAATGTAAGCTTATCTCTTTATTGATTCAATAGAACTTTTCAACTAATTCTAAACGTAATGAATCACTTGTATTTATCGTTCAAGCCCTTGCCGGCTTTGATCAGCGGAAGGATCTTTTCAAGCCTGGATTCTTTCGTCTGAGGGCGTTTGGCAGACGAGATGTATTCGTAATACTCCTTCTTTTTCCCTGGTGAGAGTTGGTCGAAATGCGCTTGGAGATTCTTATTCTTGAGTGCATCTTCCAATTTTTTGGGTGTTTTTATCTTTCTCTTTTCGGGCTTGATCTCTTTTCCTTTTTCCTGGTTAGCTTTTGCCTCAAGCGCGTACTTCAGGACCTTTTCAGCCGGAATCTCATCCAACGATTGAAACCGCCACTGGCGAAGCCCCCTGGTTTTATCTTCCTGGGCATTGACAAGGACATCTTCCGGATCCTTCAGAAATACACCATTGAAGAACCAGATGGCTACATGATTCTTAAATGCACCGAGACCAGCTACATTTTTTCCACCTTCGGTATAGGTTGGAATGCCCCATTTTACAGTTTCTTCCATCCCTGTTTGGAGAATAATCTTTCGAAGAAGCTTGAGCTCTTTTCCCCAGTCAGATTTCTTTTCGATGTACTGGTTAACCTTATTCATAATTCAGAAAAATACATAAATCACTTATTCTTAATTCAGGTATCCTTAATTTTATCGCGTACAAATCTATGCACATGAAAACCAGCTTGATTGGATTTTTAATACTCTTAATTCTCACTATTCCCGGATATAGTCAGAGTGAGCAGAAGGTAACTGATTCAAACGAAGTACCTGAATTAACCTGGCCCCGGGAGATTGATGCCGAAAAGGGTACCGTTACTATCTACCAACCGCAAATTGATGGCTACACGGCAAATATCCTGGAAGGTCGATCAGCAATCTCCTACAAACCCAATGATGGTGAGATGAGCTTTGGCGCCTTTTGGTTCAGGGCTTTTTTGAACATTGATAAGGAAAATCGCATAGCCAGCCTGGATCAGATAGACATTTTAGATCTGAAGTTTCCGGGTGCTGAAGACAGCCTGAAACTGGAAAAGGGAACGGAGTTTATCCGGAATAAAATTGAAGCCATGGGTATCGTTATGTCGCTTGACAGGTTGATCGCTTCGCTGGATGAAGCTGAAGTGGTGATGGAAAAATCTCAAAAGCTGAACAATACCCCGCCGAAGGTTTATTACAGGCAAAAGCCCACGATCCTGATTACCATTGATGGCGATCCAATTTGGAAAGAAGAATCGAGTAAAAACCTGAAATACTGTGCCAACTCTCCATTTTTCATTGCCCAGGATCTTAAATCGGGTAATTATTACATCAATGGAGGCGATAATTGGTATGTAACCACAACCCCTCCAACAGGATGGAAGCCTACCGAACAGGTAAGCAAGAACATACTAAATTTCGCCGAAGAGAATAAACCGGAAACGCCCAAAGCAGAAACTTCAGAAGAAGATCAGGACCCCGTGCGTCCAGACATTATCGTGGTAACTGAACCATCGGAGCTGATTGTGACGGACGGCGAACCGGACTACCAGCCCATCAAGGCAACCAACTTGCTCTATGTAAGCAATACAGAGAGCGACATTATCATGGAAATTGGAAGTCAGCAACATTATGTATTGCTGGCGGGCCGATGGTACATGGCAAAGCAGCTCAGTGCTGATGATTGGACCTTTGAAGAGCCCGAAAAGCTTCCGGTAGATTTCTCGAAGATACCCGCTGATAGCGATGTGGCTTCAGTACGTGTGAGTGTTCCCGGTACTGAAGAAGCAAACGATGCACTCCTGGAGCAGGCTATTCCACAGACTGCGGAAGTATCAAGAACAGATACCAAAATAGATGTGAAGTTCGACGGAAGCCCCAAGTTCAAGCAGATTCCGAATACTGATGTTTCATATGCCGAGAACTCGGATAAACAGATTCTCAAGATTAAAAACAAATTTTACGCTGTAGATAATGGTATTTGGTTCGTAGCTGATTATCCCAAAGGGCCTTATTCAGTCAGCGATCACCGGCCTGAAGAAGTTGATCAGATTCCGCCGGATGAGCCCGTTTACAATACGAAATACGTTTATGTGTACAGTGCCACACCTCAAGTGGTTTACGTAGGCTACCTTCCCGGATATACCTATTCCTATGCGTATGGTGGTGTTCCTGTATACGGTACCGGCTACGTTTACCCATACTGGTATGGGTCAGTTTACTATCCGCGACCAGTTACTTATGGTTTCAATGTGCACTATAATCCGTATTCGGGTTGGGGATTCAGCTTTGGAATTTCTGCCGGCGGCTGGGTTGGTTGGGGGTATAACCCTTACTACCGCCCTTATTGGGGCCCTGCAGGATACCACGCAGGATACAGACATGGATACTACCGTGGATATCACCACGGCTACAACAGAGGCTATGCTTCCGGATACAGGCGCGGAATGAATCAATCGCAGATAAACAATGCGCGAAATAACGTTTACCGAAATCAGCGAACCGGTGTGAAGAGCACGCGCGATTTATCCGCAGCCAGAGCCAAAGATCTTTCCAGACCTTCTTCGCGACCGAATAATATGTATTCTGACAGGAAAGGAAATGTTTATCAGCGCGATAAAAAGGGAAATTACGACAAAATGAATCGCCCGGGGGGAAACCCCGGAACTACCAGACCGGGCACTCCATCTACTCGCCCTGCTACTCGCCCCAATCAGCCTGCAAAACCGAGCACAAGACCCACAAAGCCTTCCACTCGACCTGGTCAACCGAGCACGCGCCCAAGTACACCCAACACAAGGCCCAGCAGTCAGACAAGGCAGCAGTTTGACCGCAGCCATCAAAACAGGCAACAAGGAACCCGAAATTACCAACAGCACAGATCAACGCAGCAGCGAACTGCTCCGCGATCTACACCGAGCCGCTCCATGCCGAGCAGGGGAGGACGAAGAAGATAAATCTATGGAAATACTACCCGGAAAAGGATGGGGCAAAGTCAGGTTTGGAATGAAAGAGAAGCAGGTAGCAGAGCTTCTCGGAGCCCCGGACGAAATAGACAGCGATCAGGAAGATGAACTGGATTATCACCATTACGATAGCCAGGCGCTTTCATTGACTTTTGACGGAACGGAAGAAGGAAAGCTATCTACCCTGGTTATAGCGGATGGGGAGTCTACCCTTTTTGGTGAAGATATATTTACCCTCACTCTTGATGAGATTAAGTCTCTTCTGAAGGCACAGGGTTGTAAAAGTTTATCGGTAGAAGGTGATGATGAAAAAGTGCTGGAAGCCGAAGAATTAGAAATGTTATTCTGGTTTGAGAATGATGAATTGATGGAATTACAATGGGGTCCTTTCTTTGCAGATGAAGATCAAATTCTCTGGCCAGTTTGAAGGAAAAATACTGAAGCGAAAATAAATTAGAACAATTTAGTTTCAGAATTGAAATGTATAAAATCGGTTTTTAGCCATACGAGTTATTTGAAAAGGTATCTGGTCTACTTCTATCCTGAAAGCTCGTAACTTTCTACTTAGATTCCTTTGTATTGGCTGAGAGAAGGGTTTTGGCTAATCATTTAAGCATGGGGTGATTTTCATTATTCTCTTTGTGGAAGAGACGTTAAGAATTGAATCATTTCAGATTTCTTGAACCTAAAACATGCATAGATTATACTTATATTTCTTGAAACTAAACACCAGAACCATGCACTTCCGAATAATTACAGCCCTTTTCCTGCTCGTAATCCTGATTTATAGTTGCTCTAAACAGGATGAATTGCCTGAAGTAAACAGATCTCAAGTGAATATTGATGACAATTATCAATACGCCGCTTTTAATAACGCAGAAGCTAAGCTAGGACGTTTTCTGTTTTATGAAAAGGCGCTATCCGTTAACGATGCTGTTTCGTGTGGCTCTTGCCACAAGCAACAATTTGCCTTTGCAGATAATGGAGTGGGAAGCATTGGTTTTAACCAACAAGTAACATCTAGAAATTCGCCACCCATTCAGAACCTACAGATTATTAGTTTTGGCGATCCGGCTCAATTGGGAGTTTCGCTTTTTTGGGATGGAAGAAGAGAAGGTTTGAATGAAATGGTGCTAGATCCGGTAATGAATCATATTGAGATGGGTATGCGGTCTGAAGATGATCTGGTAGAACGTATTTCAACAATTTCCTATTATAAGCCGCTTTTTGAAGATGCATATGGCTCAGAAGAAGTTAATATCGCGAAGATTAGAAATGCAATGACATCTTTCGTAGGAAGCATGCTTTCTGTGGGTTCTAAATTTCAGGCGGCAGAATTTGGAATGCTGAGCTATTCTGCTCTGGAGCAAGAAGGACGAGATCTTTTTTTTAATAAATACGATTGTGAGAGCTGCCATAGAATTCAAGAACCCGCAGGATATGATGTGGCTGCTATTGACGATCAGAAATTTGTGAATATCGGACTAGATCAGAATTCTCAAGATCAGGGGCGTGCTGATGTCACCGGTAATCCGGATGATATTGGCAGATTTAAAATTCCCAATCTGAACAATATTACGCTAACAGCACCGTACATGCACGATGGCAGGTTTGCAACGCTAGATGAAGTACTAGACCATTACAGTGTTGGTGTAAAGAACAACCCAAACCTGGATGATAGGTTGAAGGATGAGAATGAGAACCCGATGGTTCTAAATATCACCGAGGAAGAAAAGTTTGCGATGAAGGCATTTTTAATGACTTTGCAAGACAATAGTTTTGTTTCTGATCCTAAGTTTTCTGACCCCTTTGATTAAATGATGAAGAATTTCCCTTTAATAGGGGTGATCACCCTGGTGATCGCCCTTTTTTTCATGAATTCGACTAATGTGAGGGCTCAAGCCGACTCTAATCGGGTCCATACTTTCGATCATTTTATTAGCCTGCAGGGCAATGAATTGTTGAGACAAATTGTAAGTTTTGATGATTCTCCTGACGTCAGAAACCCTTATCTATTCAAGTATACTCTGCGCCACAATAATACGGGCTTTGTCTTTAATGCCGGATTCGGTTTTAGCGATTCTAAAGTGACTGACGAAAACGACGTTGAAACCCATGTAGAGATGAATGATTTAAGGCTGGGTTTAGGTTATCAAAAAAAACTGGGAAGAGTAATAGAAGCAGGTGTTGGAATTGACTACTTAGTGGGTAGAGACCGCATAGAAACTATCTCTATTTCTGTACAGGATTTCCAGAGTTTTATTGATAGCAGCTACGCTACATCTAAGCAAGTAAATCGGCGCTCAGGATTTGGACTACAAGGTTCTTTGAGTTTTGTCATTGCCAAATGGATTACCGTGGGAACAGAGTTTTCCATTCAGTACATCAAGGCTGAAGAAGGATTCAATGCGATTAATAAGAGATATTCAATTCCTGCAAACCCAGACAATCAAACAACGGCAACGATAACTGTGGTCAATGAAAAGGACGATAGAACGACCAGCGAAATAATATTGCCCGTAGCCATATTTATTGGAGTAAGATTTTAGTTATGAAGTACTTAAATAATATATTTTTTCTACTTGGCATAGTTGTCCTTATGTCTTCATGTGAGAAAATTGAAGGATGCACAGATGAAAATGCCCTCAACTACGATATAACGGCTGAAGTAAATAAGGGATGTATTTATTGCGATTCTGCACCCATTGAAGAATTAAATACATTTAACGATTACCTCATTGAAAACCGTCCTGGTGCTGAGTTTTTCCAGGATTCAGTGCTTCAAATTAGAATTGAACACCAAAGGCGTGATTACGAATTTCAGCAATGTGGCCAGTCCGGATGTACGTTTAATGTTACGGCTACGAATCTTACAGATTTTTCTATGCTGGGATTTAGAATCCAGTTTGAGGTGCCACTGGATCAAGGATTCGGAAGCTATTTTTTTCAGGTCAATGGAACTGGCCCTTTTATTGATCTTGAACCGGGAGAAACAAAGGATATCACAGCAACCTTTTTTCAACAAAACCCAATGAGCTGTGCTGAAATGGTCGATACGGGTTTTAGTTTTTCTACCATTTTTAATGGGATTTATATAGAATAGCCGTCAGTTTCTGTTCTTACCATTCTGAAATCTATTGAATTTTCCGGATAGCTTTTCTACCTTTTGAAATTCTGATTTACCAAAAAATGATGAATAGTTCGCATTTGAATATTAAAAATTGGAGCTGTTCACCCGCTGCAATTCTCTTTTTTCTTTTAGTCTTAAGTCATTTGGGCTGGGCCCAAGAGCAGAAGGTGTTGCACTATACAGAAACTTCGGGTTTTGATCACGGTACGCGTACTGTTTCACTGGCTATGTTTAACGATCTCGGCGAAATTCTGGACTTCACGGTTGATGACGATCAGACAGGCGATTCTTTTAATAGTCTGGAAAATCTGCAGCAGTACGATGTGGTAATTTTCTCCAATACATCCGGTAATGCTATATTAAATGAATTACAGCGGTCGAACTTTCAAGAATACATAAGCGAAGGGGGAGCATATATCGGAATCCATGCCGCAAGTGATACCTATCGGCATTCATCTGCCAACGGCGGGAGTACAGGCACCTGGGATTGGTACGCTGAAATGGCTGGCGCCAGTGTTCAACAGAGCCCGAACCATACTTCGGCCAATTACAATGGCATCATGGATCATCTCATAGAAAGCGAATTACTCCAGGAAATTCCCGATCCGTGGAACAAGGTTGAAGAGTATTATTATTGGGAATCGGGTTACTACAATGCCAATAATACGGCGATTCTTCAAGTGCAATCTACCGGTGCTCAGACATATGATGAACCCAGACCCATGGCATGGTTTAAAGAGCTTCCGGGTGGCGGTCGTTCCTTTTATACAGCACTTGGGCATGCATCTTCTAACTACACCAGCGATGAGGAGTTCCGTCAACTTATTCTCAATGCACTTAATTGGACTTTTGAAACTCAGTCTTCAGATTGTGCCGGGGTACCCAATGGAAGTGCTTATGTAGATGCATGCGGT
>Ga0207419_1001229_pt1 | contig 19875 bp, 17 predicted proteins | sample ElkSloMetagenome_4_FD_184723 | JGI IMG/M metagenome (GOLD analysis project Ga0207419, IMG submission 184723) | Hot spring microbial communities from Elkhorn Slough, Monterey Bay, USA - MD2A (version 2) | ecosystem: Environmental > Aquatic > Marine > Intertidal zone > Estuary: Microbial mat ...
AACCTCAGGCTTGGGCAAGGCCAATCCAAAATCGATATTAATCGTACCTCTCAAGTTTAACCAAGAAACCCATGGTGTTCTCGAAATCGCTTCTTTTAACGTTTTTGAGAGCTATCATATAGAATTTGTTGAGCGGTTGTCTGAAAGTATTGCATCAACGATTTCTAGCATTACAATAAACAAAAAGACAAGAAAATTGCTAGAAGAATCGCAAATGCAATCAGAAGAGTTGAGGATGAAGGACGAAGAAATGCGCCAAAATATGGAAGAAATGCAGGCTACTCAAGAACAAGTACAGCGTAAAGAGCAAGAGTTCCTCGAAAAAATTGCCCGACTTGAAGCTGAGGTCGAAGGAAATAAAACTTCTACCGACAGCTGAGCTAAACCATAGCATAATCAGCCGTTGCTTGGCTAGATAAAGAAGAATACCTATCTAAGGTGAAGGAAAAGACGCTTCCTTCACCTTTTTTGCTGCTCACTTTTAACTTACCGCCTTGTTTTTCTACCAATTCTTTGCAAAGCAATAGACCGAGACCAGAACCTTTTTCATTATGGGTACCTAGTTTAGAAAAGTGGCTTTGTACCTGTAGTAGTTTTTTAATTTCTTCTTGGTCCATGCCTACTCCTTGGTCTTCAACAGAAACCTGAAGTTTATCTTCTGACAAATGCTCAGCGGTAATTTTTATAGATGTTTGCTCTGGCGAAAATTTAATGGCGTTTGCCAACAAATTTCTGATAATTATTTTCAGCATTTCTTGATCTGCCAACACTGCGCAGTCCCAAGACACCAAATTTTTAATGCTTATTCCTTTTTTCTGAGCATTAGAATCTGAAAATTTGATTACTTCGCCTATGAGTTTTTGCAACTCAACTTTGTCTGATTTGAGTTGCAGCCCGTTCATTTGTGACATAGCCCAACGGAGTAAATTATCCATGGTATCTACTGTAGTTGATATCTTCTCATTTAACTCAGGGGCAATCTCGCTCAACTGCTGTGGACTAAGACTTTGCATGCCCAACAAACTCAAAACGCTTTGCAATGAGCCAACAGGTCCTTTTAAGTCATGCGAAACGATACCTAAAAGCCGCGCTTTTAATCTATTTAGCTCAAGCAGTTCTTTTTTCTGTATCTCTATTTTCCTCTGAAATTTCTCATTGATGTCTTGTAGTACAAAGAGAAATAAAGTTATGGTGATAAAAGCAATTGAAATAGTAGCTCTCAGCCATTCATATTTCCATGCGGTGTATTCCATTTGGCTTATCTCTATACCGAACAGGTAATGAAGCTCGTCAAAAAACAGAACACAAATACCATTCGCTATGAATATTCCCCACATTAACTTGGCATGCCTAAAGTTGAATATCACCAAAGGCAAAACGGCCATACAAAGAATAAAAGCCCTTGGAGCCAAGGCTACCATAACATTACTTTCGTTGCCATAGGTTTTTGTGGCAATAGCAGCAGTGGTAATCGTTAAAGTAGGACCTAAGCAAAGTAGCACACGCGCTACATTGGTGTAGCCTTGCCTGTTGAGCAGAGGTACCGCCATAAATGCCAAAAGCGTAAAACTCAACCATACAAAATGGTTGTATAAATCAAAAACCAGCGTTGATACCAAAAAGAAAAGAAACGGTATGATCAGAATTACCGCCAACTGATTGGAGAGATAAATCCTTTTATTCAAATCTTCAGGATGTGATGGACTTGTCCCCCAATTATTCAATATCTCGAAGTATGCTTTCATCTTTGGAAAATTGTCTTTATTAACTATTATTAATAGTCACAAAAATTAGACATATATTTCTTGATAAAGGTTTATTATCGGCATGTAGCAAATACTAATAGACATGAATTTCATGTAAGATTTAAGCCTGAGGTGCTGCTTTATTAAAATAAGCCTGAGAATTTTTGAGAGGGTTTGTAGAAAGTCACATTATACGATACGCTTTATAATGTAATTGCCTCAACTACTTATTTAAACCACCTATACATTACCCATGTAATGTTGGCTTGAGAAATGGTAAAAAACCAAGGCAAAAATTTCTCACTTTTAAAGAATAAAATAAAAAATGTTATCTCATGGCTACTTTAAGATTTAACAATTTACCACTGAACATCAAAAAAACCTTGGTTTTTCCTCACGCAAAAATAGTTTCGAGTAACCAAAACGAAGCTTTCCGTATTGCCTTTTATACATACAATGATGTGCTTTTTGAGGTATGCTTCAATGCGTCTTCCAATGAGATAGAAGATATTAGATGCATCAACGAAAAATACGTTGACCCAACCATTAAAAATTTCATTACTGAGTAGACTGTAATTAAGTGAGGGAAAGGTACAACCTATCTAAATTCGCTCTCTATCTAAAGCAACTATTTTTTGAGCATTGAGCAAGTAATAAATAGCTACACCAACAAGCAGTAAGCTCAAAGTTTTTTCTGATAGAATGACCCAATTAAACTGATTTGCAAAAGTATACTCTACAAAAATGCTCAATGTAAACCAAGAAATAGTGACCCAAGCGGCTTTTTCTCCCACACATTTTATAACCCCTCTCTTGTTAAACAAGGTAATTATCAAGAAGACAATTATAGATAAAAGCGCCAGATAAAGGCTAATAGGATGCCTAGCTACACCTTCTAACATCAATTTTGCATGTAATTTCCCGTCTGTGTCTTCCAAAATTTCATAGACCATACTTTCTGAGTTGATACGCCCAGCCAAGTGGCTATTCACCAACTCAAAACCATCAATGCTACTTTTAAGATCAGAGTTAATGAAATCTTCCACTTCGCTTTTTTGGTTTACTTCTTTTATAAAACCTATATCTAAAGTAAGCGGAAAATCCTGATTGTCTGCCTCACTAGAAACGCGGTTCACATTTGCGGTTTCTACTTTATCAAAAATACCAACTAATAAAGCAGTGGGTTGATATGTGAAAACTACACCTTTATCTGATTGAGTGGGCTTGCCCCATGAGTTTGACTCGAAAAAATTACCAGTTTGATAGAAGAATACGAACACTAAAAAAGCCAACATACTTGCATCTAGTGCTAAGGCTTGCTGTCGTGGTCTTTTATTAAATAAAAGCAGGCATGTTGAAATCAAAAACAAAATGCCTCCAGAAACAGAAAGAGATGCACTAAGATGCGCTGCATCTGCACCATATCCAAAGAGCAATGAAAATGCTTTGGCTCCAAATAAAACCGCTAAAACCACCAAAACGAAAAAGGGAAATGGACCAGAAAATGGCTTTTTGACTTCGCTAAAAAGATTTTCTGGCAAAACCTTTACTTGAAAAAGCAAAACTTCAAAGGCTAGTAATAAACCAACACAACTAAATACCAATGACCAATGCACGCTTAAAAAATTACCTATGCTAAACGCCACTGGGTCTACATCCCAAACTAGTGAAAAAAAATTGGTCATGTCTCTTCGTCTGATTTACTCGGTTTAGTAAACGCATGATTACAATTATCATTTTACTTTGCACTGAGAACCTAAAATCGATTTTGTTTGGCTTTAGTGCTTCTGTTTTACTTACTTTGCCCCTTGCTATGTTTTTGCCAGAAGTATATCTTTTTACGAGCCTTTTTTTATTCTCAGCAGGTATTTCTGTCTTTTTGGTAAAGAAGAATGCCATTGTAATGCTGATAGGCATTGAGTTGATGCTCAATGCCGCGAACCTAAATTTAGTGGGTTTTAATCAGTTGTATGCCGATCAAGCCAATGGCCAAGCATTCTCTCTATTTGTAATTGTAGTTGCTGCGGCAGAAGCTGCCGTAGCTTTGGCCATAATCTTAAAAGTATACCAATATTATAATACTGCAGAACCCGACGACATTAATGAAATAAAAGAGCAATAGGGTATATTTTAGAAATTATTAATTTCGCCCAGATTTTAATGAAATTACTTTATAAATCAACTGACTAACCTTTGGAAACAGGCAGCTTTTCAATACAAATGATTTACTTGGCTATCTTCATAGCCATGCTGCCCATGTTCTCTTTTTTGGTGCTCACTTTCTTAAAAAAAGCTTTATCTCAAAAGCTAGCCACCTTGGCAGCATCTACCTTACAAGGTATAGCGCTATTAGGTACAATTTGGCTAATGTTCAAAGTATTGCAAACAAATGAGCCATTACAATCGAGCTTAGACTGGTTCAGGATAAGTACCAATATTTTCTCTCTCCGATTCTATATTGATAGGGTCACTGCAATAATGTTTTTTATAGTTAATCTGATTTCATTCTTGGTGCATATATTTTCTCTAGAGTATATGAAAGAAGATCAACAAAAAATCAAATATTTTGCATATCTCGACTTATTTACTTTCTCTATGTTGGGCATATTGCTTACTGCCAACCTTATAGCCATTTATGTATTTTGGGAGTTGGTTGGGCTTTCTTCTTACCTGTTGATCGGTTTTTGGCATGAAAAGCAAAAAGCCAGACAAGCCGCAAAAAAAGCATTTATACTTAATAGAATAGGCGATGCAGGGTTTCTGATAGGCATCATCACACTATATCTTGTATTTGCTACACTTGACCTAAAATCTATAGAAATATCTTGGTTACAGGCCATTGAAAATAACTACCATCTTTTACTACTTGCAGGTTTTGGTATTTTTTGTGGCGCAATTGGCAAATCGGCACAGTTGCCATTATCCTCTTGGTTGCCTGATGCTATGGAAGGCCCTACTCCCGTTTCTGCACTAATACATGCGGCAACTATGGTAGCTGCAGGCGTTTATCTACTTTTTCGCTGCTCTTTCTTGTTCTTACCAGAAATTGACCTTGTAATAGCTAGCGTAGGTATAACTACCGCTTTTGTCGCTGCCCTAACCGCACTCTCTCAAACCGATATAAAAAAAGTGTTGGCATATTCAACGGTTTCTCAGTTAGGATACATGGTTGCTGCCATAGGTGTAGGCGCAGCAGAAAGTGGCATGTTCCACCTCTTTACCCATGCTTTTTTTAAAGCAGGCCTTTTTCTTTCAGCAGGGGCTGTGATCCATGCCATACACCAAAGTGCCCATAAAAGCAATGTACATATAGATGCACAAGATATGCGATTTATGGGCGGGATGTACAAAAAAATGCCTCTAGTAGCCATATGCTTCGCTCTTTGCGCAAGTGCCTTGGCTGGCCTACCTTTATTTTCAGGATTTCTTTCAAAAGATGCCATTTTGTTAGGCATGTGGCAATTTGCCGCTCAAGAAGCAGGGACCTATCTGTACTGGCTAATTCCGACACTTGGTTTTGCCACAGCTTTGATCACTGCCTATTACAGTGCTAGGCAAGTTTTTTTGGTATTTGGGGGAAAAAACGGCTGGCGAGGCAACACAAAAATTTGGGAATATCTGCCCGAATTAAATCTCCAAATTAAATGGCCTTTAATTATTTTGGCGGCGTTTTCCTTATTTGTTGGTTTTAGCTTAAACCCATTTGACGCACAAAAAAGTTGGATTTCCACATCTTCATTTAACTTAGATCATGGGCAATCTACAGGGCATTCTACGGTAATTATTTTATCTGCCTCCTTAGCGACATTAGGCATTTTTAGTGGCTGGATGGTGTACCAAACCGAGTCATGGTCATTGCGCCAACTTATCTCTAAAAAAAGCTTTGTATACCAATTCACAAATAGGTTTTGGTTTATAGATGATGCACTGGTCGATCCGGCTAAGCGGCTGTTACTATCAGCTTCCAATGGCTTGGCTAAAGCAGATAATAAAATAATTGATACAGCGATAGATGGCTTTGCCATTCTGCAAGTAGTATTGGCCCATGTATTGGCTTGGTTCGATAAAAATATAGTTGATGGATTTATTGGTCTGCTTACTAGCTTTACACATTTTATCGGCAATATCATAAGAAAATCACCGGGTAAGCAGGTGCAGTCTTATGTATCTTGGGCAGTATTGACCACTTTGCTCATTGTAATTATCGCTGTTTTGTATTTAGAAATGTAAAGCGTTCTTCGTTTTTTGGATGATAGAAAACATACTTTCCATACTGATTTTTTTACCCTTGGCAGCTTTGTTAGTGGTGTTGCTATTACCAAAATCGCTAACGAAAATAATTCCTTGGATCAGCCTTTTGGTAACCGGCATACAACTATTGTTGGTAGCCAATCTTAATATAGACCTGCAAGATTATGTTATAACAGGCATCAACACACTTGAAAACTTTTACCAAGTCGAGCAGGTCTCTTGGCTTTCGCTCAAACTTGGCGCCTTAGGTCAAGTTTCCATTCAGTATTTAGTGGGAGTAGATGCCTTAAACGGTAGCTTATTGTTGCTATCGGCCATAGTAATGTTCATTGCTTCCATATCAGCTTTCGAAATCAAGACCAAAAGAAAGGGATTTCACGCTTTGTTTTTACTGCTTAATGCTAGCATAACAGGCTGTTTTCTCGCTTTAGACTTTTTCCTTTTCTATCTCTTCTTTGAGTTTATGCTACTGCCCATGTATTTTTTAATAGGCATTTGGGGTGGCAAAAGACGCGAATATGCCTCTGTAAAGTTCTTTATTTACACTTTGGCGGGCTCCATCCTAATTTTAGTTGTTATGATAGGGCTGTACGCTTCAGTCATCGATCCTGCTGCAACTGCAGTGAGCGTTGGCTTGGCAGATAACATTCAAGAAGTGGAAGAAGTGCACATAGTTCAGGTTCAAGAAATGCTGCTCAACGGTGCGCTTAGCAAAGAAAACCACGTGCATACCTTTAACATGCTCGACATGATGGAAGCTAAGAACTACATTCCTGAAAGCGTATTCTTTAAGGGGAATATAGGTAGCTTTTTTGGCGAACATGCTCGGTTGGTCGCTTTTCTATTCTTAATTATAGGCTTTGCCATAAAATTACCCGCCGTACCTGTGCACACTTGGCTACCCGATGCACACGTAGAAGCCCCTACATGCATCTCGGTAATACTTGCAGGTATCCTGCTCAAGATTGGAGGCTACGGCATGCTGCGCATTGCTTACAGCATTTTCCCCGAAGGTGCGATACATTATGCTTGGTGGTTGGGCCTGGCAGGTGTTATTGCCATTATTTATGCAGGCTTTGTCGCCTTGGGCACACACAATCTCAAAAAACTAATAGCCTACTCATCTGTGTCGCACATGGGTTTCGTATTATTGGGTATAGCTTCACTCACAGCAGAGGGAATTAATGGCGCTATATTTCAAATGTTTAGCCATGGAATTATTTCGGCTATGCTTTTTTTAGTTGCAGGAGTAATTTACCTAAGAAGCCAAGATTTGCGCATCGAAAACTACAGGGGCATCATTAATAAAATGCCAGTTTACAGCGCGTTGGTCATCGTAGCATTTTTTGCGTCTATGGGCTTGCCCGGTTTCTCAGGTTTCATTGCAGAACTTTTTGTCTTTTTGGGCGCTTTTAAATCTCAATCTACCAACCAATTGCTACCTGCATGGATGGCCATTTCCGCCACACTAGGGCTCGTTTTAGGGGCCGCCTATTATCTATGGACACTGCAAAGAATGTTTTTTGGGAAATATTGGACCGCCAATAAAGGCTCAAACATGCCAGACCTAAATAGCAGAGAATTATTGATGCTACTACCATTGGCCATAATTAGTTTGCTCTTAGGTATTTTTCCAAATCTTTTGCTCCAATATTTTGAGCCGGGGGTGGCCTACTTTGTAGATTTTGTACTAGAAACAGGCCGGCTTAACTTAGAAACCTTTGGCCAAAATATTCCTTAAAAAGCAAGTATGGACAAAACAATCGTCGATATACTACAACAGGCAGGCTTGCTCATTGCTGAGTTATGGTTGCTTATATTGGCCGTTGCTGTACTACTGCTCGATGTTTTTAGCAAAAGAAAAAGAGGATACCTTACCAATGCCCTTGCAATAGCTGGCATAATCATAAATTTCTATTTCATTTATACTACTAGCCAAAAATATCCAATCGCAGATCAGGCAACATTTTATTTTTTCGATAGCCTAGCCGTGTACCGATACACGTATTTATTTCAATTCCTATTTAATACCAGTGCGTTACTTTGTTTGTGCTTGGGCATGTTTGGTAGAGACAACAAAAACGTAAGGCGCGGCGAATACCTTGCTTTGATCATTTTTATGCTGCTAGGCCTTCATTTACTGGCCAAACCCGCCAATTTCTTGATATTGTACCTCGCCATTGAACTCATCTCCTTCTCTGCATACATGCTCACTTATTTTAATTTAAATAAATGGGGTACAGAAGGAAGTCTCAAATACTTACTATTTGGAGCATTTTCTACAGCTTGCATGCTCTATGGCATCTCACTACTTTATGCATTTACAGGAAGTATAGATTTAGAGGCACTCCAACAAATCGTCATGCAAACAGATCAAGTAGCTTCTTTACTTATCGTAGGCCTTATTTTGGTAGGCTTGGTTTTTAAACTAGCGGCATTCCCTTTTCAAGGTTGGGCACCGGATACTTACGAAGTTGCACCCACTCCTTTTGTGGCCTTCCTTTCAGTGGCTCCAAAAATTGGTGCTGTTTTCATTATTACACTAATTTGGCAACAATTAGATGCCATTAACACCAGTAGCCAATTTTTATATTACCTCTTAAGTTTTATCACCTTAGGAAGTATCTTATTTGGCAACCTAGGGGCATTGTGGCAAAAAAAAGCGAAAAGGCTTTTGGCCTACTCTTCCATTGCCCACACAGGCTTTTTATTACTTCCTCTTTTCAACAATTCTACAAACAGCATGGAACCCTTGCTGTTTTATGCATTCATTTTTATGATCATGAATACGGCCGCGTTTGCATGGGTATACTTTATGGAAGTTAGACTCAAATCAGATAAAATTGATGCACTTAGCGGATGTGGCAAGGTTCAGCCCTTTGTTTCGGTACTTTTGTTGGTAATTATGATCTCACTAACAGGACTGCCAATAACTGCTGGCTTTACCGCAAAGCTTTTTGTTTTTTCGGAGTTGTGGCAAAGTATAAGCACAACCAATACACTCGCCTCCATTGTATTTATTGCCGGACTCATTAATGTGTTGATCGCACTTTATTACTATTTAAAGTTTCCTTATACAGCCTTTTTCAAAAACCCACCTGTTACCACCCTCCCTTTTGTTTTAAATGTAAGACAGGCCAGTTTTATCTTAGTAATGACCATACCACTCATAGTTTTCTTTTTCAAGCCAGATTGGCTGCTCGTACTAATAGAAAGCCTCAGTTAGTTGCCAAAATTATCTCATAATTAATTCGACCTTTTACTTAATGAATCGGCATTACTACCGTTACTGATGTAATACATTGCTTATTTTTTAAACTATTAGATACTTATCTCAAAAAGCAGTTTGTAAAACTCCAGTATACATCAAAACACACAACTAGATACTTCTTAAAAATCAATAATTTTTTGTAATGAGAAAGTTTATATTTTTTGAATTGAACGAGGTACCTTTCACGGTAATAGACCACTTTTGTAAAAACAATCCCCAATCTGCACTTGCGCAATTCTTGCCAAAATGCATGCAAATAGAAACTGTTGCTGAAGATAAAGGCGAACTTTCGCCTTGGAAAACCTGGCCAACAGTACACAGAGGCGTTACCAATACACAACATAAAATCCACGATTTTGGAGAAGATCTTAGCAAGGTAGATCAGCAATATCCGCCATTATGGAAAATTTTAGCTGAAAATGGTAAGAAACCAGGGGTTTTTGCTTCTATGCATACTTATCCAATGCCCGAAAATTACCAAGATTACTCTTTTTTTATTCCCGATCCTTTTGCCGGTGACAGCCATTCGCATCCAAAAAATATAGAGCCCTTTCAAAAATTCAATCTAGCCATGTCTAGAAAATCGGGTAGAAACGTAGACACTGGCATCGATGTGAAGGCTGCCTCTGCCCTGGCCGTAAGTTTACCAACATTGGGTATACAAGCCAAGACCTTGGCCAGTATTGCCAATCAACTCATTTCTGAACGCATAGAAACCTGGAAAAAAAATAGACGCCGTGTTTTTCAATCGGTGCTTGCGTTTGATATATATCTAAAACTTATACAGAGGAAAAAGCCTGTTTTCTCTACTTTTTTCTCTAACCATGTGGCCTCTACCATGCATAGGTATTGGGCCGCTACTTTTCCGGAACACTACGATACCTACAATTTAAGTGATGAATGGAAGAATAGATTTGCTGGAGAAATTGAATATGCCATGCAGCATTTCGATGCCTTTTTTGCACAGCTCATCAAGTTCGCTGATAAAAATCCAGAATATAAAATCGCAATTGCCAGCAGTATGGGCCAAGAGGCGACCAAAGCAGAGCAATTGAGCACAGAACTATATTGCAAGAACTTAGATAAATTTTTAAAAACTTTCGGGCTGGAAGAAACCCAATGGGAAATCAAACCTGCCATGCACCCACAATATAATTTTTTAGTTGAAAATGAAGCCTTGGCCGAGCAACTAGATTTAAGCTTAAAGCAGGTAATTATTGCAGAAAAACCATTGGTTTACAGAAGAAAAGAGAACTTTTTTTCTATCAACTTTGGGCATCGTAATTTAGAAGACCCTAATTTCTATTTTAAAGACGTACCGGTTAAACTGAGCACTGCAGGTCTATTTAACGAGCAAATCGACGATGAGTCGGACGGCACCGCATACCACATACCAGAAGGTTGCTTGATAATTTATGATCCACAAGACAAAACGATCAAGAATACTAGGGTTAAAGGAATTTCGACAACTGCCATAGCACCGAGTTTTTTGCAACACTTTGGCATCTCGGTTCCTGAATACATGAGCGATGTGCGCATAGAATCCTTGGCCAAATAGCAAAATATAAGAACCCTAATTGTTTTATATTTTTAGATTCTGCCTACTCAAAACCCCCTTTAGGCAGAATCTGAGACAAAAATGTCGCAATGCATAATTCTAAGTTAAATAAACAAATGCATGCCACTAGGCATTTCTCTGATGAGATTTTAATTTTACAAAACTATTCTCTTTAGTTTTATATTAAGAAGTAGTTAGCACTGTATATAATTTTTAATCTATGGCAAAAGACAAGGAAAACAAGGGCAAAGAGATTGACATCAACAATATAGATTTTGATAAGCTGCGCGAAAAAGTAGCCGAAAACCCTGGCATTTTGCCTTATGCCCATACTTCTGGCAGCGCTATTATTAAACCCGAAGACAAGGGCAAACTAAAAGGCAGGGCCGTAAAGGCCATGCATCAACAAACAGAAAAGCAAATGCTTCAACTTTATGAGCAAATGCAAACCTTGGCTGCCCAGGCCAATGCCATTAAAAGTAGGGTGCATATCTCAGAGCGCATTTACTTGGCAGACATGCCTTTTGATCCTATTATTGGCGAAACCTATTACCTCTACCAAAAAGATGAAGAAAAAGATGTGCTTTCTTTAATAGCACCTGAAGAATGGGGCCGCTCAAAATCATTTATCAAATACCTAGCGAAAGTACAAATGTTGGCAGACCATACTTGGGAGGTTATAGAAAAAGCCGAAGAGGATATTTAACCGCCACAATTATTTAAACAGGTTGTTGCCATCAGTCTTGGCACTGTTATAGACCCTTATGGCAATTACCTGTGCTTCGGCAGTTTTTTCGCTGTCTGACCACACGTTACAATGCATCACTACTTTTTTCCCTTTTATTTCTGTTACCTCAGCCTCAAGCCTAATTTCCTTTTGGCAACTCGTGGGCTTTAAATATTTTACGGTAATTGTACCAGTAGCATACCTGTACTCAGGAGAAGACCCTAAATCTCGCCCCTCATTTTTATAAGCCGCTGCCATTGCGGTACACATACAATGACAATCTATTAGAGTAGCCAAAATCCCTCCATTTAGCAAATTTGCCCAACCGTGGTATTTTTCCTGTGGCATCCATGTACAAATGCTTTTTTGATCTTCCCAAAAGCTTTTTATCTGCAAACCTTCCGGGTTTTCATTACCACACCCGAAGCATACATTGCCGGGCATATAGTCTTGAAAATACTTTTTCACCATTACTTATCGATTAGTTGTAAAAATATTTGAATATTTGTTTATGCGGTTGTTTGATATAAAATCAATTATTAATTAATACAAATTATACAAAATAATGCATTAAGGTTAATTTATTTTAAATTAAAACAATTTAAATTGATATATCTTTAATATTATTTACAATAATTACAATATTTATATTTAGTCAATTTTACTAAGTTAATATTTAATTCATTTTTAAGCATTTTAATTAACCTTAAATTTGCTTTTTGTTCACAATTTATTAACACGAGTAATTGCATAAGCGATTATGTTTGCATCAAAATCAATTTAAAACTTAAATTTTTCAGCTATGAGGCTAATTAGAAAAGCAACTATCTCATCATTACTAATAATGTTTGTTACATTGAACAGCGCTGTGTTCGCCAGCGATATAGCCGACGAACCTGTGTTGACTCTAAAGCCACTATCAAAAGACAGTAAATTGGTATTAACTGTCCGCAATTTAAAAAATACCAAGACTCATATCATTATAAAAGATGCTTATAGTGAAAGAGTTTTTTCAAAGTATGTGAATGAAAAGGACGTGTACATGGAGCTGTTCAATTTTTCAAGATTGAACCGAGGAGAGTACACTTTTTATATAATCAGCGGTAATACTACTGTATCGCAAAAATTTGAACTAGATGCCTCAGGTGACATCAGTGTAGCAGATGAGTCTGTTACTGAAAGAATCACACCTGACATAAGGTTACGCGATGGTAAAGTTGAAGTGCGCTTAGCAAACCGCTTAAAAGAAGCCGTTTCAGTTAGTATTTACGACGAAAACGGTCAACTTGTGCATGAAGATGCTCAAAGCAAAAAAGACGATTACGGAAAGTCTTTCAATTTGACCCGCATCAACGGCGGTAAGTACACATTTAAAGTACAAGCTGGTGAAAAATCTTTTGAGAAAGTAATAGCAGTAAGTAAGTAAGTAAGTAAGTAAGTAGTAATTTTAATTTTATTGTAGAATGCTTTGGGCAGGCCTTTAAAGGCCTGCTTTTTTGTTTAATGGATACAAAAGATAAATTTGCTGCTTATACTTTAAGTTTCAATAAGCCGAACTAGGTAAATTTAGGAGCAAATGCCGACCTTACTTTCTCATTATAGAAAACTTCCCTCCTTTTTACAATGGTCGCTGCCTTGCTTGTTTTTACTTCTTATTTATTTAACATGGAGCCAAACTGGTAAAAGCAAAATTAAAAAACACACGCCTTTGCAAATCAGGGAAATCTCTGAAGTGGGCGCCGAGAACTTTAAAGCCAATGTAGTATGCATACAACCTTACATGCAAACCGAAGACTATGCTTCTTTAGAAACTTTTTATAGTAAAATAGATGCTTACCTAGCTGAAGCCAAAAATGAGGGCCTACTACAAAAAAATACACTCGTGGTTTTTCCAGAACATTTAGGCACTCCACTTTACTTTATAGACGAAAAAAGCTCGGTATTAAAAGCAAAATCATTCAATAATGCTACTAGATTGGCAATCAGTAGCAATATTTGGCAATACCTCACTTATTCACTGAGGTTATCCACTATTGAATTCACTCAAGTCTTTCTGTATATCAAAGCCGAAGAAGTTGGCAAAATATACCAATTTGTGTTCTCTTCTATGGCCAAAAAATATGGCATTTATGTGTTGCCAGGTTCTATTTTGTTACCTGGCCCCATTGTAAAAAACGGAAAATTAACTTTGGGTGAGGGTCATGTACAAAATGTGACTCTAATGTATCAGCCAAACGGTAAGGCTTTACCCAGTATTACCACAGAAAACAACGTAAATTATGTAGAAAGACAAGTACTCATGGCTAGTAAAGCCCAAAAAGGAAGCGTTTATAATACATCCCTCGGCAACATATCTGTATTAATGGGTGATGATATATGGCAGAATCCTATAAAAGACCTTCATTCAATTACCATCAATCCTTATAACTCTACAGCAAACTTAGAAACAAAAAGCGGCAGCTACTTTGAAAGACTTCAGTTGCAGACCGACTGCCCAAGCGACTTAACTCTTGAAAGTTGCTTTATAGAAAAATTGAGCTCTTTACCTTATTCGGACCAAAAACTTGCACTAAGCTTATTTATGAGAGGTAAGTTATGGGATACTACTTTTAAAGGCAGAACGCTTATTAACTACCGAAACCAACTCATTTCGGGGTTTGAAATTGAAGGTGCCAGCATTATAAGCATAGGCATTCCATAAAAAAGGAATGCCTATATGTAAATTATGATTTGGCTCCCCTGACCATTTTTTCAATTTGATCCCACATTTGGTCTGGTATAAAATCAAGAAAGTTAAACTCGCCTGCACCTTTAAGCCATTCTCCTCCATCTATGGTAATAACTTCCCCATTCACATAAGCAGAAAAGTCTGAAACTAGGTAAGCCGCCAAATTGGCCAATTCTTGGTGTTCGCCAACTCTACCTACAGGTACTTTCTTTTTAATATCGAAGTTTTTACGCAAGTTTTCAGGAAAGAGCCTATCCCATGCACCTTTTGTAGGAAATGGTCCCGGCGCAATGGCATTAGAGCGTATGCCATGCCTTGCCCATTCTACCGCTAATGAACGCGTAAGCGCTAAAACGCCCGCCTTTGCCGCTGCAGATGGCGCAACAAAGCCCGAGCCTGTCCAAGCATAGGTAGTCACAATATTAAGTATGTTACCCGCTTGTTTTTGTTCTATCCAATCTTTACCCACAGCTAAGGTAAAATTGTAAGTACCCTGCAAAACAATTCCTATAATGGTATCAAAAGCCTTGTGGCTCAGTCTTTCTGTAGGGCTTATGAAATTACCGGCGGCATTGTTCAGCAATACATCAATTTTCCCGAATTTATCTTTTGCGGCAGTTATAGTAGCCTCCACCTCATCGTATTTTCTCACATCACATTGTACAGGCAGTACCTCGCCCCCTGTGCTTTCGGAAAGTTCTTTTGCTGCGGCTTCGAGTTTCTCCATTTTTCTGCTAGCAATTACTACCTTGGCACCCAGCTCTAAAAAATACTTACTCATCGATTTACCTAAGCCAGATCCCCCACCTGTCACAAGTATTACTTTGCCTTCTAAGGCATCTTCTTTCAACATTGGTTTTGAATATTGCATATCTATTGGCTTTTATGATTAATATTAGTTGTAAGCTAGCAGAATAATGTGATTTTTCAAAGGTAGTTTTAAGCTAAGATGGCAGATAGTTTACTGTGTGCCATCACTCAAAAATGAGGCTGTTATATAAGTAAGTAAAGCTTGTGTGCAAAGCCCATAAAATTAAAAATTAACGGTATTTTCTTACATCTTAATCAGTTTACAGCTAAGGTATATGCTCATTATTTGCGGTACCAAACTTTCAATCCGCCGCTTAATTGCTACTCAATAGCAATTGACTTAACTTTGTGCAAATTAATAGCACAACCATAAATTTATATGCTTCACTTAAAACTGCCTACCGACCCGCGCTGGACTAACATCGCTGAAAAAAACATTGAGGAAATCCTCATAGATCACGCCTACTGCGAGCAAAAAGCAGCCTCAACCTGTATATCGCTCATAGTTCAATACCCAGAAAAAGAAGAGTTGGTAGATACACTTACGCCTGTAGTGGCCGAAGAATGGGAACATTTTGAGCGGGTAATTAAAGAAATGAAAAAAAGGGGAATTGGCCTTGGCAGACAAAGAAAGGATGAATATGTGAACCAATTGGCAAAAAAATTAAAAAAGGGCGGTAACCGAGAACAGCAATTGGTAGAAAAGCTTTTGATGAGTGCCTTAATTGAGGCAAGAAGCTGCGAAAGGTTTAAGCTTTTATGGCAAAACCTCACTGACGAAGGCCTAAAAAAATTTTACTATGAGTTAATGGTATCTGAAGCAGGGCACTACACAAATTTTATTGGCCTTGCCAGAAAATACCGACCCAGAGAAGAAGTGGATCAAAGGTGGCAAGAGCTCCTAGCAGACGAAAAAGAAATCATCGAGAGTTTGGAGCCCCGACCCGACAGAATGCACTAGATATTTTCTAGTTTCTTTAAACGCAGTTTTCTATATAATAACTCTTTCACATAAAGTCTTTTCTTTTGTTCTCTTGATAAGTCAGGGTTGTAACTTGAGAAAAGGACGGGTGAAAGGTAAAACATAAACTTGAAAAAAATATACTTGATGAGTTTCATAATTTGACAATATTTCAATAGCTGGATTATTGATTACGATGCTACAGTGGTGTTTGTTGTGCAAATATCACATCTATTTATGAACTTAACTTTAATGTGTCAAAAATAAACGAAGTAATCTGCGAATATTTATCTTTTCAAAAATATTAACATGTGTTTTAGTCTAAACTTTTACGCAAAAAGCAGTTTTTACCTGTATTGGGATAATCATCGGAACAAACTGCCTTCTTTCCACATCAAATCATTCAAGAAGCAATATTTACTTTATATTTGAACATATTCATTAATACAACTATAAAAACACAATTATGGATTTTCCTAAAGAACTTAAATACACAAAAGATCACGAGTGGATCAAGATTGAGGGAGACACCGCGACCATTGGGATCACCGATTTCGCTCAAAAAGAACTTGGAGATATCGTGTATGTAGACATCAACACCATTGGAGATGAACTCGGCGAAGGCGATGTTTTTGGCTCGGTTGAAGCTGTTAAAACCGTATCTGATCTTTTTATGCCCGTAGCAGGTGAAGTTTTAGAATTGAATGAAGAAATTGATGCCGAACCTGAACTCGTAAACTCTGATCCTTACGGAAAAGGATGGATGATCAAAATCAAACTGTCCAACACTGCTGATGCAGAAGAACTTATGGACAGCGAAGCTTACGAAGCCTCATTAGGTTGATCTTAAAGAGGAAAACCTAAAAAAAATTAAATAAACGGGAGAACCAACTCCCGTTTTTATTTGGACCTCAATAATAAACCACTTCTGTATTGGGCATATCGTCTCTAAAGCGCCTCACTTTGCCACTAGATACTTTCGTGTTGTAACACTCTAGCCTTCTCAAACCAGGCATTTCCTCTAAAGCCTTAAGGTTTCTTATTTGGGTGGCAGAACACTTTACCACTTCGAGTTTTCTTAAATTTTCTAAGGGATCTAGCTTTTTTACTGGAGTATTTTCAAAATTTATGTATTCTAAAGAAGTTAGGCTCTCTAAAGGATCCAGCTCGAATATAGGATTTTTGGGACACTCCAATACCCTGAGTTTATCTAGCTGTCTTAGCGGTAGCAAACTACTCACCGCAGTATTTGAAAAGCTCAATTCTTCGAGATTGCTCAATTCACTTAAAGGTTGCAGATTATTTATGCGCGTTCCCTCTTCAATGTTTAGTTTGGTGAGCCCAATAATTTGATGTAGCTGAACTCTATCGGGTTCACCCTCTACTGCGGCCTGCTTTGAGAAAATCCCCTTCCAAATAGCGTTTAAATCCTCCCACCAACTTTTTAATACCTCGGTTTTGTACACCACCATTACCTGTGGGTTTTCTTTAACAAATGATGCAGCCGCCTCTGCTTTTATTGGTGTATTATCGCAGTAAACCTCTCTTAGATTCTTAAGATTAGAAAAAGCATTTAAGGTTGTGATTTTAGTATTATCTGCAGTAAAAATCTCTAAAGAAACAAAGTTGCCAAATGGTATAGCATCTACCGAAGTATTGCTAATATTGAGTTCTTTTAAGTTAGAGAGCGATTTGAGTGGAGCGAGTGCATTGCCTGTTAACAAGGTATTGGCACAGTTAAGCACCTCTAAATCAATCAAATCTCTTAAGGGTTCTAAAGAAGTAACCGAAGTTTGGGAACAGTCGAGCAATTTTAGACCAGTAAGTTCTTTGAGTGGCTCTAAGGTGGTAATTTCCTCTTTCCCCGAAATCTTGATCTCTTTTAAGTTGGCAACTGTTTGCAATTGTTCCTTGGTAGGCGTATTGTCTAGCGTTACATAATCAGAAAAGACTTCGCGCCAGTGGTTGTCTATAGATGCCCACCAATTAGAAAGCTGTTCTGACTCATAAATCACCAAAGCATTTTTATTACGGCTCATAAACCTAGCGGCCTCTTCACGAGTGATCAAGGTATTATCTGAGTATACCTTTTCTAATGATGACAAGCCATTGAGCGGAGCCAAACTACTAATTTGGTTGCCATCGCAATAAAGTTGCTTGAGGTTGCTCAAGTTTTGCAATGGGGTAAGGTCTGTAACGTTGGTATATTCAAGATGCAGCCTTTCTAAAGAGGTAATGCCTGCTATGGGTAGTAAGTCTGCAACCTGTGTGTAAGAAAACCTGAGAATTTCTAATTTTTTTAAGTTGGCCAAAGGTGTGAGGTCGTTAATGGGCGTATCATACACCCTTAAATCTTGTAAGTTGGCCAATACGCTCAAAGGCCTTAAATCAGAAACGGGGGTGGTAAATGCATACAGTTTCTCAAGTCTTAAAAAATTACTGATCGGTAATAGGTCTGAAACCAAAGAACCATTGCAATAAATCTCTTTTAGATTGGTGCAATACTTCAAAGGACTTAAATCGTTTACCAAGGTGTTGGAACAATCCAAAACCTCTAGCTTAGTAAGGTTTCTTAATGGAACCAAATCTACCACTCTTGTGCCTGAAATATTAAGCTTACGCAAATTGGTGAGCTTACTCACCGCAGCCAAATCATCCACCAAGTCATTATCTGAGATATCTAGCTGCTCAGCTCCTGTAACCATTCTCAATTGCTCCAATGTTAAGGAGTCTTCAATAATTTGGTGTTGCCTTCTTAGTGTAGCCTGCCATTCAAGTGTTAGGTTGTTCCACCAAGAGGTCAACTCTTCTTCCTCGCTCAGGCGCGTGGTGTAAATACTCACAATTTTCAAATCCCTACTTTCTCGGTCTAGGTTAACTTCTATATACCTTGGTTTATTAACATTTACGGTATCATTTTCTATAGTAACACCTGTGAGGTTTCTATTGGCGGCCACCTTAAAATAGACCTGCCCCTTTTCATTTACTTCATGGGTAACTTCCTCAATGTTAATTTCAAAGCTTACTTGTTTAAAGAAAAAGTCTATGTCTTTAAGATAAGCCTGTACATCTTTGTTGGTTACTACGTCGCGGTTTTCATCCAAGTCGTCTTCGATCTGCACTTTATCGTCTCTAAATAGTTTAATGTAACTTTGGTTGATGATGATGTCTTTTTCATTGGCAGTGGTAGTCGGATCTCCCAAAACGTTTAGCGTAAATTGCAGATAGGCCACAAGGTCTCTGGTTTGCATCTTGTATTCTTCTAGCTCCTCAACAGGCAAGTCTGACTGCGCACGACCTGTAAGCGCCAAAAACGAAAAAATAAGTAGGATAAAATATTTTTGGAGTTGATGTTTCATTTCAGTTAATGATATCATAAAAAAATTGATGTATCTTCTCTTCTTTAAAAAATCTAACAGAGAACAGAAAATACCAAGACAAAAATAAGACAATAAAAGAAAGAGTGTGCCAAATACTTACCTGAAATAAGCATAATCTAAAAAGAATGGCCACTTATTGTACTCTAAACATAAAGATTGAGAGTTTAAGATAAGGCAAGTTACCATGCATCTTAACCCCTGTACACCAAGAACGAAATGTAGGCAATATAAATGAGTACGAAGGTGATGCCGTCCCATCGGTCAATGGCATTTTTGGTACCGGTAGCCATGGCCAATAGCAACAAGCTACTTGCAAAAATCAAAACCACAATATCAGTATTGGTCGTGATATTGAAAGGCAGAGGCATGGTAATGGAACTTATCCCGAGTATCCATAAAAGGTTTAAGATATTAGAACCAATGACATTGCCAACAGCAATATCT
>Ga0207419_1001230_pt1 | contig 19875 bp, 17 predicted proteins | sample ElkSloMetagenome_4_FD_184723 | JGI IMG/M metagenome (GOLD analysis project Ga0207419, IMG submission 184723) | Hot spring microbial communities from Elkhorn Slough, Monterey Bay, USA - MD2A (version 2) | ecosystem: Environmental > Aquatic > Marine > Intertidal zone > Estuary: Microbial mat ...
CGTCAGCGCCGCAGTCAGCGTCGTCTTGCCGTGGTCAACATGACCGATCGTGCCCACATTGATGTGCGGCTTGCTACGTTCAAACTTTGTCTTGGACATTGCCTTCGATCCTCAAAAACTAATTATCAGTGTCAATACCATCCAGCCTGCTCTGCCTCAGCAGTCAAGCTGACTTCTTCATGATTTCCTCAGCGACGCTTGTTGGAGCTTCTGCGTAATGCAAGAACTCCATTGAGTAGGTCGCTCGACCCTGGCTCATTGAGCGCAGGTCAGTTGCATATCCGAACATCTCGGCCAGTGGAACGTTGGCGCGGATGATCTTACCGGCCGGGACATCTTCCATCCCCTGCACCAGCCCACGTCGGCGATTCAGGTCTCCCATAACATCGCCCATGTAGTCCTCAGGCGTCACCGCCTCAACTTTCATCATCGGTTCAAGCAGCACCGGCTTGGCCTTCAATGCGCCATCCCTGAATGCCATCGAACCGGCGATCTTGAATGCCATTTCGCTCGAATCGACTTCATGGTAAGAGCCGTCAAACAAAATCGCTCTGACGTCCACCATCGGGTACCCAGCAAGGACGCCATTGTTCATTTGCTCTTCGATACCCTTACCCACTGCACCGATGTACTCGCGCGGCACGACGCCGCCGACAACTTCGTCAACGAATTCGAACCCACCGCCTTCTTCCATCGGCTGAAGCTTGATCTTGACGTGGCCATACTGGCCGCGACCGCCGGACTGGCGCACGAACTTGCCCTCGCTTTCAACAGGCTGGCGTATCGTTTCCCGATAGGCCACCTGCGGTTTGCCGACATTGGCCTCAACGCTAAATTCACGGCGCATGCGATCGACGATGATGTCGAGGTGCAGTTCGCCCATACCGGAGATAATGGTCTGGCCGGATTCCTCGTCAGTGCGCACGCGAAACGACGGATCTTCCTGGGCGAGCTTGGAAAGAGCAATCCCCATTTTCTCCTGATCGCTTTTTGTCTTCGGCTCCACCGCGACGGAGATCACCGGCTCGGGAAACTCCATACGCTCCAGCGTGATCACGTCAGACGGATCGCACAGGGTGTCACCGGTGGTGACGTCTTTTAGACCGACCGCAGCTGCGATATCACCGGCGCGGACTTCCTTCAGCTCTTCTCGTGAGTTGGCGTGCATCTGCAGAATTCGACCAACGCGCTCTTTCTTTCCCTTAATCGGATTGAATACCGTATCGCCGGACTTCAGGACGCCTGAGTACACGCGAACAAAGGTCAAGCTGCCCACGTAAGGGTCGGTTGCAATCTTGAACGCGAGCGCGGCAAACGGCGCGTCATCGTCGGATTTACGAATGTCTTCTTTCTCGTTCTCGTCAACGCCGGTAATCGCTTTGACTTCGGTCGGCGCGGGCATGTAATGAACCACGGAGTCCAACAACGCCTGCACACCCTTATTCTTAAATGCCGTCCCACACAGCACGGGGACATGGTCATTCTTCAACGTCCCGGCGCGCAGGCCCTGCATGATTTCTTCTTCGCTGAGCGCTTCGCCTTCAAGGTACTTTTCCATCAGCGCTTCGACCGCTTCGGCTGCGGCTTCAACCATAAACTCCCGCGCCGCTTGCGCCTCATCGACTAGCTCGGCAGGAATGTCCCGGGCGTCATAGGTCACGCCCATGTTGTCCGTATTCCAGTAGATCGCGCGCATTTTGACCAGGTCAATAACGCCCTCGAAATTCTCTTCGGCGCCGATCGGGAGCTGAATTGGCACGGCATTCGCGCCCAGCCGATCTCTGATCTGAGCGACAACGCGCTGGAAATTCGCCCCGGTCCGATCCATCTTGTTGACAAAGCACATGCGCGGCACGGCGTACTTTGTTGCCTGACGCCAGACTGTTTCGGACTGCGGCTCAACGCCCCCGACAGCGCAAAACACCGCAACGGCACCATCAAGAACGCGTAGCGAGCGCTCAACTTCAATTGTGAAGTCAACGTGCCCCGGGGTATCGATGATGTTGATCCGATACTCCGGCCAGTCCTGGTCCATGCCCTTCCAGAAACACGTCGTCGCCGCGGACGTGATGGTGATTCCTCGTTCCTGCTCCTGCTCCATCCAGTCCATCACGGCATTGCCGTCATGAACTTCACCGATCTTGTGCGAAACGCCGGTGTAGAAAAGAATGCGCTCGGTCGTCGTCGTTTTGCCAGCATCAATGTGCGCCATGATGCCGATATTCCGATAGCGCTCAATGGATACTTTGCGGGACACGATTGAAATCCTCGGAATGCATACTGTGCCGGACCCAATCGGAATCCGGCTAGAAACTTACCAGCGGTAGTGCGAGAAGGCTTTGTTGGCCTCGGCCATCCGATGCACGTCTTCGCGTTTCTTGACGGCAGAACCACGCTCCTCCATGGCATCCATCAATTCGCCGGCCAAACGACGCGGCATCGACGGCTCGCCGCGCTTGCGTGCAGCGTCAATCAGCCAACGCATGGCTAGCGTCTGCCGACGTTTCGGCCGTACTTCGACGGGAACCTGATAGGTTGCGCCTCCAACTCGACGAGACTTGACCTCAACCGCGGGGGCGACGTGATCTAACGCTTTTTCGATGACGTCCACGGGCTCTGAATGACCGCGGCTTTCGATCTCGTCAATTGCGCCATACACAATTTTCTCAGCGACGGATTTTTTGCCGCTCTGCATCACCATATTGATGAATCGGGCGATCATCTCGTTGCCGAATTTCGGATCCGGCAGGATGTCGCGTTCAAAATTTGTCTGCTTGCGGGACATATCAGATCACCACTCCATCAACTCTTAGGGCGCTTGGCGCCATATTTCGACCGGCCCTGGCGACGATCACTCACGCCCGCCGTATCAAGACTGCCGCGCACGGTGTGATAGCGCACACCAGGAAGATCCTTAACGCGTCCACCACGAATCAAGACAACCGAGTGCTCCTGCAAATTATGGCCCTCGCCGCCGATGTAGCTGGTCACTTCGTAACCGTTCGTCAAACGGACACGAGCAACCTTACGAAGTGCCGAATTCGGCTTTTTCGGTGTTGTCGTGTAGACACGAGTGCACACCCCACGCTTTTGCGGAGAGGCCTCAAGCGCCGGAACGTTGGACTTGTACTGCTTCGGTCGCCTTGGCTTGCGGACCAGTTGATTGATCGTCGACATAGAAACTCGTTTTTCAGCCCTTCAGAAAATAAACGACAGACGCGCGCGAAGCGGTCTGCCGAAGAACGAGAATTCTAAGGGGTCAATCAAGGGCTGTCAAGAACTACCGAGCGCTTCCTGGTCGGGTTCTTATTTACGGTGCAAGCTCAATGCTCGAGGAACTGCTAGCAAGCCTGAATAAGACCGCGACCCTGATCATAGCCCAACTTTCAGAATCCGGCCAGCCCATTCGGCACCGTTTTTTTTGGCCGATTCGACCGCTCGAGGGTCATGCGATTGTCCAGAACCCGCAGAGCGCCTGGCCAAACCCTCCCAGCGACGCCCCTGAAGCGGGCCAACTCAGCGAGCGCCGAGAGTCCACAAATACCCGTAGACGAGCAGCGAAACGACAATGTAGAGCGCATCGATCAACCGCCTGCGCCCGGGATCTTCGCGCGAGCGCGTCAGGTCAATCAGCATCTGATGGATAAGAAAAGTGTAGAGCACGTAGTAGAAAAACGGGATGGCGTGGACGACCGCGGAATAATCTGATGCCTTCTTGCCGAACCAGGACAAGATCAGATCGATCTGCGCGTAGATTCCAAATAGGCCCAGGCCCGCGTTGATGAACATCCAGCGCACGCGATCGACGCCGAAGATCGCCAAGTAGAAAACCACGTAGAGCAAGCAGGCGAAACCGCCGTGGACGTAGAGGAAGAACACGCCGGGGCCGTCCGCATAGGCCATGAAAAATCCGGATGCGCCGAATCCGCCCATATGCAGCAGAAAAAAGGGGTAAACAAAATACCAGGGCAAGGTGTCTCCCTTTTGGTATTTCCTGCCGTTGATGGTGATGTCGCCGTGGAGTTTCACAGCGCACTCCACACAGTCCTAGCGTACGGCCAGGGGTGAAATGGCAGGCAGCTGCGGCTCCGGCTGCAAAAGGACCGACGCACCAGGGGGTCAGCTCCCGGACCAGCTCATCGAGAACGCTGCGCAGGGCGTCGATGCCAGCCGAAGCGATAGGGGCTGGCGGGCGGGTGTCCGAGCGCCCGCGTCATTAGCACCAGGTTTTTTTGGCTGTCAAAGACAGGGCCCGCGAAGAGCGCCTCGAAATAGCATGCCGTCGCGTCGGTGCTGGCGATCCAGCCGTCCCTGCCGAAGGCATCCACACCGCCGTGGATAAACGTCGTATCCAGTCCATTCATATATTGATGAGCCCGAGGCGGCGCAGCGGCGACGCCGCCGTCATCACCCTGCTCGCCGAGTCGGCCTGCCCTGTGGCAGCCGAGACCAGCTGCCCGCGGTGAATGACCGTGAGCGCGAAGCCCGGAGCGTCCGGATGCTCGGCCCGGAGCCGGTCGAGGCGGCCCTGAGGCTCCGCCTCGAGCAGAAAATCGGATGGATCGAGCCCGGCGATGACTTTTGCTGACCTAGACCCCGCCTCTCGGCCGCTTGGCTCAACGCCCACCTGACCAAAATCGAGCTCCGAACAGGCGGCGAGAAGAAGGAATGGCATCACAAGGTATGAGTAGGGGTGTTTCATCTCTCGGTTTTCTCAATCGGTTCCGTCGTGGTGCCCTGGGCGTCTGACTGCATTAGTAAGGTCCTTTGTAGGCGATGCTTGTGCTCAACAAACGGGCAGTTCATTATGAGGGCGGAGTCTGGGTAGGCAAGAGGTCGTCTCATCCAAAGTTACCAACATCTCAATAATAACCAAAGGGGAGCCCCATGGAAAATCGCCGATATCGCCGGTCTTGCGCTGCCGCAGCTGGCTTGATGATTGCACTGACGCTCGGTGCAGCGTCCTCCAAAGCCCAGGCCGAACTCGATCCCATCGAACGATTCTGTCTCGTGATTCGACACATTGGTTTCGACGGACCCTGCCCCTTGGATGCGACCCCGTCGAGCCTGGGCCGGGAAGTATCCATGGAACGGGCCCTGGAGGAAGGAGAAGAGAACGCGATTCCGCTGGCCACTCTGGTGGAGCACGGTGCTCGCCTGTTTAACGCCAACTGGACGCGGCAGGAAGGCGGTGGCCGACCCGGCCTGAAAGGCACTGGCGCGCCTTTGTCCGATCCGGATTCTCCCCTGACCTTTCCGAACAATTTCAATCGGGTGTCCGGTCCGGATGCGAACTCCTGCGGCGGCTGCCACAATTTACCTCGTTCCGGGGGAGGTGGTGATTTCGTCACAAACGTCTCGGTGCTGGGCCAACGGTTCGACTTCGCCACCTTCGACCTGATGGACGCCACCGAGGACGGCTTTGCCACGCGCGGTGTCTTTGATGAATCCGGCACGCCTGTGACCCTTCAGACCATCGCCAATTCTCGCGCGACCCTGGGCATGTTCGGCGCCGGCTACATCGAAATGTTAGCCCGTCAGATGACTGCCGATCTGCAGGCGATCCGCGATCAGATCACGCCCGGCGGCGCCGCCGCGCTACAGACCAAGGGCGTTGATTTCGGCATCCTGGCTCGAAACGCAGACGGCAGCTGGGACAGTTCCCGAGCTGAAGGATTCGTGCCGCCAAGCCTGGCCAGTCGCGGGTCCGGTGATCCGCCCAATCTGATCATCCGTCCATTTCATCAGGCTTCAGCTGTGATCTCGCTGCGCCAGTTTTCCAACAATGCGCTCAATCACCATCATGGGATCCAGTCTCTGGAACGCTTCGGTGACGGCGACGTGGATGGTGATGGTTATGCCAATAATTTGAGCATGGCCGACATCACGGCCATCACCGTCTATCAGGCGCAGTTAGCTGCGCCCGGGCGGGTCATTCCGCGCAACATGTTCGTAGAAGCCGCCGTCGCGGCAGGTGAACAGACCTTCCAGGACATCGGATGTGCCGACTGCCATCGCCCCGCACTTCCACTGGATACGGGCGGTCGCTGGTTCGTCGAACCCAACCCCTACAATCCGGACGGAAATCTGCAGCCCGGTGACGGCGCAGAATTCACCTTTGATCTGAACGACCCGAGCCTGGACCAGCCACGACTGCCGATCAATGGGGCTAGCGGGGTCGTCTGGGTTCCTGCCTTCACCGACTTCAAGGTCTACAACATCACCGCAGGGCCGGATGACCCAAACTGCGAAGCGCTGAACATGCATGCGTCGGCCGGTTCAAACGAGTTCTTCGCGGGGAACTGTCGCTTTCTGTCCAAGCGGCTGTGGGGGGCCGCCAACGAACCGCCCTACTTCCACCACGGCCAGTTCACTACCATGCGCGAAGCAATCGAAGCCCACCGCGGCGATGCCCTTGATAGCTATCAGATGTGGGCCGCACTCAGTGACGGTCAGAAGAACACTGTGATCGAATTCCTTAAGACACTGCAGATTCTGCCTCCAGGCACCGAATCGACGGTGGTCGACCATAATTTTCAGCCGAGAGAATGGATCGGCGCGTTCTAGTGAACCCTAGAATAAAGCCCTGATGATCAACCAGCCGCTCAGCAATTATGGGATTGATCGTGGAATCGAACTAGTCCGTCCCGCTTGAAGAAACTGAACAAGCCTAGGCAAAGCATCAGCCCTGCCCCGCCACCGTCATCCGGTCGATCAAGAGCGAACCGGTCTGGATGTTGTTGCGGGGGTCGATGTCGTCGCCCGCCGCGCTCAGGCCGAGGAACATGTTGCGCAGGTTGCCGGCGATGGTGATTTCTTCCACGGGCCAGGCAATGGCACCGTTCTCGATCCAGAAGCCGGCGGCACCGCGGGAATAATCGCCGTTGACCAGGTTGACGCCCTGGCCCATGACTTCGGTGACGAGCAGACCTGTGCCAACCTGGGCGAGGAGTTCGTCACGGGGCGTCAGCGGGCCGTCGATGCGCAGATTCCGGATGCCGCCGGCATTGGCGGTGGTCACCGTACCCAAGCGGCGCGCGGAGTAGGCGCTCAACACATAGCGCGCCAAGGTGCCGCGATCAACGAGGGCCTGCTCGCGGGTGGCAATGCCGTCGGCATCGAAATGCGAAGACCCGGGACCGCCGGGCAGGCGCGGCGACTCGATCAGGCTGAATTGCTCAGGCAGGACCGCTTCGCCCAGGGCGTCAAGCAGAAAGCTGGACCGTCGATAAAGACTGCCTCCTGAAGCGGCGCTAACCAGATGCCCTATCAGGCCCTTTGCTACCGGCGGTGCGAAAATCACTGGGACCGGACCGGTCGGAACGCGCTTCGCGCCCAGCCGGCGGACGGTCTTTTCGGCGGCGTGACGGCCGGTCTGCTCCGGCCCATTCAGATCGCTCCAGCGCCGCGCACTGTCCCAGTCGTAATCGCGCTGCATGCCCTGGTCGTCCTGAGCAATCAGGACGCAGCTCTGTGAGAACGACGTTGATTGCCTCGATCCCATGAAACCCAGCGTGTTGCCGTGAACCGACAGGCTAGCCTCAAGCGACACGCTAGCACCTTCGGAGTTGGCGATACGCTGATCAGCTTCGCGACCGGATCGCTCCATTTCTATGGCCCGCTCGGCCAACCTGTCCATTGCGATGTCTTCGGGATGCCAGAGGTCGAGGTCAGTCAGTTGACCGCTGTTGAGCTCATCTACTGATTCAGCGATTAAAGCTGGATCGGCCAGGCCGGCCGCGCGGTCGCGCTGAGTGTGGCGGGCGATCTCCAGGGCGTGCTGTACGCACTGATCGATGACTTCGGGCCGCAAATCACCCGTGGAAGCTGTCCCGCTGCACTGCCCGGCATACACTGTCACTCGGACTCCCCGATCGCGCGCTTCTTCCAGATGCTCAATGTCGCCCAGACGCACCCCGGCTTCGCGCGCAAGGCTAGATGAAACACTGACCTCGGCCTGTTCCGCACCGCCCTCAGTCGCCTGGTCCAGGGCGCGTTTAGCGATCCCGACTAGCGTCTCGCGTTCGCGCTCCGGTTGGGCTAGCCAATCAGCCACGGTGAGACTTCCGCTGGACGCCATCAGTGGGTTCCTCCGACGGTCAGCCCGTCGATGCGTAGAGTCGGCTGGCCGACGCCGACCGGGACGCTCTGTCCTTCCTTTCCGCAGACGCCGACACCATTGTCCAGCGCCAGGTCATTGCCGACCATGCCGACCCGGGTCAATACATCCGGGCCATTGCCGATCAGCGTGGCGCCCTTGATCGGGACACCGACCTTGCCGTTCTTGACCCGATAGGCCTCGGAGGCGGCGAAGACGAATTTGCCAGAGGTGATGTCGACCTGCCCCCCATTGAAGTTGACCGCGTAGATACCGTCCTCGACCGAGGCCAGAATCTCGCCAGGATCGTGATTACCCGGCAGCATATAGGTGTTGGTCATGCGCGGCATGGGCAAATGCGCGAAGGATTCGCGACGACCGTTCCCGGTGGGCTTGACCCCCATCAAGCGTGCATTCAGTTTGTCCTGCATATAGGCGACGAGCCGGCCGTTTTCGATCAGGGTCGTCGATCCGGCGGGCGTGCCCTCGTCGTCGATTGCCAAGGAGCCTCTCCGGTCGGCCAGAGTGCCATCGTCGACGATGGTGCATTCAGGACTGGCGACCTGTTCACCGATGCGATTCGAGAACGCAGAAATCCCCTTGCGATTGAAGTCGCCCTCCAGGCCGTGACCAATCGCTTCATGCAGCAGCACGCCCGGCCAGCCAGGACCCAGCACTACGGTCATGTGACCGGCCGGCGCGTCTTCGGCACGCAGATTGACTTCAGCCTGGCGAACCGCTTCCTTGGCCTGGGGCTGCCAGAAGTCCGGATCCATCAGCTCGGCCAGGCAGTAGCGACCGCCGCCTCCAGCGAAGCCCTGTTCGCGCCGATCGCCGTCTTCCATCAGCACGCGAATATCCAAGCGCACAAGCGGCCGAACGTCACCGGCCAGGGTGCCGTCGCTGGCGGCCACCAGGATGAACTCGTGGCTGCCGGAGATATTGACGCTCACCTGACTGACACGGGCGTCGAGCGAGCGAACGTAGGCATCGACGGTACGAAGCAGCTCGACCCGATCGGCCGATCGGCCTTCGCGGGTCGGATCAACGTGGGTGTAGCGCTCGGGCGTCGTGATGGCGGGCGCCAGACGCACCTGACCACGACTGGCCTGGCGACTGATCGCCCTGGCGCTGTCGGCCGCATCAATCAAGGCCGGCAGGGTAATGGCGTCAGCGTAAGCGAATCCAGTCCCTGCCCCGGCGATCGCTCGTACGCCCACACCCTGGTCGACATCCCAGCTGCCGTTCTTGACGGCGCCGTCTTCCAGGCTCCAGGCCTCGCTCACCCGGCGCTGAAAATACAGCTCGCCAAAGTCAACGGCACCACCGGCCAGGCGGCTGATGGTCGATTCAATATCGGATTGGTCCAATCCGGTGGGATCGAGCAGCTGGGAACGTGCGAGTTCAAACATGGATAGGGGAGTCCCGAAATGAGGTGATAAGAAATGGTGTCAGGCGAGCGACTGGGGCAGACTAACTTCCGCCCGGGTTCAGATATTCGGTCGACGATCGTTGGTTTCAATCGTTGGTTTCAATCGTTGGTTTCAATCGTTCGTTTCAATCGTTAGCGTAGTACTTGGGTTCAGTCATCGTTCGCGATCTGGCGGTTGGGAATCGTCGGTGTTTAATCCGGAAGCCTCCGAATTGCCCCCGCTGGCGCGAGCCCCAACCAGTTCCATCTGCGGTTCGCTCCACGGACCGGTGATCGTATAGCTGGCCTCGGCCAGTCCGCGCATCGGTCGCTCGAGGATGGACTGAAGAACCAATCCCGCGGCAGCGCCCACGGGTCCTCCCGCCAGCACGCCGATGACCGGCAGCGTGCCGCCGAGACCGGGCTCTACGCGCACGACCTGATCATATTGGCGATTGGCCATATCGGTGTCGCCAGAAATGGTGATCAATGCGGCGGGCGAATAGATCGTGAGCGCGTCGGTTCGGGCAAAGCCCGCGGCGAGATCAAAGCGACCCTCGATCTGGTCGAATTTTAGCCCCGACTCGAAGACGTCACGGAAGTCTAGGACGAGGCGACGCGGCAAGGCAGCCAGGCTCCCCAGCCCGAGCAGTCGACCGGCGCCCGGTCGAGCCTCCGGAATGCTGCCGTCCGAAATCTGCAGGTCCAGCACCCCGCTCAATCGCTCAAGGGAAAAATCAGCCGGCGCACCTGGCCAACGCAGGTCCAATTCGAGCTGGGTCCGCTCGGCCAGCACCGGCGACTGGTAGCCGGCCGATTCCAGGACCTCGCCAATCGAGCTGGTCGTCAGTCGACCGGAAAATTGTGACTCGGGCCGACCGTCACGCCACACCCAGCGGCCGATGCCGTTGATCCTCAGATCGGGCCCGGCCACGTCGACTAATTCAATTTCCAGCCCCCCGGCCGAGGGATGGGACTCGACGCGCGCGCGTCCCAGGTCCAGCTCGCCCCAGCGCAAGTCCTCAATCAAGATATGCAGGGGTGGGCGCCTCATCGGATTCTCTGCCGAGATCCTGCGCGTCATCTCCGTGTTGGCCGAACTCAAGGACTCGGTTTCCGGCGTGATCGGATCGAACCTCAAGCGCTCCAGATCCGCCACCACAACCCGACCCGAATCAAGGGGAATCGGGATCACCAGTTCACCTGCGATCGCCGGTCCGTCGAAGCGCGCTTGCCAGGCGGTTGAATCCCGCCCCAGGTCGAGAGCAACGTCGTCAAGACGAACGCCAGCGACGACGAGCTCAGCCGCAGAGAGTTCGATATCAGCCTGAAGGTCATCGCTCGCGCCGCCGTCAACCGAGGCAATCCGATCGGACAGGGTCTGCCGCCAGTCGTCAAGGTTCAGTTCTGTCAGCGCGCCGCGCACCCTGAGTCCGGAGGGCGGCAACTCGGCCGGCTGGTCATCCACTCGCAGGCCGATCCGCCAGCCCGAATCGCCCCGTTCGGCCTTCAGATCGAGGACGTCATCGATCGAGACCCTCGCCGACTGCGACGTGTCTTCAAGGCGCACATCCAACCGTGTCGGCCAGGCTATCGCCGACTGCTTTTCCAGGGGCGCTGGTAGGTTGACGTCCAGACCGGTCAGATCGGAATTCAAGCGAAACGCCAGCCCACCCTCGTCGTGCTTTTCAATACGCGCCGCCAGTGCGGTCTGACCCATCACGCGTTCACGCAGGCGGCCGGAGTCGAGGAAAAAATCCAGAGGGTTGACCTGAGCCTCGATTTCCAACCATGCCGGCTCCGCAAAGGAGGCCATCAGCTCGAGTTGTCCAGCATCAGAATCCGGGCGATCGGCGGGCAGCCGAAGCGTCGATGGTCCCAGCGCCTGGCGGTCAAAACCCACCTGGCCGCGCAGGCCCGCAAACCGCAGACCGGCCATCGGCAGCGTCAGATTCGCATCGTTCAGACGGGCTTCACCTTCCAGCCACCAGTCCGGCATGCGCTTAATCGGAAAGCTCATTCGCGTCGTGATATCGACCTCGCCGGTCCAGCGCATCGGCTCAAGACTGCGCTGCCAAACGTCTGCGGGGATCCGGGCCAGGAGCGCCTGCACCTCAGCCGCGTCCTTGGGGCCGGATTCCAAGGTCAGGCCCAGGACCGGATCAACCAGATCGGGAATCGCCAGCTCGGCCGATTCGATGGCCAGCCCGCCGAGACGACCTGCATCCACGGAGGCGTAGATTTCGCGACCGATGAAAGTTGCCTTACCGTTTAGATCCGAAGCGACCGGCCAACCGCTCTGGTAATCGATATCTGCCCCCGAGACAACGGCCTCGGAGACAAAATGGCCGCGCCTAATCTGCGGTGTCTTGAGGCCGGCCTGCATGCTGAGCAGCACCCACCCCGAAGCCGATTCGACTCGGGTGAGCGAGCGATTCAGCCATTCCAGGGTCTTCGGGGGAATGAAGCGCTGCGGCATGAAGCGACGCGGGTCGACGGGCCCGAGTCGATCCACCTCGATCATCAGATCCATGAAGGGCTTGCGCTGAGCAAAATAAAGCCAGCCGTCGGTCGTCCCTCGCAAGAACCCGGTGTCGATCAGCAGATTCTGAAGCTCAATGGCACGCCAGGACAACACGGCTCGGCCCTGAGCTGCCTCGACCTCGATCGGCTCCTTGAAGACCGAGCCCCACTCGACCCGCGGCTGGCCCTGGGGACTCAGCGCAGGTCGGTCTCCGGCCAGTCCGAGTGCTAGGTTCAGATTGGAGACGCTGGGAAATCGGTCTGGAAGGCGCCAGCTGAGGTCGCTCAACTGCCCGGACAGTCGATTCAGACCGCTGCTCGTTCGCCAGCCGGCGTGGATTGATTGCAGCTGCCCCGAGAGTTGCGACGGCCACCAGCTCCGATCGCTCAGCCAGGGGGAGAATAGCGCATGAAGTGGCTCCAGCATCAGTTGATCGAGCGCGAGAGCCCACTGCTCACCCTCGCGCGCTACGGCAAGCCCCTGAATGAGTTGGTCCGGCTCCGGGCCGATGCGCTGCAGGCTGACCAGCTCAATCTGGGTGGCTCGGTCCTGGCGGCTGATCAGCACCTCGGCCTCGAGAGCGCCATCGATTTTGTCCAGCCCGTCAATGATCAGATCCATATCAATCCGACCGCCGGAATCCTCATCCCAGGCCGTCCAGGCATCGAGCGAGACCACGGCATCCGGCGGTACGCCAGGCGCACTCAGCCACCGACTGATCTGAAGCTCTTCGGCACCGATCCAGGCCTGCCCCTCCGTCCAGCGACCGTCGTCGGCTGCAAGAAGAAGAGAGAACTCCAATGGGTTCCCGGCGCCTTGAATCGGCTCCATTCGACCCTGCAATGCCGTTTCGAGACCCCGGCGCTGAACCTCGCCCTCGGTCAGACGTGTCGCGAATTCCAGTCCTAGGCGAGTCCGGATCGTCAGTCGGGCATCACGCACGGCAAGGTCACTGAGCAGCGCAGCGTCAGCGTAACGCTCACCGAGCCGCACGCCGCCCTCGATGCGCAGGCCCCATTGACCCTGATCATCCTCTTCCAGAACCAGCTCAAGACCGAGCACGATCAGCTCCATCAGATTGCTGTCTTGGTCGATCAGATTGGGCAGGTGCACTTCGATTCGCGCCTGATCCACCTGCAGCAGGGGGTTGCGGTCGGGCCCGACGCGAACGTCAAGCAAACTCAGCTGCGGCGTCAGGCCGGGCCACTGGGCTTCGAGCCTTCCGATCTGCACCGACTCGCCCAGGCGCTCGCTCAAGCGATCCGTTAACCAGGGACGAATCGAATCAGCATAGGGGATCAGGGCTCGGCCTACGCCTACCAGGACTGCCGTTGCGATGATCAGCACCGCCAGCAGGGTCATCAGCCAGGCCCAGAGCTGCCGTAGGCCGCGGCTAAGGCGAGACGGTGAATGCAGAGAATCAGCCAAGGTTGACGTTCCGGCTAGGGAGCCTCTAAAGAACTATGGTCGGGCGCAACGGGGCTTCGCGGGAGGTGCCCGCACCGGCTTTTCTGACTGAAACGTGCTCCGGACCTAGTCACTTAGACGCTCCTACAGCAAGACCACGTCGAACTGTTCCTGACCGTACTGCTCCTCGGGCTGGAACTGGATTGAGGTCCCGAGCTGTTCGGTCAATTCAGCGATCGCACCGCGGTGGTCTTCCATCATGCGGTTGACGACCGCCGGCGTTGCCAGGACCCGAAGCTGGCCGGTCTCGAACTGGCGAACGGCTCGCATAACCTCGCGAAAAATCTCCGCGCAGACCGTATCCACGCTTTTGACTCGACCCATCCCGTCACAGGCAGCGCAGGGTTCGCAGAGTCGATGTTCAAGGCTCTCGGTCGTGCGCTTGCGGGTCATTTCGACCAGCCCCAGGGGCGAGATTTCAGACACGCTGCTGCGGGCGTGGTCACGCGCCAAAGCTCGCTGCAGGGTGCGAAGTACCTGGCGCTTGTGTTCAGGGTCAGACATGTCGATGAAGTCGATAATAATGATACCGCCCAGATTACGCAGCCGAAGCTGGCGGGCAATGGCCTGCGCCGCTTCCAGATTGGTCTTGTAGACCGTCTCTTCCAGGTTCTTGAAACCGACGTAGGCACCGGTATTCACGTCGACCGTCGTCATCGCCTCTGTCTGGTCGATCGTCAGATGCCCTCCGGACTTGAGCGGGGTATTCCGGCTCAGGGCGCGCTCGATTTCGTCTTCCACGCCGTACAGGTCGAACAACGGGCTGTCTGCGCGATAGTGCTCGATTCGCCTCTTCCACTCCGGAAAAAACTCCTTGGCAAACCGGGTCGCGCGCTGCTGGGTCTCGTCATCGTCGATGCGAACTTTTTCGATCCCCGCGTGCATGTGGTCCCTGAGTGACCGATAAGGAAGTGAAAGATCCTCGTAGATGCAGTGGCCTGGCTGAATCGTCTTGGCGGCGCTATCGATTCGCGACCACAACCGACGCAGGTAGTCAATGTCCCTGGCCAATGCCTCCTCCCCGATACCCTCAGCGTTGGTCCGCAGGATGTAGCCATCCGCCTTGTCATCGCTGGTCAGAGATCGGACTATTTCCTTGAGCCGCTGGCGCTCGTCGTCGGCCTCGATGCGCACGGACACGCCGATGCTGCTCACGCCCGGCAGCAAGACAAGGTAGCGGGACGGGACGCTGAGCTGGGTCGTCAATCGAGCCCCCTTGCTTCCTAGGGGATCCTTGATGACCTGAACCATGATCGTCTGGCCCTGAGTCACCAACTCACTGATCGCGGGTATCTGGACTGGCTCACCGTTATCGTCAATCTCAGGCTGACGAGGAAGGATGTCGTTGGCGTGCAGAAAGGCGGTTCGATCCAGGCCGATGTTGACGAACGCGGCCTGCATGCCGGGCAGCACGCGCTCGACTCGCCCCATGTAGATATTGCCGACGTAGCTGACGTCATCGTCGCGTTCGAGATAGAGCTCCTGAAGTAGACCGCTCTCGACAACCGCCACGCGAGTTTCCGTCAAGGTCACATTGATCAGGATCTCATCACTCACGCAGACGACTCACAAGAATTAGGCCGGCGTTTCATCGGCCCAGAACGAGACGAACTTTGACAGCCCTATAAGCATTCAGGAAGCATAGCATTGAAGCTGTCTTCAACCCGAGCCCGGTCAGGGCCGGACCAGAAGTCCAGCCGTGCCCAGCAGCTCCCCGGTCTCATAGAGCGGAAGACCCACGACCCCGCTATAGCTGCCCTCGATTCGACGCACTTTAAGACCGGCGGCGTTTTGGATTCCGTAGGCGCCAGCCTTATCCATCGGATCGCCTGAGGCGATATAGGCGTCGACCCATGCCGAATCGAGCGGTGCAAAGCGGACGTCGGTGCAGGAGAGCCGGGTCTCCGATTCCAGGTCTGGATTTAAGTTCGGAGTGATCAGAGTGACAGCGGTCATCACCTGATGCACCTGGTCAGAAAGCGATTCGAGCATCGCGCGTGCGTCGACCTCATCGCGCGGCTTGCCCAAAATCACGCCCGCCAGCACCACCGAGGTATCGGCGGCCAATACCGCTCGCTGAGGCCACCGCGCGGCTACGGCCAGAGCCTTTTCCTGAGCCATTCTTACGACATAATCTGCGGCCTGCTCGAGGGCCCGAGGAGACTCATCGATGGCAGCCGGCTGGACCTCGAAATCCAGAGCGAAACGTTGCAGGAGCTCGCGCCGCCGAGGCGAGGCCGAGGCGAGGATCAAAGGCGCTATTGAGACCGATTCAGTTCCCACGGTGATAGGGATGTCCGCTGAGAATCGTCGAAGCTCGGTAAAGCTGTTCGGCGACCAGGACCCGCACCAGCATGTGGGGAAAGACCGCTGGCCCCAGCGACCAGCGCGAATGGCAGGTGGACAGAAGCTCGGGATCCAGACCCTCAGCGCCACCGATCAGAAAGCAGATCGGATCGCCATCATGCTGCCAATCGGCCAGATGACGGGCCAGCTGCTCGGTCGACCAGGCCTTCCCTGCACCATTCAAGGCGACGCGGTGCGCGCGCTCCGGGATGCGATCGACCAGCGATTCGGCTTCGGCTTGGCGCTCGCGGCCGGTCGCCTTGCGACCCGCGGGGCTCACTTCGATCAAATTCAGCGGCAGATGCGGGGGCATGCGGCGAGCGTAATCTTTCCAACCATCGGTCACCCAACCAGGCATCCGCACGCCAACCGAGACCACCAGCAGGTCCACTGATTCAGGTTCGAAGCCAGCGTTTCAGCCGCGCCAAGCCTCAGACCTGAGCGGATTGACTTGTAGGGGGAGCAGACCAGAGTTTCTCGAGATTATAGAAAGCCCGAGTCTGCGGGGTCATCAGGTGAACCACAACGTCGGCAAGGTCCACGAGGACCCACTCCGCTTCTCGATCGCCCTCGACGCCTAAGGGCTTTACGCCTTTAGATTTGGCGCGCTGCACCAGCCGATCGGCCATGGCTTTGACCTGCCGGGTCGTATTGCCGGTGGCGATAATCATGAAATCCGCAAAGCTGGAACGACCACGCAGATCGATGTGCTGGATGTCCTCGCCCTTAGCGTCGTCGAGGACAGACAGAGCCAAGTCGCGAAGTTCGATAGTGTCAGGAATAGATTGTGCGCTCAAGAATTCTAGATTGTGATTAGCAGATAAGAGCATCAGTTTACTCGCTTTGGCGTCGGTTTTCACATGCGAGCTTTCGGCCGGACTCGAGCACTCGACCGGGTCAGACGTACAGACCGTGTTTACGGATGTAGGCCAGCACGGCGGTCGGCAGCAGAAATCGCGGATCACGGCCCGAGGCGAGCTGCCGGCGAATGTCGGTCGAGGAGATCGCCAACTGGGTGATTTCGACGTGCCGAACCAGGCCGGAGGGGCTTCTCATCAGATCGCGCGTACGCTTGACTCTGCGCTGATCGAACATCTCACCCAAGTCCTGAGGGTAACGCGGCTGGCTCAGGGGCCTGGCCATGATCACCAGATGGGCCAGCTCGAACAGTTCACGCCAGCGGTGCCAGCGGTTGAGATGGTTGGCCGCGTCCTGCCCCACGCACAGTAGGATCGGCGCGTCGCCCACGTCCTCGCGCAGAGTGGCCAGGGTATCGACCATGAAGGAGGGACCCGACCGCTGAACTTCGCGATCGTCCACGGTCAGATCGGGATACGGGGCAAGCGCCAGCTCGAGCATCGCAAGACGGTGATGGGCGTCGGCCCAGGTGCCCTCTCGATGCGGAGGTTGGCCGGCCGGGAGCAAGCGAAAATCAATGACCTTGAGCTGCTCGGCCACCTCTGCCGCTGCTCGCAGATGGCCGTAGTGAACCGGGTCGAACGTGCCCCCGAAGACCGCAACCGCCTGATTCTTCAGTCGACGCTTCTTCATGCCGCCAGGCCCTCGGGATCATTCATGGTGACGGCGACGCAGAGTCGTTCGAGGTTGAGCCAGAACGCTGCCTTGTTGTTCGATTTGGACTGGATATCCAGATCAGACAAGCGGGCCAGAGCACGGCGAACCATGGTCGGACTCAAGCGCGATGCGGCCTGGGAAACCGCCGCCTGGCGGGACTTCCAGACCCTGAGCTCGGCGAGCGCTGCATCCACCGACATCGAACCGCTCATGGTTTGCAGCGCCTGAATAACCTGAAGTTCCTTGGCAACCGCAAACACCACCATCGGCATCGGCGTCTCGGTTTCTTTGAGGCCGCGGATGCAGCGGACCGCGGCGCCGGCCTGCCCGGTCAAGACCAGCTCGGTCAGCCGAAACGCGTCGAAGCGAGCGCTGTCGGCGACGGCGGCGCGAAGGGTGTCAATATCCAGCGTAGCTCCGCGACCGTGGAGCAGCGCCAGGCGCTCGACCTCCTGGGCAGCGGCCAGCAGGTTTCCTTCCAGTCGATCGGACAGAAAACGACCGGCCGATTCATCGGCATTCAGCCCCCGAGACGAGAGTCGGCGCTGAATCCACTGGGGCATCTGATGGGGCTTGATGGTCCAGCAAGGCACGAAGACGCCGACCTGATCCAGGGCTTTGAACCAGGCCGATTTTTCGGACTGGAATTCCCAGGCCTGGCATTTCAGCAGCAGTACATCGTCGCGCTCGGTCTGTACCCACTCGCGCAGGGCAGCGCCGCCCTCGCGACCGGGTTTGCCCGTCGGAAGCCGCACTTCGATCAGGCGGCGGGTGGCGAACAGCGACATGGATTCACCCGCCGAGCTGAGCTCATTCCATTGAAACCGAGCGTCGGCGTCCAGAATCACCCGCTCTGCGATCTGGGCCTGGCGGGCCGATCGACGAATCGCATCGCAGGACTCCTCGACCAGCAGCAGCTCGGGACCAGCAACCACAAAGACCGGCGCCAGACCCTTTTCCAGGGTCGCTTCGAGGCGATCAGGAAAACACTTCATGGACCGCCCACACCCTCCAAGCGACGCACCACTCGGGCCGCCATGGACTGGCGCAGATCAGCGCGCAGAAACTCCTCCTCACGGGTCGCGGCAAGAATTTCCTGCTCATCAAAGCTGTAGTCTCGCGACAGCCTGAGGGTTTCTTCCGGTACCAGTACTTGACCCTTGGAATCAACGACGCTGAGCGTGACCTCAAAGATCTGAACAAATTCTCGAACTCGGGCATCCCCCGCGATACTCAGCGCCTCGCGCCGCATCCGCTCGCCCCTGATACGCAGTTCGGCGGCAGAGTCGACGTCCGGGCCAACGAGCGTGACGTCGTTCGCCGTGAGCAGGCGTTCAAGCTCTCGCACAAATGCGCTGCTGTCGTCGCTCGCGACCAAGTGGGTCTGGTTCATCGCCGCGGGCAGACGGGCTTCGCCGCGAAGCTGAAAGCCACAGGCGCTAAGCAACAGCGCCATACCGACCATCGACAGCGTCTGAACGGCCCGAGCAACGGCCGCCCGCGCGGTGATCTTATTGCGTTCAGGTCTACGCATCAGTTCGCTACGATGCTGACCAGCTTGTCCGGCACGACAATCACCTTACGCACCGTCTGATCGTTAAGAAAACGGGCGACGTTTTCATCGCTTAGCGCGGCGGCCTCGACGGCCTCGCGGTCGCTTCCCGGCGCCGTCTCAATCCGACCGCGGACCTTGCCATTGACCTGAACCACCATCGTGATCTGGTCACGCACGAGCGCCTCCTCGTCGACCTCCGGCCAGCCCGCCTGGAAGACCGAGTTCTCGTGACCCAGACGGGTCCAGAGCGCCTCGGCAATGTGCGGTGTGACCGGCGCAATCAGGCGGACGACGCCCTCCCAGGCCTCCTGCACCAGGGCGCGATCCTGATCATCCTGAACCGAAAAGCGCTGAAGGTGATTGCAGAACTCCATGACGGCGGCAATCGCCGTATTGAAGGTATAGCGCCGACCGAAATCATCGCCGGTCTTGGCAATCGTTTCATGCAGCAAGCGACGCAAATCCCGTGCCTTGAGCTGCTGGCCGCTGCGGTCCGGATAGTCCCCATCGAGATGCGAATGAACGCCGGACCAGAGACGGCGCAGAAACCGCCAGGCTCCCTCGACGCCGGCATCCGACCACTCCAGCGACTGCTCGGGCGGCGCGGCAAACATTGAGAATAGACGAACCGTATCGGCACCGTAGTGCTCAACCAGCTCCTGCGGATCGACCCCGTTGTTCTTCGACTTGGCCATCTTTTCAATGCCGCCGGGTATGACGTCCTGCCCATCACTGGCAAGCACCGCACGTTTGATCCCGCCTTTTTCGTCGCGCTCGATATCGACGTCGGCGGGATTAAACCATTGTTTGCGACCGGATTCGTCTTCGCGGTAGTAGGTCTCGGCCAGCACCATGCCCTGGGTCAGCAGATGCTCGAAGGGCTCGGCGATTTTGACCAG
>Ga0207419_1001233_pt1 | contig 19861 bp, 18 predicted proteins | sample ElkSloMetagenome_4_FD_184723 | JGI IMG/M metagenome (GOLD analysis project Ga0207419, IMG submission 184723) | Hot spring microbial communities from Elkhorn Slough, Monterey Bay, USA - MD2A (version 2) | ecosystem: Environmental > Aquatic > Marine > Intertidal zone > Estuary: Microbial mat ...
TTATTGAGAAGAAAAGATAACAAGAACATTAAAAAATTCGGCTCATGCTTAACCGAAAATTTATCGCTAATTTGCACGCTACTAGCCATATATAAAACCGTTGCCAACAATACGAGAAAAACATCAACCATAAAAATAAACAATGAAAAAAACATTACTTATCGGAATTGGAATTGCAATTTTAACTGTAGCCTGCGGAACACCTCTTTCAAGTTTGAGAACTGTAAAGTTCAGTGACAAAAAAGACGAAATCACTACAACGCCATCTTTGTTAGAATATCTATCAACTAGCCCAAATCCTAAAATCGTTTTGCGAACAAGTGCAAGATTAATTAGTGACAATGTAACTGAAAAAGAACAAAACAATTACTTATATAACACAATATAAAGCGAACTTTTAAAAAGTGGATTTATAGTTCGAGATAGACAACTATTTGAAAAAATTGTAACTAATTCTGATAACAATACCAATTACGAAAACTTAAAACAAAAATCCGATACTGATTTAATCATTGAGTTGACAAATTTGGACAGAAGTATTATATATCAAACCAATACTTATTCTGACGAAAAAGGCCAAGAAAAAACTTCCTCTATGTTAGCTCAAAGAATTTTTTATAGAGCAACTATCTGTGATTTATTTGCTAACTTTAGTGCTTAAAATACGCAACTAATCTTATACAAACACTTTACCCACTATTTATGAATTCAACACTGAAAAAGAAAAATTGATTTATGGCAAAACATAAAAGAATTAAATTAAACATAAGTCAAAGGGTGAGCGACCATTTAATTCAAGGCTTTTTAATATTTCTAAGTGTGTTTTTTGCATTCTGGTTAACAGAATACCGAGAATCGCAAAAAGATTCAGAAACCTTAGAGATTTCTATACAATATATTGCTTCCGAAATGAAATATAATCATTACAGAATTGAGACTATATATGAATATCACACTAATTTACTAAAAGAAATTGATAGCTTAAGAAAGCAAACTGATTCCAACTGGATGGAACTGGATGGGAGTGATTTATCAAATTGGAAAGGTTTGCAAACACCACTATTACGTTCAACAGCTTATCAAACATATCTCAATTCAAATTTAATTGATAACGTAGAATTTGAATTTGCAAAGTCATTAACTAGAGTTTATTATGCACAATCTATTACTGAACGTCTTGATAACTCTTTAATCGAGTCTGTAATAACTGACTCAGAAAACTTAACAGGCTTACCGAGATTGAGAAGTTTACTTCGGATTTATTTATCAACCTTACCAGAAGTTATGATGGAATATCAACGAGCTAAAGAAAATAGACTGAATAAATATGGCTACGATATTGGCATTAAAAATAAAGAACTTAAAAATGAAGTGGTCAGAAGAATGAATAGTAATTAAAGTGTGATGCTAAAAAGAAAACAGTGGGTAACATCGGTTATAAGCAATTGGGGATTTATTACTTATACAAAATGTAAAAAGATATATCATATGTCAGTGCTAAACCGAAAATTTTGGGTATAAAATCCCCCCAACTGCTTATAGCCGAGACCCGTTGACAACTATTTTAAAAAAACAAAAACTAATGAATAAAATATTTAGCCTGATATTTCTAATTGTGTTTGGAAATATTATAAATGCCCAAAATCTTGAAATTGAAACTTTTGGAAACGAAAAAGACAAACCTTTAATTTTTCTACACGGCGGACCAGGTTACAATAGTGTGCCATTTGAAAGGACTACAGCTGATGAACTTGCCAAAAACGGTTTCTTCGTGATTTCGTATGACAGACGTGGCGAAGGAAGAAACGAACAATTGAAAGCGGAATACACGTTTGAACAAACCTTTAAAGACTTAAATAAAATTTATGAATCATTTGAATTAGCAAAAGCAACCTTGATTGGACACAGTTTTGGTGGCATTGTTGCGACCATTTTTGCAGATAAATTTCCCGATAAGATAAATTCTTTGATTTTAGCTAGTGTACCAATTTCAATGCAGGAAACTTTAAAGAACATTGTAGAAAAGTCCAAGGTGATTTACAAAGAAAAAAACGACAAAGCAAATCTGAATTACATCAATATGCTTGAAAATATGGACAGTACAAGTTTAGAATATAGTTCATATAGTTTTATGCACGCAATGTCAAATGGTTTTTATTCGACAAAAACACCCAATGCGAAAGCAATTAACTTGTATAAAAAATTTCAAAGCGATACTTTACTAAAAAAATATGCTTCAAAAATGGAATATGTGGCACCTCAAAAATTTTGAAAAAATGAGCATTACACTACAATATCGTTGAAAGAAGAATTAGAAAGTTTAAAAAGTAAAAAAGTTGATATATACGCAATATATGGAAAAGAAGATGGCCTATATTCAAAGGAACAAATTGCAGAATTAAAAAACATTGTAGGTGATAGTAAAGTAAAATATTTAGAGAATTGTTCTCATAATGTTTTCATAGACCAACAAAATGAATTTATCAATTCCTTGAAAAACTGGACAAAATAACTGTTGCCAACAGCGCATAACAAAAATGGCGAGATTTGTGCTGATTCGAGAGTTTTGTCTATTTTTAGAAACTTAAAGTTTAACCGAAAAACTTGCGCATTTTAAGTCGCCAATTATGTTATGCGCAAACCGTTAGCCACAATTAAAACCCATAAACTATGAAAAGAATAACGACAACATTCTTATTACTAATTTCTTTTTATTCTTATTGCCAAACAGAATATTATACAACTGATGGAAAAAATAGAATTACAAAATCAGAGGCAGAGGAAATGTTAACTAAACAGGTTGACAAAATGACCAAAATACTCGGAAAAAAGTTATACGGAAGTTTGACAATTGAGAATACTGAAACAAAAAAGGATTCTATAATTTCTAAAATATCTTTTGCCATTAGTGACAAAAAGAAAGACAACTTAATTAATTCTGGACCATTATCTGAATTTAAAGACAAGGAATTCCCAAAATTTGACTTAAAGACTTTAGCCGATAAAAACTTTAATTCTGAAAAACTAGTAGGCAAACCAACTATGATTAATTTTTGGTTTACAAGATGTGCGCCTTGCATTGACGAAATGCCAGTTTTGAATAAAATAAAAGAAAAGTACAAAGATGACTTTAATTTTATTGCTATTACATACGAGAAAAAGGAAGATGTTGAAAAATTTCTTGAAAAACATCCGTTTGACTTTGAGCATTTAATAAATGCCAAGGATTTTACTGACCAATTAGGAATTCAAGCATATCCGATGAATCTGTTTTTAGATAAGAATGGAGTTTTAAAGTATGTGAAAGGTGGAATTCCATACGAGAGCAAAGAAGGAGAAGAGTTGAAAATGGGAGAAGGAAATGAAATAATTGAGATTATTGAAAAACTAAAATAACTGTGGCTAACAACGTTTATAATTAATGGCTATCTCAAGCCTACTTACGAAAATCCTCGCGGATTTTCTATTCGATTTTTATTTGCTAAATTAAGTGCTTAAACACGCCACTAATCATACACAAACACGTTGTAAGCAATTTGACCTACGAAATAATCTATAGATGAAAACACAAAATAATGCATTAATATTTGCTATCCTTATTCTTACAGCAATACCTGTAACTGGGCAATCTATAAATAAAAAAATTGAATCTTACTTAAAAGGACTAAATCCAGATGATTTTTCTGGTGTCATACTTGTAGCTCAAAATGATAGCATTATCCAAAAAAGAGCTTATGGACTTGCCAACATAGAATACAATATCGAAAATCAAATCGATACCAAATTCAATATTGCATCGATTACAAAAATGATTACGGCGGTTGCTACTTTGCAACTCTACGAAAAAGGAAAAATCGATTTAAAGACTTCGATAGGCAAATATCTAGTTGACTATCCAAACAAACTTGTTAGAGACTCGGTAACGGCGCATCAACTTCTAACGCACACCTCGGGACATAACAACAATTTAGATTTTTGGAAAAACAATAATCTTGATTATCAAACTGTTTCAGATTTTGCGAAACTGTTTGAGAATGACACGTTATTGTCAAAACCAGGAACTAAATACGATTACAGCGCTTCCGGATTTGTAATACTCGGACTTTTAATAGAGAATATTAGCGGACAAAATTACTACGATTACGTGAGAGATAACATTTTTTTGCCTGCAGGAATGGAAAACACCACCGAACTTGAAATTGATTCCATCGTATCAAACAAGGCAAGTGGCTACACAACTTTTTTTGGTCAAAGCGATACTCTCAAACGAAATGACTACTACCTTTCAAAAACATCACCAGCTGGATTTCACTATTCCACCGCCGAAGATTTGTTCAAATTTTCAAAGGCATTGAGGAACGGAATGCTTTTGAAAAAGGCAACGACAGAAATAATGTTTGAGCCAAAAGTGAAAGGTTACAACACGCATTTGGGCTACGGTATTGATATCGACCAGAGATACAATCAAATCATCCAAGGTCATAGCGGAGGTTGGTATGGCATCCATTGCGAGTTGATGGACTTCGTAGACGATAATTATACCGTAGTTATTTTATCGAATATCGACGATGGTGGTAGTAGCGGAGCATCAGTTGTTGCTGATTTTTTCAAACGAACAATCGCAAATAAGACATCTGAATAACACAATACGATTAAGACTTTGAATAAATCAAACAATAAAGATTATAAGTTGGTATCAAAAGATGGTTTAACTAAACTAACGAACAGCATTGGAATTAGAACGTGGAATCAGCTGACTAAACATATAAAAAATTTACCATATGGTCGAAACCAAAATCGTACTGACTTTGGACTAGTATTATATGAACAAAAAGGAACTTGTAGTTCTAAACACGCTCTTTTAAAAAGTATTGCGGATTTGAACAACGTACCAAATATTGAATTGATAATCGGAATTTATCGAATGACCGAATCCAACACACCAAGAATTGGTACAGAACTCACCAAAAACGCTATTGAATACATCCCAGAAGCTCATTGTTATTTAAAAATCAATGGCAAGAGAACTGACTTAACGAGCGAGCAGTCGAAATTTAAAAAAATTGAGAAATATATAATTGAAGAAAAAAAAATCGAACCTAAACAAGTTGTGGAATTTAAAATTGATTACCACAAAAAGTTTATTACAAGATGGCTTAAAGAAACAAACTCAAAATTTGAATTTAGCCATATTTGGCAAATAAGAGAAAAATGTATAGCAAATTATACAATCAAAATAGATTACATTTATCTTTAAACTTTAAAACACCTGAAATGGTATATAAACTAACAGCGTAAATCTCCCGATGCTTCGGGATTATCCTGTAGCCATATTTCAGGACTTGACAAAGGGCGGAATCCTGTGAAACGATATCAAATAATGTATCTAGCCAAGACATCTCTGTCCCCTCTTTTTTAGCTCAGGTTATTGAATAGAAATCTACTATATTTAAATCAATTATATTTAAAATATAAACATACGAGCCAAACCTTTATGTGCAACCTAAAAACCAAATGAGATTCAGAATCTACCGGACTTATCAATTTAACTCTACTAAACATATTGACCTTTTACACGACAAAAGAAATCTCTGAAATAAACGCAATAAAATTAACCCAAAAAACAAAAATTATGAGTGACAATTCTAAAATGAAAAACGACCCTGAGACGATAGTAAAATTTCTTATTGAAGCCATGACCGTAAACGATGCAGAAAAAATTCGTTCTGTTTTTCATAAAGATGCTAAACAAGCATATGGTGACGGGGCATGGAAATCCGGTGAGGACTTCTTCAAATGGCTTCAAAGCGATATCATTGACCGAAAAGGACACGTAGACAACGCAAATTTCTCAAGCAATGGATACCAGGTAATCGTGACAGGACAATACAGCAGTGAAGGATATACCAACAAGGCCAATTTTCTATTTGTAGTAGAGAACGGTAAAATTATCAGTTGGCAGATGAGATATTAAAAATAAAAAGGTTTTTACATAACAACGCATATAGCTTATGCCGGGTGAACGGCTGCCAGCAAGGTTTTCGCTTTATATCCGTATTTTTGTAAATTCTTCTGACGATAAACTACCTGAATTTATTGAAGAATTCACTTCGAAAAGTGACAATTCAATGAAAACTATTCACTTAAAGAATGGAATGGAAAATGCTTTAATAAAAAAGCTTGCGGAATAAAAACTGTTTGCAACAATAGTAGCTGAAGCACAACACTTCTAAATTCTGAATATAAGCTAATTGTACGCTCCTGATCCGACTTTTTTTGACTTATTTATCAAATTAATAAATACTGAATTCTAATTTTTGGATATCTTGGAATTGCGGAAAAGAAGGTATTTAGTTCATTTTTTATAAACCGGACAAAAGCAACGCCTTTTCAACTTTTTTAAGATTTTTATTTTAGGAATTTATTTTAATGTCCAACTTTAATTTATTTATAGACATAATAATTAATAATTTATATTAAGTATTCTGTAACATATTAAATTTTTTACTACTAACCTATCAAAATCAATATTATGCAAGCACTAAAACTTTCTCATGTTTCTAAAACTTATTCTAACGGTGTAAAAGCTCTGGATGATGTTTCTATTGAAATTCAGCCGGGTATGTTTGGTCTCTTAGGGCCTAATGGCGCCGGAAAATCTACTCTAATGCGAACCATAGCCACACTTCAGGAACCTGATTCCGGAGAAATGTATTTGGGCAACATCAATATATTGGAGGATAAAATGGCACTGAGAAAAGTTTTGGGGTATTTGCCTCAGGATTTTGGTGTTTATCCAAAGCTTTCAGCAGAAAAATTATTGCATTACTTTGCGCAATTAAAGGGAATTCAAAGCAAACAGGACAGACAAAAAATTGTTGACTTTGCATTGGAAGTGACCAACCTATACGAAGTTCGTCATAAATCTGTTGCAGGCTACTCAGGTGGTATGAAACAGCGTTTTGGAATTGCGCAATTATTGCTAAACGATCCGCATCTTATCATAGTAGATGAGCCTACTGCAGGACTTGACCCTGCTGAAAGACATAGATTTTTAAATGTTTTAAGAGATATAGGTACAGATCACATCGTTATTCTTTCAACACATATTGTAGATGATGTAAAAGAATTATGTACAGACATGGCAGTGCTTAATGGTGGTAAATTATTTAACCAAAACAAACCTATTGATGCCATTAATGAATTGAAAGGTAAAATCTGGAATAAGGTAATTAAGAAAGAAGAGCTTGATGCACATACTTCACAATTCGAAGTTATTAATAGAAATTATAACCAGGATCATTCCCTTAATATTAAAGTTTTTAGTGAAACTAAACCTGACGAGAGCTTTATGAGTATCGAGCCGGATTTAAGCGATGTTTATTTCGTGAGCTTAAAGCAAAATGAAACTGAAATGTCTAACGCATAATCTCTAAAGCTATGTTTTCAAAGATTTTTAAGTTTGAGTTTAAATCCTGGTTTAAGGTTCCAATTTTTTATGTGTATTCGGTGGTGCTTTTTTTGCTATCGATTTTCATCATGGCTTCTGCAGCCGGATTGTTTGACAGTGTTACGGTAACCACTGTTTCTGCCACCTATGTCAATTCTGCTCTGAATATTGCTGGTCTGATTAGTGGAATAAGCATTTTATTTTATTTCATGTTACCTTCAATTATTGGTGCATCTATAAACAAAGATTTTAAATATAATGTGCATCACATTCTATATGCTTATCCCATCAAGAAATCAAGCTACCTATGGGCAAAATTTTTAAGTTCATTTTTGGTTGTATTGATTATTCTGTTTTTTGTAATTCTAGGGATTATGCTGGGAACGGTTTTGCCTTTTACCAATCCTGATTTATTAGGAGAGTTTGATCTAATGAATTACTTACAGCCTTTCTTATATCTGGTCATCCCTAATTTTCTGTTTTTTGGCGCTATAGTTTATACGGTAGTGACCTTTGGTAGAAATATCTTTGTAGGTTTTATAGTGGTCTTAGTCCTGCTTGTCATTCAAAATTTCACTGGTTTACTCGTGAGTTATGAAGAATATAAAACTTTAGGTGCTTTAATAGACCCCTTAGGCTTTGCAGCTATTCAGGTCGATACTGAATATTGGACTGTATTTGACCAAAACAACAATTATCTTCCAACCGATGGCTATTTACTTAAGAATCGCTTGATATGGCTTGGAGTCAGTTTTTTAATTTTTGCCTTTTTATTTTTCAAATTTAATTTTGAGCAACAAGCTGTCAGCATTAATTTATTCAAAAAGAAAGGGCAGAAGCTTGTTAAATCTAATTTTGATTTCTTTTTGAATGTTAAAATACCTCAAATAACTAAAGATTACGGTTTTAAAACATACTTTAATTTTGCTGTAAAACAGAGTTTTTTTGACTTCAGATATATTGTAAAAAACAAAATATTTATAGGATTTACGCTTTTAGTCATTTTGATTGCGCTTTCAGTTTTATCGGTTAGAAATCAAATACAAGGTACGCCTACATATCCGGTGACCAGAGAAATGGCACAAATGGTCATTGGTCTGACCGGATTTTTCATGATTATTATGACCTTCCTGTTTTCGGGGATGCTCCTGAACAGGGCAAAGATTTCAAACATGGATCATTTGGTCAATGCCACGCCTTTTCCTAATTGGGCATTTTCTTTTTCCAAATTTCTTGCCATGTTTTGGGTGCAAGCCTTTATTTATTCGCTGCTCATTACATTAGCAATATCTGTACAATTATTTCAGGGTTATTTCAAGATTGAATTAGACCATTACCTGTTCAGTGCTTTTGGTATTAATTACCTTTCAATTATGGTATGGACCATGCTTGCGTTTTTCGTACATCAGGTTTTTAAAAATTATATTGTAAGTTTTGTAGTCTTACTCGCTTTTTTTATTCTACTTGGTTTTTTCCCGGATTTCGGCATTGAACAGTCTATATTCAGATTCAATAACAGAGATAGCGTAGGCTATTCTGATATGGTTGGCTGGAGCGATTACATCAGTGAATTTTACGTCTATAGATTGTACTGGTTCAGCCTAGGCGTTGTGCTTTATGTGCTGTCACTTCAGTTTTACAGAAGGGTAGAGCAGTATTCTGCAAAACAGCGTATCAAAAAGGCCTTTAGCCAGATGTACTTTCCCAGACTTATCGCATTACTGGTTGGTTTTATCACTTTCGTTGGAATAGGTAGCTGGATTTATTACCATGATAATATTGAAAACGAAAGATTTACAGGAATTGAAAGAGAAAAACAACGTGTAGAGTTTGAAAATACCTACAGCAAATATGCCAATTTAGCACTTCCGAGGTTGACAGATGTCTCTATTGAAATGGATATATATCCTGAGGAAAGAGACTATAAGGCAAAAGGAACATTCAAATTAAAAAATAAAACTACTCAGCCGATAGATTCGATTATGTTGAACGTAAATGATGATTTATTGAATTATACATTTTCAAAGTCAGGTGAAGTAACTTTAAAGGATACGTTAAATAATCTTGAAGTTTACTACTTTGACAAACAACTGACGCCGGGCGAGACCATGACTTTCAAGTTTGAAATGCAGAATGAACCTAATACAGTTTTAAGTCGGCCTTCTCCTATCAATTCTAATGGTACTTTTTTAAATTATGGCATGTTTCCAAGTTTTGGATATAGTGAGCGTTTTGAATTAAGTAACAATAAGTTGAGAGAAAAGTATGATTTGCCTCCTAAAGAACGTATGAATTCACCGTACGATTCTACGGCGTTGAAAAATAACTATATTTCAAACAGTGCCGATTGGATCAATTTTGAAGCAAAATTATCAACCTCTGAAGATCAAATCGCCATTGCACCAGGCTATTTAGTGGACGAAAAGACTGAAAACGGTAGAAATTATTACCATTACAAAATGGATAAACCCATACTGAATTTCTACAACATCATGTCAGCAGATTATGAAGTTTACGAAGAAGACCACAAGGGTACAAAGCTTCAAATTTTCTACCATGAACCTCACGACTTCAATATAGAACGAATGGCTCAGGGTATGAAAGCCTCGCTGGATTATTACGAAGAAAATTTCAGTCCTTACCAATTCAGACAGTTAAGAATCATGGAGTTCCCAAGTACCAGCGGTTCTTTTGCGCAGTCTTTTGCTAATACCGTTCCTTTTTCTGAATCTGTCGGTTTTATAGCCAAAATAGATGAAGAAAATAAAGATGCTGTAGATTATGCTTTTGGCATTACGTCTCACGAGGTAGCACACCAGTGGTGGGCGCATCAGGTGATCAGTGCGGATGTACGAGGAGCAACTTTACTTTCTGAAAGTTTGTCTGAATACAGCTCTCTTAAAGTTCTTGAACAAGAGTACGGCGTTAATCAAATGCGAAGATTTTTAAAAGATGCTTTAGACAAATATTTAAGAGGAAGAGCATTTGAGCGACAAAAAGAATTACCGTTGATGCTCAATGAAAACCAACAGTATATTCATTACAACAAAGGTTCGTTGGTGCTTTACGCTATGAGTGATTATCTTGGTGAGAAAAAATTCAATAAATTCTTAAGTGATTATATTGATCAGTTTGCATTCCAGGAACCGCCTTACACCACTGCTGTAGAGTTTGTTGACCAGATTGAGGAAAGAACACCGGATAGTCTGAAATATCTGGTCGATGACATGTTCAGAACAATAACTTTATATGATAACTACATTGAGGATGCCGCCTACAATATGAATCCTGACAGTACTTATACTGTTGATATAGAAGCTATCGTGTCAAAATACAAGTCAAATGAAAAAGGAAAGAGGCTCTATGCTAAAGGAAATGACAGTTTGATATATGTAAAAGAAAAAGATACCCTTAAATCATGGCCAATGCAGGATTATATTGAAGTTGGTGTTTTTACAGAAATTGAAGTTGATGGACAGAAAGAAGAAAAACCACTTTACCTGAAGAAAGTAAGAATAGATAGTATTTATAATACATTCAAAATTATAGTCGATGAAAAACCTACAGAAGTCGGTATTGATCCTTACAATAAATTGATAGATACCAAATCTGGTGATAATAGAAAGGTTTTAGATTAAGCTTGTTTTTTATTTAAAATCAGGAAAGCCTCTTTTACTTAAATGTTTAAGAGGCTTTTTGCATTTGGCAACTTATACCAAATACACCATAAAATAAGACAAATAAATAGTTTCTACTTGTCTTTCTCTTCGTTAAAAAAATAAACCGTAGCCCTGCTACGCTTGATTTTTTTGCCTTGATTAAGCCTAAGTATAATTCAATTTCTTTTTATCTCATTTTATAGTCCATTTGGTATTAGGACATTTAAGGGTATGTCAAATGAAAAATAATTATTTAGTATATTTATGATGAAATAATCATTTGACTCTCAATTTAATACTAATCTTTTAAAACCCATTTAAGATGAAAAAGCCAATCGTAGATTTACACTGCCATCCGGCCATGAAACCCTTAGGGAAAAGTTTTATGCGAAAGTATGTCACCGGACAAAACAACCCCAATACCGATGAAGAAAACAGCATTTGGCATCAACACAGGCCAAAATTGTTCAGGCGTGCGGCTAATGTGCTGTTATCTTTAACCAAATGGCGACAATCGGATATGAATACGCTAGTTCAAGGCAATAATAGAATTATTGTAGCCTCACTTTATCCATTAGAAAAGGGAATGGTGATTCACCATGATGCAGAAGATATAAAATTTGCAGGTAGATTGCTGAGAAATCTCGCCACAGGAATTGGCATGAGAAGAATACGTCATCTACAACAAATGAAAGACTATTTTACAGACTTAGAGGCCGAATACGACTTTTACAGGCAAATGCATGGCAAAACAGTGACCATAAACGATAAAGAAAAAACCTATAAGATGATTGCCCAGTCATCAGATTTGGTTTTAGATGATGAAAACTGTGTCAATGTGATCATGTCTATAGAAGGCGCGCATGTGTTTAATTGTGGATTGGAAAAACGAGAAGGTATTCCAACGGATAGGGAAGAGGTACTGCAAAATTTGCAGAAAGTCAAAAATTGGGAGTATCGACCACTATTTATTGGCATTGCCCATCATTTTGACAATGGCCTATGTGGTTTTGCAGAAAGTTTCTCAGGGATAGTGGCCAAGCAAATGAAACAAGCCGATGATCCGGATCAGGGCTTTTCTGATTTGGGAATTCAAGTCGTTTTAGATATGCTGGATAATTCTGAAGGCAAAAGAATTCTGCCTGATATCAAGCATATGAATCCAAAATCCAGATATGAATATTATGAATTATTAAAAGAAAAATTCCCCGATGAGAATATTCCAATAGTAGTTAGTCATGGTGCATTAAATGGTAAATTACGTTATAAAACTCATGATTATGTCAGTAAAAGAGGCTTTAATGAAAAGGACATCAATTTCTTTTTTGATGAATTATTACTTATTGAAAAGTCTAAAGGTATTTTCGGTATTCAACTGGATGAAAGAAGAATTTTTGATGTAAAAATGAAACGTGAAATTCTTAATGAGGCCAGGAAAAACATGAACAGATATGGTAAGCGTCATCTTAGACATAATGCCTATTTCATTTGGCGACAAATTGAAACTATTGCAGTCTATTTAGACAAACTGGGACATAATGCCTGGAGCATTCAGGCGCTGGGAACGGATTATGATGGCATTATCAATCCGCTTAACGGTTGGTGGACTTCAAAAGAACTTAAGGATTTAGACCAATATCTGATGCATCATGCCTTAGATTTTTTAAGTTCCGAACAAGGGCAATCATTAAGAGAATTCAATAAGCTTTCAGCAGAAGAGATTGTTGAAAAATTTATGTCAACAAACGCCTTAGATTTTATTCAGCGTAATTTTTAGTAGTTAAAATTTGTATTTAAATCAAATATCATGAGTGTATACATCATAAGTAATCGATCCGTAAATCCTAGAACCAATAGGTTTTACGTTAGGGGAAAAGAAAAAGCTGAACCTACCTTTAGAATTGCAAAAATAATTGATCCAAAAGCAAATAAATTAAGATATGAGATGCTTAATGATGCCTTGCCGAGTAATTATAAAAACGTCATTAATAAACTAAAGAATAATGCAGTAGATAAAAAGCTAATGGGTTCTGCCAGAATGTTTTACGAACTTTATTCAGATACAATATGCGTTCGTCAAAATGCTAAAATAAATTCAGAAAAACCAATACTTAAAAATGATATCTTATTCTTTATTCATGGTTTTAGTACGGGATTCAATAGCTCATTAGAGCATATAAAAGACTTGCACAGGCTTTATGTAGAGAATGAAAATTCGTCTATAAGACATATTATTTATCTATCCTGGCCGAGTCGAAACAGTAAACTTTTTACATATGCCGGCGATCAGGAAGACGCAAGAGACACTGGTGCAATTTTAGCTCGTGTTTTTAGAAAGACACAAAATTTCTTTCATGAGGCATTCGACGTTGCTCAGCAAGACCACTGTCTGGGACGGATTCACCTCATGTGCCATTCTATGGGTAATCAAGTGTTAGAAACATTTATGCAAACTATAGCAAATGAAACATATCTACCTATTCTAACTGAGGTCCTTTTATTACATGCAGATGTTCAAGATGATATATTTGAAAAAGGGCAGGCTTTTTATTACTTACCGAGAATATGCAGAAGAGTCCACATCTATATTCATAATGGAGATGATGCATTGAGAATATCAAGATTTACAAAAAATGGAACTAAAAGGCTAGGGCAGAGAGGTCCAAGAGACTTGAGTGTTCTGAATAATGAAACATTTATTGTAGACGTCACCAACGATAATGAAGCCATTACAAAATACGAGGATATTATTGATCATTGGGGATATTTACAACGACCAAAGCAAATAGAAGACATAATTAACGTACTTAGAGGTAGAAGTGAACATAGAATAAATACGAGACAAGAAGATTTGCATGGTAGAAAAAATTACTTTATCATTAGGCAGGAATAAAAATACTAAATGACAAATCTTAAACTTGCCTTAGATTGGACCCCAAATGCCAATCATGTAGGATTTTTCGTAGCTAAAGAAAAAGGATTTTATAGAGAAAAGAATATCTTTTTATGGATTATAAATCCTGAAACAGACAATTACAAAACCACTCCATCAAAGAAAGTAGAGTTGGGGCTTTCAGATTTTGCACTTTGTCCTACAGAGAGTTTGCTTAGTTACCAAACAAAGGCTATTAAATTCCCGTTGGTTGGCATATCCAGTATATTTAAAAAAGATTTAAGTGCGATAAGCGTATTAAAATCTTCTGGAATTGATTCTCCTCAAGCCTTAGATCACAAATTATATGCTTCATATCAAGCTAAATATGAAGATGGAATTGTAAAAGCCATGATAAAAAATGATGGTGGAGAAGGAGTCTTAAAAATTAATTACCCAGATAAACTAGGTATTTGGAACATACTATGTGAGGGTAGTGCCGATGCCACCTGGATTTTTTTAAACTGGGAAGCTCTGCAAGCTGAAGCAGAAAATATTGAGTTAAATCATTTTAAATTATCTGATTTCGATATTCCATATTCTTATTCACCGGTGATCGCAGGTAACAAGGACAAACTACAACAAAATCCTCAATCTGTAAATGATTTTTTAGAGGCAACAAAAAAGGGATTCTACTACGCAAAAGCAAATCCTAAAGAAGCAGCTGAAATATTAAAACAACACATTCCTGAGCATGATAAGAATATAAATCTGGAAAAGGCCATAACCTTGAGTTGTGAAGCTCTTGGCGAAAAATCAAGTTGGGGCAAAATGAATTTAAACCACGTTGATGAATTTTTAAACTGGTTGAGAGAAAGAAACTTAGAAGATTCGGATTTAAGCGCTAAAGATTTAGTATTTTAATTCAATTGAAGTGAAGTAATAAATTTCCATAAAACGACATTTTTAATTTTAATTTTTTACCTTTTACAAAATACAGATGCAGAAAATGAAACATTTATTGATTGGTGGTCTAATAATACTACTGTGTTATAGCTGTAATGATAAAAATACAAACGAAAAAGAGCATATCATCGAATTTGTAAATGAATGGAATACAGCACACTCCCAATTAGAGTCACCTTATTTGTCAAGATACTATTCCTATGTTGTTGATTATTATGGGAATGAATTTGGAAGGAATGAGGTACAACGTCATAAAAAATTGCTTTTTGAAAAATTTCCGGATTATAACCAGAGTATTCCTGAAAATAAAATGACAATCAAAAGAGTAGATGGTAAATACCTGGTTGAGTTTATGAAAGAAGTCAAATATGCGGATACTTCAGAAACCTATAAATCCTATTTATCTATTGTCAAAAGAAATAAAAATTTTCAAATATTTCTGGAAGGTATTGACGAGAAATATGACATGGACTCTCCAATTTTCCCAACTAATCGCGAAAAAGTAATGCTGATAAGCAACAAACGACAATTGTTCGGAGATTTTAATGGCGATGGACAATCAGACTACGCCAATGTCATATCACCTGAAATTATTTCAAAGCAGAATTCAGACGACACATCAGGGAATACCGTCAGGTGCAAAACAGCATGTAACAGCATTATTGTTTTTAGCGATAGAAATCTACAAGAGATAACAGTAGAAGGGGCTTACGAATCAAAATTAGAAAATCTAAAAGACATTAACAGCGACGGTGCAGATGAAATTGGGTTTTTGGATATCAAACCTACCTCAAAAACACTTTACATTTATAGTGCTATCAATGGTGAATTGCTTTGTGAACCTGTTTATATAAATACTGCAGTTCACAAAGATCTGGACTTCATAGACTTATTTAAAAAAACAGGTCCAAATAAAATAAATATTACCTTTAGCGAAAAGTCCAATGGTAGGTGGAGTTTAAAAAGTGAAGAAATTACCATCGATCCGGTTTATGCTTCTGATGTTGAAGAATAGACTTTATTCTTGTTTTTTAACCGCTAGGTACGCAAGGGTTTACGCAATGGGCGCAAAGGAAATTTTGATAAAAAGTTAAAATCGGACTCTAAACACGTCAATGCGTTTTAAAAAACCTTAATGTCCTTAATGCCTTAATGTTGAAAGTTTATTCAGTTCAATCTCTTTATTACCTTTACAATTCTAAACCCAATAGATGGCCAAGACCTCCGAAAGAAATAATAATTTTGCAGCGCTTAAATTTGTACCCCGGTTTTTAAGTAAAATCTATCATACCCATCGTGGATTATTTATCGGAAATGTGATTTTAAGATTATTAAAATCTTTAATTCCGATTGCTATGCTTTGGGTAGGCAAAGAAATTATTGATGAAGTCATTCTGCAGGTTAATTTAGAGGTAAAAGACCTAACGCGTTTGTACTGGCTAATAGGCTTTGAATTGTTGCTTGCCATCATTAGTGATGTTTTCAACAGGCTAATTGCACTGACAGACGGACTTTTAGGTGATTTATACGCCAACTCGTCTTCGATAGAACTGATACAAAAAACAGCAAAGGTAGAATTGGCCAGTCTGGAAGATTCAGAATTTTACGACAAACTGGAACGTGCCAGACAACAAACTACCAGCCGAGTGACACTGATGTCTAACGTATTGGCCCAAATTCAGGATAGCATCACGATCATTTCACTAATTTCAGGACTGATTTACTTTTATCCAATTCTCATTGTATTGCTGGTGATTTCTATTATTCCTTCGTTTATCAATGAACTAAAATACAGTCAATCGACTTATTCTTTGCAGAAAAGCTGGACACCGGAAAGACGAGAACTGGACTATATGCGTATGATTGGCGCCAGCGATATCACCGCAAAAGAAGTTAAACTGTTTGGATTGGCTGATTTTATCAGCGATACTTTTAAACGCATCTCAGACAAATATTACAAAGCCAATAAAAAGCTATCTATCAAGAAGAGTTTATGGGGTGGCGTATTCCATATTTTAGGAGACTTAGCTTACTACGGTGCTTATGTGTTTATTGTGCTTAAAGCTGTCGCAGGCTTTGTCACGATTGGTGATCTTACATTTTTAGCGGGATCTTTTAGCCGATTACGCACGCAACTGCAGACCGTGTTTTCAAGATTTTCAGGTATTACACAAAGTGCTTTATACCTTCAGGATTATTTTGAGTTTATAGACATGGATTTCAGTGAAAATAATCCTGAACACTACCGCGAAGGCCCAACTAAATTTAAAAACAGTATCAAATTTCAAAACGTGAGTTTTCGTTATCCGGGTTCTGATAAAAACGTACTGAATAACATTTCCTTTGAATTGAAAAAAGGGGAGAAGCTGGCTTTGGTTGGCGAGAATGGTGCGGGAAAAACCACACTGATCAAGTTGTTGCTACGTTTATACGATCCTACCGAAGGTGAAATATTAATGGATGGTATTCCGGTTCAACACTATCGAAAACATGACTACCAAAAGATGCTTGGGGCGATTTTTCAGGATTTTGTAAAATATTACCTGACCGCCAAAATAAATATTGCGGTCGGCAATATAGATGAAGAACAAAATTTTGACAAGATCAAACATGCGGCAGCACAAAGTCTGGCTAAGGGTGTGATTGAGAGTTTGCCCGAAGGTTACGATCAGGGTTTGGGACGTCGATTTAAAAAAGGCGCAGAATTGTCCGGTGGGCAATGGCAAAAAATTGCTTTAGCTCGTGCCTACATGTCTGATGCGCCGATCATCATCTTAGACGAACCGACATCAGCCTTAGATGCCAGAGCCGAATCTGAGGTCTTTCAACGTTTTATAGGCTTAACCGAAGACCGCACCAGCATCATCATTTCACACCGATTTTCAACCGTAAGAATGGCTGATCGTATTTTGGTTTTACAGGATGGTCAGGTATTAGAAATTGGAACCCATAAAGAACTTATGGCAAGGCCACGATTGTATGCGGAGCTTTTTGCTTTGCAGGCGGAAGGTTATCATTGATTTGTCAAGAAAATAAATAGATAATATATTGTCTATTTAGTGCTAATATTGTATATTTAGACAATATATTATCTACTATGAGAAAGTATAGTGTTGATAAACTGCCATCAGATATTCTTAAATTAGTGGCACAAAATGCTGCAGTTTTAAGAAAAGAGCAGGGGTGGACCCAGCAAGATTTAGCCGAAAAATCTGATGTATCTTACGGGAGCCTAAAACGATTTGAAAGAACAGGGAAAATTTCTTTCGAATCTCTACTTAAGATCGCAGAAGCCTTTAATCGACTTTCAGAATTTGAAAATTTGTTGGTGTTGCCAAGAGATAATAAGGCTGTAAAAAAATTGTTTGAATCTTAGAACTTATGCCAGGAACTTCGATAAAGTCTCAATTAAACCGCAAGACAATTAATGTTTTTATTCAGTTTGCTGATGAAAAAATTAAAGTCGGTAAATTAGTATTACACGACAGGTTAGTTCATTTCAAATATGATAATGAATTTTTATCTCTGGGATTGAACCTATCACCAATAAAACTCAAATTAGATAACAGTATTCAGATCTCTAATCCGGAGCCGTTTAATGGTATATTTGGGGTATTCGACGATTCTTTGCCAGATGGTTGGGGCATGCTTTTGTTAAATCGTGCGCTTGAAAAACAAGGATTATCTTTAAACGATATTAATATTCTGGATCAACTTGCTTTTATAGGAGATTCAGGCAAAGGCGCACTTATATATGAACCTGCAATACAGCAAGAGAAAAACTATAACAATAAAATTGATTTAGATCAACTAAAAGCAGAAATTGATAAAGTATATACTGGTTCAAGTACAGAAGTTATTGAAAAATTAATGCATTTAGGTGGTTCATCAGGTGGTGCAAGGCCTAAAGCTAATGTTGGGTATAACACGGAAACTGATGAAATAATACATGGTATTAATAATCTTCCTAAGGGATTCGAACATTGGATCATAAAGTTTCCAAATTCTGTTGATCCGGTTGATATAGCCAATATTGAATATGCATATTATAAAATGGCTTTAGCTGCAAAAATAGAAATGAGTGAATGCCGATTACTCAAAAGCGCTGGTGGTCAACAGATTTTTGCTACAAAACGCTTTGATAGAATAGGAAATCGTAGAATCCATATGCATTCAATGGCTGGACTAACACACGACAACTATCGAAGAAGTAATATAGACTATGGTCACATCATAGATACAGCCTATAAATTAGAACAAACGGCAAACGCTCGCAGAAAAGTGCTTCGTTTGGTCGCATTTAATATCTATAGCCACAACAGAGATGATCACTCTAAAAATTTCTCATGGTTAATGGACGATTCTGGGAATTGGTCTTTGGCACCAGCTTATGATTTAACTTATTCATCTACAGCAATTAATGAGCACAGCACAAGAGTTGCCGGGGAAGGTGCATATCCCGGAAGAAAGAATATTTTGACATTAGCCAAAGAATTTAGCATCAGTAAACCGGCAGAAATAATCGAAGAAGTACAAGATGCCATAGCCGAATGGCCTAAAATCGCAAAAGCTTGTGGAGTTAGTGAAGATACGATTAATAGAATACAAAAGAAATTTGAGGAATTAATAGATTAGAATTTTTCTTTACAGGCCAAAAGCTTTAAAACCGGGGTAAATTTTATATTAATAATATTGTAAAAAATTTTCAATTGTCTCTGGAAGTAATTTTCACATTGAAATAACAAATAATAAGTCAAAAAGTAACTCCATCATTTATTTAGGAAAAAAAGGTGATGCTTTGAAGGAATATCCTGATTTTTTTGATGGTATAGATATGGATGTAGCAGGATTAGTCAATATTGAATTTAAAAAAGTAATTTTTCAATAATAAAAGCAATAATTTTTATTAGCACA
>Ga0207419_1001234_pt1 | contig 19846 bp, 14 predicted proteins | sample ElkSloMetagenome_4_FD_184723 | JGI IMG/M metagenome (GOLD analysis project Ga0207419, IMG submission 184723) | Hot spring microbial communities from Elkhorn Slough, Monterey Bay, USA - MD2A (version 2) | ecosystem: Environmental > Aquatic > Marine > Intertidal zone > Estuary: Microbial mat ...
CAGGCCGTATTCAAGCCTGAACGTTTCACCCATGCAGACCCTGAGCGACGACGAAAGCCTTCTCCACTATGGACAGGACTGGACCCGATTCTGGCGTCCGGCACCCAGCCGAGTGGTTTTTCCAGAACACATCGAAGATGTCGTCGAGATCGTCCAGCAGGCCCGCCGCGATGGAATCCCACTCGTGCCCAGTGGCGGCCGGACGGGTCTGTCGGGTGGGGCGACCGCTGCGGGCGGAGAGGTGGTCGTCTCCATGGATCGCATGCGTCGGGTCATCGACTTAGACGTTGCCGAGCCGAGTATCCAGGTCGAAGCGGGCATGACCGTTGGCGCGCTCCACGCCGCGGTCGAGGAGCGGGGTCTCTACTATCCGGTGGACTGGGCCGCCGCCGGTTCCAGTCAGGTCGGCGGCAGCATCGCGACCAACGCAGGAGGCATCCGCGTTCTGCGCTATGGCATGACACGCGAGTGGGTCCGCGGCCTGCGCGTGGTAACGGGAACCGGCGAGATACTCGATCTGAATCGCGGCCTGATCAAGAACAATACGGGCCTGGACCTGCGTCACCTGATGGTCGGCAGTGAGGGGACCCTGGGCATCATCGTGGCTGCCACGCTCGGCCTGCTGCCGAGCCCCCCTGAGCGTTCGGTCATGCTATTAGGCTTCGCTGAGCTCGGCGCGCTGATGCCAACGCTCCAGCGTCTTCGCCAGGAACTCGAGCTGTCGGCCTTCGAGTTTTTCGATCGCGGCTCGATTCGGCACGTGAGCGCCGCGACGGACCAGGTGTTTCCCCTCGACGTGGAGGCCTGCCGGTATTTCGCCGTCATCGAATTCGATGACCCCGGCGGTGCGGCTCAGGAGCGAGCTCTCGATGCCTTCGAGGCCCTGATGGAGGCTGGCCATGTCTCTGACGGCACGCTCAGCCAGTCCGGCGGTCAGGCGGCGGAGTTATGGCTCTGGCGTGAGGCGATCAGTGAATCGATCGCCGGGCGAACGCCGTACAAGAATGATCTTTCCGTTCGCGTCAGCCGCGTGCCGGGCTTCCTGGAGCAGCTCGATAAGCTCGTCGGCGAACATTATCCTGATCTAGAGGTCATCTGGTTCGGCCATATCGGTGACGGCAATCTGCACATGAACGTGCTGCGTCCTGCCGGAGTCTCGATCGAGGAATTCCACGCGATGGGGCGGCGTCTCAGTCCGCTCGTCTTCGAGCTGGTCCAGGCGCACGAGGGGAGTATCTCTGCCGAGCATGGAGTCGGGCTATTGAAGCGCGACGACCTGCACTGGTCGCGGTCGGCTGCAGAAATCGAGTTCATGCGATCGATCAAGCGCCAGTTCGACCCCGACGGCATCTTGAACCCCGGCAAGGTCTTCGAGCTCTGATCTGGTATCGTTCGGGCTACTCCAAGCAGCAGTCCGTAGTCCGGAAACAGGGAAGAAGTGATGAAACGAATGTCTACGTGGATCGTATTTTTCGGCCTGGCTTTGACCGGTCTGGCCCAGGCCGCCGGCATGACCCTGAGCGATATCGCCAGGCTTGAAGCCGTGGCTCAGGTCGAAATCAGCCCCGACGGCCAGCACGTGGCCTATACCGTATCCGTGCCACGGGATCTGACCGACGACGAGGACGGTCCCGCCTGGTCGGAGCTGCACGTTCTCGGTCCCGATGGTGCATCGGTCCCCTTCATCACCGGATCGGTCAACGTCGGATCCATCGCCTGGCGACCGGAGCATGATGTCATCAGCTTCCTTGCCAAACGCGGCAACGATGAGCACTCAGGCCTCTATGCGATTCCTTTAGACGGCGGCGAGGCCATGCGCCTCGCGACTCTGCCAGCGGGGATCTCGGCCTACAGCTTCAGTCCAGATGGCCAGCACGTGGCCCTGATCGGCACGCCGCCGATCGATGATGAGCGTCAGGCGCTGGCTGATCGCGGTTTCAACCAGGTGATCTTCGAGGAAGATCTTAGGGAACGTGAACTCTACCTCGTCGACCTTGCGGCGGCCGACGCCGAGCCCGAGCTCATCGACATCGATGGCTCCGTTCAGCAGGTCCGCTGGTCACCCGATGGCGAGCGCCTGGCTTTGAGCGTGACGCCGCGGCAGCTCGTCGACGACACGCTGATGTTCAAACGCATTCGCATCGTCGATACGGAGGGCGACGAACTGGGTCGCGTCGACAACCCCGGCAAGCTGGGCGATTTCCAATGGAGCCCGGACGGTGAGCACCTGGCGATGATCGCCACGGACCAGGTCCGCGATCCGCGCGAGGGTCGCCTGATCGTGACCGATCGTGATGGCGAGGGCTGGACCCACCTGATGGAGGGCATCGAGGGCCATGTTTGGGGCCTCGACTGGGCTGCGAGCGGCGAAATCGTCTACCTGATCCACGAAGGCGTTGAAACGCGGATCGGTCAGATCGAGCACGACGGCGACAATGACCGCACTGTGATGCAGCAGGACGGCTTGGTCGTTGGCCGATTGAGCGTCAGCGCGGCCGGCCCCGTGGCATTCGCGGCCAGCAGCGTGGCGCACAGCACCGAGCTCTTCCTCCTCGAGCCGGGGGCAGGGCAGGTCGAGCGAATGACCAACACCAATCCCTGGCTTGCCGACCTTGAGCTGGCGCGCCAGACGGTCTTCGATTACCAGGCCCGCGATGGCCTGGAGCTGCAGGGCCTGCTGGTCTGGCCCCTGGATTACCAGGAGGGCGAGCGCTACCCGCTGATTCTCGCGGCTCACGGAGGTCCCGAAGCCCATTATTCCAACGGTTGGCTGACCCGCTACAACCTGCCGGCGCATCACGCTGCCGCACAGGGTTACTTCATGTTTTATCCCAATTACCGGGGGAGCACGGGCCGCGGGGTCGCGTTCACCCTGACCTCGCAGGAGCGACCGGCCAAGGAAGAATTTTCCGATCTCGTTGACGGCGTCGACGCCCTGATCGAGGCCGGGCTGGTCGATGAGGGCCGAGTCGGTATTACCGGCGGCTCTTACGGCGGCTACGCGTCGGCCTGGGCTGCGACCTACTACAGCGAGCGTTTTGCTGCAGCCGTCATGAACGTCGGCCTGTCCGACAAGATCGCGATGTTCGGCACCTCCGACATCCCGCAGGAGCTCTACCTCGTTCATTATCGGACCTGGCCATGGGAGGACTGGGCGCTGTTCCGTGAAGCCAGCCCCATCTATTACGCCGACCAGGCGCAGACACCGATCCTCATCCTTCACGGTGATGCGGATCCGCGCGTGCACCCGACCCAGTCGATGATCCTCTACCGATTCCTGAAGCTGCAGGAGAATCCTCCGCCGCTTCGCCTGGTGCTCTATCCGGGCGAGGGCCACGGCAACCGCCGTGCGGCGTCACGCCTCGACTACAGTCTGCGCCTGATGCGCTGGATGGATCATTACCTCAAGGGCGAAGGCGGTGAGCCGCCGCCGCAGGATCTCGACTACAAGCTGGACGGAGAGGACTGAGCGATGGAGCCCGCCCGTGCCGAGCAAATTCTCGAGCGTCTGAACGCGACCAACGCCGACACGTTGATGTCGCACCTGGGAATTGCCTACACCGAGGTCGGCGATGACTTCCTCGAGGCATCGATGCCCGTGACGTCGAGCCATCATCAGCCCATGGGTATCCTGCACGGCGGGGCCAGCGCCGCTTTGGCCGAGTCTGTTGGCAGCGCGGCTTCGGCGCTGCAGCTCGATCTGAGTCAGCAGTTCGCGGTCGGCATGGCGCTGGACATCCAGCATCTGAGAAGCATGCGAGACGGGCGCGTCACTGCACGAGCCGAAGCCATCCACATCGGCCGCTCGACCCACCTATGGGATATTCGACTGCGCGACGAGCGGGATCGCACCATCGCCGTATCCCGCCTGAGCATGATGGTTCTCGATCGAGAGGAGTGATGAGGCCGTGCTTGCATCTCGAGTTCGTCCTTGCCGGCCTCCAAGTCGCCTCTGAATTATTCTGCGTGGAGCGCGTTGCAGTCGGAAAAGCCGCAGATCGTGGGGTTCGACACAGGTGACAGTAGCCGTAGCGCCTGAAGCGCAGGGATGGCGGTTTTGCGAAGCAAAGTAGCCGTCCTGTCGCGAAGACTAGCGCGTGCCGTTTTGCAAGCTAATGCGGTTTGCTCGCCGGGCAAGAAGCGTTGGCTGGAAGAGCAATCAGCGCGTAACGGACGAGTGGCGATTGTCATCACAGTCGTACGCGATGCGGCTTTTTCGGCCGCTTGTCATACCAATCGCCAGCAGAAACGGGCCTGTGCGTGCCACTCGAGGCGTTTCGGCTCCCTCATCTGGATTGACCCAACTTCGCTCGCTGATGCCACGACGAGTGCTTTAGCAAACCACCGTTGCGCCCGCGCAAATTCAGGGGCCCCTGAGCCTCGTGCGGCGTTCAATCAAGTCTCTCGGAGACCAGCGCATCCTACGCTCTGCGCATCGGTCCTGAAAAATAACCTCTGCGGATCCCGCTAATCCCCCGAGCCACTCACTCCATGGCGCCGTGTTGTCCTAGCCGCGACAAACATTCCCTCAGAGAGTGAATTTTCTTGACGTTCTGGCCGGCTTCTAGGAATTGTTGCCTTGTTGTCGGGAGCATCACGGAGTTTCTTTTGAGGGCACGTATTTTGCATTGGAAAAATAGCGCAATTTCAGTGGTTTAACTGCCATACAATCGGGCAGGGCGCTTTGGTTGGGCCGATTGTCCCATCGTCGGCGAGCAAGCCACAGCGTTAGAAATCAACAAGCGTCTTCCTGATGGGGGTTCCGCACCAGGGGGTTATGGCCTGATCTGAACCGCCAGAGCCGATTCATAGGCGACGCTATCGCGCAGCTTTCGAGCGTAAGGCTCAGGTGTGCCGTGGCCGATAAGGCGTCGTCTGAAATTCGATTCAGACTTCCGTTGGGGCTTAGCGACGGGTGCGGGAAGAGTCGGTCAGGCTTCGTTGCGCTCTGGCGTATGGACGAGCGCGAATCGACGATCGGAAAGCGCCGATCCAAAGAGGGCATCGAGCAGGCACCGCCATTTCGAACTAAGAGGTTCTAACTAAGAGGGTAGGTCAGACATGAACAGTAAAAAGTCCGAGTCTGGAATCACCAGCATCAAATCTCATCCAAGAACGCGAAATCTTCCGGAGGATCCTGTGGGCCCGACTTTCCGACGAACGAAGAAAGGCAGCGAGGAGCTGGTATCGCGTAAGCAGGGTCTGTCGGAGGGTCAGCGCAAGATCCTGCTTTACGCAAACGGCAGTCGCACGGTCGAAGACTTCGAAAGGCTGGTGCCTGAGGTCGCCGAGTCCGCTGACATACTTTTTGTCATGGAAGAGCTCGGGCTCCTTGAGCTCTACGATCCATCTTTGCCTGATGATGTTTCCGCGCGACCGGCGCAAGCCGCCGCACCGTCTCAGGCTCCGCAAACGTCAATGCAAGCGCCAGCGTCCAACGCTCTGGATGTGATCAAAGCCAAGCTGACCAGAGATACGGCGGCCATTCTTGGATCGGAGTCCGGTAACGCCCTGAAGCGTATCGAGTCCATCAAGTCCGAGGAGGAACTGCGGGAAGTGATGGCAAAGCTAGTGGAACTGATCAAGCTCTATGCCGGTGGACGAGAAAGCGAGCTCTTCATCCGCGAGTACGACGAGTATCTTGGCGGCTGAATTGAATACTTTCTACATCGCCTAGCCGCCATCGCTGCACGCTAATTTTCAGGAGCAACATTCAATGGATACCTTTGTCCTTATCACCCAGTACACGTTTGTCATCACCATGCTGGGTATGGCAGGAAGCACTGCCTATCTCTGGCTGGAGCGCGATGGCATCGCACCCGAGTATCGCCCCGCCGCCACCGTTGCCGGGATCTACACGGCCATTGCAGCGTTCATGTACTGGCAGATGTGGAATTATGTTGGCTTGGATGGAAACATCCAGCCCTTGCTGGACCTCCCCACTCACATCCGATACATCGACTGGATCATAACCACGCCCCTGATTCTGTTGACCATTGCGCTGATTCTCGACGTGCCCTCCAAGCGAGCGGGACTCGTCTGGATCGTGATTGCCGCGGATATCGCGATGATCATCTTCGGCTACTTCGGCGAGTTGTTCGCTGATCAGCCGGACAGGGCCTTTGAATCCTGGACCATGTTCGGCCTTGGCTGCTTGGCCTATCTGCTATTGCTTTATATCGTGATCGGCTTTTTCTCCGAATCTGCCCAAGACAAGGTCAAGCCGGTCAAGAAGGCGTTCCGATTCATGGTGATTTTTATCGCGGTTGGCTGGGCGATCTATCCCATCGGCTTCCTGTTCGGCATGTCCGATCTTGAAGGGATGAAGGTGGCCAGGGAGCTTGTCTATAACATCGCTGATTTGGTGAACAAAGTCGGCCTCGCTCTGGTCGCCCTATTTGCCGCGAAGGCGATTACTCGAGACACGCAGATTCGTTCGGCCATGCGCGATCTTTGATCCCTCGCGGAGGGTCCGAGACCGGAGTCCCGGTCTCGGACTCGTTCAGGGCTTTCTCAATGCTTAGAGCGCTTCATCCGCGTTGATTGCACAGCTCAATGCCGGGCTCGAAGACTGGCCTGACCCGAGGTGGCTGCGGCTCGAGTCACTCCAGGGGGGTCACGGCAACGCGAATGCGCAGCGTGTTGCCGGGGTGGCGCCGGGTTCGAGTATGGTAAAGGCGACCAGCGTACTCGTAGGTCACCCGAAACCCGTCTGCCACGGAGGCCTCTTGGTAATCCCGCTCGATCCTGCACTGCTCGCGCGCAACCCGTCGATACGCGTCCGGTTCCCGGTTCTGACGATCGATATCTCGACCGATCGACCCGCCTAGGGCAGCACCGGCAAGCGTTGCAGCACGTCGACCGTTTCCGCTGCCGAACTGGTTGCCGACGACTCCGCCGACGATCGCCCCGAGAACGGTTCCTGTTCGGCTGCGATGGCCACGCTCGACACGAGCATACCGGTCCTCTTGCCAGCAGACCTCGCGTTCGATCGGCGTGCGCTCGATGCGGAAATCGGGCCGCACATCGACCACGGGCACCTCGAGATAATGATCGCCGGCCGCCTGAGCCGTGCCGCCAATCAGTGAAAGAAGTAGTAACAGAGTTGCGACGTTGTTCATGGTCCCGCTCCTTGGGCTGATAGCAGGGATTCCAGTTCCCGTGCTTATCGAGAAGCCTATTGGGGACTGCCTGAATAGATTCTGAACATCGTCCCCGACCCGCTTCTGGGCGTTGCTCCAGCGGGTCGATTCGCATCTCGCCTTTCCGTGCTCGCCGAAGGATCGTGACTGGCAGCACCTGTCAGTTCGGACGGGGAGAGAGCCCGGGCCTGGCCTGTAGCGGGGCCGGACCCAAGAGGAGCTCAATCGCCGGGCTTCTGGCCCATCTGCGCCGACGCGTGATCGGGTAACTCGATGCCGAGTTTCCTGGCGCGCTTCAGCCACTGTTGGCGCGCTGCATTGCGAAGATCCTCGGTGGTATCGCTTTCATCCACGATTTCGAGTCCCAGCAGGGTCTCGATGACGTCTTCCATGGTGACCACGCCAGCGAATCCGCCGTACTCATCGACGACGATCGCAAAATGCTCCTGATCGGCGAGAATCTGGCTGAACAGGGCCTTCAGGCTGATGAATTCGGGGACGAAGAGCACGTCCCGGCGCAGCTCCGAGAGCGTGCGGTCGCCGCGTCCCCGCGCCAGCTCGAGCATGATTTCGGATTTCAGGACATAACCCTTGATGTCCTCGTCGGACTCGCCGTAGACCGGCAGGCGAGAGTAAGGAATATCTTCCTGCTCCTCGATGATGTCGGACAGCCGGCGGTCCTGCTGAAATCGGAGCACGGCGACGCGAGGCGTCATGATGTCCTCGACGCGTATCGCCGAGAAACGGATCAGGTTGAGAAAGATGTTGGATTCCTCTTCCTCGAAGACGCCTTCCTGATGACCGGTCTTGGCCAGCAGGCGGAACTCCTCCCGGCTGACGGTAGGCCCATCCTTGCGGCTCGCCAGTAGACGGGTCAGGAACTGGGAGAGGATGACCAGGGGCCAGGTCAGGATGATCAGGACGCCACAGGTGTGAGCGGTGAACCCCGCGAGCTGCCTGCAGTAGGTGGCTCCCAGCGTTTTTGGAATGATCTCGGAAAAAACAAGGATCAGCAGGGTCACGACTGCTGATGTCACCGCCACCCAGGCCTGCCCAAAGAGATTGAGGGATTGAGCCCCGACGCCCGCCGCGCCGAAGGTATGGGCCACGGTATTGAGCGACAGGATCGCGGAGAGCGGCCGATCGATTTCTTTTTTGAGCTTATTCAGTTTCCGGCCGGCCGGAGAACCACGCTCTTTCATCAGCGCCACGTGCGAGGACGGAACTGAGAGCAGTGCCGCTTCGAGTATCGAGCATAGGAAAGAAACGCCGACGGCGAGAAATAGATAAAACAGCAGCAATAACATTGCGTAACGGCCAGGCCCAATTGAACGTGATGTCAGTATAGCGTCCCTCTGTTGCCGGTGATTCATCCGATCGGCCCCTGTCTGCAGCGCCATGTCGGCTAAACTAAGCGCCTAATCCAGCGAGGAAATAACCACGATGAGTCTCCGACTCACTGCGTTCCTGTTCGCCTTTTTGGTCGCGGCGCTTTCCGGCTGCTCCGAGAGGCCGGAGACGGCTCCGGGAGACGCTCCGCGGTGGGTCCGGGTGGCCACCGTCGAGCCGGCCGAGCTCGGTCGGATTTCCCTATCCGGCACCGTGCAGGCGCGCTTTGAAACGCCCCTTGCTTTCCAGGTCAGCGGCCGAATCATGGAGCGCAGCGTCGATGACGGTCAGGGGGTTGCGGCCGGCGAATCGCTCTTTCGCCTCGACCCCAGGGACTTCGAGCAGGCCCTGCGCGTTGCTCAGGCCGATCTCGATACGGCGATCGCCGAACTGAATACGGCCGAGGCGGAGACTCGCCGCAGTCGCGACCTGCTCGAGCGTGAATTCATCAGTGATCAGGCCTTCGAGCAGGTCGAGCTGGCCGAGCGAGCCAGCCGCGAGCGCGCAGGGGCCGCGCGAGCGCGCCTCGAACAGGCCCGCAATGCCCTCGATTACGCTAGCCTGACGGCGCGCGTAGCAGGCACGCTGATCGACGTCACGGGCGAGCCGGGTCAAGTTGTCGCCGCCGGTCAGCCTGTCGCGGTGATCGCAGCCGATGGCCCGCGCGAGGTTGAGGTACTCCTTCCGGAGTCGATCGGTGTCCCAGAGCAAGCCTCGCTGCTCCGCTCGGCGGGCCCGGCCGTTGAGCTGCGCCTAAGAGAAGTGTCCGGCGCTGCCGATCCGGTGACTCGAAGCTGGACCGCTCGCTACCGCTTCGATCCGCCTGAAACCGATCCAGGGGTGCGTCTGGGCAGCGTCGTTCGCGTTGCCCTGGAGCGCGATGTTGCAGGCGGAGCCCTACAGGTTCCGATCGGCGCCCTGAACGAGCGGGGGCAGGGGCCACAGCTCTGGCGGATCAAGGATCAGCGAGCAGAAGCGTTGCCGGCGGTGGTGGTCGGCCTGGACGGGACGTCGGCCTACGTTCTCGCCGATCTGCAGCCGGGCGATGAGGTGATTTCCCTGGGCACGCATCTGCTGCAGGACGGTATGCCCGTGCGGGCGTTGGCCCAAGACTGAGCGCAGCGTCGTGACGACTCCCAATCTGTCACGCCTGGCCGCCAGCCATTCCTCGGTCACGCTGTTCTTTCTGGTCCTGTCGGTGCTCGGCGGGATCTATGCCTTTCTCGCCTTGGGGCGGGCCGAGGACCCTGCTTTTACTGTGCGGGTCATGGTCGTCTCGGCCCAGTGGCCCGGCGCGACCGTCGAAGAGCTCGAAGATCAGGTGGTTGATCGCCTCGAAAAGCGCATCCAGGAGGTCGAGAATCTCTATCGAATCGAGACGACGATCCGGCCCGGCCGGGCTGATCTGCTCGTGGAGTTTTTCGATTACACGCCGAGCGAGCGTCTGCCTGATCTATTCTATGAAGTGCGCAAGCGCATGCTGGATGAGCGCAGGCAGCTGCCACCCGGCGTCATCGGCCCTATCGTCAACGACGATTTTTCCGATGTATTCTTCGGTCTCCTGGCCCTGACCGCGCCCGATCTCCCGCTCCGCGATCTGACCCGGCAGGCGGAACAAGTTCGGGATCGGCTGCGTGGCGTAGACGGTGTGGCCAAGGCCCTGCTGCTCGGCGAGCGACCGCAGCGCGTCTTCGTCGAATTCGACAACGCACGGCTGGTCAATCTCGGCCTTTCGCCGGCGATGATTTTCAGTGCCATTCAAGCCCAGAACGCCCTCGTGGCCTCCGGACAGGTCGATACGGACGGACCACGCCTCTATCTGCGTCTGAATCGCGATCTCTCCGATCTCGATGAACTGCGCCGCGTGCCGATTCGCGTTGGTGAGCGCGTCATCCGACTCAGTGACATCGCCTCCGTCAGGCAGGGGTATCAGGACCCGCCCGACTTTCTGATCCGGGCCGACGGAGAGGACGCCCTCGTCCTCGGGGTCGTCATGGCTTCGGGAACAAACGGCCTGGCGCTCGGAGAGCGACTGGCCGCTTTCGTCGATCGAGAGCGCGATCGCTTGCCCCTCGGCATGGATCTCGTTGTGCTCAACGATCAGTCCGAAGCGATCGCCGAGGCGGTCAGCCTGTTTCAGGTCAAGTTCCTGATCGCGGTGCTGGTCGTGATGCTGGTCAGCTTTCTCGCCATCGGTCTGCGCGCAGGTCTGGTCGTGGGGATTGCAATCCCGGTCACGCTCGGATTGACCTTCATGCTGATGCAGCTGTCGGGAATGAATCTTGATCGGATTACGCTAGGCGCCCTGATCATCGCTCTCGGGCTCCTCGTCGACGACGCCATAATCGCCATCGAGATGATGCTGGTGAAAATGGAGGAGGGGCTGAAGCGACTCGATGCAGCGGCCTACGCCTGGAGGGCGACGGCGGCACCGATGCTGTTCGGGACCCTGATCACTGTAGCTGGCTTCGTGCCGATCGGATTTGCTCGCTCGGGCGTCGGTGAATACGCGGGCAATATCTTCTGGGTGCTGGCCTATGCCCTCCTTCTTTCCTGGCTTGTGGCGGTGACCTTCACGCCCTATCTCGGCGCCGTGCTGCTGCGCGAGAAAGACGGAGAAGTCGAGCACGAGGATTACCGGGCCGGGCCCTATCGACGCCTGCGATCCTGGGTCGAGTTCTGCGTCGACCACGGCTTTCAGGTGGTCGCCGTGACCCTGCTGCTGCTGTTGCTGGCCGCAGCCGGGCTCGCGGGGCCCGTTTCCAAGCAGTTCTTTCCGGGCTCCGACCGACCCGAGGTCGTCGTCAGCGTGTTTCTTCCTCAAGGCACATCCATCGAGGTCACCAACGACACGGCACGGCGGCTGGAGCGTTTCCTGCAGACCCGTCCCGAAGTGCGAAGCCTGGCCAGCTATGTGGGTGCGGGCGCCCCCCGCTTCTTCATTTCGGCCAATCCGGAACAGCCCGACCCCGCTTTTGCCAAATTGATCGCGGTCACCGACGGCCCGAAAGCTCGCGATGCCCTGATCCAGGAACTGAACGCGCACGTGGCCGCGGGCGCCTTTCCCGAGGCCCGAGTCCGCGTGGCTCAACTGCTTTACGGCCCGCCGGTGATCTGGCCCGTGATGTTCCGCGTGCTCGGCGACGATCCGGACCAGCTCAGGGCCGTGGCCTATGAGGTTCGAGACCTGATGGCGGCGCATCCCAACGTTGTCGATCCCCATCTCGAGTGGGACGAGCGCGTGCCGGTCGGCTGGCTCGAATTCGACGCCGCGCGGCTGAGGTGGCTGGGACTGACGCCCCAATCCGTGGCTGAGCAGCTGGAGTTCCAGAGCCAGGGGCTGGTCATCGACCGGATCCGTCAGGATATTCGTTCCGTGCAGCTGCGCGTGCGCGGCCTGAACCCAGACGGGCGCATCGACCCCCTCGACCTCGAGTTGATCAACGAACAGGGGAGCAAGGTCGCGCTGGCTCAGATCGGTGAGCTGCGTGTGCGTTTCGAGCGACCCGTCATCAAGCGCTACAACCGGCAGCCCTTCGTCGCCGTGCAGGCAGACATCGAAGGGGCCCAGGCCAACGATGTGACCAATGAGCTCTGGGAGCAGCTACAAGGGCTTCGAGGGTCACTGCCTCCGGGTATGGCGCTCGATATCGGCGGTTCGACGGAGCAATCCGGCAAGGCAAACGCCTCTTTGCAGAAACTCATGCCGGTGATGATGGCCCTGATGCTGATCTTCACGATGCTTCAGATGCGCACCTTCCGAGGCCTGATCGTGGTCGTGGCAACGGCGCCTCTGGGCCTGATCGGTGCCGTGATCGCTTTGCTGCTGTTCGACCAGCCTTTCGGCTTCGTGGCCTTGCTCGGCCTGATCGGCCTGGCCGGCATTCTGATGCGCAATACGCTGATACTGACCCAGCAGGTGTCCGATAACCTCAACGCCGGCGACCCGCCTCGACAGGCGATTGTCGAGGCCTCGGTACGACGAGCGCGACCCGTGACCCTCACCGCCCTCGCTGCGGCGCTGGCCTTCGTGCCGCTGACGCTGAACAGCTTCTGGGGGCCGTTGGCCTACGTCTTGATCGGCGGGGTCATCGTTGGAACGGCGATTACTCTGTTGTTCGTGCCGGCGCTCTATTCGATCATGCTGCGAACCCGGCGCTGATCGGGAAGTCAGCGCCGGGCCATCGCCTCTCGGCTGATCGACTCGCGGCCTCAGGCGGTTCTTGAGGCGGCCTTGCCGCGACCGCGACTGCGCCGTCGATTGGGCCGCTGGCCGCCCCTGGGGCTCTGGCCTCGACGCGGCTGCCCGGAGGCGGCCTCCGCCTTGTCCTGCGGTTCGTAGCCATCAACGGTCCGTGTCGGGATATCGACCTTGACGAGTTTGCGAACGGCTTTGAACTGATCCCGTTCGGCAGCCGCCACGAGAGAGACGGCCAGGCCGTCCCGGCCGGCGCGTCCGGTGCGTCCGATTCGATGGACGTAATCCTCCGGCACGTTCGGAATTTCGAAGTTGACCACGTGCGGCAGCTGATCGATGTCCAGGCCGCGGGCGGCGATGTCCGTTGCGACCAGGACGCGAATACTGCGCTTCTTGAAATCAGCCAGCGCCCGAGTGCGCGCCCCCTGGCTCTTGTTGCCGTGAATCGCCGCGGCCGGCAGGCCGTCACTATTGAGCTGCTTGGCCAGGCGATTCGCGCCGTGCTTGGTCCGGGTAAAGACCAGTACCTGTTCCCAGCGCTGGTCCGCGATCATCCAGGACAAGAGCTCGCGCTTTCGGCCCTGGTCGACATGAATCGCCTGCTGCGCGATCGCCTCCACAGTCGAATTGGGCGGGGCGGTCTCGATGACGAGCGGGTCCGTCAGGTAGCGCCCGGCCATGGCCTTGATATCCTTTGAAAAGGTGGCTGAAAAGAGCAGGGTCTGACGCTGTTTCGGCAGCGATCTCGCGATTCGGTCGATGGCGGGCCGGAAGCCCATGTCGAGCATGCGATCGGCTTCATCGAGAACCAGCGTATCAATGCCGTCGAGGCGGACGGTCCGGCGTTCGAGGTGATCGATCAGGCGTCCGGGCGTGGCAATCAATACCTGCACGCCGCGACGCAGCTTGTCGATCTGCGGATTGATGTTGACGCCGCCGAAAATTTCCAGTGATTTGATCGAGAGATGACGCCCGTAGGCCTTCAGATTCGCGTGAACCTGAGCCGCGAGCTCGCGCGTGGGCGTCAGAATCAGCACCGACGGTCCCGACGGCAATGGGCCTTCGGCCAGACGCTGCAATATTGGCAGGGTGAACGCTGCGGTCTTGCCTGTTCCGGTCTGAGCCGAGGCCATGAGGTCAGAACCGCCGAGCACGGCCGGTATCGATTTTTCCTGAATCGGGGTGGGCTGCTCGTAGCCCTGTTCACGAACAGCGCGGAGCAATTCGGCACGCAGGCCGAGGGTATCGAAGGACATGATGGATTGCCTAAAGCTTTAAGAGACCAGGGCGTAAGAATCCGGCGTGGCCTGCGGCCAGACCGGTCATGGTCGAGAGTAGGCCCTGATCTGCGCTGGTACCCGACGTTTTGGCCCGGCGAGATAAAAAGCGAACTCGAGGGAGCCAACAGCGAAGAATACCACGATCCTTACTCGCTCCGAGCGTCCGACCCGAGACCGACGTCGCGAAGGACAAGGAGTCGGATCGAGGAAAGACCGCAGGTTCCCTGCAAGAGGCCTCTTCCTGGCTTCGATCAGAAGGTCGATACGCCCGAGGCTTCCATGAATCGGTAGCGCCAGTAGCGCAGCCTCGAGTCATCTGCATAGGCTGAATAAGGCAGGCTGTGAATTCGGCCTCTTTCGTTGTGCCATCGTTCGTCGAAAAAAGCTCTGGCCGCAGCGATCTCGGGGTGGTCTGAATCGGCGATCAGAAGAGCCTGGGTTTCCAGATTGAATCCGTCCAGATTCCGGCGCGTATAGTTGGCCGAGCCGATCAGCATCGACGACGGTCCGTCCTGAGGCACATGCAGCAGATGCTTGTAGTGGCACTGCTCGCCGCGGGTGTTACACCAGCGGATCGGGACGCCAGCCTCTGCCAGCTCCATGGCCACCTGGCGATTCGGCACCCCGTCCTTCTTGCGCCCGAAGGCATCTTCGTTCGGGTCGAGGAGCAGGCGGAGTCGAACGCCCCGCGAATGCGCCTCCTCGATGGCCCCGATCACGCCGCGATGGGATAAATAAAACACGGCAATGTCGAGCCGATCCCCGGCCTGCGCCCGATCAAGGATTCTCAGCAGCTCATCTCGAATGGCGACTTCGGAAAGAACGGCAATCCGGACACCCTTGTCGACAGCAGCGTCAAGGCGCGCAAGCTTGTCGGCCTCGGCGAGATCGGATCCGGAAAACTGCGCCGTCGCCTCCATGGTCCGCAGCAAATCGATGGCTGCTGCGCCGGAAAAAACCAGGCCCAGGTTGCTGTGTCTCGAGCTCGCGTCGTGGGCGTTGGCCGTGGTCACCAGACCGGTCCAGCCATCGCCTTCGTCGACGACTAGCGCCTTGCGATGATTGGCCTTGAAGTTGAGCAGTCGCAGGTAGGTGCGCAGGCTGACGTCCTCCCCGCCGACGGGGTTGGGCAGCCAGCCTGCCGAGCTGTTGCCGAGGTAGGCGCAGCAAAGGCGCCAGAAACCCGACCAGATCGGGTTGGAGTCGGGTAGGGCGGTCAAGCGCGTGTCGATCACATTCACCCCGGCTGCCTCGGCGCGATCAAGCAGGTCCGATTCGATGCCGCCATAGAGTCGGTTGAACGGGTCGGTGATCAGGCTGATGCGGATGTCGGGCTGCGCACGCTTACGCTCGATCATCGCATCGACAATCAGGCTCGACAGGGGGCGATGGTTCTTCCCCGCGGCGCCGGCGAAGTCGTTGAGGAGGAACATTTCCAGCGCGATAAGCGTCTCGGCCTGCGCGATCAAGGTCAGCATCCGCTCGAAGATTTCTGTGCGCTGCCGCTGGCCACCGTCTGGAGTCAACCAGGTGGCGTCGACGAGGAGTTCGACGGCCTCAGCGGGCTCGGGCTCGAAGTCAGCACTGAGGCCCGGTGGCAGCGGCTTGTTCAGATGCCAGAGCGCCGTGCCGAGGTAGATCAGGAAGATCAGAAAGATCAGGAAGATCCAGTTTCGGGGCCGCTTCAGAATCGAGTGGCGACGGCGCGAATCCGGCGTGAGTTGGTTGGCCATGGAACCTGATGGTAAGTTAGATCAAGCCCTCCGGCAAAGACCGGATCGTGGGCTTTGCACCAACATCACAATCCATCCCAGGGAGAATGAGCCATGAGTGTCGCAAAAATCATCGAGATTTCTTCGTCCTCGACCGAGTCTTTCGAAGATGCTATCGAGCAGGGCCTCAAGCGTGCCGAGACCAGCCTGAATAACCTCAAGGGCGCCTGGATTGCCGAGCAGAAAGTGGATTTCGAGAACGGCAGAATCAGCAATTACCGCGTGATCATGCGGGTGACCTTCATTTTGGATTGAGGCTGCTGCCCTGACCCGACGCGTCAGGGTCGCGCCTCGATTGCGGCGACATCGTCCAGGGCGATCGGGCGAATGAATTCGCCCATGCGATTTTGGGTCTGAAGGTCGATCTGGCCCTCGCCGAGACCGGCCAGTCGTCCCGTGAGCTGGGTCCCGTCAATGAAATCGATCCGAAGCAGGTCGCCGATGTGTTCCTCGAGCGATGCGCGCTCGATTCGCCTCCAGGCCGGCGGCCGGCCGACGACGATGGTCGATTCGACGTTGCTTTCGGAGCGCAGGATTTGTGTTGTGGGTGCCTCGTCGGAGCTTGCGCGGGGAGGCGCGACAACGGCGGTGACAGGGACTTCGTTCAACGCCAGGGGCAGGAAGTGGCCGTCATCGAGGGCGAAGCTGGGTCTCATTTCCTGGATCAGGTTCCGATCGAGGCTCTCATCAAGATCGGCGAGCGGCAGGGCACGCTCGGGCCGGGCCCGGAACGCGACCGACTCATCAGGGTTTTCAAGATAATGCTGGAAAGCCGCCTGGGCTATCCCGCTGGGCTCCAGTCCCAGATCGCTCCAGGCGCGTAGCCAGGACTGAAATCGAGCGTTGTTGAATTCGGCGCGATCTTCTGCAGGGGTCGGATGACAGTATGGATCGAGGCGGGAAAGCAGACCGCGATCGCGAATGCGATAGTCCACCTGGCGGAGCAGACCCGCTTCGAGAAACTCGGCGGCAGAGCGGGCCGTGTCCGGAACCACCAGATCCTGTAGTTCCCAGTGCTGGCGAGTCTCGCCCAGATTGTCGACCTCTGCACGAAGCTCGAGGGCGGTTCGGTTTCCCCGTTGCTCAATGTCGAGCTCGAGATCGAGTTCCAGTCGGCCGTAGCCGAGGGCGACAAGATCACCGAGCGTGATGCCGTCGAAGTGGCCGGGATCGCTGGGGCCGTCGGAGCCGTTGGATATGTCGCAGCCGCGGGACCGGAAGGGGACGATCAGCCCGAGAGGCTCCAGGCGCCAGGATGAGACGAGCGGCCCGATCGGCAGACGCAGGCCTCGCAGCTCGAAGGCCCATTGGCCGATCTGCGACGACTCCGGTCGAGCGGGTTCCAGCGGCGCGAGGCCTGCCAGGTTGCCGTCGATCAGGACAAGCGAATCGGCACGGATCAGGTCGAGCTCGCCGCTGGGCTGAAACTCGACGCGGCGCACGATTGCGCGGCCCCGTGGGTCAATCAGGACCGAGTCCCAGCTCAAGCGACCGTAGTCAGACAGGCTCGCGGCGATGCGTGCCAGCTGGTCATTGACCTCGGAGAGACGCTGCAGGTAAATCACAGCGGCCGAGGCCGAAACCAGAAGCGCCATGCCTAAGAGCCATTTCTTCATGCGGTCAGCACTGAATCGCAAGAGTCCTAGTCATCGCTGATCTCTGGCAGGCGGGCACTAAGGGCCGCGCCGGCCAGGCCCATTGCGGCAAGGACCAGAATGACGACGGAGAGGGAGACGATCTCGGTCAGGAATCCGATAAGACCCGTGAGCAGCAAGAGGACGCCGATCACCGTGTTGCTGACGGCGATGTAATCCGTGCGTTTGTTTCCTCCGGCAAGATCCACCACGTAGGTCTTGCGTCCCAATCTGACGCCCGAGTGAGCGATCATGAGCAGAAAGAAGAAAGCGGGATAGAGCCACGGAGAGGCCGCCAATGAGCCCGAGACCGACGTCAGTACGATCAGGCCGATTCCCGTTCCCGCGGCGCCGATGCCCGCGCAGATCATGACCCGCCGGCTCGATCGGTCGGCGAAGCGACCCCAAAAGGGCGCCGATACCAGGCTTGCAAGCCCGTCGGCGATGACGAATAGCCCGAGCACGAGGAGCGCCCCGTCCGTATTCTCCCGGGCCAGCAGAATGAAGAATGGCGCGCTGAGCGCGGAGCAGAGCAGCAGCGCCCGAGCCAGCACGAACTTGCGAAAGGGGGCGTCGGTGCGAAGCAGGTCGAGGCGGGATAGGGCGGATGAAATGGCGTTGCCGCCGCCCTCCGTGGCCCCGGGGAACTCGCGTATCAGGGCGTAGCTCACCGAGGCCATCAGCCAGAGACCGCCCGCCAGGCTGAGAAGAATAAGATAGGTTGTGACGTTCGAGGCCTGATCCCCATGGTCCAGCAGCAGCCAGCACCCCACGCCAATCGTCACCAGGCCGGCGACGAATTCCGACCAGCCGCTGATTCGTCCTCGGCGCGTTTTCGGGACGGTCTTACCCAGAACGTCCTTGGAGGCCACAGAGCAAAGCCCCCTCGACAAGCTGAAGACCACGAGTGCCGCCAGCAGGGCCAGACCGGCGGCCACGCCCGTAAGATAGAGCGCAACGCCCGCCATACTGAAAACCGCCGCTGCCTGGAGCAAGCAGCCGAGGACAAACACCCACTTGCGCACGGAGCGCTGGCGAACATAGCTTGCAATGAACAGCTGGGGCACCATCGAGCCCGATTCCCGGATCGGCACCAGAAAGGCCGTGAACAGGGCCGGAGCGCCCAAGGAGCCGAGGAGCCAGGCAAGAATCGTTTTCGGATTCGCGATGGCATCGCCGAGCTTGGTGAAGAACTGGGTGATGATTTGCAGCAGGAAATTGCCCGGGACGACCCGACAGGCTCGATCCTCGATGTCCTTGCAGACCCGCGCATCCTCCTCGTTGACCAGAAGCTGGTAAGCGCGTTCAGCGCCGCGGCCGTTGAGCGCCTGTTCTCGAATTGCTTCGATTTTCACCGGGCCGGCTCCGCTGACGCCTCGGCCACGGCCGGCGAGCGCCATTCCTCCACCCGAACCAGCACCCCGAGCCAGCTTGAGTCGAAATACTCGATCCGCCCCGGTCTAACGCTGCGCGACTGCGCAAACTTGTGCATCAAAACACCCTCAGGATCGTGCCAGGGCTCTTTCAGAACAAACGGCGCGGCCGCGACCGGCTGTTGCCACGTCAGGTCGAGATCCACATGCAGAAACTGGCGCTGGCGCAATCGGACGATGCCATCGAGCTCGTGCTTGGATCGAGACAGGAGAAATGGGTAGGGGCCGGGGTCGAAATTTTCCAGGTATTCGGGATCTCCAACCTCTTGGGCCAGCCAGTCCAGCGCCATCAGACCGCCGCCATGAAGCCTGATCCAGCGGCCCCGATCGTTGGCCTCCAGCGATTGATACCAGCTTCGCCAGACCAGCGGCTGGTGGCGACCGCTGGTGCTCAAACGCTCCCAGGCGCTGGTCATGGCCGGCGTCATCGCGTCCATGCCGCTCCACTCGATCGGGAAAAGCGGACCGCCTCGAAAGCGACCCTCGGCCGAGCGCCCACTGTTTTCCAGCGCACGAAGCTGATCAAGGGTGGCGAGCGCGTCCCGCCGGCTTCGCTCCTCGTCGCTCAGCTCCTCAGCGTCCGGCCGTGTCGTCCAGGCCGCCGCTCGACTGTTTGCGTTCGGATCGAGGTAGTCGCCGAAATCGACCGGAGTTGGAGCGAAGCGTTCGTCCGCTTCCCCCGTGAGGTGCGAAAAGACGACCACGTCGACGCGATAGATCGTCTTGTTGTCGGCCAGGGCAAGGCTGCACAACCACAGGGTGGTCAGGCATAACGCCAGTTGCTGAGCAGGCCGTGGTGTCATGGCGAGCAAGTGTACTCCAAGGTCAAGGCCGTCAGGCAGTCTGTTGGGCTGCATTTTTCAACTCCGGGTATTGATGTTGGTGGGAGTTTCGGCTAAATTGGCGGGCTTGGTTGAGGGCGATTAGCTCAGTTGGTTAGAGCGCTGTCTTGACATGGCAGAGGTCACTAGTTCGAATCTAGTATCGCCCACCAAAAT
>Ga0207419_1001237_pt1 | contig 19821 bp, 16 predicted proteins | sample ElkSloMetagenome_4_FD_184723 | JGI IMG/M metagenome (GOLD analysis project Ga0207419, IMG submission 184723) | Hot spring microbial communities from Elkhorn Slough, Monterey Bay, USA - MD2A (version 2) | ecosystem: Environmental > Aquatic > Marine > Intertidal zone > Estuary: Microbial mat ...
GCGCACTGGCGATGCTGGAGGGACTCGGCCGCGTCGAGGCGGCCCGCGCGCAGCTCGGCCGGCTGCGCGGCGTCGATCCGGATGCGGACCACGGCGGCGTCGAGCCGGAGGCGGTGCTCGCCCGGATCCGGGAGCTCGAAGGCGCATCGGAGGAGCTGGAGGCGCTCGAGAGTGAACTGCGGGCCCTGCGGGCCGACGACGCCGAGGTCACGGGAGATCTCGAGGTGGCCACGATGGAGTGGCTGCGTGAGCGCCAGGATGCCGAGACGCACCTGCAGACGTACCGCGATCGGGCGCGGGAGCTGAAGTCGCGTTTGGCAGAGCTCGACAGCGAGGGGGAGGACGCCACCTGCCCGACGTGTCGACGGCCGCTTTCCGAGCACCTTCCCGCCGTCCAGGAACTCCTCAGGGACGAGTGGGAGGACGTCGTGCAGGACGGGAGCTGGTGGCGTCGTCGCCGCGAGCAGCTGGAGAACAAGCCGGATCGGCTTCGAGAACTGGAGCGGAGAACGCTGCGGATGCACTCCGAGACGGAGTCGCTGGCCGAGCGTGTGAAGGTCGCCCGCGCCCGCGTCGACGAGATGGAGGAGCTTCGTGCGCGTCTGGCCGATCTGGCCGATCCCCGGGGTGCGCGCGCTCCGCGGAGTGCCGACGTGGCCGCGGCGCTTGACGCGGAGGTGTGGGCGGCGGCGGACGGCGCCCTGGCCCGGACGGCCCGGACCATGCGGCGTGGGGCCCGGGCTCTGCTCCTGGACCGTGCGGCCCGGATCCTGGGCCGGATGACGGCAGGACGAATTCTCTCGATCGCCTGGACGGAGAGTGGGCGAATCGAGCTGTCCGGGGTGGAGGGGATCCTGCACCCCGTCGCGGAGGAGGACATGGCCGCGGCCTTCGTGGCGATCCGTATCGCGGCGGTTCGGACACTGGCGGCTCGTGCCGGAACGGCCACGCCGCCGTTCATCCTCGGTGAGCCCTTCGACCGTCTGGACGAGCCGATCCGGATCCGGACGGTCGAATGGCTTCGTCGCGCGATCGGCCCGGGCTTCGAGCAGGTCCTGCTCGTCACGCGAGGCGACATCGTCGAGAGCTGCCCGGAGGTGTTCGACGGGATTCTCGAACTTCGGCGCGAGGGGCTTTCCGGGCCCTCGGTCTTCAGATCCGTCCCGGCCGGAATGGGGACTCTTCGCCTCGTGGCGAGCGACTGAATACGCGCCGCGGCTAGCGGCTCACCGCGCCTTCGTCACCCTCGTCGAAGTCGAGGATCGTGCTCGCCTCGTCCACGTCCTCGGGTCGCACGAGGATCTCGAACCCCCGTCCCGTGGGCCCCGCGAACCCGGGCCCCCAGATGCCCGACTCCTCACCCCGTGTCCGGAACGGGATTCCCTCCGCCTCGAGCGCCTTCAGCCAGACCTCGGCCAGGTAGCGTGCCGAAAAGGAGGCGACCTTCACCCATCCGTCGTCCGTCATCGCCGGCTCCCGCTCAGTTGGAGATCTGGCGGCCGAGTTCGCTCCACGCCTCGTACTCCGCCTGCCACGGCTGCATCGCCTGACTGTCGTTCCTGTTGATCGCTCCCTGTACCAGCGCGAGGTAGGCCCACGCGTAGTAGTTCGGGATTCCGACCGTCGAGTGATCGGGCCAATGGTCCCAGTTCGGGATGTTCCCCCGGTGCACGAAGACCTCGTCCACAAGACGTTCGGTGCGCTGCATGTCCACCCAGAATCCGGTCACGGCGGTGGCGGCCGCCGACCGGGGCATCTGCTCGATGGTACCCGTGGTGTCCGACGCCGGATTACCGGGGTAGAGCTTGAAGGCGAGCCCGTGGCGCACATTGTAGCCCTCGAGCCCGAGGGTGGACGCGGCCCCCCCGCTGCTCGCGAAGTAGATGGGTCGCTCACCGATCGAGTTGGCGATCACCGACAGCGCGAACCGGTGCCACGGCTGGATGGTGATGTTGGCCGGCAGCGTCGCCTGCACCGGGCCGAGATCCACGGCCGTGGGCTCGGGTCCGGAGTTCCAGATCTGACTCGCGATGGAGTCGATCGACGCGTCCGTGAACCCCGCGAAGGCGCTCCGGGTCGGAGGCGTGACGGGAGTGTCGAGCAGGAGCGGCGTACCTTCGGTCACCGAGGAGGGGTCGGCCGTGTACACCGCGTTCCCGTCCGCCTCGTAGGGCCGCTGACAGATGATGCGCGTCGGGTCGTCCAGCGGGTCGACGCCCTCCGGACACGGCGCGGTCAGGTCCCGGAGCTGCTTCGCGTACCAGTTGGTGTTGAGGTACGACACCACCATCACCGTCACGTCGCGGCGAATGCCCTCGACCTCCTGCAGGTACCAGAGGGGGAAGGTGTCGTTGTCGCCGTTCGTGAACAGGACTCCGTACGGCTCGACGCTCTGAAGCAGGTTGTAGGCCCAGTCGCGTGCCGCGTAGTCGTAGTGACGGGTGGCCCACGAGGCGTTCAGCGCCATGGGCAGGAGCGCCAGAAGAAGGACGGGCGACGCCTTGAGGAGGGTCCCCCCACGCTGAGCCAGCGCCTGCCAGACGGCGGTGATTCCGAGCCCGGACCAGAGCCCCCAGACCGAGAAGCTCACGATGAAGAAGTAGTCCCGTTCGCGGACCTCGTTCAGCCCCCCCGGGGGCGTGGGAATGGTATAGCCGTGCTTGAAGTTCAGGTACCACACGAGTCCCACGGAGAGCGTCCCGAACAGCGTGGCCACGTACCAGAAACTTCGTCGGTCGTTGCGATAGTGCTCCATCGCGCCCCACACCCCGAGCGCGGTGAAGATCATCGTGAAGAGCAGTCGCATCGGGGGGAACAGAGGGTCCTCGCCCTCGAGCGACCGCGACCACTGCCAGTCGAAGTACTGCAGGTAGTTGAGGAACTGGGCCGACACCGAGGCCTGGCGCGGACCCGTGAGGCCGGGGCCCGCCTGTCCCGGCGCCTTGTACTGCTCGCGGGTGATCGAGGCGTTGAGCTGCTCGCACCCCGCGCGTCCGTACGTGGCGACCGACGTCAGCGCGCCGACCAGCTCGGCACATTCGGGGGCGCCCTCGTTGATGACGGGCTCCAGCTCCGCCCGCAGGGGCAGGAAGAGATGGATCGAGAGACCGAGCAGCACCGCCGCGATGCCGGCCGGATAGAGCTTCCAGTTCGCGAGCGCCTTCGGGTTCGAGATGAGGATGAAGATCCCGATCGCCGGGGCGGCGAGGAATGCCATGAGGTGGTTCCCCACCGAGAGCGCCAGCACGAAGACGATCAGGACCAGCAGATTGTCGTCCTTCCCCTTCCCGATGCGCTCCTGCCACCGAAAGATCAGCCACGTCAGCAGCGCGATGGTGAAGAGCGAGACGGTGTAGACCTTCTCGTTCACATTCGACTGGTTCCAGACCGAGAATGCGGTCGCACTCACGAGAACCGACACGAACGCACCCGTGAGTCGGAAGCGTCGATCTTCCGAAAAGAACCGCAGGATATGGTGGAAGACGAGGAACCAGAAGGCGTGCGCGGCCGCGCTCATGAAGCCGCTGAAGAGGTTGACCCGAACCGCGACGGAGAGGCCGGTAGGCTCGAGGAGCACGGCCCACGCCCTCGCCAGGACGACGAAGAGCGGATTCCCCGGGGGGTGCGGTACGCCCATGATCCACGCGGTCGCGATGTACTCGCTCGTGTCCCAGAACGCGGTCGTTCTGGAGAGGGTGACCGCGTACAGCATGAAGACGAACGCACCGGCACCGGCCGCCCAGAGGTACGGGGGCTTCTCCTCTCCCTCCGCGGCAGCGGCCGCGTCGGGGAGTCCGGGGGTTCGTCCTGTCGAGCTGGGGGAGTCGTCCTTCACCACGTTGGGCCTCGGTCGTCGTGTTCGAGATCAGGCCGCGAGATCGGGCCGTGCGCGAACGGCTGCGCAAGATAGCATCATCCGGAGGTCCGTCGCAGTCGAAGTACACCGGTGGGATGCACGAGGATCTCGAATCCGCGCGGCACCCAGGTCGTCTCGGATGCGTCGATCACCACCAGGGGACCCCGGCGGCGATCCCCCGGTGCGAGATCTCGCCGGGGCAGGACCGCCACCTCGCGGCGCCCGGCCTCGACATCCTCGCCTCCACCCATCCAGACGTCCGTGGCCGCCGACGGGTTGCCTCGGTCACCGGCGTATTCCGACGCCTCGGCCGACACGAGGTCGCGGCTCGGCCCTCGAGCGATCGCCCTCAGAGTGACGGCCTCCACGATACGCTCCCGGCGGGCGTATCCGTATCGCCGTTCGTGAGCGGCGTGGAAGGCTTCGGTCCAGGCGTCGGTGGATCCGGCGGCCGGCACGCGGATCTCGAAGCTCTGACCCACGTATCGGGCGTCCACCCACTGCTCCGTGTCCACGTCGGCGTCCAGCACGCCCTCATCGACGAGGTCTCGTCGAGCCGTGGCCACGAGTTCGTCGCGCAGCCCGGGAAGCGCGGGGTCGTCGATCGGTCTGAGCACCGACCGGGCCAGCTCCTTCACTGGAGGCGCGGCGAGGATGCCCCACGCGGAGAGGAGTCCCGCCGCGGGTGGGATCAGCGCCTCCGCGCACCCGAGCCGGCTCGCGAGATCCGCCGCGTGGAGTGCGCCCGCCCCCCCGAAGGCCACGAGCGCGAGATCGGCGGGATCGAAGCCGCGCTCGACCGAGATCACCCGCAGCGCCCGCTCCATCGTCGTCGTGGCCACCTCCAGCACGCCGGCCGCTGCCCTCTCCTGCGTGGTTCCGAGCTGCTCCGCCAGCGTGCCGAGCGGCCCGGCGATCGCGTCCCGGTCCAGTTGGTGCGACCCTGCACGGAAGGCGCCGGGCGGGATGCGTCCCAGCCAGACGTGGGCATCGGTCACCGTCACCCGGCGACCGCCGCGCCCGTAGCAGATCGGTCCGGGATCGGCGCCTGCGCTCTCGGGTCCGACGCGCAGTGCCCCGCCGGCGTCCACCCGGGCGATCGACCCGCCGCCCGCCCCGACCGTATGAATGTCCAGCACGGGAATCGCCACCGGAAGCTCGGCGATCTCGAACTCGCGCGTGCGGAGGGGCCGACCGGGGCAGAGGGAGACGTCGGTGGAGGTTCCGCCCATGTCGAAGGTCACGATGCCGTCGCGGCCTACCGCGCGTCCCCACGCCATGGCGCCGACCACGCCCCCGGCCGGCCCCGACAGCACGGTATGGACCGGTTCCCGCATGGCCCGCCCGATCGGGAGTCTCCCCCCGGCGGACCCCATGACCTCGATTCGATCCGCCGAGATGCCGCGGGCGGGCCCCGCGGCGTGGTCGGTGTGGGCTCCCTCGGGCGGGCCGGCATCGTCCCGGTCGTCCGCCGGTGACAGCGCCGCCTCCAGCCGACCCAGGTACCGCCGCATCACCGGCTGTACGTAGGCGTTCACCACCGTCGTCGCGGTCCGCTCGTACTCCCGAAACTCGGGAAGGACATCGACGGAGAGCGAGACCGGACTCCCCGACTCGGCGAGCAGCGACCCGATCGCCCGCTCGTGATCCGGATTCGCGTACGAGTGCAGACATGCGACGGCGACGGCATCGGCGTCGCGGGCGGCCGACAGGAGTGCATGGACGGCGTCCCGATCCAGCGGCTCGATCTCGGTACCCGCGGGCCCGATCCGACCGCGGACGCCCATGCGTCGACGCTCGGGCACGAGGGGTGGCGGGCGGTGCGGTTCGAGCGCGTAGAGCTGCGGACGGTTCTGGCGGCCGATCTCGAGTACATCCTCGAATCCGGCGGTCGTGACGAGGAGTACGTCGCCGCCCCGCCGCTCGAGAAGCGCGTTGGTCGCGACGGTGCTCCCGTGCAGAAGTGTCGCGCGAACGCCATCCGGGAAGAGGCGAGCGAGGCCCTCGAGGATCGCCTGCGAGGGATCCTCCGGTGTGCTCGGGACTTTCAGGGTCCGGACCGATCCCGCGGGGTCGAGCGACACGAGATCGGTGAAGGTGCCGCCGGTATCGACGGCGACCACCACGGTTGACCCACCCTCGGGCAGTCGGGACATTCTCGAACCCCTCGATCGACTGACGGAAACCTGTTCATCGGATCGTGCCGGTCGCCCGGCTACGCCTCGACCCCCCGTGCGTCACGGAGAGCGTCCATGGAGTTACGCCCGAGCTTCGAGGAATTCCAGCGCTACGCCGAGGACGCGACCGCGATCCCCGTGTGGTGCGAATTCCTCTTCGACGTCGACACGGCGGTCACGGCGTACGCGAGGCTTCGCCGTCCGCCCTTCGGTTTCCTGCTCGAATCGGTCGTCGGCGGCGAACAGTGGGCGCGGTACTCCTTCGTGGGGAACCGTGTGTCGGAGGCGTGGCGCCTGTCGGGGGACACCGTGTCGCTGTGGACCGAAGGAGAGGGTTGGCGGGACGCCGACGTCGACGATCCCCTGGCGGATCTCGATGCGCGGATGTCGGCCTGGACGCCGGCGGAGATTCCCGGCCTGCCCCGGTTCTGGGGTGGAGCCGTGGGCTTTTTCGGGTACGATCTCGTTCGCCGGGTGGAGCATCTCCCCGACGAGCCCGAGAACGACCTCGGGACGCCGGACGGGCTCTTCGTGTTCACCGACGTGGTGCTCGCGATCGACAACCTGAAGGCGCGCGCGATGGCCATCGCCGTGGCGCTGGTGGATGAAGGCGCCGACGAGGACGCGCTTCGGGCGGCCTATCGGGAGGCCGCCGATCGTGCACGTGCTCTCGTCGACGAGCTTCACGCCGCGCCCGGTCCCGATGCGCTCGAGCTCCGCCCCGAGCCCGACACGGATCCCGACTTCACGTCGAGCATGAGCAGAGCGCAGTTCGAGGCGGGGGTGGAGACCATCCGCGAGTACATCCGCGCCGGGGACGCCTTCCAGGTCGTGCTCAGCCAGCGGCTTTCGACCGAACTCGAGGGAGAGCCGTTCGACCTGTACCGGGCCCTCCGTTCCATCAATCCGTCGCCATACCTGTATTTCCTGGAGCTCGACGGCCTGACGCTGGTCGGGAGCTCGCCGGAAGTACTGGTGCGTCTCGAGGACGAGGTGGTGACCGTGCGACCCATCGCCGGTACCCGCCCGCGCGGCGCCACCCCCGAAGAGGATCGCGAACTGGCGGAGGACCTGCTGGCGGACGAGAAGGAGTTGGCCGAGCATCGCATGCTGGTGGACCTCGGGCGCAACGACGTCGGTCGGGTGGCCGAGTACGGGTCGGTGACCGTACCCGAACGGATGGTCGTCGAGCGCTACTCCCACGTGATGCACGTGGTGAGTCAGGTGGAGGGACGTCTCGCGGACGACCGCACGGCGCTCGACGTACTCGCCGCCTGCTTTCCAGCCGGCACCGTGTCGGGGGCTCCGAAGATCCGTGCGATGGAGATCATCGACGAGCTGGAGACCGTTCGCCGCGGTCCGTACGCGGGCGCCGTGGGCCATATCTCCTGGGGCGGACGCCGGATGGATACCGCGATCACGATCCGGACGGTGATGGTGGCCGGCGGCCGGGCGTATGTGCAGGCGGGGGCGGGGATCGTCGCCGACTCGGTGCCCGCCTCGGAGTACGAGGAGACGCTGAACAAGGCGCGGGCGCTGCTGCGGGCGGCGGCGATGGTGCCGGCGCGGACGTAGCGGCCGGGCCCGGGACGCGGGGTCCTCACCCCCGGGGCCGCTCGCTTCCAAGGGTCGGTGATGGGGGTGCTCGCTGACGGGTTCGCTTGGGCGCGGGAGGGGGGCACGAGCGCGTTCCTACGCTCACCCGATCACCCCGGGGGTGAGGACCGCGCGCCCCGGGACCGTCGGGCGGGTCGGTGCTCGGCACGGAACGACCACGCCGGCTCGTGACTTCAACTGGTAGTTGTGATGCCTCCCACCCGACCCCCGATCCGATGAATCGACGGCACTTCTTCAGCACCTTCGCCGCGGCAGCCGGGACCGCCACATCCCTCACCCTCCCGGCACTCCTCGGGCGCGATCGAGCCCGGAGGGCCGAGGCCGGCTCGATGCGCCGGTCGGCAGCGACGCCGGACTGGGAGCCGCTCGAACTCCCCGAGGAACGCTGGCGCGACATCCTGACCTCCGACGAGTTCGCGATCCTGCGCGACGCCGGCACGGAGCGCGCCGGGTCGAGTCCGCTCAACGAGGAGAAGCGGCCCGGCACCTTCATCTGCGCCGGTTGCTTCCTGCCGCTCTTCGCGTCGGGGGACAAGTTCATGAGCGGCACGGGATGGCCGAGCTTCACGCGTCCGATCGAGGACGAGAACATCGAGACGAAGCTCGACTTCAAGATGATCATCCCCAGGACCGAGTACCACTGCGCGCGCTGCGGCGGGCATCAGGGTCACCGCTTCAACGATGGCCCGGAGCCGACCGGCAAGCGGTTCTGCAACAATGGTGACGCGCTGGACTTCGTGCCGGAGGGTGAGGAGCTGCCGGAGCTCCGGCAGGAGACGTCGTGAGAGGCGTGATCTGGCTGGGGGCGCTCGCCGCCGTCGTCGTCGGAATCGTCGGGTTGGTGACCCTCGGCGCGGGCTCCGAGGCCGAGGCCTCGGCGGCCGATACCGCGGTCCGCGCCCCGGATACGGTCGAGACCTCCGACACGGCGGTCTTCGCCGGTGGGTGCTTCTGGTGCATGGAGCCGCCCTACGACGAGCTCGACGGGGTGCTCGCGACCATTTCGGGGTACGCGGGAGGCGACGTGGCCGATCCGTCGTACGAACAGGTTACCGCGGGCGGTACGGGGCATCGGGAGGCCGTGATGGTGGTCTACGATTCCGACCGGATCACGTACTCGGATCTGCTCCCGGTATTCTGGCGCAACGTCGATCCGCTCGACGACAGGGGGCAGTTCTGTGACCGCGGGTTTTCCTACACCACCGCGATCTTCGCGCAAGATTCGACGCAGGCCGCTGTCGCCCGAGCGTCGAAGGAGGGAATCGAGGACCGCTTCTCGGAACCGGTCGTCACACCGGTCGAACTGGACCGGACGTTCTACCCGGCCGAGGAGTACCACCAGAACTACTACGAGAAGAAGCCGCTCCGGTACCGCTTCTACCGGACCACCTGTGGGCGGGACGGCCGGCTGGACGAACTCTGGGGTAGCTGAAGCCTCTCGAGCCGACGTCTGTGCGACCTACCTCAGCGCAGCACCCAGCTCCTCGTACAGCCGCACCAGCGCCCCGGTGCCGCGATCGAACTCGTCGATCCCGAACCACTCGTCGGGCGCGTGCATGTTGCAACCGGGCAGCGCGAAGCCCACCAGGAGGGCGGGGCACTCCAGCACCTCCTCGAACTCGACCACGATCGGGATCGAGCCGCCCTCGCCGACGCGGACGGGCGCTGTTCCGAAGGCCTCCTCGAGCGCAGTCGCCGCCGCATCGAACAACGGACCCGTGGGGTCCGCCTTCCAGGGCCGGCCGCCATGGAGTTCCGTAACCTCGATGGTCACGCCGTCCGGCGCGACCGACTCCAGATGCTCACGGAGCGTCGTGATGACCCGCTTCGGGTCCTGATCGGGAACGAGCCGGAAGGAGATCTTGGCCATCGCCTCGGCGGGAAGCACGGTCTTGGCGCCTTCGCCCGTCCAGCCGGACAGGAGGCCGTTGACCTCGCATGTCGGACGTATCCAGAGCCTCTCGAGCACGGACCAGTCGGTCTCGCCGTCCAGCGCCGGCGCACCGACGGCTTCACGAAAACCCTCCTCGTCGAAGGGCAGCGTACGAATCTCGTCACGGATGTCGTCCGCCCACTCGAGAACGTCGTCGTAGAACCCGGGGATCGCGATGTGTCCGTTGTCGTCGTGCAGCGTCGCGATCATCCGAGACAGTGCGGTGGCCGGATTCGGAACCGCACCTCCGTACGCCCCCGAGTGCAGATCACCCTTCGCCGAGCGCACCCGCACCTCGGCGTAGGCCAGGCCCCGCAGCGAGAACAGCAGTGACGGCTGTCCCTTGTCGAACATGGCCGAGTCGGAGATCAGCACCGCGTCCGCGGCCAGTCGATCCCGGTGCCCCTTCACGAATGGAAGGAGATTGGGGCTCCCGACCTCCTCCTCACCCTCGGCCATCAGCACGACGTTGAGCGGCAGAGAGCCGGTCGTCGCGAGGTGCGCCTCGAGCGCCTTCACGTGCATGAAGAGCTGACCCTTGTCGTCGGCCGCGCCGCGAGCGTAGACCCGACCGTCCCGAATCTCGGGCTCGAACGCCGGAGAGGTCCACAGCTCGAGTGGCTCGGCCGGCTGAACGTCGTAGTGTCCGTAGATCAGCAGGGTGGGGGCATCCGGACCCGCTCCACGCCACTCGCCGAGAACGACGGGATGCCCGTCCGTGGGGAGGATCTCGGCGTCGAGACCGGCATCGGAGAGGCGAGCCGCCAGCCAGTCGGCGGCGGTGAGCATGTCCTCGCGGTGCTCCGATGTGGCGGACACCGAGGGAATGCGAAGGAAATCGAAGTACTCGTCTCGACGCCGAGCGGCGTGCTCCGAGACATAGGTCAGCGGGGTCGTCACCGGGCGAGCCCGGTCAGAGCCAGCCGCGCACGCCCCAGCGATAGACCCAGGCGATGAAGCCCGCGAAGACCGCTGCGCTGGCCATGCCGCCGATGCTCAGCGAGGTCGGCTCGTAGAAGTGGAAGATCCCGACTCCGAGCATACCGCCGATGAGTGCACCGAAGGCGCCGAGAACGGCGATGACCGTCGCGTGGCCGGCCTGCTCTTCGGGGAGCGTCATCGCTGCCCGCACGAGAAGGCCGATCATGCCCCCCATGACGACCCAGATGCCTATGCCAATCCAGTTTTCCATGCTGTGCTCTCCATCTTTTGGATCACGCTCGGAGGAGGTGCTCTCCGCAGCCCTGAAATGTATGTCGGAGCCGGTGCTCCGACCACCTACTGTGCGTCCTTCATGCGGCGCTTGAGTTCTTCCAGCACCGCGTCGTAGTCGACGTCTAGGCGCTCGACGGGGGAATCCGGATCGATCCGGAGGTCGCTCCGGAACTCTTCGAGGAGGTCCTCCTCCGCCTCCGCCTTCACCCCCTCGTCGCCGAGACGTTCCTCGAATCGATCGAACTCGGCGAACAGGCGGTCGGTGTCCGAAACCGACTCCCGCGCACTGGTGCGACCGACCTCGGCTTCGAGGGACGCCCGCCGGCCCCGCGCCTCCTTCAGCTTCTCGGTCATCTCGGAGACGTCGCGTCGGGCGAGCGCGATTTCGGCGGTGATCGCATCGCGCCGCTGTCCCAGGACGCGGACACGCTCCTCGTGGCGCTCCGCGTGCTCCACGGCGACCCGAGCGGTCTCGGCGTCGCCGATCTCGTCGGCCATGCGCTCGCGTCGCCGACATGTGGCGGCCGCCTCCGTCTCGCGCGCGAGGCGAGCCTCGGTCTTCGTCAGCTGGTCCTCGAGGCCGGCGAGGTGCGCCTTCGCATTCGTCACCTCGTCGATCATGCCCTTGAGCAGCCGGTCCACATCGTCGCCGACGCTGTCGCGGTCGAGCTCGTCCATGAAGTTGTCCACCGCCTGGCGGAAGGCGGAGCGCAGATCGTCGAACACTGGGGGCCTCGGGGCGGGATGGAAGCGTTCCCTACGATAAGACGAAGGCCCGACCGCCGTCAGGGCGATCGGGCCTCGTCTTCACCGGGGCCGACGCGGGGGTCACGCCGGGCCCGGGTTCACATCACTCGAGTGTTTCAGGCGATGTGAGGCTCGATCCGCTGAGCGAACGAGTTGCGGGCGCGATGGAGTCTGCTCTTCACGGTGCCGAGATTCACACCGGTGATGTCCGCGATCTCCTCGTAGCTCTTGCCCTCGAGCTCGCGCAGCCGAAACACCAGCTGATGGTGCTTCGGAAGAGTCTGCACCGTCTCCTCGACGATGTCCTGGAGGAAGCGCTTCCGGAACATGTCGTCCGGCTTCATCGAGGAGTCCTCGAACTGGAGCGGGCGATGATCGTCGTCCCAGCTGCTCGTCAGCTTCTGAAACAGGACGAGCGGCGATCGCGACCGATTCCGGAGTTCGTTCTTCGACAGGTTGCTCGCGATCGTGTAGACCCACGTGGAGAACTTCTTGGTGGTGTCGAAGCGATGAAGGTGCCTCGTCACGCGAATCCAGGCCTCCTGTACGAGGTCCTGAGCCCGATCCGAGTCGCCGGTCTTCCGCGTGATGAAATGCACCAGCCGATCGCGGTAGCGTCCGAAGAGTTCCTGGAAGGCTCCCTCCCGACCGTCGAGGTGAGCGGTAACCAGCAGTTCGTCGGACAGTTCGTCGAGCGGCGCTGTCGCCGGGTCGAGTGTGCCTGTGCTCCCGTTCGATCCTGACATGTGGACTCCCGCGGAGGGTGGCCCCGGATGCGCAGGCCGCCATTCGAACCGGATCGACCCCTCCGATTCAACAGCGCTCGGCGCCCGAGTTTTCAAAAACGATTATTGAATACCGAAGATGAAACATACGCGAACGAGCGTCCGGCGCAAGGATGACGTAACCGTTCATTCATCGTGTACGAACGGTTGAGTGTCCCGTGCATGAGCGAATTGAATGAGAAATCGGTTCAAATGTGGCACCACGAACGATCGAATCGCTCTGATGAACGAATTGCCGTGACAGCGGAGGTGTCCACCTGGTTGGACACTTTGGTCTGAATACGGATGAGCGGCCGGGGGCGGACGCCGGCAGCGATCAGGCAGGATTCGTGGATTCCGACTGGATTCCGACCGGATCTCGAAGGCCCCGGGCCACGTACACGTGCACGGCCGCGGCCCTTCCCGAACCCCCGCTCTTCCCGACACCGCGTCGCTCCGACCCAGGTCGTGGCCGGGACATCGAGCAGAGGGGGCTCGCCTTCGAGGACCGCCACTAGTCCCGAGAGGAGGGGTCCGGGGGAAGTACATGGCCATGCAGGTCCGAATCGGCGACCTTGAACTTCAGGCGTCGGGCGTAACATTCCCGGACGCCGAAGGACGATCCAGCACGAATCCCGCTCTCCCCGAGTCCTCGCCCACGTGGCCACCTCCTCCGACACCTCCAAACCCAGGATTCGTGCGCGGCTCGCGCTGGCGATCCTCGAGGTTCTGCAGGCGCAGGATACGCCCGTCGAGGTCCTCGAGGACGAGAATCCGTCCGAGACCATGCCCCGGCGCCTCGGGCTGTCCGGGGTCGTCGACCGACAGGTGCGCCTCTATCGCGAGGAGGCGAAGCGAGGAGGCCGGATCACCGACGGCCAGTTTCAGGACCTCGTCCAGCTCGTCACACGGCGGCCCGACGCGCCGGAGATCTTCTGGCAGGTGGGACGTCGGATGTCCGATGCGGGCGACCAGACACTCCTGAGCCGACTCCTTCCCGAGTCCCTCCGTCACGCGCGTCTCCGCCGCCGCGTGCGACGACGCTTCAAACGCGTGTTCGGCCGGTCGATCGGGAGCTTCGCGCCGGGGCCCTTCTCTCTGGAGGGCCGAGGGCTGCTGTTCACGAGACACGCGCCGCGTGGCGAGGCGTGCTATCTCGCCTCCGGTCTGTGTCAGTCGCTGGTGGAGGAGGTGCTCGGCGAGGAGTACCACGCCGTGCACGACCGATGCGAGGCGCGGGGAGACACGATGTGCAGGTGGACCATCACGGGCGACGCCAGGACACGGGAGTCGAGTCGGGTCGGTGACTGGATGCCCGAACCCGAGGCCGGCTGACGCAGATTCAGCCGGGCGTCCGCCCGGAACGCCTCAGGGTGTCGCCCAGCGCCCGATGAACCTTGTAGAGGCACAGGTCCTGCACGACGGTGAAGCCCGCCGCTCGTGCCTCCGCCGCCGCATCGTCGTCCCGAATTCCCTCCTGGAGCCAGATCGCCGGTCGTTCCGGGCGCGTCATGGCTTCACGGATCAGGTCTCCAGCCTCGTCGGATGGACGAAAGACCAGGACCATGTCGACCTCCTCCTCCACCTCGGCGAGGGAGCGCTTCACGTCGCGCCCGAAGATCCGGTCCGCATGCGGATTGACGGGGATGATGTCCGCTCCCCGCGTGGCGAGGTACGACGGGACCCGACGGGACGCCTTGGCGGGGTTGGTCGAGATGCCCACGACGGCGATCCGGATGGTTCGACGCACGATCTCGTGCATCTCCTCCGGCCCGGGATTCCGGGGATCGGAGGAGGCGGACAGCTCGGCCTCGAGCAGGGTTCGGTCGAAGAGTTCGTCGGTCAGCATGGGGGGCAACGTATTGCCCTTGGGCCCGTACGTCATCAGCATACGGGTCCTCCGCACGGATACACCTCGCCGAATCGGGCACCGCCTCATGACTGCCATCTGGATCGTCGCCATCGTCGCCGCGCTCGTCGTGGGCTGGGTTCTCGGCTCACGTCGCACACCCGAGGATCCCTATGGCGAGCCTCTGGCGCACCTCGCCAGGGAGCTGGGCCAGGGGAGCATTCGGCAGGACCGCGCCGGCGACCCGTCGGCCATCGCCGATATCCGCCGGGCGCTGCACGCCCACTGGACGCCCCGGAACGAGACGCGCCAGGAGGCCCTCGATCAGGCACTCGGTCGCATTGCGGCCTTCGTGGAAGAGTCGGTTCAGAAGCCCCTGGAGGCCGCGCGCGGCGGCGACGCCGCGCTCATGAACGAGGCGATCGGCAGGGCGCTCGGCGGGATCGTCGATCTCGAATTCTTCCTCCGCGATCCGATCACGCCCGACGAGACGCACAACCTCACGCCTCTGCTGCAGAAGGTGACGAGGGAGTTCATCGAGGACTGGGAGGTCGGGGTCCGCTTCGTGGCTCAGCAGTTCCCGGTGCGGGCGCACATCCACCGCGACACCTTCATGGACGCCGTCTACCTGCTGCTCAACAACGCCGCGCAGTTCGGGGGCGAGGGCGGAACCGTCGAGGTACGGGTCGAGGAGAAGGACGGGCGGGCGGTGGTCGAGATTCTCGACAAGGGTCCGGGCTTCAGCGACGAGGCGCTCGAGCGTGCGCGCGACCTCTTTTACACCACGCGCGAATCCGCGCTCGGACTGGGCATCCCCTTCGCTCGGAAGATCGTGGAGGGCTTCGGCGGAAACCTCGAACTCGAGAACCGCGCGGAGGGTGGCGCGCGCGTCCGGCTGCTGCTGCCGCCCGCCTGAGCCGGAGGCGGCGAAGCTGCGACGCGGTCACCTTCTGAATTCCAGAGGAACGATCTGTTCGATACCGAGACGCCCCTCGACTGCGCCGAGCAGACGCCCCGGGGCAGCCGTCGGGGTGGGCACAGGAGATCGTTCCCGTCCGTAGTGATCCAGTCGATCGCGGGAGACGTTTTCGCGGGAGACGTTTTCGCGGGAGACGTTTTCGCGGGAGACGTTTTCGCGGGAGACGTGTATGGGGTACCGGCGTCACCTGGGGACTCTTCCGGGACGCCGTTGCCGGTAGGTTGCCGGATCCGCGCAGAGTCCGTGAGGAATCGTGTAGACGCCGCCCTGCTCGACTCTGCCCTCATCACCGCTTACGGTGATTCACGCATTCAGGTCGCGTCCGGCGATCACGCATTCAAGTGAGGAGGCTCGTATGACGAACAAGCGAGTTCGCAACATCCTCCATGCCGTGCTTTTCCTCTTCACGGTGTCCCTGGTCCTTTTCGTACTCATCCGTGTCACCTGACACGACCCCGACGTCCGTGTGAGGCGCGCTGCAGGTCGCGCCTGGTTTGAGCGCCTGATGCGGGCCCATTGCAGGCAACTCGACGCACGGACCCTCGCCGAGTCCAGCTGAAAGAGGGCTGCAGCGTAGATTCGGGGGTCCGGGAGTGGCCTCCATGGAATCGGGTCCGGTCATCCTCGACTCACCGAACGAACGGCCCCGGCACCGTAGGGTGCTCTGCTCGGCCGGCCCCGCGAGGAGTGAACCGGAACACGGCCCTCTTCGACCCGGTCATCGAGTTCGAGTTGGACACCGCTTCCCACGGCACACAGAGTCCCCCCTCCAACAGTAGCTCGCGGACCACCAGACCATCGGTTCGGAGCTCCAGAGCACATGCTATCTGGGCAGACCCCCCCGGGCGGTCGGCACGGCGAGCAGGCTGTCCAGTTGTGCGCGATCGTAGTGGCGTCCTCGCAGGAACACGGCGGAAATCTGACGCACGGCCGAGATGTCCCGTGTGGGATCTTCTCGAAGGAGAACGAAGTCCGCCGCGTACCCCACACGTACGTGCCCGAGGGAATCCGCCACCTCGAAGACCGTTGCCGGTGACGCCGTGGCAGCCCGGATCGCCTCCAGGGGAGACAACCCCGCGTCGACCAGCAGCTCGAGCTCGTCGTGGAGGGAAGCTCCCGGGACGAGGAACAGGTTGCCCGCGTCGGTCCCGGCGAGAATCGGTACTCCCGCCTCGTTGAGACGCTGCACGTGACCGGGAAGCCGCGCGACGACCGGGCGCATGATGCCAGCGAGCATCTGTCCGGGCCCCGGACCGGCCATCATCGCCCACTGATCGGCCAAGCTGTCCGGCAGCAGGGTGGAGGCATCCTGCTCCGCCATCGTGGCTGCAGGGTCCACCTGGCTGCGTGAAATGATCAGCGTAGGGGTCACGGACACACCCGAGGTGGCGTAGGTGTCCGCCAACGCGGTGCAGAGCGTCTCGTCCTCGGAGTCGCTGAGTCGACGGAGCTGACTCAGAAAGACCGAATCGCCCGCGGGAAAGGGCAGCGGCGGTGCCTGCAGAAACTCCGTATGCGCAGCGGCGACCTCGGCGAATCGGCTCGAGCAGCCCTGCACCATTCCGGTCAGGTGCTCGATCGTCCGCATGCCGAGGTGGACGGCATCGGCTGCCGGAACACGCAACGGGAGGTGGCCGTCGACGGCGATCCCCCGCTCCGTCGCGCGTGCGAGTACCGCCTCGAAAGCCGGGAGCGTGAGGTTGTCGTAGACCTTGATGAAGTCCGCACCCCCGGCCACGAGCGAGTCGACGACTTCAGACGCCTCCGAAGCCTCTGCCAGCGCGACGCTGCCCGGCCACACGGGTGGTGTCCCGTCCACGATCGGGCCGTTCGCGATGAAGCGTAGAGCGGGGATGTCGCCGGTCCGGATATCCTCCCGGACGTCCGAAATCGCGGCCCACGGATCCGGCTCGCTCGTGTGCATGTTCCGGACTCCCGTAACCCCGTGCGCGAGCATCAGCGGGAAGTGCCAGGCGCGATTCGAGAGGGAGTGGACATGAGCATCCCAGAGCCCCGGGATGACCCAGGAGCCCCGCCCATCCACGACCTCGGCGCCCTCCGGTGCGGGTGTGTCGGAGGATGGCATCGCGATGATATCGCCGCCCGCGATGAAGATGGAGCGGTCGGACGCCCAGTCGCCGCTCTCGACATCCAGGACGGACACGTCGCGAACGACGAGGTCTGCGGGTAGCGTCGTGCTCCCTCCGCATGCAAGCAGGACAGTCAACGAGACGAGGACGACTCGGTACACCATACGGATGCCTCGAGTGAAGGGGTCTTCCGGACGGGTCGGCAGTTCCGCCGCGCGGTACGGAGAGGAGAAACAGGTGAGTGGCACCCCCCGAACATGTGGCCCGCGCAGCAGCACATGCCAGTCGGGCCGCCGTTGCCGGTCGGGGCTTGATGGCGTGCACTCCCCCATCGATGCGTCCGATTCCGGACCCGACTACCCCGCCGGGATCTCGCGAACGACCCGGAACCCGACCGCGTCGCTGTCACGCGACGTCCAGTTCCCGGGATGGTAGAAACCCCGTTGCGCTACACGCGTTGTCCACGGGTAGAAACTCCACGCGCCCCCCCGCTGGACCGGCCACCGGCAGACACCGCCGACGAAGGCCTCGGATTCCGCCACGGCCGGTTCGGGGGACAGCGGGCGGACCGAGTGGTCGGGAACCCAGCAGTCCGACACCCACTCGGAGACGTTGCCCAGCATGTCGTGGAGCCCGAACGGATTCGGTGGGAGAGAGCCGACGGGGGCCGTGCGCTCGTCGTCCCACTCGGATCCGCACCCGTCGCAGACGGCACGGCCCGACCCCAACTCGTCGCCCCACCATCGATCCGTCGTGGTACCGGCGCGGGCAGCGTACTCCCACTCGACCTCCGACGGGAGTCGGTACGTGTGCCCGGTCACCTCGGACAGCCATGCCACATACTGCTCGGCATCCGGCCTGGAGACGTGGATCACCGGGCGATCTCCGCGCCCCCAGCCGCCGTCGTCGGGCGTGTGCGTGCATCCGCCCGCGGACACGCAGGCGTCCCACTCGGCGAAGGTCGTCTCGAAGGCGGCGATATCGAACGAGGGCACCTCGATCTCGACTCGGGGAGCCTCGGCCGCAACGCTCCACGCGGGGCGATCCGCCGACCTCGCCCCCGACAGGTCGGACGTCGGTGTGCCGATCGTGGCGACACCCGCCGGAATCGTGACCATTTCGGGGCAGGACTCGCAATCGCGAAAGGTGTCGGCGGACTTGTCGACGCCCGGAGCCGTCGATTCACCGATCAACTCCTCGATCGACACCACCGTCGCGCCCAGTTCGGTGGTGCGAATCGTCACGACCCGGTCCGTCGCGGCGAAGCCTACCACGGCAGCGTCGTGGGTGAAGGTCGTGAGCAACGTCCCGTCCGAATCGAACACGTCGATACCTGTGGGTGCGATACCGTCTGTCGTGGTCGTCACCCACAGGCGATCGAGCGGGTCGATCGCCACCCACAGGACAGGTGAGACTTCATCGACGTGGCCCACCGCATTGAGGACGACCGATGCCGACACTCCGCATCGCTCCATGAATGCAGCGTAGGGCCCGGGGCCTACCTCCATGGCTCGAGAAGCAACCGCCTGCGTGACACGGATCGGTTCCACGCTTCGTCGCACGCTCGAGCGAACCTCGCCCGCCTCCCATCGATCGACTCGGTAGCCAGATCCGACTCCGAAGGCGATCTCGCCGTCCGCTGCGGTCCAGACGATCGAGGGAGCCAGTATCGGCGGTGCCATGAAGCCGGAGGGCAGACAGGGAAGGTCCACCGGATTCTGTGCGACGTCGAGGGTGAGCAATGCTTCGGAGCCACCGTACTGGCTGAGTACCACGAGGGACTGCAGCGACTCTTCGGGGCCAGCCGCTTCCTCGTTCACGACGGTGACGAGATTTCCGTTCACGACCCCGAAGCCCGGACCCCAGAAGTCCAGCGTCTGTCTCGACTCGGCGAGCAGCTCGCCGGACTCGGACCACGTCGAGAGCACCTGACGTCCGGAATCCCAGACAAGGAGGCGTCCGTCCGGGTTGATCGTCGCGGCGGATGGGTTGGAGAACTCGCCGGGCCCCTCACCCCCTCGACCGATGTCCCGCTGCCACGCCCCGTCGGGGCCGAAAACGGAGACCCGCGTCCCGGTCCAGTCCATCACGAACACGGTCTGCGAGGCCTCGTCCGCCACGACCCCCCATGGCACCGCGGTGAGGGCGCTGTCCGGACTCGAGAGGTCACGGATCCGCTCCAGTCTCCACCCGAGGTCCGGGGCCGGAGTCGAAGAGGTGATCACGCGGACCCCGGCCGAGTCGGAGACTGTCGCCGGAGCGTCGTCGGACGCCTGATCACAACCAACCACTGCGAGCGTGGCTGCGAGCACGATCGTTCGTTCAATCCAGGAGCCCATCTCGCTCCCAGCAGCTCGAAAGGCTGCCGCCTGAGGGTTCGGCATTCGTGCTGCGCAGCGGTGAGCCGGGTCGAGGACCCACGGCCATCACAAGAACTGCGGTCGCCAGCAGGGCTACGATTCGAACGATGGGCTACGCTCCTGGAATCCAGACTCTGTGAACACGCCCTAGTGTGGTGTCGCCAAAGTTCTGCTGCTATTCGGAGCCGCAGACATCCGCCCCGGACCGCGCCCCACACGGGGCGCTCGTCGTTG
>Ga0207419_1001238_pt1 | contig 19818 bp, 15 predicted proteins | sample ElkSloMetagenome_4_FD_184723 | JGI IMG/M metagenome (GOLD analysis project Ga0207419, IMG submission 184723) | Hot spring microbial communities from Elkhorn Slough, Monterey Bay, USA - MD2A (version 2) | ecosystem: Environmental > Aquatic > Marine > Intertidal zone > Estuary: Microbial mat ...
ACCGGTGGCGGGGCCATCCTTCGACCACTGTGTTTTCATTAATGCGCCTTTTGATGACGCCTACGCGCCCCTTTTGCGGGCCATACTGTTCTGCGTGACGTACCTGGGCTACGTTCCCAGACTGGCGACGGAACGCTCGGACTCGGGCGAGATGCGTCTCGCCAAGATTCTGGGCTTGATTGAAACATCCCGGTTTTCCATCCACGACCTGAGCCGCTGTCAAGCCGCAAGCGTTGGCGAACATTATCGCCTGAACATGCCCTTCGAACTGGGCCTGGACTATGGCTGTCGCCTTTATTGCGGCAACGGACGAGGCATGAAACGCTTTTTGATCCTTGAGGAGCAGAAATACCGCTATCAGGCGGCCATCTCCGACTTGGCTGGATGTGATATTCAGGCGCACCAGGGGCAGTATGGCGTGGCGGTTCGCAAGGTTCGGAACTGGCTTGTCAGCGAAGCGGGAACCACCGCGCCCGGTGCCGAACGGATCCTCGGCGCATACGAGGATTTTCAGGAGTGGCACTGGAAACAGCAGATGGCGCTTGGGTTCTCCGAGGACGACATCCGTGATGCTCCGGTGCGAGAACTGCTGGAGGCAATGTGCCAGTGGATGGACTTGGGGCAACCTACCTGATACAGGCCGACAATAGCATTGACTGATCGGCTTCGTGATCGCAGCGACGGACCGGTCGCAATGAGTCTTTGTTTTTCTCGCCGCAGCGCCTCTTCAGGGCGCGCGGCACCATGTGCGCCGGCTCGATTATTCGTTCAAGCTGGCGTCGCGTGTCCGGCAGACAGCCCTACTCCGCCTCGGCCACGATGCGGAACGTATCGTGACAGGCGCGGCAGTATCCCGTGACCTCTTGCAGGTTGGACAGCAGCGCCGTGACGGCTGCGGCGTCGGGGCTGTCGCCCATGGCCCGCGCCTGTTTCGCGAACCGCTGACCGGCCGCGTGGAAGCCCTGGCCCATGGTGCGGAAGGCGTCCGGCATGAACCGGCCGAAGCCCATGCCCCGGCCCTGTCCCATGCCCATGCCCTGGCCCATGGGCATTCCGGCCGCCTCCATGGCCGCGCGCATCTCGGCCTTGCGCTGGGCGATCTCATCAGGGCTGAGGCCCTGCTCCTCCAGCGCCTCCCAGACGCGATGGCCGAAGTCCCAATGGATGTCGGCGATGTTGGCGGCCGCCTCGTAGTTGCCGTCCGCCAGTTCGTACAGGACATCGTCCAGCGAACGCATGTGGCCGTGCATCTCGGCCCGGAACGCCTCGGCGACGGGTGCGGGCAGCGTGACCACGGTGCGCGGGTCCTCGACCTGTTGCGCCCCGGCCGGCGCCGAGCCGATGCACAAAGCCAGGGCCGTGCAGACGAGAAAGGTGCGTCGAAACCGTCTCGGCATAGCGAGCCTCCCAAATGGTCTGTGGGACGACGACCGGACCGGACCGTCCTTCCGGCGGCCACACCACATCATGCCCGGACTTGCCAGCGGGTCCTACGGGCAGGATCACTCCGCCGCCTTGGCCGGCTCCGGTGGTTCCCAGCGCAGCACCGGCTGGCGCGCCGCCCGCGTCTCGTCCAGGCGGCGGCGCGGCGTGTGGCGGGGCGCCTCGGTGAAGAACGCGGCATCGCCGGACCGCGCCCGGTCCGCCAGCGCCAGCACGGCGTCGCAGAAGGCGTCCAGGCTGTCCCGGCTTTCGGTCTCGGTCGGCTCCATCAGCATGGCCCCATGCACCACCAGCGGGAAGTACATGGTCATCGGGTGGAAGCCCTCGTCGATCATCGCCTTGGCGAAGTCGAGCGTGGACACGCCGGAGCCCTTCAGGAAGCGGTCGTCGAACAGGGCCTCGTGCATACAAGGCCCCGCGAACGACGGCGTCAGCGTCTCGCCCAGGCGCGCCAGCAGGTAGTTGGCGTTCAGCACCGCATCGCCCGACGCCTGGCGCAGCCCGTCCGCGCCCATGCTCATCACATAGGACAGGGCGCGCACGAACACGCCGAACTGGCCATGGAAGCCCTTCATGCGACCGAACGGCTGCATTTCGCCCTCGACGTGCTCGATCAGCCGATAGCCGGCGCCGTCGGCGACCACGTGCGGCAGTGGCGCGAACGGCGCCAAAGCGGCGCTCAGCACGGTCGGCCCGGCGCCCGGGCCGCCGCCGCCGTGCGGCGTCGAGAACGTCTTGTGCAGGTTGATGTGCATGGCATCGACGCCCAGGTCGGCGATCTTCACTCGGCCGACGATGGCGTTGAAGTTGGCGCCGTCCAAATAGAAGTACGCGCCGGCCTCGTGCACCGCCGTCGCCAAGTCCATGATGTCGTTTTCGAACAGGCCGCAGGTGTTGGGGTTGGTCAGCATCACCCCGGCAACACCGTCGTCCAGCGCCTCTCGGAAGGCGTCCAGATCGACCCGCCCGCGCGCGTCCCCCGGCACGCCGCGCACCTTGAAGCCGCACAGCGCCGCCGTCGCCGGGTTGGTGCCGTGCGCCGAATCCGGCACCAGCACGATCCGCCGCTCGCCCGCGCCGCGCGCGTCCAGGGCCGCGCGGATGGCCTGCATCCCGCACAGTTCGCCGTGCGCGCCGGCGGCGGGCGACAGCGCCACCGCCTGCATCCCGGTCAGGCCGAGCAGCCAGTCCGACAGCCGGTGCATGACCGCCAGCGCCCCCTGCACGGTCGACTCCGGCTGGAACGGGTGCAGATCGGCGAACCCGGGCAGCCGCGCCATGCGTTCGTTCAGGCGCGGGTTGTGCTTCATGGTGCACGAGCCGAGCGGATAGAACCCGGCATCGATGGCGTAATTCTTCTGCGACAGGCGCGTGTAGTGGCGCACCACCTCGGGCTCGCTCAGGCCGGGCAGGCCGATCGGTCCCGTGCGCGCCAACCCGCCCAGGCGGTCCGGCATATCGGGTGGCTCCGGCAGGTCGACGCCGGTCTTGCCGGGGTGGCCCTGCTCGAAGATCAGCGGTTCCTCAATGCGCAGGCCGCGGTTGCCGGTCAGGGTGGGGGTGCCGCGATCGGTCATGCCAGAACCTCCGTCAGGGCGCGCGCCAGCGCCTCCATGTCGTCCCGCTCGGTCGTCTCCGTGGCGCAGACCAGCAGGCCGTCCGCCAGTTCGGGATAGGTGGGCCAGAAGCGCGACAGCGGCACCCCGGCCAGGATGCCCCGTTCCGCCAATGCGTCGACAATGCCGGCCGCGTCCTGCCCGGGCAGGCGCACCAGCACCTCGTTGAAGAACGTGGGTGTGACCACCGTCAGGCCCGGGACCGTCTCCAGCAGCCCGACCAGCTCGACCGCCTTCATGTGGTTCAGGCGCGCCAGCCGCGTGAAGCCGGCCTCGCCCAGCAGTGTCATGTGGATGGTCCAGGCCAGCGCCACCAGGCCGCTGTTGGTGCAGATGTTCGAGGTCGCCTTCTCGCGCCGGATATGCTGCTCGCGGGTGGACAGGGTCAGCACCCAGCCGCGCCGGCCGTCCTCGTCCACCGTCTCCCCGGCCAGCCGGCCCGGCATGTGGCGCACGAACTTCTTGCGGCTCGCGAACAGGCCGACGCCCGGGCCGCCGAAGTTCAGCGGGCTGCCGAGGGCGTGGCCCTCGGCGACGACGATATCGGCGCCCATCGCGCCCGGCGGCGTGACCAGGCCCAGCGACACCGGCTCGGCCACGGCCACCACCAGCAGCACGCCCTCGGCGTGGCAGGCCTGGGCCAGCGCCGACAGATCGGACAAGCGGCCAAAAAAGTCCGGGTTCTGCACCACCAGGCAGGCCAGCCCCTCGTTCAGGCGGCCGATCAGATCGGCGATGCCCATGGGGTCGGGGTCCAGCACCTCGACGTCGATGTCGGTGTAGCGCAGGAAGCTGGCGGTGGTGTCGGCATAGTGCGGATGCACCCCGCCGGCCACCAGCACCCGCTTGCGCCGGGTGACACGGCTGGCCATGGCCGCCGCCTCGGCAACTCCCGTGGCGGCGTCGTACATGGAGGCGTTGGCCACCTCCATGCCGGTGATCAGCGCCACCTGGGTCTGGAACTCGTACAAGGTCTGCAACGTGCCCTGGCTGACCTCAGGCTGATAGGGCGTATAGGCGGTCAGGAACTCGCCCCTCTGGATCAGATGGTCCACGGTCGCCGGCACATGATGGCGATAGGCCCCGGCGCCCAGGAAGCACGGTCCCGCGCCGGCCGGGCTGTTGCGCGCCGCCAGGGCCGCCAGGTCACGCTCCACCGCCATTTCGGTGGCGTGATCGGGCAGGTCGTCAAAGCGGACGCCGGTCAGGGCCTCGGCCGGAACATCGCGGAACAGGTCGTCCATCGACGCGGCGCCGATGCGCGCCAGCATGGCGCGGCGGTCGTCGTCGGTCAGGGGCAAATAGCGCATGGGGCGGGGTCCTCGCGTCGTTCAACTCGCACACAGAAACCAGACCCCCCTCGCGACCTCCCCCATTACATGGGGAGGGGCGCGGTGGGGTCTTGCGCCGGGCCGGCCCTCGGGCTCGCGCCAAAGCCGGCGGCGAAGCGCAGTCCGTCGATGTCTTGGCGCCGCTGGGCCGGCGCCGGGGAGGCGGTCGAACGCACCCGACAACGGTCCGCATGGGTCGCGCTCACAGGCCGCCGGTGTTACTCCAGCCCTGCCACAAAGGCGTCGTAGGCCTCCTGGTCCATCAGGTCGTCGAGTTCGCCGGTGTCCTCCAGCGTCATCTTGAAGAACCAACCGTCGCCCATGGGGTCGTCGTTGACCGTGCCCGGGGCGTCGGCCAGGGCCTCGTTGCCCTCGGTGACGGTACCGGAGGCGGGCGCATAGACCTCGCTGGCGGCCTTGACCGATTCGATCACCGCCGCCTCGTCGCCCTTGGCCAGGGTCTTGCCCTCCTCGGGCACCTCGACGAAGACGATGTCGCCCAGCTGCTTCTGGGCATAGTCGGTGATGCCCACGGTGGCGGTCTCGCCGTTCACGGCGAGCCATTCATGGTCCTCGGTGTAGTAGAGCGTCGTCATGATGGATGGTCCCCCAAAATCAGCACGATGGAATGAATGGACGGGATGGTGTGGCGTGAGCGCGGCGAGTCACGCCGCGCCTCCCCCTGCAACTAGCCCCTGAATTGGCGCGGCGGCGTGAACGGCAGCGCCACGACCTGGGCGGGCAGGTCCTTGCCCCGCACCCGCAAGGCAACGCGGGTGCCCGGCTTCGCCAGCCAGGGCGGCACATACCCCATGGCGACCGGCCCACCGACCGTGGGGCCGTAGCCGCCGCTGGTGACCATCCCCACGGCGGTCCCGTCGGCGTCGATCACCTCGGTGCCGGCGCGGGCCGGCGCGCGCCCCTCGGGGCGCAGGCCCACCCGGCGGCTGGGCGGACCGCCCCGAAGCTGCTCCAGGATGGTTCGGGCGCCGGGGAAGTCGCCGGCCTCGCGTCGTGTCTTGCCGATGGTCCAGGCCAGATCGGCCTCGATGGGCGAGGTGCTTTCGGTGATGTCCGACCCGTACAAGCACAAGCCGGCCTCCAGGCGCAACGAATCGCGCGCCCCCAGCCCGGCCGGGGCCACGTCTTCGTGCTCCAGCAGAGTGCGGGCCAGCCGCTCGGCGGCCTCGGCCGGAACGCTGATCTCATAGCCGTCCTCGCCGGTATAGCCGGAGCGGGTGACGAAGCACGGCGCCCCCATCAGCTCGACCGCGCGGGCGTCCATGAAGCGCATGTCGGCCACCTCGGGCGCCAGCGCGGCCAGCACACCGGCCGCCGCCGGACCCTGCAGCGCCAAAAGGGCGTGATCCTCCAGCACGGTGACCTCGACCTCCGGCAGGTGCGTGCGCAGGTGGTCGACGTCGGCCTCCTTGCGGGCAGCGTTGAGCACCGCGAATAGATGGTCGCCGGCGTTGGCCACCATCAGATCATCAAGGATGCCGCCGGCGTCGTTGGTGAACAGGGTGTAGCGCTGCCGTCCCGGCTTCAGGGCGCGGATGGCGCCCGGCACCAACCGTTCCAGCGCCGCCGCCGGGTCGGCGCCGGTCAGCCGCACCTGCCCCATATGCGAGACGTCGAACAGACCGGCCTTGGCGCGGGTGTGGGTGTGCTCGGCCAGCACGCCGGCGGGATACTGCACCGGCATGGCATAGCCGGCGAAGGGCACCATGCGCGCGCCCAGTTCGCGGTGCAGGGCGTCCAACGGCACGGTGCGCAGCGGCGTCTCGGCAGAGGGGGACTCGGCCATGGCGCGGGTTCCTTGATCTGGGGGCCTCCCTCGCGCGCGGGCGGGGACGACCCGAGGGGCCTCGGCCACCGCCCGATCCACCGCGACTCCCCGCGCGGACACCGGCGATGGTGCTGCCCCCCTCTGTCTCGGAACCTGAAAGATTGACCGCCACGCCATGGGATGCCCTGGGGGCGACGGCTTTCATCTTCGGTGAGGCGCGCGCTCATGGCGCCCGCCCGCTTTCCAGAGGCCCCGCGACCGCGCGGTCCTTTTGCCTGAGAGTTTCCGGGGGCGGTTGCTCCTTCGGCGCCGGCCGCCGTGTCCGCCACTGGGGACAACGGGCCGGTCTCTCCCACGCGGTCGATCCGGGTTCGACCGCAAAGAATAGACATGCGCGGGGCAAGGTCAACCGGGCAATGGCCGACCACCGTCCTTCCCAGCGGGCGCGGTGTGTGCAACAAGGGCGGCATTGGCCCGGATTTCCACCGGTCCTCCCCTGCAGAAAAGAGGCCGCCTTGGCCCCCAGAACGCGCTCCGCCCCGCCCCTGATCGTCCTGCCCGCCCGCATGGCCTCCACCCGCCTGCCGGGCAAGCCGATGGCCGACATCGCGGGGGAGCCGATGATCGCCCACGTGGTCGCGCGCGCCCTGGACGCCCACGTCGGTCCCGTGGTCGTCGCCTGCTGCGAGGAAGAGGTGGCCCGCGCCGCCAGCCGCGCCGGCGCCCGGACGGTTATGACGGACCCGGACCTGCCCTCGGGATCGGATCGGGTGTGGGCGGCCGTTCAGTCCGCCGACCCGGACGGCCGGCATGATCTGATCATCAACCTTCAGGCCGACCTGCCGACCCTGGATCCGGTGCTGCTGCGCGATGTGCTGGCACCCATGGCCGATCCGGCGGTGGACATCGCCACCCCGGTGGCGCGCATCACCGATCCCGCCGAGATCGCCGACCCGGGCGTGGTCAAGGCTGCCGTCGGCCTCGGCCCCGGCCGGCGCGTCGGTCGCGCCCTGTACTTCAGCCGCCTGCCGGTGCCCTGGGGCGAGGGGCCGCACTACCATCACATCGGCCTGTATGCCTATCGCCGCGCCGCCCTGGCCCGATTCGTGGCCCAGCCGCCCACGGTGCTGGAACGCCGCGAGCGCCTGGAGCAGTTGCGCGCGCTCGAGGCGGGGATGCGCATCGACGCCGTTCTGGTGGACACGGTGCCCTTGGGCGTGGACACGCCCCAGGATCTGGAGACGGCGCGCCGGCTGCTGGGGGCGGGCGCGTCGTGACGGCGCGGCTGGCGCAGCGGCCCTTGGGGCGCAGTGGCCGCACGGTCTCGGCGCTCGGCCTGGGCTGCGCCAGCTACTGGGCCAAGCCGCGGTTCCCAGAGGCGCGCGCCCGCGCGGTGCTGGCGGCGGCGTTGGAGGCCGGCATCACCCTGTACGACACCGGGGCCTCGTACGCCCATGGCCATGCCGAGGTGCGGTTGGGGCGACTGCTGCGCGAGTTGGGGGCCGATCCCGACGCGCTGGTGATCGGCACCAAGGTCGGCACCGTGGCCGACCGGCGGGGACGGCTGGTCAAGGATTTCCGCCCCGAGTCGGTGACGGCCCAGGTCCGGGCCAGCCTGGAACGCCTGGGGCTGGAGCGTATCGCCCTGCTGCAATTGCACGGCCCGGAGCCGGACGACCTGACCGAGGAGTTGCTGTCCGCGCTGGAGCGCCTGCGCGACGACGGAGTGGTCGACCTGCTGGGCATCAACGGCTTCGCGCCGGTGATCCGTCACGCCACGGGCTTGGCGCCGTTCGATGTGCTGATGCCCTTCCTGTCGGTGATGGAGCCGGGCAACGCGGCGCTGGTCAGGGCGGCGGCGGAGACCGGACAGGGCGTGCTGGTGGCCGGACCGCTGGCCCGCATGGCCTTCGCCCCGCCGCTGGCCCGCTGGCTGACGCGGCCGAGCGGCCTGTGGTACCTCGCCCGCGCAGTGCGCCACGGGCCGGGGCCGCTGCTGCGGGCGCGGGCGCTGCGGCCGGCGTTGCGGGCGCCCGGCTGGACCCCGGCGGAGCTGGCGCTGGCCTGGGTGCTGGAACAGCCCGGCGTGGCCTCCGCCGTGTTCGGCACCACCACGCCGGCCCACGTCACCGCGCTGACCGAGGCGGCCCACCTGCCGCTGCCCGACACCGTGCGGGCGGCCGTGGCGCGGGTGCATGGACTGTAAGATCATGGACCGTTTTGCGGGTGGCCTGCGCGCAACCTAATCGAGAAAATCCGCAGGCGCTTTCCGTTCGCGGGAGACCAGGCCGGCACCGGTTGCGCAGGGCAATCGGGTGATACCGCCCGACGAAAAGCCCGCGAAGCGGGGCAATCCGCCGTGTGGCGGCGATGCGGCGGGTTGCGCCTTTGGCGCGAACCCGCCCTACGACGTCTCTACGACGTTTCGTATTTGGCCAAAGGCGCATTCACCCGATTGCCCTGCGGCGGGGGTGGTCAGGGCGGGGCCGATCTGGTAATCAGCGCTCTTGCGCGCCCGGCTATCGGGCGGTGCCTATCTGGCACCGCCGCCAGCCAGGCCATGGTCACGGCCCCGTAGCTCAACTGGATAGAGCACCGGTTTCCTAAACCGGGGGTTGCAGGTTCAAGCCCTGCCGGGGTCGCCACGCCCGCCCACCATCGGCGGGCGGACGGGCGGACGGGCCACCGGGGCCGCGCCCTGCCCAGCCGCCGGTCCCTACACCGGATCGTGGGCCGAGCGCTCCGGCACCTCCTGCAGGTCGAGCACCAGTTCGACCACGTCCTCCTCGACCATGCCGACGCGGCGGAAGCCCAGGTTCTCGCAGAAGTGCAGCATCCGCGTGTTGTCCTTCAGCACCTGGCCGATCATCTGCCGGGTGCCGCGCGCGCGGCTGTAGCGGATCATCTTCTCCAGCAGCGCCACACCCAGACCCGAGCCCTTCAGGTCGGAACGCACGACGATCGAGAACTCGGTGCGCTCGTTGTTGGAATCGGTGACCGTGCGCACCACGCCCAGGGTTTCCTCCTCGCCGTCCCTGTCGAGGTCGGCGCGGGCGATGAAGGCCATTTCGCGCTCGTAGTCGATCTGTGTGAGGCGGGCCATCTGGTCGTGTGGCAGTTCCTTGACGAGACCGAAGAAACGGAAGCGGATGTCCTCGGGCGTCAGGCGCGAGACGAACTCGTAGTGCTTGGGTTCGTCCTCCGGCCGGATCGGGCGCAGCAGCACCCGATGGCCACTGGCCATGGTGAACCACTCCTCCAGGTCCTTGGGATAGGCACGGATGGCCAGCCGGTGCGGTCCCTTCTTCTGCGTCGCGTCCAGCTTGATGCGGGCATCGACGGCCAGCACGCCGCGGCTGTCGGCGAACAGCGGGTTGATGTCCAACTCGACGATTTCCGGGACGTCGATGGCCAGTTGCGCCACCTTGATGAGGGTCAAGCAAATGGCGTCCAGGTCCGCCGCCGGCCGGTCGCGGTAGCCCTGGAGCCGTTTGTAGATGCGCGTGTTCACGATCAGGTTGCGGGCCAGGTTCATGTTCAGCGGTGGCAGCGTCACGGCGCGGTCGGCGATCACCTCGACGGCCGTGCCGCCCTCGCCGAACAGGATCACCAAGCCGAACACCGGGTCCGTGGTCACGCCGATGATCAACTCGTGCGCGCCCGGCCGGCGCATCATCTTCTGCACCGTGAAGCCGTCGATGTTGGCGTCCGGAAAGACCTGACTGACGCGGTCCAGAATGCCCTGGGCCGCGTGGCGCGTTTCTTCCGGCGTGTTCAGGTTGAGCACAACGCCGCCGACGTCCGACTTGTGGGTGATGTCGGGCGACAGGATCTTGACCACCACCGGGCAGCCCATGCGCTCGGCCACCTCGGCGGCCTCGTCGGGACCGCGCGCGATGTGCGTCTCGACCGTCGGGATCCCGTACGCCGCGAACACCGCCTTGGCGTCGGGCTCGGTCATCACGACGTGGCCCTTGGACATCGCCCCCTCGATGACCAGGCGGGCCGTGGTCGCCGCCGGCGTGAACTCCACCGGCAGCGACGGCGGCGTCTCCATCAACATCTTGCGGTTACGGGCGAAGGTCACCGTGTGCATGAAGGCCCGCACCGCCTGGTCGGGCGTATCGTAGCTGGGGATCGACGCCTGGGCGAACATGCGCCGCGCGTTGGCGACGGCCCCCTCGCCGACGAAGCAGGTGGTGATGTGCGCCTTCTTGTTCTTGGCGGTCAGGTCGATGACGCTTTGGGCGATCTCGTCCGGGCTGCTGACGGCGGTCGGGGCGTGCATGACCAGCACCGAGTCCACCTCCGGCGCCTGGAACAGAATCTCCATCGAGTCCGTATAGCGCTTGCCCGGCGCGTCACCGATGATGTCGATGGGGTTGGCGCGTGACCATGTCGGCGGCAACACCGAGTCGAGCTTGCCCACGGTCTCGTCCGACAGATTGGCCATAGTGCCGCCCATGTCGATCAGGTCATCGACCGCCATCACGCCGATGCCGCCGCCGTTGGTCATGATCGCCAGTCGCTCGCCGTGCAGACGACGCTGGTGGGCGACGGTTTCCACCGCCTGGAACAGTTCTTCCAGGTTGTACACGCGCAGGACACCGGCGCGGCGGAAGGCGGCATCGTAGATGTGATCGGCGCCGGCCAGGGCGCCGGTGTGCGAGGCCGCCGCCTTGGCGCCCTCGGCGACGCGGCCGGATTTGATGGCTAGCACCGGCTTGTTGCGGGACGCGGCGCGGGCGGCCGACATGAACTTGCGGGCGTCGCGCACGGCCTCGATGTACAGCAGGATGGCGCGGACGTCCGGATGCGTGCCCAGGTAGTCGATGGTGTCGCCGAAATCGACGTCCAGGTTGTCGCCCAGCGAGATGAAGTGCGAAAAGCCGATGCCGCGCGGCGTCGCCCAGTCCAGCACCGCCGTGCACAAGGCGCCCGACTGGCTGACGAAGGCCACCTTGCCCGGCTTCGCCGGCTCGTGCAGGAAGCTGGCGTTGAGGTTGACGCCCGGCACCAGCAGGCCGACGCAGTTCGGCCCCAACAGGCGCATTCCATAGCGGCCGGCGTTCTCCAGCATCCGTTCCTGGGCGGTGCGGCCCTCGTCGTCCTTCACCTGGCCCAGGCCGGCGGTGATGATGATGGCCGCCCGGACACCGCGGTCGCCCAGGGCCTCGACGACGCCGGGCACGGCCTTTGGCGGCACGCACACCACGGCCATGTCCGGGGTCACCGGCAGCGACGCCACGTCGGGATAGGCGAGCACACCGGCGATCGCCTTGTCCTTCGGATGGACGGGCATGATGGGGCCCTGAAACCCGCCCATCAGCAGGTTGCGCATCACCAGCGCCCCCACCGTCTTGGGGCGGTTGGAGGCGCCAATCACCGCGACCGACGTGGGGGCGAAGAGGCGGTCCAGATTGCGTGTGCTCATGATGATTCCCCTGACGCTGGGCCTGGTTGCCGGAACGGTGCGCCGAGGGTACGCGTTTTTCGCTGCACTGCAAGATCAACCGGCGCGCCGCCTCGCCCCTTCCCTACGCGCGGGATCAGGGATTGGCTCACTCAATCCGGTACGAACAGCTTGCCCTGAACCAACGCGACCAGCGTCCGCAGGAACACCGTGACGATCACCACGGTCGTCACGCTCACAAGGGTCCAGCAGATGACCGACATCTCGTCATAGCCATTGAGGTGATGGAACTCCATCGCCGCCACGGAAACCGCCGCCATGGGGAAGGTATAGGCCCACCAGGAGACGAAAAACGGCACGCGCAGGAACTGCCGGACCAGTGTGGCGTTCAGAAGCGTGATGAACAGGGCGAAATAGACCAACACGCGGGCAAAACCGTCCACGACGCCGCCATTCAGGGCCACATAGGACAGGAATCCGATGGCCGGCGGCGCGATCAGGATGAACAGCGTCGGGATGAACTTCGCCGGCAACTGGTCATGGAACACGATCCGGTAGAAGACGATCGTGAACAGCAGGATCCAGAACACCATGCCGATGGCGAAGAAGAACCATGAAATTTCATCATAGCCCAGCCGCGCGCCGCTCAAGGGCACCAGCACGTTGCCGACCACCGGGATGAACCAAGCGGGGTTGGAATGATTGATCTGTTGATTGTGCACGATCCAGCGGCTGATCAGGCGCAGCGTGAACACGAGGTGGAGCGCCGCGCCGACCGCCCACAGCCAGGACATGGCGTTGTGCGAATAGGGCTCGGCCGCCAGGGACAGCAGCAGCAGGCTGATCGAGACCGCCGGGAAGAAGCTCGACCGAACCGGGTGATTGAACTCGGCCTTCACCTCGCCGGCGTGCATCACCCACTTGAAGGCGTACAGGATGGCGATGGCCACGAAAGCCGCGGCCGCCACGCCCAGCACGATCTCGCCCACGAGGGCCGGAACCCCCAGCACGTGATGCGCCTTGCGCCACGTGATCCCCAGGCCGGCCGTGCCCATCACCAGAGCGAACAGGGGGATGGGAACGTGCATCAGCCAGTTCGAGCCGACCTTCTCTGCGTGGTCCGGCGTGGCGGACCCGACTCTTTCGGACATGGAAGCCCCTCCTCCTTTGCTGCGCGGTGTTTCGCGCGGACACGCGCTCTGTATATTTGATTGACCTAATATGCAAGCCGCGTGGCCACCGGCTCGGGCAGGCTCCCGGCCAGCGCCATCAGGCGCACCCGGAACAGCGTCGCGATGCTGTGCGCATCGGTGATGGCGCCGGTCTCCGCCATGCGCACGGCCTCGGCGAAGGGCACGCGGCGCACTTCCAGCTTTTCGGTGTCCTCGGGCTCGCTGGGGCCGGGGGTCAGATCCCAGGCCAGGAATGACACGCCCGCCTCGTCGCTGACGCAGTTCGACAGGTGCAGCCGCAGCACCTCGGCCCAGTGGCCGGCGATCAGGCCGGTTTCCTCGCGCAACTCGCGGCAGGCGGTGTCAAGTGGATCGGTGCCCAGCGGACACCCACCCTCGGGCAGTTCCCAGCTCCAGGCCTGCAACGGGTAGCGGAACTGGCCGACCAACGTCACCGTGCCGTCCGCGTCCACCGGCAGGACACAGACCGACAGGTTGCGGAAGTGCACGACTCCGTAGATCCCGGGGGAGCCGGCCGGCGTCAGCACCTGATGCTCGGTCACCTGAATCCACGGGTTCTCGTAAACCCGGTCGCTGGACAGGGTGGTCCAGGGATTGTGGTCGGGCTCACGCGTCATGGTTCGATCTTCCGGCAAGACGTGGCGCGGTGCGGTCGGCTGCCGCATCGGCCCAATCTACCGGCTGGATCGGGGCGGCGACTTGACGGAGCGCAATAGCCCCGTCTCCGTGCGATCCAGACGGACATTGCCGCGCCCCACCTCGCGTCGGCCCGTCGATCCAACCGCCACCCGACGCCCAGAGACGCGGGGTCGCCGGGTCCGGGAGGCGCCCGAGACACAGTCCTCCGAGCAAAGCGCGGACTGAAGCAGGCCATTGGGCCTATGCGGCGGGACGACTGGGCCGCGATCCGCCCTAGACTTTCCAGAACACGAACCCGGCCCACGCCAGGGCGATCGCCAGCCCGCCCCACAGCGGCGTACCGAAAAGCCCGAGCCATCCGAGAAAGATGAACGCGCTGCCGACGAGGGTGATGAACAGACGGTCGCCACGTGTGGTGTCGAGGCCGAACGCCCCCCGGCGTGGCGCGCCGCCGGGGACGAAATACTCCCACACGCCCATCGTGGCGATGGCGGCGGCGATGAACAGAAAGAAGGCGGCGGTCGGCCACGTCCAGGCCATCCAGCTCAGTCCCACGGCAGGCCCTCCCTTGATCCGTAGCGCCTACACACGCCCCAGGGCGAAGCCCTTGGCGATGTAGTTGCGCACGAAATAGATGACGAAGGCGCCGGGGACGATGGTCAGCGTCCCGGCGGCGGCCAGCAGTCCGAGTTCATAGCCCGAACTCGACGCCGTCCGCGTCATGGTGGCGGCGATCGGCTTGGCCTCGACAGCAGTCAGGGTCTTGGCCAGCAGCAGCTCGACCCACGAAAACATGAAGCAAAAGAAACAGGCCACGCCGATGCCGGCGGCGATGGTCGGCAGGAAGATGCGCACGAAAAAGTGCGGGAACGAATAACCGTCCACGTAGGCGGTCTCGTCCAGTTGTCGCGGCACGCCGGACATGAATCCCTCCAGGATCCACACCGCCAGTGGGATGTTGAACAGCGTGTGCGCCAGGGCCACGGCCAGATGCGTGTCGAACAGACCGACGGCGGAATACAGTTGGAAGAACGGCAGCGCGAACACGGCCACCGGCGCCATGCGGTTGGTCAGCAGCCAGAAGAACAGATGCTTGTCACCCAGGAAACGATAGCGCGAGAAGGCGTACGCCGCCGGCAGCGCCGCCGTGACCGAGATGACCGTGTTGATCGTGACGTAGGCCAGGGAGTTCACATAGCCCATGTACCACGTCGGATCGCTAAAGATCGTGATGTAGTTCTCAAGCGTGAACTCCCGGGGCCACAGTGTGAAGTCGCCGAGAATTTCGTTCGTCGTCTTGAACGACATGTTCAGCAGCCAGTAGATCGGCAGCATCACGAACAGGATGTACAGGGCGGGGACCAGCGGGCTCAGGCGTCTCATCACCGTTCCTCGTCGCGCATCATCAGGGTGTAGAAGATCCAGCTCAGGGCCAGGATGATCAGGAAGTAGATCAGCGACATGGCGGCCGCCGGCCCCAGATCGAACTGGCCCAACGCCAGCTTCACCAGGTCAATGGACAGCAGGGTGGTGGAATTGCCCGGGCCGCCGCCGGTCAAAACGAAGGGCTCGGTGTAGATGTTGAAGCTGTCCATGAAGCGCAGCAGCACGGCGATGGTCAGCACGCGCTTCATTTTCGGCAACTGGATGTGGCGGAAGATGGCCCAGGTGCTGGCGCCGTCGATCTTGGCCGCCTGATAGAATGCGTCGGGGATCGACACCAGCCCCGCATAGGCCAGCAGAACCACCAGCGACGTCCAATGCCACACGTCCATGGCGATCAGCGTGAACCAGGCCGCGCCGGGCTGGCGCGTGAAGTTGTAGTCGATGCCGAGGCCGTTCAGGACTTGCCCCAGCAGCCCGATCTCCGGCAGGGCGAAGATGTTCCAGATCGCCCCGACCACGTTCCACGGGATCAGCAGCGGCAGCGCCATGGTCACCAGACAAACCGGCACCCAGATGCCCCGCTTGGGCATGGTCAGGGCGATCACGACGCCCAACGGAATTTCGATCGCCAGAATGGTGAACGTGAACGTGAGCTGGCGCACCAGCGCGGCATGGAACCGCTCGGAATGCAGCACGTCCTCGAACCAGATCAGCCCGGCCCAGAAGAACGTGTTGTCGCCGAACGTCTCTTGCACCGAGTAGTTCACCACCGTCATCAACGGGATGAAGGCGTTGAAGGCGACCAGGACCAGCACCGGCAGGACCAGGAACCAGGCCTTGTGGTTGACGGTCTTGTTCATGGCGTTCCTCCGTCCGGGACCAGCCAGCCGTCCGCGTAAAGCCGTGTTTTCTCGGGGGCCAGGGCCAGCCGCGCGCCGTCGGCGGGGATCTCCACGCCTTCGCTGACCAGAGCCTTGATCACGAAGCCGTTCAAACACGTGTGCACGACCCGGTAGCGCCCCGCGTCGCTGACCTTGAGGATCTCGACCGGTACGCCGGTCTCGGCGCCGCGATCGGCCAGGTCGATGAACTCGGGACGCACGCCGATCTCCAGACGCCCGGCGGCCGAGGTCACGGGGTTGGCAATGGGGATGGCGTGGCCCTCCACCACGGCCTTGCCGCCCTCCAGGGTGCAGGGCAGCACGTTCATGCCGGGCGAGCCGATGAAATGGCCGACGAAGGTGTGCTGGGGACACTCGAACAGGTCCACCGGCGTGCCGATCTGCACCACCTGGCCTTCGTTCATGACCATGACCTGCTCGGCGAAGGTCAGGGCCTCGGTCTGGTCGTGGGTGACGTAGACCATGGTCAGCCCCACGCGCTGGTGCAGTTCCTTGAGCTTGGACCGAAGCTGCCACTTGAGATGCGGATCGATGACCGTCAGCGGTTCGTCGAACATGACGATGTTGACGTCTTCTCGGACGAGGCCCCGGCCCAGGGAAATCTTCTGCTTGCCGTCGGCGGTCAGGCCCCGGGCCCGCCGGCCCAGCATGTCGGTCAACTCCAGCATGTCGGCGATCTCGCGCACGCGGGCCTTGACGCGCGTCTCATCCACACCCCGGTTGCGCAGGGGAAACGCCAGATTATCGTGCACCGTCATGGTGTCGTAGATCACCGGGAACTGGAACACCTGGGCAATGTGGCGCTGGTCCGGCGGCTGGTCGGTGACGTCGCGGTCGTCGAACAACACCCGGCCCTCGGTCGGCCGCAGCAGGCCCGAGACGATGTTCAGCAGCGTCGTCTTGCCGCACCCGGACGGCCCCAGCAGCGCATAGGCGCCGCCGTCCTCCCACGTCTCGTCCAGGTGCTGAAGCGCCCAGTCCGCCCTGTCGTCGCGGGTCGATCCGTAGGAGTGGCGGACCCCCGCCAAGGTGATTTTCGCCATGCTTCCCCCTGGGCCCACCGGTCTGGTCGCCGCGCCCCGCTCAGCTCAGGCGGCGATCCGCGCGCCATCGGGCTCGAAATAAAGACCCTGGGCCACGTCCATATGCAGGCGCGCGACCTGACCAACCGGGACCGCGTGAATGCCGTGGGATTGAGAGACCCAGGGTGCGGCTCCGTCATCGGCGCCAAGACGGAAATGGACGACACTTTCCGAGCCGCTCAACTCTGTGACCAGCACCATGCCGTCGATGGCCACCGGATGGGTCCCGTCCGGAGCCAGCGTGACGTGATGCGGCCGGATGCCGAAGACATACGCGCCATCCGGCAGCGCCTGGATGGGCGGCGGCGCCGTCCAATCGGTGTGCTCGCCCAGGCGAATCGTCGCGCCGTCCTTGGTGACGGGCGCCGTATTGATGGGCGGTTCGGAAAAGACCTGCGCGCTCGTCAGGGTGCCGGGTCGGCGGTAGACCTCGCCGGTCGGACCGAACTGGGCCACGCGCCCCTGAAACACCGTCGCGGTATTACCCCCGAGCAGCAGTGCTTCGACCGGTTCGGTGGTGGCGTAGACGACGACACAGTCCCGGTCCGCGAACAGGCGCGGCAACTCGTCGCGCAGTTCCTCGCGCAGCTTGAAGTCCAGGTTGGCCAAGGGCTCGTCGAGCAGCACGAGGCTGGCGTCCTTGACCAGCGCCCGCGCCATGGCGCACCGCTGTTGCTGGCCGCCGGACAGCTCCGACGGGCGCCGCCCCAGCAGGGGCGTGAGCTTCAGAAGGTCCGCCATCCGTTCGACGCGGGCCTTGATCTCGGCCTTCGGCATCCGCGCGACCCGCAGCGGCGAGGCGATGTTCTCGAACACCGACATGTTCGGGTAGTTGATGAACTGCTGGTGCACCATGGAAACGTTGCGCTTCTGCACGGGCATCCCGGTGACGTTGACGCCGCCGAACCACACTTCGCCGGCGGTCGGGCGCTCCAGGCCGGCCATGAGCTGCATCAGCGTGGTCTTGCCGGCGCCCGTCGTGCCCAGAAGGATGTTGAAGACGCCGGGCTCGAGCGTCAGGTCGGTGGGGTAGATGTGGGTTTCCCCGCCCACCTGCTTGCTCACGCCCTTGAGGTCCAGAGGCATGGTTCGGCTGCCCTCGCGGTTCGTCTGGCCGGCACAAAGGAGAGCTGATCGGGCCACGTCATTGCGAGCCCCGCCTTTTTTTTCGCGTCGCGAAATTGGCGGGGCGAAGCAATGCAGGGCGGGTCGGATGACGGTGTCCGTTGCCCTGGATTGCTTCGTCGCTTCGCGCCTCGCAATGACGACATCTTATCCGCAGTGGACTCGGACCCTATTGCTCGGCCCAGCGCTCGACGAGCGCGTCGTAGTCGACGGTCTCGCCCGGTGGCTTCTCGTTCTCCAGCGCCGGCTTGGCGCCGCCGTGACCGATCCACTCGTCGGGATCCTTCGGCTCGTTCAGGCGCGGCCCGCAGCCGCCGTAGGTGTCGTTGGCCTTGTCGGCCCGCTCCATGCGCGCCATCACCTGATCCATCTCGCTGGCGAGACGGTCCATGGCCTCCTGCGGGGTGAAGACGCCGGAGTTCACATCGCCGATCTGCTGCCACCAGATCTGGGCCAGCTTCGGATAGTCGGGCACGTTGACGCCCGTCGGGGTCCAAAGCACGCGGTCGGGCGAGCGGTAGAACTCGACCATGCCGCCCAGCTTCGGCGCGCGCTCGGTGAAGCTTTCATGCCGGATCGAGGAATCGCGGATGAAGGTCAGACCGACGTGGCTTTTCTTGGTGTCCACGGTCTTCGACACGACGAACTGGGCGTACAGCCATGCCGCCTTGCGGCGGTCCACGGGCGTCGACTTCAGGAACGTCCAGGAGCCGGCGTCCTGATACCCCAGCTTCATGCCCTCTTCCCAGTACGGGCCATGCGGTGACGGCGCCATCCGCCACAGCGGCATCCCCTCTTCGTCGACCGTGTTGTTGCCTTCGCTTTGCGGCGCGACCATCGAGGCGGTGAAGGCGGTGTACCAGAAGATCTGTTGCGCGACGTTGCCCTGCGACAGGGCCGGCAGCGACTGGTAGAAATCGTAGTCGGCGGCGGCCGGCGGCGCGTACTGGCGCAGCCACTCGTCCCACTTGCGAATGGCGTAGACGGCGGCCGCGCCGTTGGTGGCGCCGCCGCGACTGACCGAGGCGCCCGCGGGGTTACAAGACCCCTCTTCCATGCGGATGCCCCATTCGTCGATCGGCCGGCCGTTCGGCAGGCCCTTCGACCCCGCGCCGGCCATGGACAGCCAGGCATCCGTCATGCGCCAGCCAAGGTCCGGGGCGCGCTTGCCATAGTCCATGTGGCCGTAGACGCGGACGCCGTCGATTTCCTTGACGTGCTCGGTGAAGAACTCGGCGATATCCTCGTAGGCCGACCAGTTGACCGGCACGCCCAGGTCATAGCCGTACAGCTCCTTGAACTGGGCTTGCAGGTCCTCGCGGTCGAACCAGTCCTTGCGGAACCAGTACAGGTTGGCGAACTGCTGATCGGGAAGCTGGTACAGCTTGCCGTCCGGGCCGGTGGTGAACGACTTGCCGATGAAGTCGTCGATATCAAGCATCGGGTTGGTGACGTCGGCACCCTCGCCAGCCATCCAGTCGGTCAGGTTCATCGCCAGTTGCAGGCGCGAGTGCGTGCCGATGAGGTCCGAGTCGTTGACGTAGGCATCATACAGGTTGCGGTTGGTCTGCATCTGGGTCTGCACGGCTTGTACCACCTCGCCCTCGCCGAGCAGCTGGTGGTTGACCTTAATGCCGGTAATCTCCTCGAACGCCTGGGTCAGGACCCGCGACTCGTACTCGTGCGTCGGAATAGTCTCGGACAGGACGTTGATTTCCATGCCCTGGAAGGGTTCGGCGGCGTCGATGAACCACTGCATCTCGGCCAGCTGTTCGTCCCGGGACAGGACGGACGGTTGGAATTCGTCGTCGATCCATGTCTCCGCCTCCTCCATGCCGGCATATGCGGGCAGGGCGAACGCCACCATCACGCCGAACGCGACCGTGGCCGTCAGGGTGC